>Ga0307512_10001217_pt1 | contig 37249 bp, 36 predicted proteins | sample 14_EM_MG_FD_200267 | JGI IMG/M metagenome (GOLD analysis project Ga0307512, IMG submission 200267) | Populus trichocarpa ectomycorrhiza microbial communities from riparian zone in the Pacific Northwest, United States - 14_EM | ecosystem: Host-associated > Plants > Roots > Unclassified | place...
TGGACAAATGTTTGTGAAGTTGTTATGGGTATGTGGTAGAAGTTTCAGGGGAAGATTCCATCAACCACACCATCCGGCTTTGCCACTCTGGGGGCGGCAGAGCCGCCACCAGTGCTAGTACTGTATAATAATATCTCCGATAGCTTTAAACTTATCGATCCATGAGAGTATCTTATCTGCCAGGTCGCGGATGATGATGACTTCTCCTCTAAAGGCGAATCTCCATCTATTTTGGCGACACACATCCCTACTCTTCATTGTTGCGTCCAAGAGCTCCTTCAGATACTCTCGCTTATCGGTGTCGGTAATTGGGAACGCTCGCTTATCTTTTTCGGGTAGCTTTTCGAAAGCTATTTCCCACAGAGAAGGTTCGTGATTCACGGGGTCTGTAGGCGGCGCACTCGGTGGCGGGTTGGCGTTTGCCTGCTGATAGATAATAGTCAGAGAAGTTCTTAGATGGTAACTAGTTCTTGGGAGATAGCTAGTGTAGGGAGCCGAACGGAAGATTGAAGCTGGACTGCACTTACTGAAGCAGCAGCATGGGATCCGCGCGTGCTGTCCGAGTCCGGGCTAGGGGAAGACGATCTACTGCGACGCAGCTTCTCTGGGTAGACTTTCAGCCTGTCCCACTTCTTCCTCATTGACTCTTTCATGGCTAGCTTTTAGGTGATGTTAAAGAATCGGCGGCAGAAAGTAGAGAGCAGTTGGTGAGACGTGAAATGAAAGCGGGGCTTTCGCATGTTTAACAATTCAAAAAAAAAGAAAAAAAAGATCAAGCTCTCCAATAAAATGTCAACTTCGTGCTTTGGTCGGAGTTATATGGTAAACAGTCTCCATCAATCTCGTTCTTCCAACTTCAAACCATATTAAGATTCAATTTGGTTACAACTAAGTAAAATTTGTGCACTGTTACTATGTAAAAGTGTCTTATAGATTTAATAGCTTGGTTATTATGAACTATTTAAGGTCTTGTCTATTAGGTATATTCCAATTCAGATCTCCGATCTTCAAAAGCGTGGACGATAGCGAATACCAAGCCAGAATGCTGCAGCTTCCGTACCCATGGAATCATTTAGAAACACCGAACAAAAATAAGTCCACAAGCTGTAGACCACAGTAGACCGTTTACATGCTAGCTGTAGTTAACCTGCTGCAGCATTTTTTTGGTGGCCCTCATAGGAACAGGTTGTGGTATTCCAATAAAGAAAAATTGGGTCTTGGCATACGCATTCGAGTACCTAGGTACCTACGCTGGGGTATTGCACTGCGATCACATCATATGAAACCCTAGAGGGCGGTTAGGAGAAATGTTAGGTGAGTTGGGGGATTAACGCAGGTGAACATAGGGGCCTTTATTAATTGTGGGAACCGGAAGACGGTCCGGAGTGATGAGGTAATTTGGGGTATTCGGGTGGGGATCCGGGTGGGAAGCCATCGGAAGTTGGTGGAACACCGGGCGGTTCTCATTGCGAGTGGAAGGGAAAGTGCCTGGAGGTTGCAAAGGGCGCTGCTCTCGCGACTTTGCTTAGGGGCTGAAAACACTGAGGAAGCAATTGGTATTTTTTTTTGGGGGGGTGGAAGAAATATGTACTTATGTCATGTGCCTCTAGCGGCCGAATACATTATGATAACTAACAAACAGTACATACGCTCTATCCATGGCTTAATCTCGTAGGTACATTCTGCAAGATGGTTTTTAGAGAGAATGCCATTGGGTGGAGAATACCGTCATCATGGTGGCTGCATGTATCCCGATCGTCTGCATTATTTCCTCACTTCTTACTCCTCGCGCGATAAGAAGCGGATCGATATCGTACCAAGAAAGGGTCGAAACCTTCCTGCAGTGGGATCTGGTGCTCGAGATCTGAGAGGCTGATACTCGGCCCGTCATGCACTTATCTGCGCGTGCGCATGTCCAGTGAGCCGGGTCAGTTTTAGCCCACTATTTCAACTTCCCACTGCCTTCCATCTACTAGTGCTCCATTAATATTGCAGTATTCCTACCGGATTGTTCATGTGTGACCGAGCCGCCTAGGTCGGAAACTCGAGTTGTGTTAGTGTGTCGGGAACGAGTTCACAGCGGTAACATACTAAGCATAAGGAGGGGCTCAACGTCTGTCAGGCAATTTCAACGCCACTTGATACTCGAATCCCCGCTTTTGTCCGTCGTTGGCAATGCTGCTCCACTCTCCCGAGTAGCCTCCCGCGCTTAAGCGCCATGAAGCGCCCCCACCATGCTGGAATTCCACAAAATTGACCTGTCAGACTCAACTAACTAAGCTCCTTTTCGATTCAGCGCAGCCGCTGACATCAAGTCATGGGTATTCCTACGACGCGTCGATATCTTCCGGCTCTCTTATCTCGAAAACACGTTACAGCATGCCTCATTACCTTTCTGAAAGCTACCGACCCACGTTGATAGATGGCGGTATCATCAACACCACGGCTGCGCAAGCCTTCTCCTACGTCCGCCTCAAATGAGATGACTACCAACGGAACCCCAAGTCGGACCAAAGCCACCCCGCCCTGCTCTCTTATGACGAAATCTCACCCTGGCACCAAGATAACGAATTCACCCTCTCCGGCTATCGCCCAGAAACCCATTCCGCCTCGAAGTGCTTCGCCAGCTAGACGTATCTCCATAACGAGACCGTCAACATCTACTCACATCTCCTACCAGCAATCTTTTACATAATCGCCGAAGTCTTGAGCTAGCAGCTGTTTCTAAATACGTATCCCGACGCCACACGAGCAGACCAACGGCGTATTAATGCTTCCCCTTCGCAGCCGCTATATGTCTGGGCACCTCCGCCACATACCACACACTGCTGAACCATTCAGAGGATGTAGCGCACCGATGGCTCCGACTCGATCTTCTTGGCATGTTCTGATAGAAGGGTTCTTCATATCGGGGATCTATTTGACCTTCTACTGCGAGCTGACGTCACAGAAAATCTACTGGACCATGGTTTGCACATCACCCCCCTACGTAAACCAACTAGCTGAGGAGTTTCCACCCCGATAACCCCCCCAGACGTACCTCGGCGATCATAATCGTAAACGCTAGGTTCCAGGGCCGGCGGTAGCGCACTTTTCGCCTCAACATATTTGTTTGTACCGGCTTCTCGGCGCTGGCGCCGGTCACACATGATGTCAAGATTTTTGGGCTGCAGCAGATGAATAAGCAGTCTGAGCTGCCGTATTATCTCCTCGAGGACATGTTATTATTAATTAGGGCCTTTTTCTATAACGTGAGTTAGCGATATGAATCCCGGATCTAATGTGTGACGTTTACTGACAAGTCGCAGTCACGAGTCCCCGAGTCGTTGAAGCCGCTGACCTTCGATATCTGGGGTTCCTCGCACCAGATTTTCCATGTTCTGGTTGTTCTTGCAGTGGTGGTGCACTTGGTTGGTATAGGGTCTGCGTTCGATTACAACTATACACACAGACGGTGCGCAGCATGGTTGCTGTATACGTACCTTCTTGGATATGGAAGTAGTCGCATAGTATTGGGCTCTACAGTTGGATTCGCAAATTTCGGGGCTGGGATAAGTATTTCGCAACATTTCGCATTGCAGAAAGTGGCATAATGCCGCATCTGATGCAGTTCCAAGGCAAGGCCTGATTCATTAGGAAGAAAAAATGGCACGGAGAACGGATGACAAAAGTTGAAGCATTGTCTGTAGCACATGAGTGAAACGTGGGCTTGCATCTTGCATGCATCTAAATACTCTTTTCTTGTACCCGTCTATCTCCGCCAGCGAGCGCCTCACCCGAGCTTGGGGCGAATCGTTTCATGAACTCGCACTCGTTTGAATGACCTGAGTGATACCACATGAACCACTATCGTCCTCAAACGCAAAATTTGAAAAAACCAATAACCTAATTGAAAAAAACAGGATACCGTATCAGGAGATACTACTTCCTTCCATCACTGAAAATTCACAAGCAAGAGTTCTTAGCCCTACACACCTAGTCTCGGAAGCTACAGTAGTCGGAGACTACGTGCCGGCGCTACTTTACGTTCGACGGAGCGAAGCGCAGCCACCGAAGAAGCAAGTACGGAAGTGCCTGGTAACACCGCCGGCCACTCGGACGCCCTGAAAATCCGAGGACGTCAAGCCTCTGGCCTCTCCCAGCTACATACATATACGGTGAACCGTTCGAGTAGGGGAACGAATTGTTTTGGGTAGAGTATGCAAAGTAGTTGAATGGCCATGTCTCATGTCATAACGGCTAAATGCAAGCCTTGAAACCGGGCAAAAAACTGCCCCAAGGACAGGGCGTGATGCAACTTGTTTATTTCTCGGCACATACAGGGTTTAAATCAATCACCCCGGATTAGCAATGCAGCATTGGGATTCGATGAGGTGTACTCACTTGTTTCTCTGCGACTTTTCCACTTTACTCCACGTCGCGTGTCAAATAAAGCGTGGAATCAGTACTTCAAATATAGAATTGTATTAATATATATAAATAAACATATGCACGGTCATAAACATATGCACGGTCATAAACACCAACGCACCCTCCGTCCCCAGTACCTGGTTCCTATCAGTGTTGCACGTCATCGCATCTTTAGATTTGTGCTCGTATGACCAGACAATGTTTGTGTAAGAACTCGGCGATAAGATAGATGCAGCCCTGTTGTCATTGTACGCCGATTACAAGCGGGCGAAGCCGCAACCGATTGAATGCGAACAAAGGAAGCCCGGGGTTCATATGTGACAAGATCAAATGATCGCTGGGCTTATTGATTAAGAGCAAGTCCTCAGGGCAGTGTAGTCGCCGTTTAGTTTTTTCTCAAGTGTTCCTTGTTTGTACGAGGGAATGTAGCACAAAGCGGGTGCAGGGTGACACCCGAGCCCAGCAAAACACTGCAGCCATTGGGTCGCAAAAGAAACATCGACGAGCTGTGAGATCGGCAACAGCAAACGGATTGAAACGTGATAGGCCAGCCGGTGACGAATGCTCTGACTAGCCGAGGATTGTAACCGTCAAAACGATAACGCAGATGCTGTGAATTTGTAATCCAGAAAGCGGGGTATTTGCTAGCAGAACAGACGTATCTATACGACACCTTGGTAATGAATTTCGGAACTTTAGAGTTTAGTCGGATGGAAGGCTGGCCAGCAGAACTGGAGTCTAGCTCTCCGCAATCTTAGAGACCCAATGGGAGGCCTTCGGAAGTGAGTCCTGCTTCCCCGATATCTCTGACACAACCCCTCCTCTAACTCAAAAAAACCCTCCATTGGCCAGCCTTGCCTAGATATCACGTGACTAAAACCTTATAGACTTCCGGGTTAATTCCAGACGATAGAGGACCAAGGACTGCGACTAAATTCCAAAAATCAGGGCAATGTGCCCACGGGTCGTGGGGTAAAGGGGTGGAGCTGCACCACACAAGGCTATCGAACGATTAAAGTCCTCCAGCATCTAGAACGACGTTAATGCTGACCACATGAAACCCCCAATTGCAACTTGACTACAAACAGTAAACGGTCAACGTTTATCCTATTCCCCGCTTGCGGGATCTTCGGATGTAAGCAGGGTACAAAACCGTTGGCCGCTTTGCATTTGTTGGGGAAGTAGGGTGTTAACAGCCCCCAATTCATCTTGAGGCGGGCAGTCTTCTCATTTGCATTAGCTTCAAAGTTCCGGGGCCTACCTCGCCACCGTGTCTGCCTCGTAGGTGAGCCTGGGATCTTTCACGGGACACAATACTTCCTCCAACAATCCAACTAACAACCCGACGACGTTTGGCGAGTCGGTCGTAGGTATACCCGATATATATCGTCAATGCGGAGGTACCCAGATAATCGATGCGGGACAAAAGGAGGAAGGTATGTTTGTGTCTGGCTGGCATCAGTGAGAACAAGTGCGCTAGAACAGCCCTGTTAGCCTCGTCCAATCCCGAGATGGCGGAGAAGGTTCCGCTTTAGACTCGTAATGACTGGACCTCCCGCAACGCGACTTCTTCTGAAAAGTAATGAGATGCATGAATGATGTCCAGTTCGGCGGATTTGAAATGCAAACTATTTGTGTAAGTGTTTCAGTTGGCTGGCCATGCATATGTACGATATATTGAATCGGTCATTTGTTCGTTGTTGAATAAAGCACATTCAGAGTATTCCGTAAGCTGTAAGTACGCAAGAATTGCGGGTTATCGTTAGAATTTCGTATTCGTAATGCATGCTTAATTACCCCAGATTAGTGCAGTCGGATGCATGATGTCCATCTATCGCCATGTATTGCGAATCTCGAACACCTCACGGAGGATTTTGGCTGAGATGTTAAATGGATATGTCCGAGGTAGACAGTATCCACACCCTGTATCGCATCGAGTATCCACATCACATCGATATCTCCAACCCTCGGAAAAGTATATGAAATGTCCAAAACCTAAGTCCGTAGTCTCGCGAAAACTACCTTGAGAAAGAAAAGCCGGGTTGGGTGGATAAAGTAGAGCTGACCGTAAATGCCACTTCATTCGTCGATTTTATTGTTGCTGTGCTGCACCACGGAAGACCAGTCTGTCGCCAGCTATATATAAGGGATTGCCCTGCCCTCCACTTTCACGGACTCTTCTTCTCTTCTTTCGTCTTTCGTTCCCTTTCATCATCGGTATCAATCGATACACCGGATTTCTCTTCTCCACTGCCCTCATTTTGGTTGTCGTCGGCACATAAATATTAATATCGTAGCGCCGCTCTCTGTCGTATCTGCCCATCATAGTCACCTTGCATCCCGGTTGACGAGACTCGGCCCCCTTCGTGACTCCACGTCTCCAACCCAACAATACTTTCTCCAATCAGCGTTTCTCGTCCCAATTTGGTAGGAGAAATTTTCGTTCACCTTGCTCAACTAAAACACTTCATTCCTCGAGTCTATCGCCCCTCCTTCAACAATTGGCACAACGTTTTCAATACCAAATCCCACCATCAAGCACTCAGTACCTTCACGACAGACGAGAATTCAAGTCATTGTACCATCCATAGGCCCGTACATTGAAGGCTTGTCGGCACAATTCATATATCGTGTATAGCGATATCCATTCCACACTCAAGGCCTGTTTTGTCATCACCAGCATCATTACCACCACCATCAACTAGCATCGCCATCATCAATCACCATCACCATTACCACCACCATCACCACACCTACAACCACACCCACAGAGTATCGACATCTCTGAGTACACCTTTTATTCGAACCCCTCCGGCGAGACTCCCCAAGCTTCTCACAAACCAACACCAGAAAACCAATCTGAACCAAGACCCGCTTATGTCGGACGTTTTTGGTACCCCTTCTAAAAATAAAACCTCTCACGAAATGTCGCATCCTATAGAGTCGTACGTCGGGATGAGCCAGGGAGCCGCAAACCACGTGACCGCCACAAATCTTGCATCACCGCTTCAGCCCGATCGCCTCCTTGCCTCGCACACAGCACCCCAAACTGGCGACGATCCCGGCTCCAACCAAGTCGATGAATTACCTCCCGAGAATGCGTGTACGACTCCGTGCGCACATTCCCTGTCGGCACCCCCGGCGACATCATCCGACGGGCCCGTCGTACCAGTCGTCGGAACCGACTACGGCAGGGACACGATCGACACTCGCAACGGAGTGGTGAGGGATCCCACTTTTGTCTCCCCCACGACATGGGATGTTGAGTCCATGTTGTTCGGGAGCGCCGACTTCCAGCTTTGGGAGACACCCATTCCCCCGCATCTCCGCTTGCCCCATGGGGAGACGTCCATCCCGGGGCTTCACTCGCCTCGTCGCTCCCATGTGGATGTACTCGCGTACTTCGAAGCGGGCTGGGACGGTTCCCAGTAGGTACTCCTTAGGAGGAACTCGATCCCAACTCCAGATTTGTCCTGGTTTCATCGCATATTCGTTTCCTGGATCCAGTCCTGGGTTGGTCTCCCTATTTTCTATATTCGGGAGTGGGATATACGTGGGAGGGGTAGCTGTAGGGTTCCTCCTCGACTTGTGTTCATATTCCTTAGAGTAGTGTATGCCTAGTGACGTGGCGTATACGTCGAGCGAGGATACTTTTTGTTTCGTGTTTGGTTTTGTTTTTCTTCTGGGTTGTCAGTTTTGCTTTTACGAAAGTTATCAAGGATATTCATCTATTTGTTGATATTAGAATAAACACAGGAACTAAAATACCAACAGTTAGTGACTCACCGTGCCTTCCCCGAAAGCTCGCACTTCGCGCAGTAGTCGGTCTTGAAAAGTACTGAAACACTATTCGTAGAAGTGCTTCCTGCAAACAAATGCTGTGTCCAATCTGTCGGTCACACGCCAACTGGTGAAGTGACTCCTCCGAAATCTCCGTAACTGATACGTTGAACAGTCCCCGATAATGACTCCTCCTTACTGCACCAGCCAGTGCAGAATGAAGCCGGCATGCGTATATTCTCCAAAAGTATTGTTGCCACGAACCCAATCAGCGAAAGTACCCTCACCCAGACTTTGTAATGACCCTAGAGTTTCCCAGGTGAATGAATTTGCCGGCATTTGGGACTGATGAAGTATAGAGTGCCGAAACATGCGAAAAAAGACCCCGATCGGATGTAGAGCTGGTCATGGGAGCACCGATATTCCCCATGTAGTTCTCGCCGGGCGTAGAGGTGTAGAATGAACCGGGCTGCTTCTTTGCAAAAAAATACCTTGGCTGAAGGACAGTAGCTGGTCGTTGGGTACCAATATCGCGGTCCTTATTCACTATGAATACAGTCAGTACCTCCGATATAGTGGTACCATTGTGTAATCACCGGTAAAGGGTTTTCTGCGACACATTGCCCCGGTCGATTGCTTCCTCGCCCGTAAGGGTGGTATTGGTTCCAGTCAGGGAATCGATTCGAAAGTGGTGTTCGACTGCCCGAATATAATCGCGTTAAAATTGCACTCCGTCTTGCCACTCGGACCTCCGCATTCCTATCGCTCTCGCTCTCGAGTCCTCTCGTACCTTTCTCACGGCGACCCTGATTCGACTCAGTTCTGCGTCAACCCCAGTCGTCCGGGCGGTGTTGGTTCTAGTCTGGGGTTGATTTGCAATTCCGACCTCGCATTCCAATTCGAGAATCCCTCCCAAACAGTGCCCCCGCGTCATCCTCCAGAAGTTGCTTCTTCTGATATGCTAATCCCCCTCCAATCCCGAGACACGGCGGTCCACATGTCGAATCTTCAACACTCTAGAGGCCGTCTGAACCTTGCCGGTAAAGGCCTGGGGACACCGAGCCAAATAAACAAAACTTCGGCAATGCCCAACATCGGGGACGATTATTGGTAGTTGGTTCAGCCACAGCAATATTAGTGCCAATATACTCCCGTATGCCAGACTTCGGCTTCGGCTTTCGCCGGGTGAGGGTGAGCGGAGAGCAGTGGGAAGGTAGAAGAATATTTTGAAGGCAAAAGTTGTCGAGGCCAAGAAGAAAATACAGTAGGAAGCCACATCTGTCAGTGAGACATCATAGCCGATCCTAAGCAGCATACCGGTATGCCGAAGATATGTTTTGAGCGGCAAAATATTTTGCCAATATACATATCCGCCCAGGCATCAAGTTTCCTGAATAAGCATGGTTGTTCGGCGAATCCCGAAGTAACGGCTCACCGGATTTTTTCATTTTTTTCGGTACAATGCTTACATATGGCGACTCCCTTTTGTAGCTGAATAATAAGGCACAGCCGTGCGCAAGCATCAGCGGAACCCCGGAAGGTCAATTGCCCAATTAGCACCCCTATTCACTCACGCCACCAACACGGAAACAGGATTTTAGCGTATGGAAGTTCGAACTTTCGAAATTTTGGGTATGCTGCCAATAATATAGGGAGCGGCAGTATGGTGTGGTGGTTATGACCGGAACTGAGTGGGGCCATTCGGGGAAATGTTCTGCCGTTGGAAAGGTCCGGGTCCTTTATCTAGGACCTCGGGATGTTGTCGGAGACACCTTGTCCGGCATTATACTGTCGCGGGGAGGTGAAAGGTTTTATCTTAGTGTGTTGTGCTCTTGCTCGCCGAGGAAAGAACGTGCTGAGCAATTTGAAGCGTGCGGTAGGGCTTAAATGTGGGTTCCCCGGTGCTTGGTAGTAGTGGTGGCGACTGGTAATACTGGACAGCGAGCCAATGGGCTTGTGAGCCCCGGTTCTTAAGGCATAATCGCTGGTTGGGGCGTGGACGGGCGCGCATTTTCCGAGCACAGCTCTCATTGCCTAACCAAACAAATGCTAAAATGCGCGTCAGATACTTGTTTCCAATTGAAAAGGTATGATTACCTTCTTCTCTTGGACTGGTCAAAGGTGGTACGACGCCAGCATCTCCCATCGAGTCGTTGGCTTCAGTTGGCTGCTGACGTTTCGTTCGTGTTTGGTGGGATATTGAGGATGCTTATGGATTAGTAAATAACGCATTCACTTTAGGTATGTTGGTAGAGCAATGGGTAGATGGTTTGGATGAGCGAATTTGATGACTATGGGTAGACATAGTTCGGCCTTGGGAATTCCGTCCAAGGAAACAGTCGAGCAGTTCGAATAATCCGGGGCACTATCGTTTCCGCCATCGAAATCCCAAACCGTCAATTTCAGCCTCTGGACCATCGAGACGCGCCGTCTGGGGATACTGACTGGCATCGTTGCCCTGTCCAGTTGATTGGAACGGCTGTGTGAAGATGGAAAGAAGTTAACGATGTCAGTGAGGGGATCTACTTGCACTAAATATTCTGCACTTTAGCGTCTTTAAAAACGGTGCACCCCGCTGCAGTAGCGTCAGCTGAGCTACTTAGTATATAGACTTATCTGTTAGTCACACGTGAACGCTATTATTGCCATACTAAAAATCGTAAACTCCTCTTGCTCGCACACTCAGATCACCAGCCGTTTCTCCATCCTTCACACAGCTCGCGAAGCACAGACCATGATAACCGTTACGCTGTTTCCGCGGTGTCGGACAGCCGATCCGTCTTTTCACCGGGCACTGGAAGAAGGGTGCCGTCTATCCGCAATACTATACTAGGAAGTATACATGACAAGAATTGATAATAGTGCAACGATTCTGAAGAGCTCGAGCTTCGGATATCCCAATCCCAATCCCTCTGACCGCAGCTCCAGGTTTCACCCATGGCTACCGAGACGAACCACATCCCTAATCAGCTAAAGCCAGGTCGATTTAGGTCTAACTTCGAAGTTTCGGAGCGTGAACGTTATATCGATGTTACCAAGAGCGTGCCGACGTCCGATGATAATATATCGCTCAACCAGGGCCCAAGGAATCGTGTTATCGTGGCTCTGTGGGCAAAATACCGGATCGTTTTGAGAAGGCTGCTCAAAAGTCAAGAAGGTATGTGTGTTGTGGTGCATGTCGAACTGATGCTCCGTTAAGACAGGCTGGTAGCAGATAGCAATATATGTGCTTTGAGGCGTTCATGGCACTGCAACACATTAGCTCCGGAGCAGGGCTCCGCACTCGGCATGATTTGCGCTCGGTCTCAAATGCAGATGCAACAAGTAATATGGATAATATGCCCGCCAATTATAATGAAAACGGCTGTCACCAGCTTAATGGGGCCGGCGACGATGCTCGCTCGGGGTAGGGCTGTCACAGCTACCCTGTGGCCGAGTGGGGGCATGGGTATTTGCGAAGTTGAGAGCGCTATATCAACTTACCGTTCGAAATAGATTATTAAAGAAATTCCCATGCAAGACCAGAACATCGTCCTGACAAACTGCACCGATCGCATGCACAAATCAGATCACTATAGAGGGTGCTGGGTTCTCATGAGGGTGTTCTCCAACTGTTCTTATCAAAAGTTCGAACATTCCCTGCTCATATTTATTGTAATCAACAGTCGATCCTTCCAAAACTCGCTCTAACCACAAAACATTAACCAGGACTCCAAACTTGCGAAAGAATCCTATCCTTTAGGCGGTCCAAGGTAGTTAATTCCCTTTCTTTATTTTATCAGCACCCGGGCATTATAGGGAGGAAGGTGAATTCATGAGTGCAAATAGCTGATTCAAAGAATAAACAGTGGCCATTCACTAATTGATGGGGGTGGTCCCCAACTTAGATGAGTCGGATCCGAATAAACCACAAGATTCCAGACGAAACCCAGAAGAAACTCCATAAGCAACTTATTCCTTCCGGATACTGAAAGACGAATAACCATACTCTAGCAGCCGCGTAGAATGTCGTCATATCTCGCCACAAAACGCACCCTTTTCTGTCATTATAGTCCAGAGTAAGAGGTAAACATTCCTCCAAGTGCCTAGGTCAGCCCTGTCCTTCTAGAATTAACTGGCGTATGATCACCTCCAGGGACAAATCCTTACCCTTTAGGCAGTTATCGTCACCTTCAATACAACTGCGTTGCCGATATTGCAACTCGTCGACTTCGGAAGTAAAGTACGAAGCCAAATTCAGTCCGTAATGGTGGAGGTAAATCGGTTAATGATTGAAGCAGCAAAGCTCTCCTGTTTTACAGCAGCAACTCACCCTTCTCTCAATAGTTAGTACGCGATTGCTAATGATATTTAGGGATGTACACATACACTATGAAACGACAGTCGACGATACCATCTTGGCCAACTCATCCGGATATCCCACTTGCCATAGCTCGATGTGTCGGGTCAACATCTACCGGTTCCAAGGCTGAACTTCGTATACCCACGGCCTTCTCCCATATACTATCCCCCTCGACTGCCGACAACGCACCTACGCACGCCTAGTTCAAAATTGCTATACACCGAAATGTCCAGCCTTGTATTGTCAGTAAAGGCATCATCATTATATGAACGGACAACTGTGACACCTTAGTTGAAATAAAATACTCTTATCTCCATGCACATCGATGTTCCTGTGATGCATGGTCTTGGTGTTGGATGGAACTTAATGTCGTCTAGGTCGAGTGCCAATGAAATTATCGGTCAACAATAGTGCGTACTGAGGGGTAGTAGGCAGAGCCTTATTCTTCTGGACATAGAATTAGCAAAAGAAGCAAGGACATCGCGGCTGGAATTGTTGCACAATGCAGCTTTGGTCGGTTGTGGGAGGTCGATCTCGGAAATATGGCCTAATTTCAACATTAAAGAATCAGCAATGACCTTAACATACTCAGCACAGTGATATTAAAGGCCCACGCACTCTCTGAGAATCTTTGAGGAGCTTTGTGCTATCTTTCGAATATGGAGGCTGGTAAACCAACAACTGCGTATGCTTGTGGGGATTTCGATCGGGAAGGCTCTTCATAATGACAATCATCAAGCAATAGGGTCACTCCAGAGCAGATTAATTCTGCCGATGCGATGGTCATCTGGTTACGGAAAGGTCTCATCATTTAAAACCAACGGGAAGAGCGGCCGGCTACCTGTGCAGACTAGGCAGGATAGGGAAAAGAAGCGCAAACGTAACTCAAACACGGCAAGCCGCTGTATATAGCTGCTTAGAGCAGACATTGTGATGAATGAGGGGCGCTGAGAGGTACTGAACGACGTCCGTATGTACTATACAGGTGCCATGGTTGTTTTTTATGAAGCTGAAAGATATACATGTATATAGGTACAAAGTGCTGAGATATCAAACTCTGGTTCTGAGTTCCACTGGATATCGATTTTTGCAGATCCACCACATCCTCAGATCCCTAATCCCCAACCTGCTCCTGTGCACATCAGGCCGCCCTGAGATTCAACGCTCTACAAAATCCTAACAACTGTACAAATTGAATGAGGACTATTCGTTGCTATTCATGGCGAATGGGCTAGGGTTGAGTGAACCATTCCCAATGGTACGTAGCTTAGAACTGCTCATCCATCATAGCCGACTATATATTCCACCTGGCTCCAGTCCTTACTCCTAGAGCTACAATTCTTTATATCCATATTCCACGAACATGTGAAGTCCAAATAGTACTGGTACCTATATACTTGCCGGCATGCTGCACCTGCAAACGGAGTTCGCCAACTTAAGTGTGTGGGCTGCGGCTTGCTTTTTCCGTCTGAAACCATCCAAGTGTTCGATGGATCTCACCATTTGGTGTATATCAAACGCGACACTTAACAATTGACTAGAACATAGCCTAAAGAAAGGCGGGGACGATTCCAGAATACAACGATTCCGGAACTCTATAGAAACCGACAGCTTATTGTGATAAGGCACAATGATCATGAAACATAGCGACCTCAAGATGTGATATCATATCAATCCTGTGGCCAATAGAAGAATATGGAAAATTGCTTTTCTTAAATTTATGTACTAGTACACCAATTGAATGTTAGGTTAGGCGACGCTACACGAGTTTCTTTCGGAAGACAAACCTGTCCATATCATTTGAAAAGAGAAAAGCTCAATTTATTTGAAGTGTGTTGATTTCTATTACTTTTCCAGATAAATTTCGGTGGAATTCAACGGCCCCATTTCGGGTAATAAATGCAATGTAACTCTACGCACCAATCCAATCAATACAAAGCTATATAAAAGATTCTCTTGTCTCGAAAGTGGTACGGTTCCGAGCCTAAAAGTTTCTCAAAAAGAGCAATTTGGCAAAAAAATTTTGAGAATTATAATTAAATTATCAAGTTGTATTATGATCGCTCTTATTTGGACAGATCTTACCATCTCAAACTGTAGATATGAAGTCTATGTAGTCTTGCTTCAGCCTTGTGCTCGATATAGATTGCTGCAGCTAGACAAACCCAAGATCGTGCGGTCAGATCTTATCATCCGGAGCTGGAGTTGCTAACAGAGAGGTAGAGCAATCGGTGGGCAGCTACCAGTAATTTGTTCGTCTCACACGACCATAATTGCTCCCATAGATGAACATAGAGGCTGAAACACCTCTGCAGACATATAGTGCAGCTATAGACGGGGCGCCGATACGCCCCTGAATTCGCCCTACGGTCTCTTATGCGGCCAAGCAATCATTTCACCACTAAGATCCCATTCTATAGCAATATTGAACGTTATTTGATCCTATTCCTGTGGGTGATTCTCCATTTGGAAAGCCGAGTTATAGATAATCAACGTCGCGCCTCCCTCAGACCTAGGTTGCCTGCACCATACCAAATCTGCGCCAGCGAGAATACCTGCGGCGTCTGCGGCGTCAAACCGCAATACACGCCATTTAGCAGAGTCCTTCCGACAGAATCTTTTGTGCTATTCAGCTGTCCATGTCGATAATTCAACTAAGCCTATCTGCGGCAATGTTTGTCCCCGGCTGGATTTACGGGAGTCATGCACTCGATACATGCAACAGTAGCCAATACAATTAGTTTATTGAACCCCCGGAGTCTTGATTGGTGCGGACCGCCGGCGGTTGCAAGTTCAATACCACCAAGCAACTACCGTAAAAACTCGACTGAGAGGTACCGCCTCTAATCTGGTTAGCGGTTATTTTATTGCCGTATATGGAAAATTTTCGGGGATTAAAACGAACCAGATGATCATAGTAACTGGTTTAGGCAGGAAAATTCTATATACGACACAGTTACCCAATCGGGGTGTCCTATTTGTCGAGTTTTTACGGTACCTCGTTCTTCTGTGGGTTGCATACTTGCGGCTGGGGTTTGTAGCGTATTGTAGGCATCACCGATCAAGCATCTTTTTGTGATTACTGCAAAAGGTACTTCAAAAGTGCAGATGGTGTTGTCACACCAAATGTCTTCCGCAGCGCTACAATAAACTAGATGCCGTCCGATCTCCGATCTACGGTATTTATCTACAGTTGATTCCGGCTCTCGGTATGCGCTTCCGGTCTCGCGACTAGCATCACCCATGCCTGGAAACTTTAATTCTGAATGAGCTGCAGTGAAAGAAGTCGTTGGTTCATGACAAAACTTTCTGGCCAATTGCAACTCGATATGAGGCGCAAAATTAGGAAGTAGAATATTGCAAAACTTTAACCTACATGCACGTGACGAAAACAGTGCTGTTGATGGGTATAATTTGTTTTTTTCTTTCTTTCTTTTTGTCAAACGCGGAGGATTTAGCTGCAGCTTCATTGTTTTTAAGAATAAGGCACATCCAACCAAATCATCAGTGTGGACCTCAGTTTTATGCATGCATAAGCAGGTGAGAGAAGTACAGCAAGTTTCGTTGAATTCGAATCACGATTTAACACATGCACATCTTTGCCCAGAACTTTTTGGGGTACGGCCAATCATAAGCTTAACTCTAGTGAGGAGTCACTAGTTGGAGCCAATCGATAGGCACCGTAGCACAGCCCCAAATGCACATCGCGAATAAGCTGCCAAATCTGGGAAGAGCCCTACCTGTAAAATCGACTGTATACACTTGCAATGGGTACTCCCTCAGATTCCCACCACTGATGCCGCAGATGCACCTTGAGTTCTTTCCATCAACACTTTATTCGGCCAGTAATTGCAAGTCACATCCTTCTACACTTAGAAGTACATACGTAATATAGACACTTAAAGACTGCCTCTATTCATTACCCCGTTAGATATGGAGTGGCACGTGCGTGATGCCACAGGTTCATACTCTGAATCCCGTTCTGGCACTTTCAAAATTAATCCATCTTTGGTGTGCGTCCTGGATCTTGACTGGCAAATCTTGTATTGTAGAATCCAAATGTCGTCATACTTTTATGGAGTGAGACAGGCCAGCGGCCCAGCCACGTGTGAAAGACAACCAACTCACCACTGATACAATACTCCCAGTCTTATCAGAGACACTGTACTTGCAGACAATGATGTTCTTTTGGCTCTTTGGCCCCTTTTCCCACAGTTAATAAAGCTGTGCTATCACTATTCAACAAGCTGTTAAACTTGAATACGGGGTTTATGCGATATCCTGCAGCGTTATCACAATCGGACGCATCCAACAAACTCCTTTGCGAGCCAGGATTACGGTCAAATTGTGAGGGTGGTAGGGCGACGTAGGTGTGTGATAGAGGGCCCGAGGGCGTGGCTGCGCTGGCTTCAGGTATTGATATGGAGCTAGAGATATATACCGTGCGCCATGCTGAACCCGCAGCAAGGCCATATTCCAAAATTTTCTATCCGCCTATAGTTGCGGAACAGTGAGTCCTAAATTCTCACCCGTACTAATTGTTAGTTTGAGATGAAGGTAGCTGATTGAGTGCTGGGCAGTTGAGTGTCGCTTGAACATTTTCTACAGGGGAGCGCTTCAGCACACCCACAAGGTTAGGTTACCTACATGGTCATGATGCTGCCCCTCCTGAAGCCAGCACATGCGGGGATGTGGTGCCAACTACCCGCAGTCTTACCACATGTGAGCGATTGCAGCAGCAGCAGTTGTATGGTGTTATGGGCTGACCTTTTTTGGCCTGTCATATTCCGCTTGCAGTCATGATCCACGACATATTACAACCCCAGAGTACTTACAGCAACTGAAACTACACGCCATCCTAATCCAAACAAACCAACATACAGGGCTTGAGATGCTCAAGTTAGCTTAGATCCATATATCTGGTAGTAACGAAATTCACACCCCCTTGGCCCTCTCAGAAAAAAGGTGCAAGTTTGCCTCGATTGGAGAGTAAGCCGGTGATTTTGCCAGACATACGCTTCAAGAAAGCATTGGTAGAGCAGTATAACTCATGGTACTGGATTCTATATATAGCACATTTCCAAAGTATCAGCGGCATCGAAGATCGGAGGCTTTCTGCAACGTTCAGGGACAAGCCTTCATGTGTTTATCCAGTCATTTATGCATGAAGGATACCGAGGTAATCTGGTGTTGGCCATGGACGGCTATTGGATCTTAAGCTTGGGACCCTTCACCAAGTGCGGTCTCAAATGGATCTACATACTAAGACTAGAACAGCACAATGCAGGTACTGTACTTGACATCATTCATAGCCAAGATTCTTTATGAGAACATTGTTACCATCGGGTATGGCCAAGCGAGCTGCAGTTCCAACAGATCCCCTTATGCACTCTTAAACACAGCAGCCTCAGTCGGTTTTTGAAGAGACTTAGACCTAAAAGGTCGAAAAACAGTAAGGATAGTAACGAAAAATTGAGCAATTGACCAACCATAATTTGTACGCTTGCAAGAGTGCAATACCGCTTTCCGTATTACAACAGACGGTTCACGTTTTGCCAAACATGAATCTCAATATTTCTCGATACCGTTTGTAGATCACGAACGATCACATAAAAGAGCGAAAGTTTTGAGAACTGTTCTTCCAAACGGGCCCAAAGGCGTTTCTTATTTCCTAGGCAAAGATTGTTGATAGCCGTTGTCCTGTTACATTGTCCAGAGCTTTCTATAATAGTTCAATGCAATTGAAAATATGCTTTTCGGTGCTTTCATCTTTCTGTCTTGTGATCAAACGTTACCTGTTAGAACCGAGTCATAGTGTATGACCGATATCAAATGTTACAAGTAGCCAAACATGAAAGTAAGGCTTCCGCTTAGCCCAATTTATTTTGCTTTTGCCTTCACCTCCATGACTTCCGGTAGAATCGTTTGTGGCTACTCAACAGTCCATATCGGCAGTTCAACCAGACCAACCTGCGAGCAATGTCTATCCACGGTTAGTTCAGCGGGAGTCATGCATCAACGACAGCCAATTCAATTAGCTTTTATTGGACTCCTGGAGTGACGATTACTGCGGGCCGCCGGCGGTTGCAAGCTCAGTGTCCAGATTACTGAATCAGATCCACCAGTAACTACCTTGTTCTTTGTAGTACGTTGGAAAGAACAAGCTAACCGGTTGCATACTCGCGGCTAGGGTTTGGAGTGGCAATGCAGGCGTCACTGATCAAGCATCTTTTGATGGCTGCTACAAAAGGTACGTTCACTTTAAAGTGCAGATGGTGTTGTTACACTCAATGTTTCTTGCGGCGCTACAAATAAACTGAATACCGTCAGATAATACGGTATATCTATAGTTAGTTCCAGCTCTCAGTATGCCCTTCAGGTCTTGCTACTTGAATCTATCACCCATTCCTAGAAATTTTAATTCTGAATGAGCTGCAGTGAAGGACGATATTGTTCATGAATTTGGAGGGTATTGACAAAACTTCCCGGCCAACTCGGTCTATATGATAGTTTTTGCAGTTTCCCAAGCCGTTCAGCATGTCTAGGCTCTGTCCAAGAGTGATATGATGCGCAAAATTGGGAAATAGATAACTAAAAACCCTTACCCTATATGCACGTGACGTATCGTTTCATGAACTCACTCGTTTTGAATGACCTAAGTGATATCATATGAACCATTACAGTGCTCAATAGCAAAATATGGAAACCAGTAATATAATTGAAAAGCAGAATCCTGTAGGTCACGACATATGCTTCTAACATCTAATATGGATTTTCCTTCCATCGCTGTGAAAATATAAAACGCTGGGGTTCTCCATAACGTGCTGCTACCTACCTAGGTAGGTACCTGGCGAAGCACAGCCACCATCGTAGGAAGTGCCTGATAACACCGTCGGCCACTCGGTCGCCTGCAAATTTGAGGACTTCAAGCCTTTCCCAGCCATATACATCCGCAAACGGTAAACTGTTCAAGTGGAAGAACGAAACAGTTGTGCATATGCAAAGTCAATGGGATGTCTCATGTCCGGCTAAATGCAAGCCCTTGAACGGGGAAAAAAACTGCACCCCAGGACAAGGCGTGATGCAGCTTATTTATTTTTTGCGGTGCAGCATTGGGATTCGATGAGGTGTACATGTTCTCTGCATTTTTCTCCACTCTTCTCCACGTCGCATGCAAAGAAAGCGTCGAATCAGTACTTCAAATATAGAATCGAATCGTATTAGAATATATATATAGTTTATTAACATATGCACTATATATATTCAAAAGCACTCAACTCACACCTGGTCCCCAGTACCTGGTTCCTGCCCTCCACATCATTATCAATGTCGCACGTCATCACACCTTAATGCTCATATGACTACACAATATTTGTGTAAAAACTCAATGATAAGAGATAGATGCAGCCCTGTTGTCATCATACGCCGGTTACAAGCGGGTGAAGCTGCGACAGGGTCCATGTGTGCGACAGGATCAAAAATGATCGCAGGGCTTATCGATTTAAGTGCATGAGGCACGGGCAATCGCGAAGAGCAAATCCACATGGTGGTTTAATTCTAAAAAATGTGTGTGCTCCTTGTTTGTACGAGGGAGGATGTAACACGAAATAAACGGGTAAGGGTGACACACCCGAGCCCAGAAGAAACACCGCAACCATTGGGTCGCAAAAGAAACGGCAGCAAACTGAGATCGGCAACAGAAAACGGTTGAAACATGATAGACCGGCCGGTGGATGAATGCTACTCCGAGCAGACCAACCGAGGTGGCGAAGAAAAATGTAACCACCCTTCAAAATGGTAACGCAGAAGCTGGGAATTTGCGACTTGGAAAGCGGGGTACAGATAGTAGAAAAGACGTATCCATGCGTTCATAGCCGACGTTGGAATGAGTAACTTCGGAATTTAGAGTTCAAGGCTGGCCCAACAGAATTAGAATCTAGCTCTCTGCAATATCACAGAAACCCAATTAGAGGTCTTCGGAAGTGTATTCTTCTTCCCCGACATCTGATGTAGCCCCTCCTTCAACTCAAAACTTCCCATTAGCCAGTCTTTTATCAAGTGACTCGAACCTAAATTCGGTTTCGGAGGGAATATTTTCCTGACGATAGTCCTGACGATAGAGTACCAACATTTGCGACCAAAACTCCGGGGACCAGTGCGACGTGTCCACGGAATGGGACGTGGGGTAAACGGTAGAGCAGCAGCACGCAAGCAAGGCTATCCAACGTTTAAGGTCCTCCTCCAGTATCCAGAACATTAATTAACGCTGACCACACGAAACATGTGAGCAGGGTATGTTGATTGGCAAGACCGTTGGTCTCGCTGTGAAGCTTGTTGGAAGGAGGAAAGCAGGGCGGCAGCAGCCCCCATCTCATCTTGAGGCGAACGGCAGTCTACTTCTCATTTGTATTAGCTTCAAATTTGCGAGTCCCACTCCGCCACTGTGTCTGCCTTATGACGAGCCTGGGAAGCATCTCCTACAGGACTAAATACTTCTAATAGTCCAACTAACAACCAGACGACATTTGGATGACCGGTCGGAGCAGTATTCGATATATATCGCCAACGCAGAGGGACCCGAATAGTGAGACAAAAAGGAGGAAGAGACGTTGGTGCCTAACTGACGTTACGGAGAACCACGCCCTGCTAGCCTCGCCCATCCCGATGTGAGTGATTAACGGTGGTGACAGCTCCATAACTCGCAATGATTGGATCTCCAGTAACGCGACTTCTTCCGAGAAGTAAGAAGACGCATGAATGGTGTCCAATTCTTCGCCAGATTTGAAATGTAAACTGTTTGTCCCTTTGTTTTAGTCGGCCGGCCATGTGCGATAGTGAATCGGGAACCACAAGGTTATGTATTCGTTATCAAAGAACAGTTCAGCAGCACTCGGAGTAGACCGTAAGGTATAAGTGCATGTCAGGTAAAAGAATGGCGGATTATATCGTTGGACTTTCGTATTCTTGTCGCATTCTCAATTACTCGGGATAGTGCAGTCGAATGCGTGATATATCCCTGTCGCCATGTGTTTCGAATCTCTAGAATCCACACTCTGAATCGCATCGAACACCCTCATTACATCGATATCTCTAATCCTCTAAAAATGTATATGAAATGGCCAAAGTTTGGGTCCGTTGTCTCGCAAAAACCTCGAGGAAGAAAGCCGGGTTGTATGACATACCGTAAAAGTGCCAGTTCATTGGTCGGTTCGATTGTTACTGTGCTGGCCATAGTCTGCCGACAGTTGTATATAAGGAATTGCCCTGCCCTTCACCTTTCACGAGCTCTTCTCTTCCGTCTTTCGTTCCCTTTCATCGTCGGTATCAATCGAGATACTGGTTTCTCTTCTCCACTACCCTCGTTTCTGGTTATCGACACATAATATTAATATCGTATCGCGCTCTCTATATCTGCCGATCAAAGTCACCTTGAACACCTGTACTTGTTTATCCGGTTGGCGAAACCTAGCATCGGCGGCCCCGTTCGTGACTCGACGTCTCCACCACAACAATATTTTCTCCGGCCAGTATTTCTTTTCCTAATTCGGTAGGAGAAATTGTCGTCTGCGTTGCTCAACTTCATTCCTCAAGTCCGTCGCCTCTCCTTCAACATCGGAACATTTTCAACACCAAACCCCGCCATCAAGCACTCAGTGCCTTCACGACAGACTCGGCGTAAAGCTATTGTGCTATCCATAGACCCGTACGTTGAAGGCTTGCCGGGGTGACATCTTGCTACTAACAGTTCGCTAGCATCGTGTATAGTGATATCTACTCCACAGCCGAGGCCTGTTCATTCGTCGCCAGCATCATCACTACCGTCGTCATCACCATCATCAATCATTACAACCACCACGCACACCCACAACAGAGTATTACCATTTCCGTGGGCACCTTTCATTCGAACCCCTCCTGTGAGAACTCCCAAGCTTCTCACAAACCACCACCGGAAAGCGAATTTCGACCACGACTCGCTGGTGTCGGCCGTTTTCGGTAATCCTAAAAACAAACCCCCCCCACGACATCGATAACGAAATGTCGCAACCCGTCGAGTCCGTCGAAATCAGGATGAACCTGCTAGGAGGCTCAAGCCACGTGACTTACACAAAACCCACATCGCAAACACAGCTTCAGCCCGATCATCCCCTTGCCTCGCACACGGCACACTCAACTGGCGAAAACCCCGACCCCAACCGAGTCGATGAACCACAGCGATTACCTCCCGAGAACGCGGGCGCGACTCCATGCGCACATTCCCCCCCATCAGCACTCCCGGCGACATCATTCAACAGGTCCATCGCACCAATCGTCAAAACCGTCGGTACCTACTACGGCTGGGAGACAATCGAAACCGGCCATCAGACCCGCAACGGAGTGGTGAGGGATCCCACTTTTGTTCCCCCCACGACATGGGATGTTGAGGCCATGTTGTTCGGGGGCTCCGACTTCCAACATGGGAAGACGCCCATCACCATCCCCCCACATCTCCGCTTGCCCCATGGGGAGACATCCATCGCTGGGCTTCGCTTGCCCCGTCGCTCCCATGAGGATGTGCTCGCGTATTTCGACGCGGACTGGGACCGTGCCTAGAGGTCCTCTATAAGACGAACTCGATCCCAACTCCAGCCTTGTCTGGGTTCGTCGTATATTCGTCTCCTGAATTTCGTCCTGGGTTGGTCTTCCTATTTTCTATGCGCGAGAATGGGGTATACGTAGGCGGGGTAGTTGTAGAGTTTTCCCTCGACTTATGTTCATGTTATTTGGAGTAGTGTATGCCGAGTGACGTAGCACATGTTGAGCAAGGAACCTTTTCCTTCGTGTTTGTTGTTTTTCTTCTGGTTGTCAGTTTTACTTTTATGAAGTTATGAAGGATATGCACCTGTCATCTATTTGATGGTATTAGAATAAACATAGGAACTAAATACCGATAGTTAGTGACTCACCGTACCTTCCCCGAAAGCTCGCACTTCGCGCAGTGGTCTGCCTTAAAGTGCTGGAACACTATTCGTAGAAGTACTTCCTGCAAACAAATACTGTATCCAATCCGTCGGCCACACGCCAACTGGTGAAGTGACTCCCCGTACAGTCATTCGTGGGTGATGGCGCGCATGGTCTGACGGCGCACTTCCATTAGTAAGGGAAAAATTACTGCTATTCTGGTGGTGAAACTCACAAGGGAGGCGCCCAACTGATCGATGACTGAAAAGTGCGCCGTCAGTCACCCCATGAGCGACTGCAAGTCCCGTAACTGACACGTCGAACAGTTTCGACAATGACTCCTCCATACTGCACCAGCCACTGCAGAATGAAGCCGGCATGCGTATATTCTCCAAGGGTATTGTCGCCACAAACCCAATCAGCGAAAGTACCCCTCGCCCGGAAGCAGTAATGACCCATGGAATTTCCCTAGGGAAAGTATTTGTTGGTCTTTGGGGCTGACGAGGTGTAGAATGCTGAAACATGCGGAAAAAAAGGCCCCGATTGGACGTAGACCTGGTCGTGGGAGCACCGATATTCCCTACGTAGTTTGCCGGGTCCTCATCCTTATGAATTCCGTCCTCACCTTTTGATAAGTTCCGGTGTGAGTGCTCGCCGAGTTTTCAGTCATCATGAAGGCTAGAGGTGTAGAACGATCCGGGCTGCTTCTTTGCGGGAAAATACCCTGATGGGAGGACAGTAGCTAGTTGTTGAGCACCAATATCGCGATTCTCATTTGCTATGAATATAGTCAGTATCTCCGATTCGTTAGTACCACTGTTATCATCACCAGTGAATGCTTCGCTGGGTCTCTCGCCTTCATGAGAGTAGAACGACCAGATCGACCCTGATCGAGTAGCTTGGTCATTGGAGGTATCTGCACCGATGTTCCACACGCCATTCGTAGGATTCTCGTTCGTAACCGTCACCTTTGGTTACTGGGAAACCGCTACGATGATCCCCGGTGGGATGCTCGACGGGTCTTCGGGACAAAAGATGTGTAGAACAATTCGGACTACTTCCGTACGAAAAAGGGCTCTGGGTGAACGTAGCAACAGGTCGTTAAGGTATCAGCACCGATATTCTGCACGCAATTCGTCCGTTCGAACCTTCACATCCGGTGACGACAAACTGTAAGAACAACTGTATCCTGCGGTGGTTAGCATTACGAAGTTGATGAATCCACTCAGCTGGTGCTGAAACACAGTCGAGACCTTCATACTATCGACCAACATGTCGCGACAACTCTGGATCCTGCAACACAATGCAACCTCGGTAGGGTTTTCTGCGACACAATGCTCCGGTCAGTTGTTTCCTCGTCCATATGGTGTAGTGTTGGACAGCCAGAGAATTGATTCGATTGTTGGTGTTTGACCGCCCGAATATAATCACGTTGAAACCGCACTCCGTCCCGCAACTCGGACCTCCGCTTCCGCGTCGTTCTCGCACTCGGGTCACCAATACCCCAGGTCGTCTGTATGGTGTTAGTTTTAGCCTGGGTAATGGTATATTATCCTGTTACATCCTCCACGCAACTCGGACCTTGCGTTCTAATTTGAGAATCCTCCCAAACAATTCGGCCATCATTGTCGCAAATATCCCAGGCGATGGAACTCGTATGCCCCCGCGTCGTTGCTTCTTCTCTAATACGCTAACACCCCCCTCCAATCCCGAGACAAACCCGTCACATGTTCGAATCTCCAACAACCCATCTTCACTAAACATTGCTGAGAATGGAATTTCCGAGGACGCCGAGACAAATGAAGAAAGCCTCGGCAGAGCCACTACCGGGGACGACCACTAGCAGTTAGCTCAGCCACTGCAATATTGATGCCAATATATACCCCGTATGCCAGACTTTCAGTTCCGGTTTTCGCCGGGCAACGAGAGGTGCGAAGAGGCGAGCGGAAAGCAAGTGAGAAGGTAGAAAAAAAGTTAAAGTCAAATGTTGTCGAAGTCGAGAAGAAAAAATATACTAGAATGCCAAGCCACAACAGCCACAACTAATCGAGCGAACAGGTGGCAGTGAGACATCATAACCGATTCCAAGCAAACAACAAGACCGGCATGCCGACTTGAATAGTTTGAACGGCAAATATTTTGCCAAACTTGAGCATATCCGTCCGAGAGGCAAAACGCCTTGTCGCATAGAGCTACTGCTTACAGAGCTATCGGAGAAACCCGACGGTGCTTGCGAAGCTTTTTTTTTTTTCGGTGGCCACCGACCGAACTTGTTAACAATTGATTTTTGAAGATCTCCGTCGGATATGTTCAGCTCCAAAAGGCGAGAGTGCATATGGCAACTTTGTTCGGTAGCTGAATAATGAGGCAGTTGCGTGCAATCAACGGAACCGCGGAAAATCAATTACCAGCACCCCCTATTCATTTCCACGCCACAAAAATGGAAACACGAGCTGGATCGCGTTGTCGGGTATGCTGCCAATAAAATGAGCTAAAATACATGGTGGTGGCTGTTGCGGATGACTGCACCGGGACAGTGTGGGACCATCGGGAAGACATAACGCCGTGGAGAAGCCCCGACTGTCCAAAGTCCCAGTGTAGGACCTTCGACTTGTCAGGGACACCTTGTCCAGTATTGTACTGCCGTAGGGAGGGTGGAAGGTTTATCTACGTCTTGCTCGCCGAGGCAGGACGTAGGGCTTTCTTCTCGGTGTTCGATTAGTGGTGGCAACTGGCAATACTGGTTTTCGAGTCTGTGGGCTTGTGTACCTTGGTTCTTCGGGCGTAATCGCTGGGCGAGGCGCGAGAACGGGCGTGAGACGTTTCTCTGGGGCACAACGAAATAGGTTCTCATTGCCTGACAAAACAAATGCTACATCCGCGTCAGATGCCTGCTTCTAATCGATGATGTAGTATGATTACCTTCTTCTCTTGGCCTGATCGAGGGTGGTACGAAGCCAGGTCATTTGCTTCAGTTGGCCGCTAATGTTCGTCCGTATTTGGTGGGATATTGGTGACGCTTATGAACCAGTAAAATAACGAATCAACCCCCGGGTTTGTTGGTAGAGCAACGGATGGTTGGCTTGGACGGCTTGGATAAGATGAATCTGGTGACCGTGGACAAACATTTTGGCCGTGGGTGAGAATTCTGTCTAGAGAAACAGTAGAGTAGTTGTCATGGGGATCTAAAGATGTGCCAGCAGCATTCATCAAGTCGATTCGCCCTGCAAATTCAATCATTAGCTCTTCGAATGATCTAGGATCGGAGCACCATTGTTTCCGCCATCGATATCCCAAATCGTCAACTTCAGCCTCTGGACTATCGAGATGCACTATCTGGATATACTGACATCGTTGCCTTGTCTGTTCATAGGTGGTTGGCGATAATGGCTGTGTGAAGATAGAGAGCAGTTAACGATGTCACAGTGAGGGGATTTACTTGCACTAAATATTCTGTATTCTAGCGTCTTTAAAAACCCGGAGTACCCCGCTGCAATAGTGCCAACTGAGATCTGTTAAGACTTATTCTGTTAGTCACACAAGTGCACGCTATTGTCAGACTAATCATCGTGGAATATCTTTGCTCGCACACTCACTACCTCACTACCAGATCACCGCCATTACTCCATCCACCGCACAGCTCGCCACTGGCCAAGCCCATATTGTTAAGCACAGACTACGATATTCGTTACGAACATCCCGCTGTTACCGCGATATTGGATTGCTGGTTCGACCTTTCCCTGGGCACTATGGAAGAGTGCCGTTTATCCGCAATTGATATACTATATCAGACAGGGATGGCAGATACTTACCCCAGAAGGCCCTGAAAAAGTTTCGGACACTGACAAGCTCCGGATACCCGAATTCCAGACAGATGACTACAGCTCCAGGGCTTCCGAACCGAGTCACACAGCTAAGCACTTAAAACCTGGCCGATTTATGTCCAGCTTCGAAGTTTCGGAGAATTATATCGATGTTATCGAGAGCGCGCCGACGTCCGATGATAATATATCGCTAACCAGGGCTCAAGGAATCTTGTTATTGTGGCCGTGGGGGTAAAATACCGGATGATTCTGAGAGGGCTGCTCTAAAGCCAAGAAGGCATATTTGTCGCTGTGCAATGTTCGAACTGGTGCACCCTTAAGACAGGCTGATAGCAGATGAACAATATATGTAGTATGTTTAGCCTCTAGGGCCACGGTATCACTCCATTAGCGTCGGAAGAAGAATGTGTATTCAGCATGATTTGCGCTGCTGGTTTCAGAATGCAGATAGAAGCAACGAGTAATATATGGATAATCTACCCCACCAATTATAATGCAAACCCGTGTCATCAGCTTCATGAATTCATGGGGCGGTTGGTTATCCTCGAGATAGGGCTGGCACAAGGTAGTGTGTTTATAAAAATTTGATTGAGTATGGGTCGACTCACCGTCAGATACAAGATTATTAAAATTTCCCATGCAAGACCAGGGTATCTTCCTGCGCCGATCGCATACACAAATCAGACCACCATGAAGAGTAGGTTGCTTGATCCTCAAGTGTTCTCCAACCATCTTCATCAGTCCCCCGCTCCATCTTTTTTGTAATCAAGTAGTCGATCCTCCCAAACTTGGTCCAACTACAATTATTCAGGGCTCCAGTCCTCCCCCTTTAGGCGTGTCCAAGGTAGTTAATTCCCTTTCTTTATCAGCACCCGGACATTATAGGAGGAAGATGAATTCATAAGTGCAAAGTAACTGATTCAAAGTTAAAGAATAAATGGCGGTCACCATCGACTGATTGGACGAAGCCCGACTTGGATATGAGCGGGATCTGAATGAACCACAGGATTCTAGATGAAACCTAGAATCAACTTATTCTTCCAGATACTGAAAAGTCGAATATACCACATTCTAGCAGCCGCATAGAATGCCGCCATATCTCGCCACAAAACACGTCCTATTCTCTCATTATGGTCTGGAATAAGAGGGTAAACATTCCTCCAAGTGCCCAGACCTACCCCACCCTTCTAGAATTAACTGGTGTATGGCCATCTCCAGGGACAAATCCTTACCTCTTGGGCACAGCCCATTGTCACTTTCAATACAACAACTGCATAACCGGTATTGCAACTCGTCGGCTTCGGAAGCGAAGTAGAAAATCAACTTCAGTCCGTCATGGTGGAGGTAGAATGGCTAATGACTGCGGCAGTAACGCTCTCCTGTTTGCGGTAGCCCGCCCTTCGTTTAATACTTAGTACGAGATTGCTAGATGATTGGGTATACGAACATACGTTATGGAAGGACATCGATGATACTACCTAAGCTGTTCCATCTCACCTACCATAGCTCGCTATAGCGGGTCAACATCTACCGGTTCCGAGGCTGAACTTCGTGAATCCACGGCCTTCTTCCCGTACTATCCCCCTCGATTACCAACACCAATGCACTCCAAGTTCGATATTGCAACATACTGCGATGCCCAGCCATGCATTGTTAGTGAAGGCATCATCATTATATGAAAGGACATCCGTGGCACCTGGCTTCACCTTAGCTGAAATAAGATCGCTTATACCCATTTATACCGATACCCTGGAGACGCATGGTCTCAGTGTTGAGTTTTTGATGAATGGATTTGATTTCGGCCGGGTCGCATGCTGAACACTCTTATGAAACTGCCGGTCAACAATAGTGCGTACGCAGGGGTAGTATGCAGAGCCTTATTCTCTCTTCCGGACACTCAGTTGGCAAAAGATGGAAGGGACATTGGATCAATTTGCGGCTGGAGGCTGTAGCACAATGCAGCTTTGGTCGGTTGCGGGAGGCCGGTAGCAAAAATATGACCTATTTTCAGTGTTATGGAATTAGCAGTGACCTTAACATACCCAACATTGTGGTATTAAAGGCCCATGTAGTTTCTGAGAATCTTTGATGTGTTTTTTTGCCATTTTCCAATCCGATGGTTGGTAAACCAGCAATATCCGTATGCCTGCGAGGATTTTGATCGGGAAGTACCCCTCGTAGTGACAACCATCCAGCAATAATGTTACTCCAGAACAGTTTGATTCCACCAATGCAGTTATCCGAGGGCCATCTGGGTATGGAGAGGTCTCATGGTTGAAAACACGGGAAGAGCAATCCTATGCAGGCTAGAATGGGAAAGAGAAGTGCGAACGTAACCCAAAACACGGCAAGCTGCGTGGACGATTGTTTGGCCCGGAAATTCGCGACTATTGTAATGAATGAGGGGTATGAAGAGAACCGAACTACATTCCTACTTACACGTGCAATGCTTGTTTTTTATGGAGTGCTGAATGATGGACATTACCGTGCGTCGCCTGGTTTGGTGTCGATATCGATTTGTACATATACACACATATATTTCAAATCTCAATATCCCCAACCTGCCCGTAGGCACACCAAACCTGCACTCGAAGTCCAGCCGCTTCTTTTCGAGGAGCGAGCTTGCGAGCGACGAGAAAATCTGGGAACGAGAGCACATCAAACCGCCCTAAGATCCAACATTCAACAAAATTTAAAATCTACAATGTCATAGAATACAGAATGATGAGGGCCATTCTTTACGCTACCAGCTATTCAAAGTATAGCACTGATCACGGGTTAGGGTTAGATCCAATAGTAGAAAACTTGTGGTTTTAAATAGTATCCAACCCAACTATCATCGTACTCCACCTGGCTCCAATCCTCCTCTCCTAGAGTAGCCATCAACTCTCCATTCCCACAAACATCAACGAAGTGTGAACGAGTGTCTTGATAGTGCCCACCCCAATCATTTGCCGACATGCTGCAGTACAAACGAGGCGGAGTCCAACTAAATTTGTGGGCGGATGCGGCTTGCTTTTTCAACTGAAACTGATTGAGTGTTCGGTAGATCTTATTTTTAGTGAATATCATCATACCCTGCCTTCATTCACAGCTTCGAGAACACACGAACTGAGGATGGTGGGTGCAATCAATGATTCCAGAATATAGAGCTCCATAGAAACTGAAGGGGTATGCAGATAAGAAAAACTGGTAGCACAACGATCTTTCCAAATATGTCGATGCGCTGATTCAAGGATATGATATCATATCAAGACTGTAGGTTGCTTTTGTTAATGTCTGATCTCGATGCAACCAATTGAGTCTCGGCTTTTAGCGACTCGGTAACACAGGTAAAAACCGGTCCGTGCTGTAGGGAGTAGAGTGAAAAAGAAGATAAAGATAATTTTATTTTGGAGAGGATGGTTTATTTATTTTCATTAATTTTCAAATTTCAGTGAGAGCCATCTACTTGCTCTCCAAAACCAACTGTCTGACAGACTGCGAGCTACGAGAAAATCTGGTACCATCCATCTCTGATAATAAATATGATGTAACACCACGCACATACCTAGTCAGGTATACAGTTACACGTAGGAGTTCCCGAAGAGCTCAAAAAAAGTTTCGGACTACAAAAAAAGTTGTTTTAAAGGTGAAATTTGGCCACAACATTTGTGAATATTGCAATTAATTACTAAACTTGGATAATACTAACCCGTGCTTAGTACTCGTGTCTGGGAGTCAGTCTGTAGAAGGCTTTGGATACGACGTGGCGTAGGCCGTTTCCAAAGCCGTCTACAGACTAGCTATCTGGGAATAAAGGATCGAACGCTCCTGTTCTGGCAAAGCACACAAAAACGGTAAAATAAAGTGTGCCAGATGCAGTTTTAGGTGAAGTGCAATCCGAATAATGGCAAAAATGGTAAAGCCGGGGAGCTGGAGTGCACTGACTTCCACCTCAACTTTCCCCCTTGTTGACATCCTGGTCTCACAGCAAAATTTAATACCAACAAAGGAGCATCCGATCCTTTACTCCCAAACCCGAGTGATACAGTTGAGAATTAGGCCTGTACTCGGAAGGAGAACCAATGCAGGCGCCACCGATCAAGTATCTTTTGGTTGTTGTTAGTGTTAGTGTAAATGTTACATCTTGCATCAAACGCTCGACCCCTGTAACGAGTAATAGCGAAGAAGTACACTTTCAAGTCGTTTGTCGGTAGAGATACTTCTCTCATGGTGCCACACTCCAAAAGCTAGTATCCAGTAAATATGAAATCTACGTACGTGGGTACAGGGCAAAAGTATAGCAATGCAAATTGCACCTTGAAGTACCTTGCCGCTGCCAGTCACCAAAAGGATACGCGGCCTTGCATTGGTATACTTTCCTCTAATGCTGAATAGGTTTGCTTCAGCCTTGTGCTCGATACAGATTGCAGCAGCTCGCTAAACTCTAGATCGTGCGGCAAGATCTTGTCATCCAGAGCTAGAGTTACTTCCGGAAATAAAGCGGCTACAAGTACGGCGATCTTCGACCAACATCGGTGGAGTAGTCGGTGAGGAATAGCCTGTGATGATTATGTTTGTCTTACATGACCTATATTTGTCCGCATCGATCTAAATATCCGGCTGAAAACACTCACGATGCAGGTATGCAGCAACCGGTCATAACCCACGCCCCTGAACTCCCTCACGGTCTCGAATGCGGTCCCGATATTCTGATCCGCAGCCTAGACCTGGCCTTCAAAAAGCAATTAGTCCCTTGAAGCTTCACCTGAAATCCAATTTTCTATAACAATAGTGTTATTTGCTCCTACTTCAAGAAGTTGTCAGATTCTCCATTAGAAAGCTGAGTTATACGTGGTCGAAGTCCTAGGCCCTTTGTCTCTTGAGTTTAGCCTGCATGCACGATACGGAAGCTGCGCCAGCAGAATACCTCCGGCGCCAAACTGCACATGCAAACCGTTCAGAAACTGTCTTTGTGGGTGGGGGTCCTTCCAGCAGTCCTGCTCCAGAATCGTACTCAACAGTCTTTATTTCAATGAACGAGGCATTACTCGCAACGCGAAAGCTGCAAGCGGTGCAGTGCTTCGAAAACGCCGCTCAAGCCTAGACCATCTATGAACCCAGCCTGCTATAGTGTCCCTTATGGTTCTGCGGGATTCATGCATCCGATACACGGTGTGCCAGCCAATACAACTGGCTTATTGAAGGCTTAGAGAGAAGATTGCTGCAGGCCGCCGGCAGTTACGAACTCATTGTTCAGATTACCGTATCTGCTCCAACTTGTTCCTTTATAGTACGTGCGGCTTGTATTAGCAACTGAAACGCTTCTTCTATTTATCTGCAGTTGGTTTTAGCACCCGACGAGCACATCTTGTCTCACCAACAGCATCGATGCATCTAGCTAGATCATACCTATCTGGAAACTTTAATCCTGACTGAGCTATGGTGTTAGTCCATATATATGAAGGGTATTGCCGAAAACCGTGCCTAACTTAGCTTATATTATGAGATAGCTTTGCAATTTTCAATATCGATTCAGTTTGGCTAGGCTGTTATATGGTGGGCAAGACTATGTAACTGCAAGTTTCATACCATACCTAACCCTATCGTACGTGACGATACCCATGCTGCTGTAGGGTATTTATCCCTTATTGTGTAACAAACGCGGAGGATTTTACTCAAGCCTCGGTTTTATGCATGCACAAGCAGGAGAGCAATAGTGTACAACAAGTTCTGATAAATCACAAATCAACACATCTCCTCTCAGCTTCCCCTCTCTTTACGCATTCCTAGAATACATCCAATCATAAGCTCGTCCTCAGCCCTTCCTCCACGCAAGAGTCGGGGGCCGGCTTTCCAGCATAGGCCAATCAAGACGTGATGTAGCGTAGCCCCGAATGTACATGAAAATTCGCGGACAAGCTACCTTTTCCACAAACCTGGGAATTAGCTAACAAGAAGGCTGAAAGGATCGCAAGAACTATAACTTTTAATATCGACTGTATTCATTTGCAATAGAATCCTTCTATACTTGGATGTGCTATAGACACTTTAAGACTGGTGCTAAATGTCGTTGTTCATAACGTCCCGTTTAGCGGGATGTAGATGGTATCCAGTCTCTTTGTAGCGTCGCAGGACACTAGATCCATTGATACCATTGGTCCACTCTCCTAGTCATGCTGGCTTCTATGTAACTTCAAATAAAAGGCCGGTATCGTAGTTACATATGCCACCTAGCCTCTACAAATAAACTAGACATGGTCAGGGCATACGGTATCCAAAATCCAGTTGTCCTGCCACTTTCAACATCAACCCATTTAAGTGTGCGTTCCGGATCTTACTGGCATAACCTTGCACTGAAGAACCTTTGTGTCCAAAAGGAAGACAAAGTTACTCTGCCATAGTAATCTACGCAGTGGAACGCAAACACGCCGCACCTACGAATACCTCGGTGACAGACAACAAATCCACCAGAAATCTGAAGTCCCTCCAGTGCAATAGAGCAATCCTGCCACCCCTGAAATATGGCTTTAGGCTTCGTGCGTCTTTGATCTTGGCCTACAGTAGGTTGCAGCAGGTTGTAGTAGTGGTACAGCTCGCAGCTGTGGTGCACCTAGTACTGAGTAGCGGTAATTATTCCGACGGCATTAGTCGTGGTAGATATTGGAATTCTACCTGAATAAAGTCGCGGTTCCTAATACAATCCCTTCAATTAGCGGAGTAGAGTACACTCGCTCAATCCTACATACTACTAAGTCTGCAGCCTGGGGTATATTCCTGTGGATATGGAACCATGCTCCTGGTCACCGTCTGTTCATTGTAACGGTTGAAGCTGTATCTTTTGATTGTTACTGCTACTCGAATAGAGTCCGTCTGCCATTCATTTCATCTACAGGTCATCTGGCAGAGAGCCGCTTCCGACGTGTTCGCTGCATGCAAGTTACTCATAAAGGTAAGGTTTGGCTACGTACTGCAGAACTACTGTCGGCCAAGATCAAAGACGCACGAAGTCAAAAGCCATATTTCGGGGGTGGCAGGATTGCTCTAACACCCTAAACTTATCACATGCACAGTACTGGGAAGCCATGGTATTCTTCTGGCTCTTTGGCCCCTCTTCTCCACAATCAACAAAGCGGTGCCAACATCACTACTCAATTGGCCGCTAGAACTGAATCCGAGAGTTATGCGGTATTGACGCCTTTCTTTTCACCATGGAGGCATCTTCCAAAGCTGTAGCCCTTTACCAGCCAGGATCGATATTCGGGACACACAACCAAATTGGTTGTGAAGTAGGGCCGCGGCTATGCAACTCCAGGTATCGATATGAAGCCAAAAGCTATACAGAGGAAGGGAAACTGTTATGTGAATCCAACGGTATATACTGTGCGCCATAGCTGAACCTTTAGCAAGTCATAGTTATTCCGACAGAGCGCCATCTATACGCACTCGTAATACGGTGCTGTTACTTTGAAGCAAAGGTAATTGATGGGGTACCGAGCAGTCAGGGGTCGCCCAAACTTTTTTCTGCTGGGGAGCGCTTCAGTCATCGGTGAACCCCCACAAGATAGATTATCTACAAGTACAGGGTCATGATGCTCTCCCCTGAAGCCAGCGTATGCTGGAATGTGGTGTGTCAACTGCCCGCAGTCTTTACCACATGTGAGCAATTATGGTGGTGTGTGCTGACTTTTGTCATATTCCGTTTGCGGTCATGATCTACGGCATATTACAAACCAGGGGTACTTAAACCAAAACTACATGCTCATAGTCTAGAGTATTTGGACCCAACTCGAGATCGATCGAGACGAGCAATCAGATTTTGCGAGGCAACAGGGCATCAAAAAGATCGGCAACTGTTTACTCACGAATCTCGATTTAGGCACAATCTCCAATTAGAACCAAAGAGTTTACTACTAGTAATCCAAACAAACCCAAACATGAAGGGTTGGGGATGTTCAAAGGTAGATCTACAGATCCAGTAGTAATGAAATCCACACACCCTCTTGAGTCTCTCCTCAGAAAAAAAGATATTAGTTCGCCTCGGTTGGAGGGTAGGCCCATGATATGCAAGATATACACGTTAAGAAGAGATCAAAACCTTATATATTGTACAGTAGCATCAACGATCGGAGGTTTTCTGCAACGTTCAGAGACAAGCCTTTCATGTGGTTATCGAGGATTTCGTCCAGCCATTGATGCAAAAATAATTCCGAGGTAATCCGACATTAGCCTTAGACGGCTATTAGATCCTCACCACCGAGTGCAGTCTCAGGCGGATTTACATACTTAGACTAGAAAACACTTAAAGTTGGTACTGTACTTGATATCACTCACAGCCAAGATTCTTGGGGGACATGCGCACATACAATGTTACCCTTGGCCATGGGTATGGCCAAGCGAGCTGTAGTTTCAACACATCCCCCGATGCGCTTTAAAAAACTTCTACCTCGGGGTCTTTGAGAATATTTGGAGCTAAAAGTTCCTCGAAAACAAACAGTGGGAGAGTAACGAAAAATTGAGCGTGACCAATCTTGATTTATGTACTTGCAAGAGTGCGACCGTCCAATAACTGCTTTCCATATCACAACGGGCGGTTCAGATTTTACCAAACATATGAATCCCAATGTCTCTTGATACCGTTCGTAGCTCACGAATGATCATGTAAAGGAACGACAGTTTGAGGAATCGTTCTTTCCAAATGAGTCCAGAGGCGTTCCTTAATGGTTGTTGTCCTGTATGGCCACACATTGTCCAGAGCTTTGTATAAATAGTTCAATGCAATTGAAATATGTTTTTTGGTGCTTTCATACATACTTTCGGCCCATGACTTGATCTTTCTCTATTTCTGTGATCAAACGTTACTTGTATTGGAACCGAGCCATAGTGTATCAAATGTTACAAGTAGCCGCAGACTCCGGTATGGATATGGAGCCAGAGCTATACAGGGGAGGGGAAACTATTGTGTGAATCCAGCCGTATATACTGTGCGCCAAAGCGAAACCCGTAGCATGTCCATGTTCCGAAATTTTCTGCCTACAATTAAGGAACATTGAGTCATATACCATCACTCGTATTAATGATACTTTGAGATGTTGAAATACTGATTGCTAGAAGCCTTGTATATGCTAAACTCAGGAACAATCGTGTGATCTTATATACGGCGTTCAGAGTATGCCTTGTACGCATGCATGCGCACTCAGCTGGCATCTCCAGCTGAGTCTGGAACAACCATGATCATGATCCCCATCAGCCCAGCTGAAGCCCATAAGCCGTACGTCAGGGAGGCGGTCCATATATGCAACATGAGATGAGGAGTGCCGAGCAATCGGCTGTCGCTCGAGACGTTTTCTAGTCATACCCAAAGGGTAGGCTATCTATATGGTCATCTCCCTGAAGCCAGTATATGCAAGGATGTGGTATCAACTGCACCCAATCTTACCACATGTGAGCCCTCGCAGCAGCAGCAATGGTTATAGGCTGACTTTTTTGCCTGTTACCCCCTTGTGGTCATAATCTACAACATATTACAAATAGGAAGGAAACCGAACTACAGGCATTCTAATCTAAACAAACCCAAACATAAAGGGCTCCAGACATTTAAAGATCTAGTAATAATGAAATCCACACACCCTCTTGGGCCATTCATCAGAAAACAAAGTGTGGATCCACCTCATTAGGAAGGTGAGCCCATGATTATACCAGACATATACTTCAAAACAGTATTTGTAGAGCTGTATCCCTTTGCCGGTAACCGGGTTTGGGCCCACAGATGGGCCCGCTTTTAAAATGCACATCACACAACCACAATCCAGCCTAATGCCCCCAAAATGAATAAAAATACTCTACATATGGTGAAATTCATAAAAACAATTTCATTTGGGTGTGAAACACAAAGCCTCATTGCAGCCCTCACACTTTATGCTGGTTTTCATGCCTTCTCCACTACCACCCTGACTTCTTCTCCACCTGCAAA
>Ga0307512_10001219_pt1 | contig 37239 bp, 36 predicted proteins | sample 14_EM_MG_FD_200267 | JGI IMG/M metagenome (GOLD analysis project Ga0307512, IMG submission 200267) | Populus trichocarpa ectomycorrhiza microbial communities from riparian zone in the Pacific Northwest, United States - 14_EM | ecosystem: Host-associated > Plants > Roots > Unclassified | place...
CGCTCGGAAGAAGACGTCGGCCGGTCGGCCGGCGGCGGCTGACAAGGATGTCGAGCAGAAGGCGGCAACGGGGAAGGCTGAGGCGAAGGAGACGGTCGCGAAGGGGGCGTCGGCGAAGAGGCCTGCGGCGAAGAAGGCGGCGGCCGGGAAAGCGGCGGCTGGGAAGGCGGTGGCCGGGGAGGCTGCGGCGAAGAAAACGGCGGCCGGGAAAGCGGTGGCCGGGAAGGCTGCGGCTGGGAAAGCGGTGGCCGGGGAGGCTGCGGCTGGGAAAGCAGGCGTCTCTGAGGGGGGTGCCGAGCGGGGCGGGGCTGAGCCGGGCGGTTCCAAGAAGGCGGCTGCCAAGAAGGCTGAGGCCAAGGAGGCGGTCGGCAAGAAGGCGGTGCCTAAGGAGGCGGCTGCCAGGGAGGCGGTCGGCAAGAGGGCGGTGCCTATGGAGGCGGCTGCCAGGGAGGCGGTCGGCAAGAGGGCGGTGCCTATGGAGGCGGCTGCCAGGGAGGCGGCTGGCAAGAGGGCGGTGCCTATGGAGGCGGCTGCCAAGAGCGCGGCGCCCAAGAAGGCTGCTGCCAAGGAGGCGGTCGGCAAGAGGGCGGCACCTAAGGAGGCGGCTGCCAAGAGGGCGGCGCCCAAGAAGGCTGCTGCCAAGGAGATGGCCGGCAAGAAGGCGGCGCCTAAGGAGGCGGCTGCCAAGGAGACGGCCGGTAAGAAGGCTGCCGGCAAGAAGACCGTCGCTCCTGCGGTCGCTGCTGAACCGGGCAGCGTCGAGCAGCGCGCCGGCACGAAGGCCGCGGCCGAGCAGGGCCCGGATGAGCAAGCCGCCGGCAGGAAGACCGCGGTCGAGAAGCCCGTGGGCAGGAAGACCGCGGCGGCGAAGTCCGCAGCCGGGAAGGCTGGGGCCGCGAAATCCGCGGGCCAGGGGACTGCGGGTGGGAAGGCTGTGGGTGGGAGGACCGCGGCCAGGACACGCGCGGCAGGGAAGAGCGTGGCTTCGAAGAGCACGGCCTCGGAGCGGGTGGTCACGGAGACCGCAGCTGAGGATGTCGCGGGCGCGAAGGGTGCGGGCGCGAAGAGCGGGGCTGGGAAGACCGCGGGCGGCAAGCGTACGGCCGCGAAGCGTGCGGCCTCGAAGACCGCGGGTGCGAAGAGTGTGGCTGCGCAGGTGGCGGGCAAGAAGGGCTCGGCGCGGGTGGGCAAGAAGAGTACGGCCAAGAAGGCTGGTGCGGCGGAGGCCGCGGAGCAGACGGGAGCCACGACGGTGGTTGCGAAGAAGACTCCTGGCACGGCCACGGCGGCCAAGACCGCCGTACCCAAGGCACGGTTCGTCGCGGCGGAGCCGGGCGAGCTCGCGGTGCGCCCCGGCGAGGACCCCTGGACCCCGGAGGAGGTCGAGGGGGCGCGTGCGGAGCTGCTGTCCGAGGTGCAGCGGCTGCGCGAGGAGATCACCGCGTCCGAGAACGCCGTCGTCGGCCTGATGCGGGACTCCGGGGACGGCGCGGGCGACGACCAGGCGGACACCGGTACCAAGAACATCACGCGCGAGCACGAGCTGGCCCTCGCGGCCAACGCGCGCGAGATGCTCACGCAGACCGAGCACGCCCTGCAGCGGCTGGATGCCGGCACCTACGGGCTGTGCGAGAACTGCGGCAATCCCATCGGCAAGGCCCGTATGCAGGCGTTCCCGCGGGCCACCCTGTGCGTCGAGTGCAAGCAGAAGCAGGAACGCCGGTACTGAGGGCCGGGGGAGGCGTGTCGTACCCTCGTCCTCAGTCAGGTACCTAGGTTGAGGGACTCACGTGGCAGAGGCGGAGCGCATCATCGGTACGCCGGACACCCCGGAGGCGGCGGGGACCGAGCCGGAGCAGGGCGAGACCGCACGCCCCAAGGGCAAGCGCCGTATCGCCGTGCTGTTCGCGGTCGCCGCCTTCGCGTACGCCCTCGACCTGGTCAGCAAGATGATCGTGGTCGCCAAGCTGGAGCACCACGCGCCGATCCAGATCATCGGGGACTGGCTGAAGTTCGAGGCGATCCGCAACGCGGGCGCGGCCTTCGGCTTCGGCGAGGCCTTCACCGTGATCTTCACTCTGATCGCGGCGGCCGTGATCGTCGTGATCGCCCGGCTCGCCCGCAAGCTCTACAGCGTGCCCTGGGCGATCGCACTCGGCCTGCTGCTCGGTGGCGCGCTCGGCAACCTCACCGACCGGATCTTCCGCTCGCCCGGCATCTTCGAGGGCGCGGTCGTCGACTTCATCTCGCCCAAGGGCTTCGCCGTCTTCAACCTGGCCGACTCCGCGATCGTGTGCGGCGGCATCCTGATCGTGCTGCTCTCGTTCAGGGGGCTCGACCCGGACGGCACCGTCCACAAGGAGTGACCGCGGAGGCAGCCTGGCGTACGAGGCTGTCGGACCTGTCCGGCATACTCGACGGGTGAGCACCGTTCCCGAGATCCGTACCCTGCCCGTGCCCGACGGCCTGGAGGGCGAGCGTGTCGACGCCGCCATCTCCCGCATGTTCGGCTTCTCCCGTACGAAGGCCGCGGACCTCGCCGCGGCGGGGAAGGTCACGGTCGACGGCTCGGTGGTCGGTAAGTCCGAGCGGGTGCACGGCGGGGCCTGGCTCGAGGTCGAGATGCCGCAGGCCCCCGCGCCCGTGCAGATCGTCGCGGAGCCGGTCGAGGGCATGGAGATCGTGTACGACGACGATGACGTGGTCGTGATCGTCAAGCCGGTCGGTGTCGCCGCCCACCCCAGCCCCGGCTGGACCGGGCCGACCGTCATCGGCGGCCTCGCCGCGGCCGGCTACCGCATCTCCACCTCCGGCGCCGCCGAGCGCCAGGGCATCGTGCACCGCCTCGACGTCGGCACCTCGGGCCTGATGGCCGTGGCCAAGTCGGAGCGTGCGTACACCTCGCTCAAGCGCCAGTTCAAGGAGCGCACGGTCGACAAGCGGTATCACACGCTCGTGCAGGGCCACCCCGACCCGACCAGCGGCACCATCGACGCGCCCATCGGCCGCCACCCCAACCACGACTACAAGTGGGCGGTCACGGCCGAGGGTAAGCCGTCCGTCACGCACTACGACCTGATCGAGGCCTTCCGCGCCGCATCGCTTCTCGACGTCAAGCTCGAGACCGGGCGCACGCATCAGATCCGCGTCCACATGGCCGCCCATCGCCACCCGTGCGTCGGCGACCTGACGTACGGCGCCGACCCGACGCTCGCCAAGCGGCTGCTCCTGACCCGCCAGTGGCTGCACGCCGTGCGGCTCGGCTTCGAGCACCCCGGGGACGGCCAGTGGGTGGAGTTCGCCAGCGACTACCCGGCCGACCTGCAGAAGGCCCTGGACCAGGTCCGCGAGGAGACATACGGATGAGCACGCGCACGTACGTGGTGCGTGTCGCCGAGGACCCCGCCGACCTGGAGGAGTGCTTCGCGGTGCGCAAGGAGGTCTTCGTCGGCGAGCAGGGCGTGCCGGAGGATCTCGAATACGACGAGTACGACGCCGTGGCGGTGCATGTGCTGGCCGTGCGCGAGGACGGGGTGCCGCTCGGCACCGGGCGGCTGCTGCACGGGGAGGCGGCCGCGGCCAAGGTCGACGGTGATCTGTCGGTGGGCTCGCTCGGGCGGCTCGCGGTGACGCAGGAGGCGCGCCGGCTCGGCGTCGGGGCGGCGCTGGTGCGGGCCATCGAGGACGCGGCACGCGCGCGTGGCCTGGCGGCGGTGGATCTGCACGCGCAGACGCATGCGCTGGCGTTCTACGAGCGGCTCGGATACGAGGCGTACGGACCGGAGTACCCGGAGGCGGGCATCCCGCACCGGGCGATGCGGCGCGCTCTGCAGCCAAGAGGCTGAACACGCTGGTGGGGATGGTGGCGTGGCAGGCTTGAGGTCCGCTGCCCGTACGTCGACCGTCCCGGAGCGCTGACCGTGGATCAGTTGGCCCTGTTGTTCGTGCTGTTGCTCGGGGCCCTGGTGAGTGTCCCGGTCGGGGATCGTTTCGGGCTGCCGGCGCCGGTGCTGATGACGCTCCTAGGGATCGTCCTCGCCGTACTCGACTTCGTGCCCAACGTCGACGTTCCGCCGGATCTGATCCTGCCTCTGCTGCTTCCGCCGCTGCTGTACGCGGCCGTGCGGCGCACGTCCTGGAGGCAGTTCGCGGTCAACCGACGGCCGATCTTCCTGCTGGCGGTGGCGCTGGTGTTCGTCACCACCGTGTGCGTGGCCCTGGTGGCGCACACGATCGTGCCGGGGCTGCCCGTCGCCGCCGCCGTGGCGCTCGGCGCACTCGTCGCGCCGCCCGACCCGGTCGCCGCGACCGCCGTCGCCGGGCAGTTGGGGCTGCCGCGCCGGCTCGTATCCATCCTGGAGGGCGAGGGGCTGTTCAACGACGTGACGGCGATCGTGCTGTACCACGTGGCGATCGCCGCCGCGGTGAGCGGGACGTTCTCGCCGGGACGGGCCGCGCTCGACCTGGTGCTGTCCGCCGTGGTGGCGGTGGCCGTGGGGGTCGCGCTCGGCTGGGGCGCCAACAAGCTCATGGACCTGCTGGACGACGCGACCCTGCAGATCGGCCTGACGCTGCTGGTGCCGTACGCCTCCTACGTCCTCGCGGAGGAGCTCCACGGTTCCGGCGTGCTCGCGGTGCTCACGACCGCGCTGTTCCTCGCCGAGTACGCCAACGACGCCGACGACGTGATGACGCGGCTGGCCGGGCACACCTTCTGGGACGTCGTCGACACGCTTGTCACGGGCGTCGCCTTCGGGCTGATCGGCCTCGAACTGCACAACGCCATCCGGACGGCGTCCGGGCGGTGGGCCGAGATGCTCGGGTGGGCGGGCGTGATCGTGGCCGTGGTGGTCGTCGTCCGGCTCCTGTGGCTGATGCCGGCGACCTGGCTCACCAAGAGGCTGCACGCCAAGCGGGACCACGACGAGGACATCCCGATGAGCTGGCGGGAGACCGTCGTCATGTGGTGGTCGGGGATGCGGGGAGTGGCCTCGGTGGCGCTGGCGCTGGCGGTTCCGCTGGAGACCGACGACGGTTCGGCCTTCCCGGACCGGAACGAGATCGTGTTCATCGCCTTCGGCGTGATCATGGGGACGCTGGTGCTGCAGGGGCTGACCCTGCCGTGGCTGGTGAAGCGGCTCGGGGTGCGGGCCGACACGGAGCGGGAGAAGGACTTCGAGAAGGCCCTTGCCGTCCGGGCGGCCAAGGCGGCCAGACGGCGGCTGAAGGAGATCGAGGAGGTCGAGGAGCTGCCGGAGGAGCTGTCCGAGCAGATGATGCGGCGGGCCTTCGACATCGGGGTGAGGATCAGCCCGGACATGGGGGACGAGGAGCGGCGGGAGGCGCATGAACACCGGGTGCGCCGGCTGAAGCGGGTGCGGCGGATCCAGGGGGAGATGCTGAGCGCCGCACGACACGAGGTACTGGCGGCGCGCAGTGAGGCCGGGGCGGATCCGGAGATCGTGGACCGGGTGCTTCGCCATCTTGACGTGCGCAGTCTGCGATGACGTGCCAAATGGTTCGTCGTCGGCCGCTTTCGGTGCGTAGGGTCGGATCATGGCTCGTAATGTCGTAATCAGTGGTGGCGGTACGGGAATTGGACTGGCCGCGGCGCAGGTGTTCGCGGCCGACGGGGATCGGGTCCTGCTGCTCGGGCGGCGGGCCGAGGTGCTCGAGAAGGCCGGGGTGCCGGGCGCGTCGACGTATGCGGCGGACCTGAGTGATCCGGCTGCGGTGCGCGGGGTCGCCGGCTTCGTGGAGCGGGAGTTCGGGACCGTGGATGTGCTGATCCACGGTGCCGGAGGTACCGGGCAGCTGGAGCCCGCCTCCGGGAGCGACGATCCGCTCGACCGGGTGGCGCACAACTGGACGGTCAACTTCCGGATCAACACCCTGACCGCCGCGCTGCTCACCGAGGCGCTGAAGGACCGGCTGGCCACGCCGGGCGGACGGGTGCTGTTCGTCAGCTCCATCGCCGCCTACCGGGGGTCCGGCAGCGGGGCGTACGGGGGAGCCAAGGCCGCGTTGCACCCGTACGCCCATGACCTCGCCCGGGAGCTGGGGCCGCGCGGGATCACCGCGAACGTGGTCGCGCCCGGGTACATCGAGGACACCGAGTTCTTCGGGTCCGGGATCGACCCCGCCCGGCGCGAACGGCTCGTGAACGACGCCCTGAACAGGCGCGCCGGCACTCCCGGCGACGTGGCCGCGACCCTGCACTGGCTCGCCTCAACGGGGGCGGGGCACGTCACCTCGCAGGTGATTCAGGTCAACGGGGGCACCGAGCGCGGGCACTGAGCCGCGTACGGCCTCTGGACTTGGGTCCCTCGGCCGGGCACCGTCCTCGGCGTCCTCGGCGGCTAGTGGGCGCGGCGGGCTGCGCCGTCCTGGGACGGACGCGTGGCCGCACCGTCCGGACGGCCGTCGGGGGAGGACCGGCTCGGCGGCAGGGCCGCGTCAGCGGTGTTGACGCGGGGCAGGGCGTACGGGTGCTCCTTGCTCAGCCAGCCGATCATCTGCTCGCGGACCGTGACCCGCACCGTCCAGATGTCGTCGGCGTCCTTGGCCGTCACCAGGGCGCGGACCTGAATGGTGTTCGGCGTCGAATCGGTGACCTGCAGGCTGCAGGCGCGCCCGTCCCAGGACGGGCACTCGCGCAGGATGTCGCGCAGCCGCTCGCGCATCGCTTCGACCGGCGCCGAGTGGTCGAGGTGCCAGTAGACGATGCCGGTCATCTGCGGGGTGCCGCGCGACCAGTTCTCGAACGGCTTCGAGGTGAAGTACGACACCGGCATGGTGATCCGCCGCTCGTCCCACGTCCGCACGGTGAGGAAGGTCAGCGTGATCTCCTCGACCGTGCCCCACTCGTCGTCCACCACGACCGTGTCGCCCAGCCGCACCATGTCGCCGAAGGCGATCTGCAGCCCCGCGAACAAGTTGCTGAGGGTGGACTGGGCGGCGACACCGGCGACGATGCCGAGGATGCCGGCCGAGGCCAGCAGCGAGGCGCCGGCCGCGCGCATCGCCGGGAACGTCAGCAGCATCGAGGCGGCGGCCACCACGCCGACGATCGCCGTCACCACGCGCATGATCAGCGACACCTGGGTGCGCACCCGGCGGACCCGGGCGGCGTCGTGGTGGGCGCGCGCGTAGCGGGTGTACGACGTCTCGACGATCGAGGCCGCGACCTGCACCACCAGCCAGGCCGTCGCCCCGATCAGCACCAGCGTCAGCGCCTGGCCGACGCCGACACTGTGATTGCCTTGCAGCTGCGCCTGGTCGTAGGACCCTCGCAGCATCGCCGCGCACAGCACGAGCTGGTAGGGCACGCGGGCGCGGCGCAGCAGCCCCCACAAGGGCGTCTCGCTGTGCCGTTCGTCGGCCTTGCGCAGCAGCAGATCGGTGGCCCAGCCGATGAGCAGCGTGAACGCCACCGAGCCACCGATCACGATCAGCGGGCGGAGCAGATTCTCCATGCCTTCGAACGTAACCGGCCCGGGGTGGACATGAACATGTGACTTCGGGCTCGAAGTGGATACGGCTGCGGGACGGCGTTGTCAGACCCGGCTGGCACCATGGCACTCATGAACATCATGCTCTTTCACTCGACCTACGGCCTGCGTCCGGCGGTGCGCCGGGCCGCGGACCGGCTGCGCGGCGCCGGGCACGAGGTGTGGACACCGGACCTCTTCGACGGGCGTACGTTCGAGACGGTCGAGGAGGGCATGGCCTTCCAGGACGAGATCGGCAAGGACGAGTTGCTCAAGACAGCTGTGCTGGCCGCGGCGCCCTACTCGGAGCGGGGCCTTGTGTACGCCGGGTTCTCGCTCGGCGCCTCCATCGCCCAGACCCTCGCGCTCGGCGACGACAAGGCCCGCGGGCTGCTGCTCCTGCACGGCACGTCCGACATCGCGCCGAACGCGTCCGTGGACGACCTGCCGGTCCAGCTGCATGTCGCCGAGCCGGACCCCTTCGAGACGGACGACTGGCTGAGCGCCTGGTATCTGCAGATGGGCAGAGCGGGCGCCGACGTCGAGGTGTACAGATACGCGGGGGCCGGCCACATCTACACCGACCCCGACCTGCCGGACTACGACGATCAGGCGGCCGAGGCCACCTGGCGGGTGGCGCTCGGCTTCCTCGAGACCCTCTAGGAGCTTGTAGGAGCTTGTAGGAGCTTGTAGGAGCTTCTAGGAGATCGTCAGCACGCCTTCGGCGGGTGGACCAGCGAGGCGAAGTGCCCGGACCACACCCAGGCCGTCGGTTGGGAGTCGTAGATCCTGAACCACAGCGCCCCGGAGGGGGTGTTGGTGGTCGAGCAGGCGATCCGCAGGGTCGTGCCCGCCGGTTCCACGCGGGTCCTCGTCGACGAGGACGTGGGCTTGGTGTAGATGGGAGCGCCGTGCTGGTCGAGCACGGTCAGGTTGACGAATGCCGGTGCCGCGGCGGCTTCCTGTGCCTGAGCGGATGTGGCGGTGAGGCCGGCGAGCGCCAGGGCGGCGCCGAGCACGGCGGTCTTCGTCAGGACACTTTGGGGGGTGGCCATGTGACTCCTATCGGAACTGAACCGACGGACCGCCACTGCGGCGGCCCGCCAGTATGTTCGACGGCGTCACGATCTTCTCGGTTGCGCCGGGCGTCGTTCTCTTACACCGGGTCGTAGGTCCGCTCGACCTTCTGCGTACCGGTGCGCGTGCGGTACGAACGCACCCACGAGGAGGTCGCGTTGGCCTTCGTGCGGTCGGACAGGACGTAGTAGTCCATCTGCGCGCGGTCGGCGGTGATGTCCAGGACGCCGTAACCGTGGCGGTCGGTGTCGACCCAGTGGACGTGCCGGTTGGCGGCGCGGATGATCGGCGAGGCGATCGCGGAGACGGTGCCCTCGGGGACCTTCACGATGTCGTCGAGGTTGTCGGAGGTCACCGAGGTGATGACGAACTCCGTGGCGGCCGAGGCCGACAGGGGGTACGTCCCGGCGTCCACCGGCACATCGTTGGCCCACGCCATGTGGATGTCGCCGGTGAGGAAGACGGTGTTGCCGATCGCGTTCGAGCGCAGGTGCGCCAGTAGTTCGCGGCGGTCGTCCGTGTAGCCGTCCCACTGGTCGGTGTTGAGGGCGAGGCCCTCCTGCGGCAGTCCGAGCAGCTTGGCGAGCGGCTTGAGCAGGTCGGCGGAGAGGGAGCCGATGGCGAACGGCGAGATCATCACCGAGTTGCCGACCAGCCGCCAGGTGGTGTCGGAGGCCTTCAACCCGGTCTTCAGCCAGTCGAGTTGGGCGCGCCCGGTGATCGTGCGGTCCGGGTCGTCGACCGAACCGCTGGCCGTGGACGCCTGCTGCGAGCGGAACGAGCGCAGGTCCAGCAGGGACAGGTCGGCGAGCTTGCCGAAGCGCAGCCGGCGGTAGGTGGTGCCCGCGATCGCCGGGCGGACCGGCATCCACTCGAAGTAGGCCTGCTTGGCGGCCGCCTTGCGGTTGGTCCAGGTGCCCTCGGCGCCCTCGGTGTGGTTGACCGCGCCGCCGGACCAGGAGTTGTCGGCGAACTCGTGGTCGTCCCAGATCGCGACGACCGGCGCCTTGTGGTGCAGGGCCTGCAGATCCGGGTCGGTCTTGTACTTGCCGTGCCGGGTGCGGTAGTCGGCGAGCGTGATGATCTCGTTGGCCGGCGCGTGCGGGCGGACGACCGTGCCGCGGGCCGCGTACTCGCCGGACTTGTACTCGTAGATGTAGTCGCCGAGGTGCAGCCAGGCGTCCAGGTCGCCCCGAGCGGCGAGATGGCGGTACGAGGAGAAGTAGCCGCCCTCCCAGTTGGCGCAGGAGACCACGCCGAAGCGCAGGCCGGACACGGCCGCGTCCGCCGCCGGCGCGGTGCGGGTGCGGGCCACCGGGGAGTCGGTGCCGCCGGCCGAGAAACGGAACCAGTAGTCGGTGGCCGGCGCCAGGCCCCGTATGTCCGCCTTGACGGTGTGGTCGGAGGCGGCCGTTGCCTTGAGGGAGCCCTTGGCGACGACGTTCGTCAGTGCCTTGTCCTTGGCGACGATCCAGCTGACCTCGGTGTCCGGGCCGAGCCCCGAGCCCGGCGTCGCCTCGGAGCTGGGCGTCACCCGCGTCCACAGCAGGACGCCGTCGGGCAGCGGGTCGCCGGAGGCGACGCCGTGCAGGAACTGCGGGGTCTCGGCGGCCGCCCGGGCGGGCAGGGCGGCGGCGAGCGGGCCGGCCAGGACGGCGGTCGCCGCCGCGGCCTTGACGACCGTACGGCGGCGGGGCGACAGAGACGTGGGGTCCGGGGATGCCTCGGATGATCTGTATCGACTGGTCACGACCGAACAGGTTACTGATCGGTAGGTGCGAGAGCGGGCGAACTCCGAAAGTTCGCCCGCTCTTCATGCGGAGGCCGAAGTTCCGTGTCGGCGTCAGGCCTTGAGGGCCGCGCCCACCACCTTGTTGAAGTCGGCCACGGTCAGCAGCGGGGTGCCCTTGTTGAGCTGCTTGCCGTCCATGACGAAGCCCGGGGTGCCGGTCACGCCGTCCTTGTTCTTGTCGAAGGTCTTCGACATGGCCATCGCCCAGGCGTCGTAGGTGCCCTTCTTGACCGCGTCCTGGAACTTCGTGTTGTTCTTCAGCGCGGAGACGGTGTTCGCGACCTTGATGAGGTAGGCGTCGTCCTTGAATTTGTCGCTGGTCTCGTCCGGGTGCCACTTCGTCGAGTACAGCGCGGTCTTGTACTCGAGGAACGCCTCGTCGCTGACGTTCAGCGCGGCGCCCAGGGCGCTCAGCGCGTTCTTGGAGCCCTCGCCGTTGTCCTTGTTGTCGATGAACGTGGCGCCGACGTACTGGAACTTGTACTTGCCGGCGTCGAGGTCCTTCTTGAAGGTCGAGCCGACGGTCTGCTCGAACTGGGCGCACACGGGGCAGCGCGGGTCCTCGTAGATCTTGAGGGTCTTCTTGGCGGTCGCCTTGCCTATGACGACGGTCGTGCCGTTCGTGCCGGTGGTGTTGGCCGGCGCGACGACCTTGTCGCTCTTCACGGCCTCCCAGTGGGTGGGCTTGTTGGCCTGGACGACGGCGTAGCCTATGCCGCCGGCCGCCGCGAGAACGGCGACCACCGAGCAGGCCACGATGATCTGCCGCTTGGCCTTGGACCGCTTGGCCTGACGCTCGCGCTCCTGCCGCAGCCGCTCTCGGGCCGCCGTCTTCGAGGCCTGGCTGTTCCGCTTGCTCATGTTGGTGTTCTCCATGTGGGACGCGCACGTGTCGTACGCGGGATACGTGTGGGGGAGCACTCGTGCTCAGGGGTGTCGCTCAGGCGACGGGGATGGAGCTGGGGTCGCTCAGACCAGGGCGACCGAGCACGGCGGTCCACGCCGTCCCAGGGAGTGCACGAAGAGCCGGTCGCGGACGACGGCGGCGGGCAGGTCGAGGCGCCGGACGCGCCGGACCGTCGAGGCAGGCCGCACGGCCACCATGGCGACCGCCAGCAGCAGTGGCCGGAACGTCGTCGCGGCGGCCGCCGCCAGCAGCTGGGCCAGGGCGCGCTCGCCCCGGCGCAGCCAGGCGGCGGCGAGCAGGCCGACGCCGATGTGCGCGCCGAGCAGCAGCCAGGCGGTGGCCGGGTCGGCATGGGCGAGCAGGGCCGCAAGACGGTCGGTGCCGGTGCCGGTGCCGGTCATGCGGGCCAGCGGGGTGCCGACCTGCGTGTTGCTGCCGCAGAGCAGATCCCAGCCGACGGAGCGCAGCGGGCCGGTCACCGGGCCGCCCGCCCGGCCGTAGCAGACGTGCTGGCCGGTGGTGAGGACCGTGTCGGCGGCCAGCTCCAGCGGGATCAGCAGGGCGGCGATCGGTCCGAAACCGCGCTCGCGTCCGGCCAGCGCGTACGAGACCGCGAACACGGTGGCGGCGACCGCGGCCACCGTGTTCAGCGGCAGCGGGACCCGCGACAGCAGCACGTGCGACGCGGTGCTGAGCGTCACGACGAATGCCGTGAACAGCGCCGCGCGGAGCGCTCTGATGCGGGTCCCGGATATGTCCATAGCGGGGAGAGTCTGTCACGTGCTCCGGTAAGGGACCCCTAAAGAATCCCTGTGAGACGGCACACCGACAGCCAGACCGTCAGAGACCCGGAATCCGGCCGTTGCGGAACAGGTCCACGAAGATCTGGTGGTCGGCACGCGCGCGTGCGCCGTAGCTGTGCGCGAACTCGGTCAGCACGCCCGCGAAGCCGTCCTCGTCGGCCGCGATCGCCGCGTCGATGGCCCGCTCGGTGGAGAACGGCACAAGGGACTCGCCGGACTGGTCGTCCGCCGCCGCGTGCATGGTGGCCGTGGCCCGGCCGAGGTCGGCGACGACGGCCGCGATCTCTTCCGGGTCGTCGATGTCGCCCCAGTCGAGGTCGACGGCGTACGGCGACACCTCGGCGACCAGCTGCCCCGCGCCGTCCAGCTCGGTCCAGCCCAGCCACGGGTCGGCATGCGCCTGCAGGGCGCGCTGCGAGATCACCGTGCGGTGGCCCTCGTGCTGGAAGTAGTCGCGGATCGCCGGGTCGGTGATGTGCCGGGAGACGGCCGGGGTCTGGGCCTGCTTGATGTAGATCACCACATCGTTCTCCAGGGCGTCGCTGTGGCCCTCGAGAAGGATGTTGTACGAGGGCAGTCCGGCCGACCCGATGCCGATGCCCCGGCGGCCGACCACGTCCTTCACCCGGTACGAGTCCGGGCGGGCCAGCGACGCGTCCGGCAGCGTCTCCAGATAGCCGTCGAAGGCCGCGAGGACCTTGTAGCGGGTCGCCGCGTCCAGCTCGATCGAGCCGCCGCCGGGCGCGAAGCGGCGCTCGAAGTCGCGGATCTCGGTCATCGATTCGAGCAGCCCGAACCGGGTGAGCGAGCGGGCGTCGCGCAGGGCGTCCAGGAGCGGGCCCTGCGCGGTGTCCAGGGTGAACGGCGGCACCTCGTCGGTCTTCGCGCCGGTCGCAAGGGCGTGGATGCGCTCGCGGTACGCGTCCGCGTACACCTCCACCAGCTCGGTGATCTGGTCGTCGCCGAGCGCCTTCGCGTACCCGATGAGGGCGATGGAGGCGGAGAAGCGCTTCAGGTCCCAGGTGAAGGGGCCGACGTACGCCTCGTCGAAGTCGTTGACGTTGAAGACCAGCCGGCCGTTGGAGTCCATGTAGGTGCCGAAGTTCTCCGCGTGCAGATCGCCGTGGATCCACACGCGCGAGGTGCGGTCGTCCAGGTACGGGCCGCCGCGCTTCTCCGCGTCCAGGTCGTGGTAGAAGAGGCACGCCGTGCCCCGGTAGAACGCGAACGCGGAGGCCGCCATCTTCCGGAACTTCACGCGGAACGCGGCCGGGTCGGCGGCCAAGAGCGCGCCGAAGGCGGTGTCGAAGACGGCGAGGATCTCCTCGCCGCGAGGCTCGTCGTTGAGCTGCGGTACCGACATCGCTGGGTGCCTCCTGGTGCATGTGTACGACAGCGTTTCTGTCGTCTCAAACGGTCGGGGCCGCGCGAAAGTGCCCGCGACCCTCCGCTGTGAAGGTACGCGGGGGAGCCCTCCGAGTGTCAGTGCCCGGGCATACACTTCGACGCTGTTCCCCCAGACTGTCCGCAGCCTGTCGCCGAGTGTTTCCGTTGGAGGCCAAGCCGTGTCAAAGCCGCCGTTCACGCACCTGCACGTCCACACCCAGTACTCGCTGCTGGACGGTGCCGCGCGGCTGAAGGACATGTTCGACGCGTGCAACGAGATGGGCATGACCCATATCGCGATGTCCGACCACGGCAACCTCCACGGGGCGTACGACTTCTTCCATTCCGCGAAGAAGGCCGGAGTCACCCCGATCATCGGGATCGAGGCGTATGTCGCCCCCGAGTCGCGGCGCAACAAGCGCAAGATCCAGTGGGGCCAGCCGCACCAGAAGCGCGACGACGTCTCCGGTTCCGGCGGCTACACCCACAAGACGATCTGGGCGGCGAACGCGACGGGTCTGCACAACCTCTTCCGGCTCTCCTCGGACGCGTACGCCGAGGGCTGGCTGCAGAAGTGGCCCCGCATGGACAAGGAGACCATCTCCCAGTGGTCCGAGGGGCTCATCGCCTCCACCGGCTGCCCCTCCGGCGAGCTCCAGACCCGGCTGCGCCTCGGCCAGTACGACGAGGCCCTGAAGGCGGCCGCCGACTACCAGGACATCTTCGGTAAGGACCGGTACTTCCTGGAGCTGATGGACCACGGCATCGACATCGAGCACCGGGTCCGCGACGGCCTCCTCGAGATCGGCAAGAAGCTCGGCATCCCGCCGCTGGTCACCAACGACTCGCACTACACGTACGCGCACGAGGCGACCGCGCACGACGCCCTGCTGTGCATCCAGACCGGCAAGAACCTCTCCGACCCGGACCGCTTCAAGTTCGACGGCACCGGCTATCACCTGAAGACCACCGACGAGATGTACGCCATCGACTCCTCGGACGCCTGGCAGGAGGGCTGCCGCAACACCCTCCTGGTCGCCGAACAGGTCGACACCACCGGCATGTTCGAGGCCAAGAACCTCATGCCGAAGTTCGACATCCCCGAGGGGTACACCGAGGTCACCTGGTTCAAGGAGGAGGTCCGCCTCGGCATGGCCCGCCGCTTCCCGGGCGGCGTCCCCGACGACCGGCAGAAGCAGGTCGAGTACGAGATGGACGTCATCATCCAGATGGGGTTCCCGGGATACTTCCTCGTCGTCGCCGACTTCATCATGTGGGCCAAGAAGCAGGGCATCGCGGTCGGTCCGGGCCGTGGTTCGGCGGCCGGTTCGATCGTCGCGTACGCCATGGGCATCACCGACCTCGACCCGATCCCGCACGGTCTGATCTTCGAGCGGTTCCTCAACCCCGAGCGCGTTTCCATGCCCGACGTCGACATCGACTTCGACGAGCGCAGGCGCGTTGAAGTGATCAGGTACGTGACCGAGAAATACGGCGCCGACAAGGTCGCCATGATCGGCACGTACGGCAAGATCAAGGCGAAGAACGCCATCAAGGACTCCGCGCGCGTGCTGGGTTACCCGTACGCCATGGGCGACCGCCTCACCAAGGCCATGCCCGCCGACGTCCTCGGCAAGGGCATCGACCTCAATGGCATCACCGACCCCTCGCACCCGCGCTACAGCGAGGCCGGCGAGATCCGCGCGATGTACGAGAACGAGCCGGACGTGAAGAAGGTCATCGACACCGCCAAGGGCGTCGAGGGCCTGGTCCGGCAGATGGGCGTGCACGCCGCCGGCGTGATCATGTCCAGCGAGCCCATCGTCGACCACGCCCCTGTGTGGGTGCGGCACACGGACGGCGTGACCATCACGCAGTGGGACTACCCGCAGTGCGAGTCGCTCGGCCTGTTGAAGATGGACTTCCTGGGCCTGCGCAACCTGACGATCATGGACGACGCCGTCAAGATGGTGAAGTCCAACAAGGGCATCGACCTCGACCTGCTGGCCCTCCCGCTCGACGACCCGAAGACCTTCGAACTCCTCCAGCGCGGTGAGACGCTGGGCGTCTTCCAGTTCGACGGCGGCCCCATGCGCTCGCTGCTGCGCCTGATGAAGCCCGACAACTTCGAAGACATCTCCGCCGTCTCCGCGCTCTACCGTCCCGGCCCGATGGGCATGGACTCGCACACCAACTACGCCCTGCGCAAGAACAAGCTGCAGGAGATCACGCCGATCCACAAGGAGCTGGAAGAGCCCCTCGAAGAGGTCCTCGCGGTCACCTACGGCCTGATCGTGTACCAGGAGCAGGTGCAGAAGGCCGCCCAGATCATCGCCGGCTACTCGCTCGGCGAGGCCGACATCCTGCGCCGCGTGATGGGCAAGAAGAAGCCCGACGAACTGGCGAAGAACTTCGTCCTCTTCCAGAAGGGCGCCCGGGACAAGGGCTTCAGCGACGAGGCGATCCAGGCCCTGTGGGACGTCCTGGTCCCCTTCGCCGGCTACGCGTTCAACAAGGCGCACTCCGCCGCGTACGGACTGGTCTCGTACTGGACGGCGTACCTCAAGGCCAACTACCCGGCCGAGTACATGGCCGGACTGCTCACCTCGGTCAAGGACGACAAGGACAAGTCGGCGATCTACCTCAACGAGTGCCGGCGCATGAAGATCAAGGTGCTCCCGCCGAACGTCAACGAGTCGGTGCACAACTTCGCCGCGCAGGGCGACGACGTGATCCTCTTCGGCCTCGAAGCCGTGCGCAACGTCGGTACGAACGTGGTCGAGTCGATCATCAGGAGCCGCAAGGCCAAGGGCAAGTACGGCTCCTTCCCCGACTACCTCGACAAGGTCGAGGCGGTCGCGTGCAACAAGCGGACCACGGAATCGCTGATCAAGGCCGGCGCCTTCGACACGATGGGACACACCCGCAAGGGCCTCACCGCGCACTTCGAGCCGATGATCGACAACGTGGTCGCGGTCAAGCGCAAGGAGGCCGAGGGCCAGTTCGACCTCTTCGGCGGGGGCGAGGAGGAGAGCAGCGAGCCCGGCTTCGGACTCGACGTGGAGTTCACCACCGAGGAGTGGGAGAAGGCCTATCTGCTCGCCCAGGAGCGGGAGATGCTCGGTCTGTACGTCTCCGACCACCCGCTCTTCGGTCTGGAGCACGTGCTGTCCGACAAGGCCGACGCCGGCATCTCCCAGCTCACCGGAGGTGAGCACGCGGACGGCGCGGTCGTCACCATCGGCGGCATCATCTCCGGCCTGCAGCGCAAGATGACCAAGCAGGGCAACGCCTGGGCGATCGCCACGGTCGAGGACCTCGCGGGCTCCATCGAGTGCATGTTCTTCCCGGCGACCTACCAGCTGGTGTCGACCCAACTCGTCGAGGACGCCGTCGTGTTCGTCAAGGGCCGCCTCGACAAGCGCGAGGACGTGCCGCGGCTGGTGGCGATGGAGCTCCAGGTCCCGGACCTGTCGAACGCGGGCACCAACGCGCCCGTGATCCTCACCATCCCGGCCACCCGGGTCACCCCGCCGATGGTCAGCCGCCTCGGCGAGATCCTCAGCCACCACAGGGGCGACAGCGAGGTCCGGATCAAGTTGCAGGGCCCGACCAGGACGACGGTCCTGCGCCTCGACCGGCACCGGGTCAAGCCCGACCCCGCGTTGTTCGGCGACCTGAAGGTGCTGCTCGGCCCCTCCTGCCTGGCGGGCTGAGCACACGGGCTGAGCACGGCACACGGACATGCGCGAGGGGCGCACCCCGCACGGGGTGCGCCCCTCGGCTGTGCCTGGGTCTCAACAACCCGTTATGCAGATGTCAGTTGTGACCGAAGCTCTTCTGCCGGCCCTTGCGGGGCATGTCGCCCGGGGTGACCTGTGTGGCACGTTGCTCGGCCTGTGCCTCCATCGAGGTCTGCTCGGCCTGTTGCTGCCCGCGCTCGGACTGCGGCTGCTTACGGTTCTGCTTCTTGTTCTTGGCCATGGTGATCTGCCTCCTGCGGGGGATCTAGGGGCCAGGGCCGGGACCAGATTCACATAGGCTGGCAACGAGCGCATTTCGGATAATTACCGTCTGTGACAGGGCATGTCGGAGCGCGAAGGCACGCGCGTGCCCCGAAACGCCACGCCGAAGATCGAGTTCGGGCCGTTAACCCCCGCGCAGTCGGGCAGACTCGAAGGAAGCCCGAAGCAAACCTCCCGGAAACCGGAAAGAGGGTGGACCGCGTGGACCGCTGCATCGTCCTGGTGGACGCCGGTTATCTGCTGGGGGCCGCCGCCAGTCTCCTTGCCGGGGAGCCGTCCCGCTCCCGCATCACCGTCGACCACACCGCCCTCATCCAGGCCCTGCGTGAACGCGCCGAGTCCGAGACCGAGCGGCCGCTGCTGCGCATCTACTGGTTCGACGGCGCCCCCGACCGCGTCCCGCAGCCCGAGCACCGCCGGCTGCGCGTGATGCCCCGGGTCACCGTCCGGCTCGGCGCCCTGACCCGCAGCGACGGACGCTGGGCCCAGAAGGGCGTCGACGCCGCCATGCACGCCGAGCTCACCGAGCTGGCCCGCAACCGCGCCTGCTCCGACATCGTCCTGGTCACCGGGGACGGTGACCTGCTGCCGGGCATGATGGCCGCCAAGGAGCACGGCGTCGCCGTACACCTGTGGGCCGTGCAGGCTGCCGACGGGGACTACAACCAGTCCGAGGACCTGGTCGCCGAGGCGGACGAGCGGCGCGTCCTGGACCGTGTGTGGATCACCAAGGCCGTACGCGCGAAGGACCTCGGCGGGGTCTGTGCGCCGCCGCCCGTGCCCCGGCCCGAGATCGCCGCGATCCTCTCCGCGCCGCTGCCGGAATCCGCGCTCGCCGCGGCGGCCGAGCGGACCGCCGAGGAGAGCGAGCACGCGCAGGCGGCCGCCGCCTCGGAGAACGGGACGCAGGAGCGGGTGCCCGCGCCCAAGGGCGTGCCCACCCCCAAGGACCTGGCCGCGCTGCGCGCCCCCGGTGCGCAGCCCGCCCAGCACCCCGCGAACGCGACGCTGCGCTGGTCCTCCGACAAAGGCTGGGTCGACCGGCCCACCGCCGAACCGCCCGACATCGCCTCGATGCCGACGCTGGCGCAGCTGACCACGGCGGAGCAGCGGTGGGCCGACCGCGAGGAGGACATCACCACGGTCGGCGGCGATCCGTACGAGGTCGGGCAGGTGTTCGCGCGGCGGTGGATGGAGCGGCTGGGCGACCAGGGCCATCTGCAGAAACTGTCGGGGATGTACCCGAGGGTCCCGCACCGCATCGACGGGGAACTGCTGCGCTACGCCGCCCGGTTCGGGCTGCTCGCCCACAAGGACGACCAGATCGACGAGCACGACCGGTACGCGATCCGGGCCGGATTCTGGCGGGAGATCGACGTACGGACGGCCGCGGAGCACGCTCCCGCGGGTGAGTAGTTCTTTACCGGTGGATTCGCCGTTATGGGCCAACCCGGGAAGGGGCGGATGTCCCGGACCCCGTACTCTCGTCCTTTGTGAGTACGCGCGCGGCACAGGCACTGCGGCACGGCGGGGATGTCGTGTGCGCGGCGCGCGGGCTGACCAAGACCTATCCGGCGGTGCGGGGGCGGCGGGGTGCGCCGGCGACGCCCGCGGTGCGGGCCACCGACGACGTACGGCTGGACATCCGCCGGGCTGAGATCTTCGGGCTGCTCGGGCCGAACGGGGCCGGGAAGTCCACCCTCGTACGGCAGCTGACCGGGCTGATGCGGCCCGACGCCGGGCGCGTCGAGATCCTCGGGCACGACATCGTGCGGCACCCGGAGCGCGCCGCGCGGATCCTCGCCTACCTGGGGCAGGAGTCGAGCGCGCTGGACGACCTGACCGTGTCGCTGGCCGCCGAGACGACCGGGCGGCTGCGCGGCCTCGAAGTGCGGCAGGCGCGGGCCGAGCGGGACGCCGTACTCGAAGAGCTCGGGCTCACGGCGATTGCCGGGCGACCGATCAGGAAGCTGTCCGGCGGGCAGCGGCGGCTCGCCTGTCTCGCCGCCGCGCTGGTCGGGGAGCGGCCGCTGCTCGTGCTCGACGAGCCGACCAGCGGGATGGACCCGGTGGCCCGGCGGGCCGTGTGGGCGGCCGTGGACCGGCGGCGGGCCGAGCGTGGGACGACCGTGCTGCTCGTCACCCACAACGTCATCGAGGCCGAGACCGTCCTCGACCGGGTCGCCGTCCTCGACCAGGGCCGGGTCATCGCGTGCGACACCCCCGCCGGGCTCAAGGAGCAGGTCGCCGGGGAGGTCCGGGTCGAGCTGGTGTGGCGCGAGACGGCGCCACTGCACGTTCCCGAGGTCGCCGCGCTGCGCGAGCGGGCCGCCGAGTCGGGGCGCCGCTGGACGCTCCGGCTCGCCCCCGAGGAGGCCCGCGCGGTCGTCGCCACCGTCACCGGCGGCAGCGCCTTCGCCGCGCTCGACGACTTCACCCTGGCCACGCCCAGCCTCGAGGACGTGTATCTGGCGCTGGGCGGCGCCGCGCAGCAGGGGTTGGTGAAGACGTGAGCGTCGTCGTCGTGAGTGCGCGCGCCGCCGCAGCCGTATGGTCCCTACGGGAGAGGGCGATCGCCCCAGTGGGCCGGAGCGAGAAGGGGAGCAGCGCGACGTGAGTGTCGTACCCGCCGATGTCCTGCCGGGCAGTGTCCTGGCCGTGGAGGAGGCCGACAGCGGCGTGGCCGAACTCGGGCCGCGGGCGCGGATGTGGCCGGCCCTCGTCGCCGTGTACCGGGCGCAGCTGTCCCGCGCGCGGGTCGCGCGGATTCCGCTGCTTTTCGTGGCGACCTTCCAGTCGATCGGGATCATGATCCTGATGCGGGGGGTCGTGGACGGCGGGGGCGAGGCCGAGTCGGTGGTGGCCGGGTCGGCGGTGCTCGTGGTGGCGTTCGTCGCGCTGAATCTGCTCGCCCAGTACTTCGGGCAGTTGCGGGCGAGCGGCGGGCTCGACCACTATGCGACGCTGCCGGTGCCGCCCGCGGCCGTGGTGCTGGGAGCGGCCGGGGCGTATGCGTCGTTCACCGTGCCGGGGACCGTGGTCACGGCGGTGTTCGGATGTGTGCTGTTCGGGTTGCCGCTTGCACATCTTTGGGTGCTCGTCGCGGTGATTCCGCTGGCCGGGGCGGCGCTGGCGGGGCTGGGGGCGGCGCTGGGCCTGCTTGCGCCGCGGCCGGAACTGGCCACTCTGCTCGGCCAGTTGGGCATGTCCGCGGCGCTGCTGCTGGGGGTGCTGCCGGCCGACCGGATGCCCGAGGCCGTGCGGTTCGCGCGGGATCTGCTGCCGTCGACGTACGGGGTCGAGGCCTTCGCGCGGACCTTCGGGGCGCATCCCGACTGGGCCTTCGTCCTCGGTGACCTCGCGGTCTGCGGGGGTGTCGGCGTCGTCTCGCTGGCCGTCGCCACGTGGGCGTACCGCCGGGCAGCCGTCCGGTGACGCGCCGCACAGACGCGCCTGGCACGATGTCAGGGTGACCGCACCGTTGACTCCGCCTCCGCCGCCGCATGAACAGTCCGCGCAGAATGCGTGGCAGCCGCCGGCTGCCGGGTACGTGGCTCCCGCGCCCCATGACGCCGCCTGGAACGGTACGTACGGACAGGACGGGCCCGGAATGAAGACCGAAGTGCGGGAGGCCGCCGTGATCACGGTGGGGGTGGCGCTCGCCGGGGTGCTGCTCGGGGTGCTGTGGTGGTGGGTGGCGCCGCATGTGCCGCTGGTCGGCGACGTGGTCGACAAGAGCTGGGTCGTCTATCTCGCGGACAGCGAGGGGGAGCAGGCGATCGGAGTGGACGGAACGTTCACTCTGCTTGCGCTGGCGTTCGGTGCGGTGAGCGCGCTCGCGGTCTTCCTCGTACGGCGGCGTGGGGGAGTGCCGCTGGTGGTGGCGCTGGGGGTCGGAGGGCTGCTCGGATCGTTGCTGGCCTGGAAGATCGGCGTGTGGCTCGGGCCTGCCCAGGATGTGATCGCCCATGCGAAGGCCGTGGGCAAGGGCGTCAAGTTCTCCGCCCCGCTGAAGCTGGGGGCGAAGGGGGCGTTGCTGGCGTGGTCGTTGGCCGCGCTGGTCGTGCATCTCGGGTTGATGGCGCTGTTCGGGCCCCGGGACCCGGAGGCGTATCCGGAACAGGGAGCTGTTCCCAAGGATCCGTACGGGTCGCCGATGGCCTAGGGGCGCCGCCCCGCGAGTGGGCTGCGCCCCCCTGGAACCCCCATCGGTCTATGCCGGGCGATGGCCGTGGTTGGAGCGGCCCTTCTTGGTGCGCCACTTGCGTTTCCGCGTTTTCTTCGACATGTCCCTCGTACTTAACCGAGGGAGAGGCAGCCGTCGAGGGGTCACGCGCGCCCGATAGGTGCCACGACCGCTTCCGTCAGCTTCGCCAGGTCCTCGGGGGAGAGTTCGACCTCGAGGCCGCGGCGGCCCGCCGAGATGCAGATCGTGGGGTGGGTGGAGGCCGAGGCGTCCAGGACCGTGGGGAGCTTCTTGCGCTGGCCGAGGGGGGAGATGCCGCCGCGGACGTAGCCCGTGGTGCGCTCCGCCAGGGCCGGGTCGGCCATCGCGGCCCGTTTGCCGCCGACCGCGGAGGCCAGGGCCTTCAGGTCCAGCTGGCCCGCGACGGGGACCACCGCGACCGTCAGCGCGCCGTCCACGTCCGCCACCAGGGTCTTGAACACCCGCTCCGGGGACACGCCCATCGCTTCCGCCGCCTCCTCGCCGTAGGAGGGGTGCGCGGGGTCGTGCTCGTAGGCATGGATCGTGTACGGCACGTCCGCGGAGGTCAGGGCCACCGTCGCGGGGGTGCCGCCCTGCTGCTGGTTCTTCTTCGGCTTCTTCGCCATACCGGCCTTCGCAGTGATGTCAGTTGAGGCTCGTCCGGCCGCGCGTCAGGTCCGAGGCGGGCAGTGACGGCAGGCTACGGATGATCGCTGTCTCGGAGCGAAGGAGTTTCAGTTCGTCGCGCAGGCGGGACGCGGTGTCCGGGGCCTGGAGCAGGCGCTGCTTGGTGGGGGTGTCCAGCATCATCGCCGCCGCCACCAGGTAGGAGACCACGGACGGTTCGTCCGGGAGGTCGGCGCCGGTCGTGAGTGATCGCTCGCGCGCGCCTGCCAGGCGCTTCTGGTACTGGCGGAACGCTCGGAGCACGCCCTCGGCCAGCGCGCCCGCCTCGTCGCCCGGTGGTTCCGGGAGTTCTTCCAGGTCCGCCGTCAGGAAAGGGCCCGACGCGTCCACGGACACCAGGCGGGCCCGGGTCGTTCCCGTCGCCAGGACCTCGAAGGTGCCGTCCGCGCGTTCGCGGATCGTGGCCGCGTCCGCCACACACCCCGTCGCGTGGAACGACTTCACCGCGTCGGGGCCGAAGCCGGCCGCGGGCCCCCGGTCGGGCAGGGCCGTGGGGTCCGGCATGCCGGGCGCGCTCGGAGCCACCTCGTGGCCGTCGCGGATCGCCACGACGGCGAACCGGCGCGGTTCGTCCTCGGGTGCCTTGAGCAGTTCGCGCATCATGGCGCGATAGCGCTCCTCGAAAATGTTCAACGGGAGCACCAGCCCCGGGAACAGCACCGAGTTCAGGGGGAAGAGCGGAAGACGGACGGTGGTCACGGCGCAAAAGCCTAATGGTCGCCGGAGCCGGCGCGTCCGGCACGCTCACTCCGTGGATGCCGGGGCGGCGGTACAAGGCCCGTCGTACGGGCGAGGATGTCGCCCCGCACCCCGAGAAAGAGGGCCAGCGGATCGTCCGACAACCGGTCCCAGGGGAACGACGTGGCGTACGGGCCGATCCGGTGGACCTCGGTGCTGGCCTCCTGCCAGCGGTTCAGGCGTACGAGGACGTACATCAGCTTGTTGCGGATCTCGGCCGGCCACGGGTCGGCCGCCGGGAAGCGGGCGGAGAGCGCGATCGCCCGGTCGGCCGCCGCGTCCAGCCGCGCGCGCGGCACCTCGACACCGCCGCCGTCGGTCAGACAGGCCAGGGCCGCCCGCGACGGCAGCGCCTGGATGAGGGAGTCGGGCGGGGCGTCCTGCGCGGCGAGGTCGGCGAAGTCGAAGCACTCGCGGTGGGAGCCCTGCCAGGAGGCGGCCAGATAGCGCAGCGCGGCCGCATGGCAGCCGTAGTGGTGCGGGGCGCGGCGGAGCGCCGCCTCCCAGAGCTCGCCGAAGTACTTGGGGCCGGCTTCGGTGCCGCGCGCGTGGTCCAGTGCGAGCCGCCACGGCACCGGGTCGCGGTCGTCGCCGCGCGCGGCCGCCGTGATCAGGGGGCTCACCTCGCGCAGCAGCTCCGCGCGTGCCGGGGAGCGCCAGGCACGGTCCACCGCGAGCTGGGCCCTGATCAGGAGTGCGTCCGGGTCGTGCGGAGTGGTGGCGGACCAGCCCTGAAGCCATTCCGGGCGGGCGTGCGCGAAGGCCGCGAGCCGTCTCGCGTAGCGGTCGCGGTTCTCCCAGGCGGCACCCGCGCGGGTGGCGGCCAGCAGCGCGGCCGCAGGACCGTGCTCGCCGCGCGCGGCCGCGACCAGGGCGGGGCCGAGGCGGTCGTCCGGCGCGTCGAGCAGCACCTCGTCGTCGGCGGGCAGCGAGGAGGCGTCGGCGGGGGGCGGCACCGCCCGGGAAACCCGGGCCGTGCGGCTGAACGGATGCAGCAGAGCCATGGTGACCCTCTTTGCGCCTATGCCGGCGCCGCTCTCGCGGGACCGGGTTCTCGCCGTCGTGCTTGTTCAGTCAACGGATGCGGTGTGATGACCACTGACAAGCAGTGATGGTTGTGCGTGTCCGGGTGAGGGTTCAGCTTCTGCGCAGCAGCCTCGTCGCCCCCGCCGCCACCGTCGTCGCCAGGATCCAGCCCAGCAGGATCATCGCCGCGGCCAGCCACTGCCAGCCGCCGCGCAGCTGCCAGACCCCGACCTGGCCGAGGTCGATGACCGGGAGCAGCAGGTCGAGGGCGAACAGCGCCGGGTTCCACGGCCGGTGCTCGCTGGGCTGCACCGGCGGATGACTGGCGTGCGCGAACGCCAGCGAGCCCGCCGCCCACAGCACGGCCATCCATACGGCGGCCCGGCCCGGCCGGTACCCGTAGGCCACCGTCCAGTCCTGCACGTACCCCCAGATCTTGGCGGCGAGCGGCAGGCTCTCGCGGCGCCGGCGCTGTTTGGCGAGGAGCACCTCGCGGGCGTCCTCGTCCTCGCCGCCGGACCGCAGCACGGAGGCCAGCCGCTCGTACGGCTCCGGGTTGTACTCGGGGGTCGCGGCGGCCACCCAGTCCAGCCGCTCGGTCAGCGGGAAGGGCCCCTGCGGCACCAGGTTCTCGTAGGAGAATCCGCCCATGTGCAGGTTGCCCGGCCCCGGCCAGGCGCTTGCGCGGTCGATCAGGTTGACGACCCGCGCGCCCGAGAGGACGACCTTGCCGCGCTGCGGCCGCTCCCCGAGGAAGCGCAGCTCGGGCGTCTGCACCCGGCGCAGCGACAGCTCCTGGTCCTCGGTGAAGGCGAACCGGGCCCGCTCCAGGTCGACCGAGTCCCCGAACCGCCCGTCGTCCAGGCGCACCCCGCCCTGGCACTCGAACCGCTGGATACGGGTCCCGCGCGCGGGAGTCGCGCCGCTCAGCATCGAGGCGCCGACGCCCGCCGGGGTCAGGTACAGCGTGCGCTCGACGGTCAGCTGGGGCGCGTTGAGCGCGAGCCGGGTGTACGGGTTGGCCAGCCGGGCGCCGCGCAGGCTCAGCGAGACGCCGATGTTGGCGCTGCGCAGGCTCAGCTCGCCGTGCGACTCCAGCAGCTCGGCCTGCAGGTCCTGGCCCACGGTCATGCCGTCGGCGGCGATCGAGCGGCCGCTGCGGTCGCGGTAGACGATCGCCTGGTTCAGCATCAGATCCGTGCCGATGTGCGCGTCGGTCAGCCGGATGCCGTTGTGGAAGCGGCAGCGCGGAAGGTGCAGGTCGCCCTCCGTGTGGACGCGGGCCGCCTCCAGGCGGGGCACCGAGCAGTCCACCATGCGCATGGTCGTGAAGTGGGCCTCCGGCAGCAGGACGTCCCGCTCGAAACGGCAACCGCGCATCTCGACGTACGGCGTGACCGTGCCGCCCGCGAGGTCCAGGGAGCCGCTGATCTGCACCCCGCGCAGCTTCAGGGACGACACCCGGCCGGCCAGCGCGGGCGGGCCGTCCAGCAGCAGCCAGCACACGATGCGCGCCCGCACGGTCCGCTCGGGCCCCCAGGGATGCCCGCCGTGCGGATCGTCGACGACTGTGTCCCCGCTGCTCAGGTCGTACACACTGCCGTTGCGGAAGGCCTGCCACATGCCTGCCTCGGCGGCGGTCAGATCGTCCGGCAGGTCTCCGGCGCGGAGGCCGGCCCCCTCGGTCACTGCTTTTCCAACCTCCTGGCTCACAGGTTTCGCACAACTGTTCATGCCCGCTGTGTGACGCCTCGAACGCTAGACGTGAAGGCGATCTTCCGGGTTCCGCCGACGGTCTGTATCAGCCATTGATACGCGCGAACGACGCCCGACCACGGTCTGAGAGAATTGAGTCCGTGATCTCCCGAATCGATCTGCGCGGCGACGCCCTTCCCGAGGGCCCCGCCCTGCGCGACCTGCTGCCCCGAGCCGACTTCGACGTCTCGGCCGCCCTCGAGAAGGTGCGTCCGATCTGCGAGGCCGTGCATCATCGGGGCGACGCGGCGCTGATCGACTTCGCCGAGAAGTTCGACGGCGTCCGGCTCAAGCAGGTGCGGGTGCCCGCCGAGGCCCTGACCCGCGCCCTGGAGGAACTCGACCCGGCGGTCCGTGCGGCCCTGGAGGAGTCCATCCGGCGCGCCCGGCTCGTCCACCGCGAGCAGCGCCGTACGACGCACACGACCCAGGTCGTGCCCGGCGGTTCGGTCACCGAGAAATGGGTGCCCGTCGACCGTGTCGGCCTGTACGCGCCGGGCGGCCGGTCGGTCTACCCGTCCTCCGTGGTCATGAACGTCGTGCCCGCGCAGGAGGCCGGCGTCGAGTCGATCGCGCTCGCCTCGCCCGCCCAGGCCGAGTTCGGCGGCCTCCCGCACCCGACGATCCTCGCCGCGTGCGCGCTGCTCGGCGTCGGCGAGGTGTACGCGGCAGGCGGTGCCACCGCCGTCGCGATGTTCGCGCACGGCACGGAGTCCTGCCCGCCCGCCAACATGGTCACCGGGCCCGGCAACATCTGGGTCGCCGCCGCCAAGCGCTACTTCACCGGCAGGATCGGCATCGACGCCGAGGCCGGCCCGACCGAGATCGCGATCCTCGCGGACGACACGGCCGACCCGGTGCACGTCGCCTCCGACCTGATCAGCCAGGCCGAACACGACCCGCTGGCCGCCGCCGTCCTGGTCACCGACTCCGTCGAGCTCGCGGACGCGGTCGAGAAGGAGCTGGAGCCCCAGGTCGCGGCCACCAAGCACATCGAGGACCGGATCGTGCCGGCCCTGAAGGGCAGGCAGTCCGCGATCGTCCTCGTCGACGGCGTCGACGAGGGGCTGCGGGTGGTCGACGCGTACGGCGCCGAGCACCTGGAGATCCAGACGGCGGACGCCTCCGCCGTGGCCGACCGGGTGCGCAACGCGGGCGCGGTCTTCATCGGCCCCTGGGCGCCGGTCTCGCTGGGCGACTACGCGGCCGGCTCCAACCACGTGCTCCCGACCGGCGGTTGCGCCTGCCACTCCTCGGGCCTGTCGGTCCAGTCCTTCCTGCGCGGCATCCACATCGTCGACTACACGAAGGACGCGCTGGCCGAGGTCGCGCATCACGTGGTCACGCTGGCGGAGGCGGAGGACCTGCCGGCGCACGGCGCGGCGGTCAAGGCGAGGTTCGGATGGAAGGTACCGACGAGCAAGTGAACTTCGGCATCGACGATCTCCCCGTTCGGGACGAACTGCGCGGCAAGACCCCTTATGGCGCGCCCCAGTTGGACGTCCCCGTACGGCTGAACACCAACGAGAACCCGTACCCGCTGCCCGAGCCGCTGGTCGAGCGCATCGCCGAGCGCGTCCGCGAGGCCGCCCGTGACCTCAACCGCTACCCGGACCGGGACGCCGTCGAGCTGCGCACCCAGCTCGCCAGGTACCTGACGGACACGTCGGGTCACGAGGTGGGTCTCGCCGACGTCTGGGCCGCCAACGGCTCCAACGAGGTCATCCAGCAGCTGCTGCAGACCTTCGGCGGACCCGGCCGTACGGCGATCGGCTTCGAGCCGTCGTACTCGATGCACGCGCTCATCTCGCGCGGCACCGGCACGGGCTGGATCTCGGGTCCCCGCAACGAGGACTTCACGATCGACCTCCGGTCCGCCGTGCAGGCCATCGCCGAGAACCGGCCGGACGTCGTCTTCATCACCACCCCCAACAACCCCACGGGCAACGCGGTCCCGCCCGAGACGGTCCTCGCGCTGTACGAGGCCGCGCAGGCGGCGAAGCCGTCGATCGTGGTCGTGGACGAGGCATACATCGAGTTCAGCCACGGCGACTCGCTGCTGCCGCTGATCGAAGGTCGGCCGAATCTCGTCGTCTCCCGGACGATGTCGAAGGCCTTCGGCGCGGCCGGCCTGCGCCTCGGCTACCTCGCCGCGCACCCGGCCGTCGTCGACGCCGTCCAGCTCGTACGGCTGCCGTACCACCTGTCGGCGATCACCCAGGCGACCGCCCTGGCCGCCCTGGAGCACACCGAAACGCTGCTGAAGTACGTCGAGCTGCTGAAGGCGGAGCGGGACCGGCTGGTGAGCGAGCTGCGCGCGGCCGGCTACGAAGTCGTCGAGTCCGACGCGAACTTCGTGCAGTTCGGCCGGTTCGAGGACTCGCACACGGCCTGGCAGAAGATCCTCGACCGGGGCGTCCTGGTCCGGGACAACGGCATCCCGGGGTGGCTTCGCGTGTCCGCCGGAACCCCGGACGAGAACGACGCGTTCCTGGACGCGGTACGTGAACTGAAGAAGGAGCAGAGCGCATGAGCCGCGTTGGACGTGTGGAACGGGTGACCAAGGAGACGTCGGTGCTCGTCGAGATCGATCTCGACGGCAGCGGCAAGGTCGACGTGTCGACGGGTGTCGGCTTCTACGACCACATGCTCGACCAGCTGGGCCGGCACGGTCTGTTCGACCTGACCGTGAAGACCGAGGGCGACCTGCACATCGACTCGCACCACACCATCGAGGACACCGCCCTCGCGCTGGGCGCCGCCTTCAAGCAGGCGCTCGGCGACAAGGTGGGGATTTATCGATTCGGCAACTGCACGGTTCCCCTGGACGAGTCGCTGGCCCAGGTGACGGTGGACCTGAGCGGCCGGCCGTACCTCGTGCACACCGAGCCCGAGAACATGGCGCCGATGATCGGCGAGTACGACACCACGATGACCCGGCACATCCTGGAGTCCTTCGTCGCCCAGGCCCGGATCGCGCTGCACGTGCACGTGCCGTACGGGCGCAACGCGCACCACATCGTGGAGTGCCAGTTCAAGGCGCTGGCGCGGGCGCTGCGTTACGCCTCCGAACGCGATCCGCGCGCGGCCGGCATCCTCCCGTCCACGAAGGGCGCGCTGTAAAGCCATGAACGGACTGTCGACCATCCTGATCGTCGTCGGCCTCTTCCTGGTCGGCGGCATCATCTCCTTCGCCAAGCAGCAGATGCCCAAGAGCCTCATCGTGCTGCTCTCCATCAGCGCCGCGCTGTGTCTGGTCGCGGGTGTGCTGAGGCTGGAGGTGTGGAATTGAGCGCTCCCAAGAGTGTCGTGGTCTTCGACTACGGCTTCGGGAATGTGCGGTCCGCCGAGCGTGCCCTCGCGCGCACGGGAGCCGCCGTCGAGATCACCCGTGACTTCGACAAGGCCATGAACGCCGACGGCCTGCTGGTGCCCGGCGTCGGCGCCTTCGCCGCCTGCATGCAGGGCCTGAAGGAGGCGCGTGGCGACTGGATCGTGGACCGCCGGCTGTCCGGCGGCCGCCCGGTCATGGGCATCTGCGTCGGCATGCAGATCCTCTTCGCGCGCGGCATCGAGCACGGCGTGGAAACCGAGGGTCTCGACGAGTGGCCGGGCTCGGTCGAGCCGCTGCAGGCCGAGATCGTGCCCCACATGGGCTGGAACACCGTCGAGGCACCGGCCGACTCCGAGCTGTTCGCCGGACTGGACGCGGACGCGCGCTTCTACTTCGTGCACTCCTACGCCGTCCACGACTGGTCGCTGGAGACCACCAACCCGGCGATGCGCGCCCCCAAGGTCACCTGGTCGACGCACGGCAAGCCCTTCGTGGCGGCCGTCGAGAACGGCGCCCTGTGGGCCACGCAGTTCCACCCCGAGAAGTCCGGCGACGCCGGAGCGCAGCTGCTCACCAACTGGATCGGATCCCTGTAGACCATGGCCAAGCTCGAACTCCTCCCCGCCGTCGACGTCCGCGACGGACAGGCCGTCCGCCTCGTGCACGGCGAGTCCGGCACGGAGACCTCGTACGGCTCGCCTCTGGAGGCCGCCCTCGCCTGGCAGCGGTCGGGCGCCGAGTGGCTGCACCTGGTCGACCTGGACGCCGCGTTCGGCACCGGCGACAACCGCATGCTGATCGCCGAGGTCGCCAAGGCGATGGACATCAAGGTGGAGCTGTCCGGAGGCATCCGGGACGACGCCTCCCTGGCGGCCGCTCTCGCCACGGGCTGCACCCGGGTGAACCTCGGCACGGCCGCCCTGGAGACCCCGGAGTGGGTCGCCAAGATCATCGCGGAGCACGGCGACAAGATCGCGGTGGGCCTGGACGTACGGGGCACCACGCTCCGCGGCCGCGGCTGGACCCGCGACGGCGGCGACCTCTACGAGACGCTGGGGCGCCTCGACAAGGAGGGCTGCGCCCGGTACGTCGTCACCGACATCGCCAAGGACGGCACGCTGCAGGGCCCCAACCTGGAGCTGCTGCGCAACGTGTGCGCGGCGACCGACCGCCCGGTCGTGGCATCCGGCGGCGTGTCGTCCCTCGACGACCTCCGCGCCATCGCCGAGCTGGTACCCCTCGGTGTCGAGGGCTCCATCGTCGGGAAGGCCCTGTATGCGAAGGCGTTCACCCTGGAAGAGGCCCTGGAGGCGGTAGCCAAGTGACCGACGTACGCCGTGTCTCGACCGGTGCCCCCTGGGAGGACGACTTCGGGTACTCCCGTGCGGTGGAGCTGCCCAATGGCCTGGTGCTGGTTTCCGGGTGCACCTCGATAGTGGACGGCGAGATCGCCGGAGGCGGTCCGTACGAACAGACGATCAACTCCTTCAACGTCGCGTTCGCGGCGCTGGAGGGGCTGGGGCTCGGGCGGGACGACGTCGTGCGTACGCGCATGTACATCACCCATGCCCGGGACGTGGACGACGTCGGACGCGCCCACAAGGAGCTGTTCGACTCCGTCCGGCCCGCCGCATCCCTGATCATCGTCTCCGGCTTCGTGGACCCCAGCCTGGTCGTCGAGGTCGAGGTGGAGGCGTTCCGAGGAGAAACCGCAGCATGACCCTGGCCATACGAGTCATCCCCTGCCTGGACGTGGACAACGGCCGGGTCGTCAAGGGCGTCAACTTCCAGAACCTGCGCGACGCGGGCGACCCGGTCGAGATGGCCAAGGTGTATGACGCCGAGGGCGCCGACGAGCTGACCTTCCTGGACATCACCGCGTCGTCGGGCGACCGCGAGACGACGTACGACGTGGTGCGCCGCACGGCCGAGCAGGTGTTCATCCCGTTGACGGTCGGCGGCGGCGTGCGCACCGCGGAGGACGTGGACAAGCTGCTGCGGGCGGGTGCGGACAAGGTCGGCGTCAACACCGCCGCGATCGCCCGTCCGGACCTGATCCGGGAGATCGCCGAGCGCTTCGGCCGCCAGGTGCTGGTGCTGTCGGTGGACGCGCGCCGCACTCCTGAAGGCACCTTCGAGGTCACCACCCACGGCGGCCGTCGCGGCACCGGCATCGACGCCGTCGAGTGGGCGCACCGGGCCGCGGAGCTGGGGGCGGGCGAGATCCTGCTCAACTCCATGGACGCGGACGGCACGAAGGACGGCTACGACCTGGAGATGATCGCGGCGGTCCGCAAGCACGTGACGGTTCCGGTGATCGCGTCGGGCGGCGCGGGCAGGCTCGCCGACTTCCCGCCGGCCATCGCGGCGGGCGCGGACGCGGTGCTGGCCGCCTCCGTGTTCCACTTCGGGGATCTGCGGATCGGTGAGGTGAAGGACGCGCTGCGAGAGGCGGGGCACCCGGTGAGGTGATGCCGCACCCAGAGGTGTTGTAAGCCCCGGCCACCTGGTGGCCGGGGCTTACTCATGGGGATATGCGAAAGGAAAGTTGCGCAAAATGTGTTGTGCAATTTTTCTTTTCTATCTAGCGTGGGGCGCATGACAGGCAAGGAGAGGGACCGCCGCATCACCGACCTGGGCACGCTCAAGGCACTTGCCCATCCGTTGCGGAGCCGGCTGTACCGCAATCTGGCCCTCGCGCGTGTCGCGACGGCCTCACAGCTCGCCGAGCAGGTCGACGAGGCCGTCTCCCTGGTCAGCTACCACCTGCGCAAGCTCGCCGAACACGGCCTCATCGAGGAGGCCGAGCCGCAGCGGGCCGACGGCCGCGAGCGCTGGTGGCAGCCGTCCTCGGAGGGTCTGAGCATCCACCACGAGGACTTCCGGGACGCCCCCGAGAAGGCCGCCGCGCACACCGCCGCCAGCCGCCTCTTCTTCGAGCAGCGCGCCGACATGTACCGCCGCTTCCTCGACGAGCGCGTCGCCTGGGACGAGGCCTGGAACTCCGCCGCGGAGTCCTCCGAGGCCAACCTGCGCCTCACCGCGGCCGAACTCGCCGAGCTGAACAAGGAGATGCTCGCGCTCCTGCATCGCTACGAACAGCGCGGCCGCGCCGCCGACGCCGCCGGGGACCGCGAGGGCCGCGAGAACGTCTCGGTGCACACATATGCGTTCCCGTTCCGGATATGAGAAGGAGCCACGTCGTGGACACGGCCCCGGTCCGTACGGCACCTGACGCGCAGCACGCCGCCCACCGCGACCCCAACGTCCTGCGCTGGCTCGCCGCCTACACCTCCTCGATGGTCGGCGACAGCGTCTACTACATCGCCCTGTCCTGGGCCGCCGTGCAGGCCGGTTCGCCCGCGCAGGCGGGGCTCGTGATGACGACGAGCGCCCTGCCGCGGGCGCTGCTGATGCTGGGCGGGGGAGTGATCGCCGACCGGCTGGGCCCGCGCAGGGTCGTCATCGGCAGCGATGCCGTGCGCTGTGCCGCCGTCCTCGCGGTGGCCGCGCTGCTGTTCCTGACCAGCCCCGGACTGTGGCCGCTGGCCGCGCTCGCGCTCGTCTTCGGCATGGTCGACGCCGTGTTCATGCCGGCCGTGGGCGCCCTCCCCGCGCGCGTGACGAGCCGTGACCAGCTCGCGCGCGTGCAGGGCATGCGGGGGCTCGCGATCCGGTTCGCGAGTGTCGTCGGCGGCCCGCTCGGTGGGCTCGGCGTGGCGCTGGGCGGAGCGGCCACCGCATTCGGGCTCGCGGGGCTGCTGATCGCGGTGTCGGTGCCGCTGCTGGTCTCCGTGCGGATGCGGGAGCTGCCGCCGGACGACACCGCCGGCGCGCGGAACGGGACCGCCTGGGCCGACCTGGTGGCCGGACTCGGATACGTCCGCCGCCACCGCGTCCTCGCCCCGCTCATGCTGGCCATCGCCCTCGGCGACCTGGGGTTCGTCGGACCGCTCAACGTGGGCCTGACCCTGCTGTCCGACGAGCGCGGCTGGGGCGCCGCCGGAATGGGATGGGTGCTGGCCGGGTTCGGTGTCGGCGCGGGCGTCGCCTCGCTGCTGCTCACCGTGCGGGGGCGGCTGCCGCGTGCCGGGCAGGTCGCCGGTGTCTCGGTCCTGGCGGGGTCGGTCGCGGTCGGCGCCCTCGCCTTCGCGCCGACCCTCGCCGTCGCCGTCGGCACGGCCCTGCTGATCGGCCTGCTCACCGGACTCAGCGGCGCCGTGTGCGGGGCCCTGCTGCAGACCCAGGCCGACCCCGCCTACCTGGGCCGCGTCACCGCCGTCTCCAGCCTGGTCAGCCTCGGTCTCACACCGCTCAGCATGCCGCTGTCCGCCGCCGCCATCGGCGCCTGGGGCACCGGCCCCGTGTTCGTCGTCAGTGCCGTCGTGTGCGGGCTGGGCGGCGTGGTCGCGCTGTGCGTCCGCGACCTGCGCCGCGCCGAACTGCCCCGCTGACCCCGCGCCTCAGCCCTTCGGCACACCTGTCCTAGATGCCCAGCTGCCTGGCCTCGTGCAGCTTGGCGACCGCCTCCTTGTCGCCGTCCAGCTCCACCGTGGCGGCGCTCTGCCGGCCGTAGGAGAACAGCAGCAGCTCCGACGGCTCGCCCGTCACCGTCACCACCGGCGCCCCGCGGTGGGCGACCGCCGTCTGACCGTCCGGGCGGCGCAGCACCAGGCCCGTCGGGGCGCTGCGGCCCACCAGACGGGCCGAGCGCTCGAGGCGGGACCACAGGGCGTCCTGGAACACCCCGTCGAGCTCGCGCGGCGTCCAGTCGGGCTGCGCACGGCGGACGTCCTCGGTGTGGACGTAGAACTCCACCGTGTTCGACATCTCGTCGACCTGCTTGAGCTGGAAGGGCGAGAAGCGCGGCGGGCCCGTACGGATCAGCTGGATCAGCTCCTCGTACGGCTTCGCCGCGAACTCGGCCATCACCCGCTCCAGGCGCGGCGCGAGCTGCTTGATCAGGATGCCGCCGGCGGCATCGGGGCGACGCTCGCGCACCACTACGTGCGCGGCGAGATCACGGGTCTGCCAGCCCGCGCAGAGGGTCGGGGCGTCCGGGCCCTCGGCCTCCAACAGATCGGCCAGAAGAAGTCGTTCACGCTTGGCGAAAGTCGACATGGAGTCAGCCTACGACTGCCTGGGGGGTCCGCCCACCCGTTGCCCGGCCACCATCTCTCACCGAGGCGCTGAGCGCCGCTGTTTCCAATCAGTGGACACCGACCCGTCACTGTCAGTGCTGCGCGGCACAATGGCACCCATGACCAGCACGCCCAGCAGCCTCGACCCGGAGATCGCCGCGCGCCTCAAGCGCAGCGACGACGGGCTTATCCCTGCCATCGCCCAGCAGTACGACACCGGAGAGGTGCTCATGCTCGGCTGGATGGACGACGAGGCGCTGCACCGCACCCTCACCACCGGCCGCTGCACCTACTGGTCGCGCAGCCGCCAGGAGTACTGGGTGAAGGGCGACACCTCCGGCCACTTCCAGTGGGTCAGATCGGTCGCCCTGGACTGTGACGCCGACACCGTGCTGGTCAAGGTGGACCAGGTCGGCGCCGCCTGCCACACCGGCGCGCGGACCTGCTTCGACGCCGATGTGCTCCTCAAGGAGGCCGATTCCGGCGTACCGGCGCAGGATCAGTAGGGTCAGCCGCCATGGACCTCGAGACGTTCCGCAAGCTGGCCACCGACCGCCGTGTCGTCCCGGTCACCCGCAAGCTCCTCGCCGACGGCGACACCCCGGTCGCGCTCTACCGCAAGCTCGCCGGCGAACGCCCCGGCACCTTCCTGCTGGAGTCCGCGGAGAACGGCCGCTCGTGGTCCCGTTACTCCTTCGTCGGCGTCCGCTCGGCCGCCACCCTCACCGCGCGCGACGGCCAGGCGCACTGGCTCGGAGTCCCGCCCGTGGGCGTCCCCGTCGACGGGGACCCGCTGGCCGCCCTGCGCGCCACCATCGAGGCCCTGCACACCCCCCACCAGGAAGGCCTGCCGCCCTTCACCGGCGGCATGGTCGGCTATCTCGGCTACGACATCGTGCGCCGCCTGGAGAAGATCGGCCCGGGGGAGCGGGACGACCTCAAGCTGCCCGAGCTGACCATGCTCCTCACCAGCGACCTCGCCGTCATGGACCACTGGGAGGGCTCGGTCCTGCTGATCGCCAACGCGATCAACCACAACGACCTCGACACGGGTGTCGACGAGGCGTACGCGGACGCGGTCGCCCGCCTCGACGCCATGGAGGCCGACCTCTCGCGTGCGGTCGCCCAGCCGCCCGCCGTGCTCCCGCCCTCCGAGCTCCCCGAGTACACGGCCCTGTGGGGCGGCCCCGACTTCCAGGAGGCCGTCGAGGACATCAAGGAGCGCATCCGCGCGGGCGAGGCCTTCCAGGTCGTCCCCTCGCAGCGCTTCGAAACGCCGTGCACGGCAAGCGCGTTGGACGTGTACCGGGTGCTGCGGGCGACCAACCCGTCGCCGTACATGTATCTGTTCCGCTTCGAGGGGTTCGACGTCGTGGGCTCGTCCCCCGAGGCCCTGGTGAAGGTCGAGGACGGGCAGGCGATGGTCCACCCCATCGCCGGCACGCGGCACCGCGGGGCCACCCCGCAGGAGGACCAGGCGCTCGCCGACGAACTGCTCGCCGACCCGAAGGAGCGCGCAGAGCACCTCATGCTCGTCGACCTGGGCCGTAACGACCTCGGACGCGTGTGCCGGCCCGGCTCGGTCGAGGTCGTCGACTTCATGTCCGTCGAGCGCTACTCGCACGTGATGCACATCGTCTCGACGGTCACCGGCAGGGTGGCCGAGGGCCGCACGGCCTTCGACGTCCTGACGGCCTGCTTCCCGGCGGGCACCCTCTCCGGCGCCCCCAAGCCCCGGGCGATGCAGATCATCGACGAACTCGAGCCGTCCCGGCGGGGGTTGTACGGCGGCTGCGTCGGCTACCTCGACTTCGCGGGCGACTCCGACACCGCCATCGCCATCCGCACCGCCCTGCTGCGGGGCGGCACGGCATACGTCCAGGCGGGCGCCGGAATCGTCGCCGACTCCGACCCCGTCTCCGAGGACCAGGAGTGCCGAAACAAGGCGGCGGCGGTGCTGCGCGCGGTGCACACGGCGAACCGGCTCGGCAAGTAGGGCGCGTATCACGTGAACCCCGGGTGACGGTTCACCCGGGGTTCGGGCGATAGTGGAGTACGTGACTGCTGTTCCTCACCCCCGATCCGAAGCCGACGGACCCGCACGGGCTGGCCGCCGGAGCCTCGCCGTTGCCCTGTTCTGCGGTGCGCTCGGCGCGGCCGTGGCGTTGCTGGCCACCCGTCAGAGCTGGTCGGAGGGGACCGCGACGGTGGCCGGCGGCGCCTTCCCGCTGACCGCCAGGGGCAGCGACGTCACGGGAGTCCCCGCGGCACTCGCCATAGTGGGCCTCGCCGCGCTCGTCGCCGTCTTCGCCGTCCGCAGGGCCGGCCGACTGCTGGTCTCGGCCCTGCTCGCCCTCTCCGGCGCCGGCACCGTCGCCGCGGCCCTGCTCGGCGCCTCCGACAGCTCCGCGCTCGACGAACAGGCCGCCAAGGCCGCCGGCGACACCTCGGCCACCGTCGACGCCCTCACCCACACCGCCTGGCCGTACGTCGCGGCCGTGGGCGGCGCCCTGCTCCTCGTCGCCGGCCTGCTCGCCCTGCGCTACGGCCGGCAGTGGCCCGCGATGTCCGGCCGCTACGAACGCGGCGGCGCCCCCAGGCCCCGCCGCAGGGCCGCCACCGTCGATCCCGACCGTCCCGAGGACCTCTGGAAGGCACTGGACCGCGGCGAGGACCCCACCAGCGCGTAGGACCGCCTCCCGGGGCGCCGACGCGCGAGGGGCGACCCCCGAGCAGCGCACGCGCGCGCGTGCGGGACAATGTCGGTTGAGCGTCCGGCTCAGACACGTACACAGCAACGAGGAGCAAGTCATGGCGGGCAGCAGCCACGGTCACACCCCGGCCGCCTGGACCGGTGTCACTATCGCGTTC
>Ga0307512_10001220_pt1 | contig 37234 bp, 48 predicted proteins | sample 14_EM_MG_FD_200267 | JGI IMG/M metagenome (GOLD analysis project Ga0307512, IMG submission 200267) | Populus trichocarpa ectomycorrhiza microbial communities from riparian zone in the Pacific Northwest, United States - 14_EM | ecosystem: Host-associated > Plants > Roots > Unclassified | place...
CAGATCTACTGACACACCCTTATAGATTCTGGACACGGCTCTCAAATACGGGATCTGAATGGCGATGAGGTGGATGGATATGATGAAGGTAATGCAAATGAATCATCGTCAGTATCTATTCATCCTGATTAAAGGCAGTCATCTTCCCATTGGACTACTCCCACTCGGGGACAATTATCGATGATGTGGGTTTCTCACAACCCCACCTCCGACAGGAATGCTAATCTCCTCATCCTCAATCAAGGAACTTCATAATAGCTTGGTACTTCGAGTCCCCTCGTGCCCTCCCCGCGATTGCTAATGACACCGTCGTATAGGTTAAACCTCTGCCAGCAGGGTGCCGCCTGACCGTACGCCGCCTGTCTTCTCACGCTCTCGATATCGATTAACTCTGACTCGATGATGATCAGGCCGTTTTCGATGTAAGTAGCGTCCTTCTTCATCGCAAAGATGATTCATTCGTTCATTTCCGTAGTCATGTCATTCAGGATCTGTCCTCGGTAGGTCCGGCTATCTCTGAGGAGTTTTTATGCTTATACTTGAGTTTTTGTCCAATAGACGTTCCTTTCGTCGTACGTGACGATTTTCCTTTTCTCGTCGCACACTGAGCCTCACTTGTGTACAACAGTATCATTCCGACGGTCGTGTCAGGAGCAGCAGCGTGAACAAGGAATTTCTGAGAGAAAAATCTTCCCCGGCCGAGGTCATATGCTGGAGTGGCGCAACGGATTCGGGAACTTCCGCGGATGTGCAGGGCGGCGGCGGCGGGGGTATTGCCGTGGGCGCCATGAGCTACGCGTTTTTGAGCGCCTTGAGTGAGTCGATTCGAAGAGCGGCGATACGATGGCTAATTGAACGTAACCACAGGTGGTAGGTCACGGCCCACCTACGAAGAATTATTACGGGACCTCCGGCGTGCAACCCGGAAGTACCACCAAAAACCGCAGCTGTCGGCGTCGCATCATATTGTAGGTGTAATTAATATGGACTACCGCCTACGCTGAATTGCTCTTAGGACCTGAATCAACGATTCGTGATTTGATTAATTATACCAGCGAAACGTGAATTTCCAGGCCGTCTATGTGACATCTAGGTGTTGAGTGTATGTACTTATGATGCTAAGGATTTTATGCGTCGAATTCCGCTCGAGACAGAAATACCCTAGTACGACCGATTTAATTAGGTAGTGACTATGAAGGGAGTTGGGAGACGAAATGATACCTTTTTTTTGACTTGCTTTCCGGACCGCCTCTAATTTGCGTTCAACTCTCTCTTTCTCTACTCCACGTCATGTCATCAACCCTGCTTGACAACTCGGCCTTGGAAAATACCACTTCCATATCGAAGGAGCGTCGATTCAAGCTAAGCAGGTACTTTCTTTCGAGATCGGGCTAGTCCTATTTCCTTCTCACCTCAACATACATAGAGCTTGTGATCGGTGCCGGTGAGTGTCGGCGTAAGGTCGTTAAGGTCCGCTCTCGCATACAAGACTTGATACACTTCTGCAGACGCAGGAGGATTAAGTGCGATGAAGGTCATCCATGCCAAGCATGTCTGGGTGCCAATTCAGCCTGCACTTTCGAAGAGCCTGGCAAAAGAAGCCACTCTCACAAGGCCAAGTCAGTTGCCTTTCGGACTCAACCATCGTGTTCTTTAACCCTCGTTCGCTTCTAGGCGTACCGCTACCCTGGAAGACCGTTTGCATCACCTTGAGAGTCTAATCCAGGCGATACCCCCTGCCGTTTTCGCTGCGGGCGGCGCTGCTGTTTCCCCATCTTCCTCTTTCGACCACCACACCCCGGCTCCATTGCTCCCGAACCATGCGTATCCTGCCGCAATTCCTCCACCATCCCTCAGCATGACCCCTCTGATGAACCCATCGAACCATTTCACCCTTGCGGCTAATGGGTCCAGTCAGGCTGCCTCCCAAGGTGTCGCCTTGCCATTTGTCTGTGGAGGCGCCACCAATGGAGATGCATCAACCTTGGTTAGCCCCTCTGAGGAAACTGCGCGCATGTCACTCTCATCTTCGTACCTCTATGTCGATGACGAAGGGTTTACCCGATGGCAGGGAGAAACATCCGGTCTCCCTATCTTGGATCTCCTCATCGAGCGCCATCACCCAACTCCAAAAACAGAGCGAGACTCGGGCCCACAGCGAGAATGGTCGATTAACAGCCCACCTATTTTGGACAATACATGGTTTCCAAATCGAACTACTCAACATCCAGCTGACATGAATCCAGAGCGGATTTGGAAACTTGTCACTTCGCTCATAGCACCCGATTTGATGGACAGGTGTGTTCACATTGTGTATCCTACTCATTGCCAGTGCAACACCCTCTGACTTTTATACAAGTCTTGTACAGTGCTACTTATCGACATCATATTATTTGATGCCTTTCCTTCACGTTCCGACGTTCCTCAAGGTGCGTGCCTCCGGGCCTCCCGGCCTACGTCTCTATTGTTCTTATGCTCTTCCAGGACTATGGGGACCCTCGGAAGTGGGGAGAGCCAGGTTTCGTGGCGTTTGTAGTCGCGGTCTGTTGCCTTGCTTCGCGTCATATCGATGATCCGCGTGTTCGTGTAGACCCAAGCGACGGAGTATCATCTGGAACCATGTGGTTCGACCTTTTCAGCCGCTTGCGCACGCTACCAGGAGCGGATCGCCCTACTTTATACACCATCCAGGCTACCCTAGTGGCGGGTGTCTACGCGATTGGATGGGGGAAGCTGTCAAGAGCCTTCGCCCTTGTCTCGGAGTCTGTCACACTTTCACTTGATGCCGGGCTGCACCGATCCACGGACGCATACGACATTTTTGACGCGATCGAGGAAGAGGTGCGCAAGCGTACATTTTGGTGCGTTTATATGTGGGACAAGCAGGCGGGTGCCCACTTTGGTAGGCCACCACTCGTGCGGCTACGCGATTGTGATGTCTCTGAGCCAGCGGCTGTGGACGACGAGTACATCACCCGCGACACCATTGGACTGCAGCCCATAGAGACGCCAAGTCGGATGGGAGCGTTTATATGTGTTTTACGGTTACTCGTGGTCCTCGAGTCCGTGTTGGACGCTCCTCCCCCCAAGGCCTTTGGCGATACGTCTCCATTCTTGAGACGCGCGACGTCTACCCTTGCAGGTTTCCGACGACACAAGGGCCTACGTGAGGAAGAAGCTTTGCTCGACGAAGTCTGCTCCACACTCCCTGCGTACTGGCGACGTTCACCCGATACGCTTGCCAGCGAGGATGTCATCCGCATCACACATGCTGAACGAATCCACTGCCTTTCTCTCTTCATCCGGATGCTCATCATGCGTCACCGGTTCTCCGACCTTGTGGCTGAGCGCGCAGCCAATAATGAACAAGAGCAGAGCGATCGCGAGAGGGACGCCATGACGGTGGCGCACTCTGCTGCGTTGCAACTCATCTCTACTTACGTGGAAGTCGCGCAAAAAGGTCTTATGACGTATTGTAAGCTAACTGTGCGCTTTATACGACCTCCCTGATAGAAATTTCCGCCCTGCTCTGCTTAGATGGTGTACACGTGATCCATCAACTCACCCAAGCTGGTCGTACACTCATCGGTTTCTTGTTGAGCTGCCAATCTGACGTGTTGTGCCCTTTGATCGCACCTGCGCTCGATGGCTTACGATCCTGCGTGGGTCTTCTACGACGGTTCAGTAGTCGTTATGTATGCGGCCAACGTTCATGCGATATGATGGAAGAGTTTTGCAGACGTACGTTCATGTGTGGATATGACTTTGCCAAACCTAACTGCGCTTGCAGTCACGCAGATTCCACTCGACAATCAGACTATTTCCCGTGAGCTCATCGTAAGTTCCGCGCGTCCACCGTGGATTCGACCTGCTCGTAAGAAGAATCCGTCCGCCCCTCGTTCCACAGGAGGTGTGGAGTCGCCGCCGCAGGATGCACCGGAATTTACAGGAAACACTGGGCCTATCTCTGCCGCACCACCAAGCACATCATTCAGCCTTGCCACTGGCATTTCCCCGGTCACACCGACCCGGTCTCAGCCAGAGTTCCCAGTGGGCGGAGGGTCACCTTCTGGACAACTTGACCCCGCGGGAGCAGGAGCCGGGGTTGGTGGCCTAGAGTTGCCCTTGCCATCAGCTGATCTGATGACCCTTTTCGGAGATGGTGGTCTTGATGTTACAGGCCTATTTCCTCAGTCTGCGTTGGGATGTACCACAGATCGCCCAAGTGACGAGCCGTATGGAGAAGCTCTAGCACAACGCAGAAGCCAAGGATCGGATGATATGGCGGGGCTAGTCGCTAGTCCGTGATCAAATGGTTCCTGGTTGCGTACTAACTCAGTCGGAATGAAGAATGAGAAGGCGTACTATGTGACGATCTTTGTAATGCCGTACCTTCCGTTCCGTTCACAACGCTATCCCTCTCTCGTTGTCCCTTTTTTATGCTCTGTTTATGTCGTATTGCGATTTGTATCATGGGGGTCGCCTGCAACCCAGTTGCCCTTCACCTCGAAAGCTTCGTATGGCAGTATTGTCAACATGACAGGTGGGAGATTTCCATATGCTTCTGAGATGACACGATATGAATACAATGGGTTTGTTATACTGTACATGTGCAAGAACCAAAGACTGTTCAGTCACATTCAATCATAATGCAAAAAGGTGGACACGTTCGTCCCTGACAGCGAACAGCAGAACAAAGCGATGGCCCTCTGCCTGTCGACGGGAAATGGCCTCACGTATTTGCGGAGCGTATCCGGTGCTCGAAAGAGGGAACGAGGATACTACCGCTTTCCAAGTCTCATCGTCTGTGACCCAACCAGATGATCTACACAGAGCGTCGAAGACGTTAGCTGGAGTGTCGATAGCAATCACCGGGATGCCAGATCGAACGGCAGAGTGAACCCGCGAACTCATTTCAAACGCTGTAGCGTCGCAGAAAGTGAGTAAGTGTCGGGAAAATCCACACACGGTTTCTCACCCTTGTCAAGGAATATCTGCTTCGTTTGCTTCCGCTGCTTTCGGGCGTCTCCTGGAAGTACCAACTGGACGGGCATGGGACCAGATGTCTTGGACCGGGCCGGACCTTGCGAATGCGATAAAATTGACGTGCCAGATGTTTCGGCGTCAATCCGTTTCTGCTCCGCGATTTGCTCCTGGAGCCATGGTACGAGCTCTGGCCTCGAAACTAGAAAAGAACAAGCTCTATGGTGTGACTGCCCTGGCGACAGTTACGGAATTTACGCACCGTCATATTCAGCACCCTTAAGGATGCTCTTAATCCTGAATGCGGGTTGATCGCGTCGCGCAGAACGTGGGCGTGGACATACAGAGAACCTGCCAACGTTGAGAGGATATGTTGGCAGGAAGCCAACAGATACGCACAGTATACCCTCCCTGTGACACAACTCCAAATGGTTTTCATGTTCACCCTCTGGAAGACCTGACTCATACATGACGTCCGCACTGATATTGTGTCTCCACAGAAGCGCGGCAACTTCGAGTCTCTCACTGAGGTATCCAGGCTGGTAGGACACGATGTATACATCGCATCGCCTGGGACTCCAGAAACCAAAAGAGCGTTGTTCTTTGAGAAGGTTCTTCACAGAAATTGCCTGGTACCCCGCCAAGGCAACGAGAATTTTCTCCAAGGAAATCTGCAGCCCAACAGCACAAACGTTGCTTCCGCCAGCTTTCGGCAGAGAAATTTGAGATATGAGGTCATCATACCTAAGGGTGCGACATTAGTTGACTCGAGTGATCCATGGCCAAATCCGCTGACCGGCCCCCAGCAGCCAAAATATCGCCTCGCTTGTTTCGTCTGACAACTTCAAAACATACACCATTTTTGAAGTAGGCATTGTGGCTGCTTATCATCAACGGATGCAAGAATATAGGCCTCGTGACTCCAGAAAGGGTAGCGTATTGAATTGCTTGCTTTATTTCATCCAAGCTAGGCGACAACAAGGTTGAAAGTGGTGGTGACGCCTTCTCCAGTCGAGCAACAAGTGTTGAGAGGTCCTCATCTACACCCATTGAACAGGTTGCCGTACGTCCAGAAGACGAGAAGGGCCACACCTGTATCGCTTAAAACTTCAAGTTCGTCCACAGTGCTTCTCAAAAGACCTTTTTTGAGGAGCATTGCCCGTTTCTGTGCCCAAGACGACTTGGCTTGCGTGATTATTTCTAGAACAGAATCACGGATATCTTGCGGGACTCGGCTCAAAGCCAACTCGACAACTTGACAGCCGTTAGCTCAAAACTGCGGCACTAATAAGAGGTATGATTACCCTTTGAGTGAGATATATGTATCTCATAATGTTGCGAAAGGCTTGGAAATGAGTCCAAGCACTCATTCATGATAATGATAGACTCCGCAATCGAAACCGGACAACCATTGGCTACATCTGTGGAGATAATGTCAAAAACGGCAGCTTTAAAGACCCTAGGATGTCCTGCAACCAAACTGGCGAATGGTGAGTACAGGAGGAAAAAAGGATCCTTGTTTATTAAAACCTACTTGGGGCGGTATATATCACCAATATGAAATCGCTTGATTCGTTTGAGGTTATTTCGTGCTGCGGTGCGCGCAAACGAGATTAGTGCATTGTTCGGAAGCCACACAACCTCTCCGTGTCTGTCCACGAATAGAACTCGTGTCGTGTCATCGTTATTATCCGTGACTGGCATCATAAGTGGCGGCGCCATTTCGATTGCGCCGTGCAGACGAAATATTGTTGTCAAAGTGTCGCGAACAATACCATTTAGTGACGTATGTTCTGGATGTTCAACATCGTTATCATAGAGAAACCCGCGCACGCCTCGGGAAGTCTGATTGAAGAGTGCTGCAAGAACCACTTGCCGGTGAGGAGAGTCGCTTTTGGCTGGGGGATACGTTAGTTCCTACCGGGACCGTTGCTTGATGACTTACTCATCATCTTCAAAGCACCTTTGAAGTATTCATCCTCCAGCCTTGGGGGGAGTAGACTGCTCTGGGATAACTCGAGGGCAGTTGGGCGCTCATCTGGATTATGTTTGAGCAACCAAGTGATGACTGGAGTGTGTCTATGAGGAATTGTATGACTGGGAGCTGAGCCGAAGACACATACTCTGTCTCTGACGTGTTCGATGGACATCCCAGTCAACAGGAAAGATTATGTCTTTTTTACGCAGGTCTTCAATGACGGCAATACGCTCTGCTCCAGTTGAGAAAAAGTAGTTCATCTCGAAAAATACAACCTAACAACAGTTCAGTAACCGGAAACCCACTCACGGTAGGATACGGGCTTACCCCGAGGCTATACAAGTCTGCCTTGGTGTGATTTCGTGGCCCTTTTTTTGGTGATTGTACTTCCGGTGCGATGTACAATTTGGTCCCAACCTCTACCGATGGGAGTAAGGATGGCCAATACGTGAAACAACTGCGCGAACAAACCCAGAGTCATCTCAGCGTCGGGTATGATCGCGTGCGGAACCAGTTCGGATGGTTCAACTGCCGCAGCGAGACTAGACGTAGCAAGGCCGAAGTCCCCGACTTCCCACGGTCCATCAACACAATCGCTAATTGTTCTGCTATCGTGAACCTGCCTTTACAATCCCCTTTACCATCTGTTGAACAAATCAGGACGTTGTAGGTTGTAGAGAGATCTCTGCCGTACCGATGAAAATGTTCGTAAGCTTGATGTCTCTGTGAAGCTACGACACAATCAGTGGACTAAAATGATAGCAGAATTAACAACGGACGATGCCCAGGCTTGACATATGTACGAGTGCATCGACAATCTGTTGGAACAAGCGCCACGCTTCATCTTCCGAGAGGCCTTCTGCTAAGCGCTGTAGGCGGGGTGTAATTAGGACTGGGGGTATTGGGGGATCATCTTACCTCCCGGAGCGTTTGTCGTTCTACAAACTCCTGTACAATCGTTAGGTCGGAATTTATTGGAGAAAAGGAGCTGACCATCTGGATATAAAGCGTGCGGGGTCTAGAGGGAGGCAGTGTACGAGGCACTACATTGATGACTGCAGAGCCATTTTGCGGGGCTTCGAACATCTCCTCAAGGTCATCGGCATCAGTTTCATCTCCGTCCCCATCGCTGCCTTCTGTAGCACCTGAACCAGAGCCTGTGAAATGGATGCTTGGAAATGACGTAGAAGAACGGCTCTCTGATTCAAGGTCATCAAGGTCTATATTAAACGGATCCGACGAGCCATCGCGGCGATGGGTGCCACTGAGAAAGGACGTGACACCATCTGCGGTCTCATCACCCGAACCGTCTAAGGACACAGTCGCCGACGCCGACTCTGAATCCTCGAACCATGCCGTATAATATCGCACGATGAACCGATGAGACAAGCGACTCAGAGCGTTGATTTCTCGTAAGATCTTGTTATCGGTATTTGGGGTTCGCAAGCGGACCTTCTTGACTAGGAAGGTGTCACCATGGCATACTGTCATAAGCTAATATGAGTAGTGTATAACCGTACCTGCGTATGTCCGAGAGTCGATTTTATTACGCGCCTTGACTACCGAGCCAAATGCGCCGCGACCCTGCCATTAATTTAGAGCCCGGCAAACATGGTTCGAAAGGCGAGTGACACCTACCAAAAGTTCCAGTTCCTCCCAGTCCTCCTTCCATCGGCTCACCTGCTGCCGTCTTTCGATCGGCGCCCGAAAATAATCAACCTCAGGCGAGCTTCCATATGGCTGGGGTACGGGCGTCCTTGGATCTTGATTAAACACATTCAGCACAATATTCAAGGAGGAAATCTCGCGAATTTACGAGATATCGGTATTGCAACGGCGCGAGTCTTCGTGAATGAAATTTGGGCGAGTTCTACGACAATGGCACTACATGATGTGCACTTCTTCCTTTGCGAGACCATGCTCAACGCAATTCGTTGGAGGGCAGGGGAAATCAGGGCTGTGGGGTGTGAGTGGAGTTCGCCATCCTCCGACAAGACTCACAAGATACAAGCGCTGCCTGGGCATCAGGGAAACGCTCCACGACATCACGCCCCAGAAGCATCTGCAGGAAAACTACACCAGCATAATGAATATCACGGGCCTTCGTGTATATCAGTGCCGAGTCATGACCATCTTTCGCTAGCCTGAGATGAATGGGTAACAAATCCACCAGGACAAGAGATAGGACCGACCAGCTCTCCGGAAGGTTCATCGGATCTGGGGCAGGAAGGGAATTGGTTCCGAAAGGATTTGACCGGTGAAGGTCCAACAATTTGACATAGTAACTGACTTTAAGGAGTTTGACGAGCTTAGTCTGACCTAACCTTTCGCGACTCGAAAGCCCAATTGAATGTAAGGAGAGCCCTTTGGACAAAGTCAAAATCGAATTCAGCTGGGATGATATGGGCCCACCTCTATGAAGAAGTTCTGCGGCATGTACTTCATTCAATCCTGTCAGGATTTGTATGAGATAGCACTTTCAGAATATCAGATTGAGCAAATATAGTGTACCCCTACTAATACACGCACCGATGCACGTTCCTCACGCAGAGTCTCACAGTCCTCCAATAAATCGTGCAAAGTCAACTGCGGTCTCTGTTCCATGAGGACCGCAAGCTGGGGTGCACCACTTGAATGAGGGAGGGTAAGCTTGACCGCATACAATCTGATAACATTTGCATGCTGGACCCCTATGAGGCGCTGGACATCCTCTTGGACCAGCTTGAGCTTCTTACGGCCTTGGTGGGTAGTGTAATAGTGCGAGTCAAATGTGACCAGATGAACCTCGAGCGGAAGCGTCGCCGCAATGTCATCGCAAATAGGCTCGGCTTGATACACGGTTCCAAGATAATCTGCGGTTCCTTTTAGATAACGAATAGAATTATGACGGATGACAGCTGACCATGCCGTGGGTGAAAAAGTTTAACGGCGCGGAAGCGCAACTCATCCACGACGATCTCACGGTCAAAGGATTGAGTGAGTATGTCGTCTGTAAGCTCAGGAACTTCGGTGGCGTCAGACTGCGCCCGATGCCGTGCCCTGTACCTCTCGCGTTCAATCTGATGCCGATGTGCATCAGCTTGCATTTGCTCATTGATTGCCTCGGCGAAAAGGCGCTTGCGCTCTTCCTCTTCTCGCGCTTCGGCCTCTTCACGTCGCCTCTTTGCCTGATAGAGATACCGGTCGTCAGCAAAATCAAGGCGCAATTCCCAAAACAGGAGCCGACCTGCTCTTCTTCCGCCGCTCGTTTTATCATCTCCGAGGCCAAAGAACCGACAACTTCCACAGGAAGTGCGATATTAGTAGAAATCCAGTCCTGGGCCGCAGTAACGACCTGAAAATAGTCAGAATATACGCCCGAGAGAGGCGCTCTTCACCCACAGTTAGTTGAGCAGACTCTGCTCACCTGAAAGACGATCTCTGTCCCGCGAGACTGTCGCGCTTCGTTTTGAATAAAGTTCGAGAGCTTTGTGACATAATCGTCCGGGATACCTTTGATAGGTTGTTGTACGGTGAAGATCGGGTGGGCATTTAGAGGGTAAGTCCTAGGAAACCTATGGTCGTGCGAATGAGCCAAAGTCAGTAGGCAAAGAAATCACGTTTACATAGTGTGTAGATGAAAGTAGATCTTGGTAGCATGCTCGGCGTCTGGGTGTGTGATCTTGAGGATGAACTCGGGGAGCCTAACCGCACCCTGTGCGGGAATACGACGCCATTAAGTACTTCAAACTTTTTGTATTGCGAGCCAGTTCATGAGCGACATACTTTCCACGCCCTGGGCTGGCATTCTATGAAATCTTCGGCATAAATTGATTTTAGAGCGGTGATTTCCTGTTGTTGTTGTTCTGAAAGTGCGAGATCCATTCTGTTTGGCAGATAGCACAATTTTCCGAATGAATTGGAGTCCTGCTCGAGCGAATGGAAGGTCCTTTGGACCACAGGGGCTCAAGCTTCCATTCTCTGGCAAAAGGCAGATGATGAAGAGTGTGAGTCGATGAGTTGAAGGGGTACAAAGACAAAGACGAGGTTTATCACCCGCAGTGCTCACTGGCACGTGCGCTTGTTTGGGACGCGCTGCTTATCGGTCCGGCCCGGGAGTGTCTGTCACGGACTCGGAGCTGCCTATGATCGTGGTCCCTGCTTATTGCTTATTGTAGCCTTGTCTTCTCCACGTCCTCTAGCACGCGTCGTCAGTCCTCGTCTCCGGGTTTCTTAATTCCCTAACACGTTTTGTTCCTTGGCCACGGTGGCTTGGGCATGCTGCTACACCTGTCTCATCTTGTTTCCCTTGTCAGCCTACCCTGGTCATTTGCAAGCTCGCTATCATTCTCGGATATCCGACGGGGCTCTGCATTCCATCTCCCATTGTATAGACGTGGAGTTAGTATTGAAACAACCCGGCGGGTTCCCAATCAAGGCGCCATAGGTTTGGGAGACTACATTGATGTGTGCGTCCTCAACTACACTATTGTGGCTAGCTCATCGCAAAATCAGAACATACAATGTGCTGGTTCAAGTAGGCGAAACGCTTTCTCCGCTCGTTCTCGGTACGCGTCACAACTCCATGGTAATGTGTACCACCCCGACCTTACCTCCCAGATACTGGCTCTTCCGATCTTTGGGTGCTCTCTAGCTCTTGCTCCACGGACTGTTTCTCTGCTACTGTCCCGCTATACCCCCAGACCACCTTCCAGCCGAGTGGACTTGCCGTTCGCCTTGAGTACGGTGACTCTCTGACTGGAACCTTTGCTCAAGGCCCCGTCGGAAAGGACATCGCTGGCATTGCAGGTTTGCGGCTTCAAGATCAATACCTTGCCGCAATCTCGGAAACGAACACAAGCGTACTACGGACGGGTTCTGCCGGGATATTTGGGCTCGGCTTTCCGGTTAACAGGTGATTCAGCGATTCCCTTTGTCTGTCGTTTATACTCTCCGGGTGTTGTGATTTCTGTGCGCCACATTCCCACTTGGCACTGTCACTGCCTGGTTGCGTAGCACCGCGTTGCTCGCTAACACGAGGGGACCCTTCTATGGCCGTCTCTGCGAATACCGGTTGAATACTACCTTCACCTCCCGCCTAGCTATGGATGACATTGGCGCCTCTTTTCTTTCTATTTTCCTTCTTGGTTACACTGACGGCATGGTCGACTACAGTAAAATTTGGCACGAGTTACTCACCACTAGAGTCCCGAGAAAAATTAGCCATGGAGTTCGGAATTTTCCCTCTTCCGGAAATTATGTCTTTCCCGACCTATCTGGAATCCGCGGCCATCGTACGCAGACTATGCGCAGTGGCTGGGACGGGTCGCAGATGCCAACCTTGAATGACATCCTTGCGAGCTTTGCTACTAACGGGCCCCTTCTTCCGCGCCTCATCTTAACGGGAGCGTTGGCTTCGCCTATTGTTGCTGTATCTCTGCAACGAGATACCGTCGATATTGGTGGAAATCAAGGGATTCTCTCCGTTGGTGAATTACCAGCTGACATAGCTGCTGAAGACTTGAATTGGGTCCCATTACGCCGTTACACTGCTGCGGAGGGTGGGCTCCCAGCGCCCGATGACTTTCCAAATGAGGTACGTTTTCAATGCGCGTCTACTCTCGGCTTAAACGAACATTGGAATAGGTCTACCCCATTACTTGGGAAGTTGGTATCGACGACGTATATCTTAATGGGCGGAAGTTGCCACGGTCAGCCCTAGTTGCATCGAACATCACCCTGACTGCCCTGCTTGACACAGTTCGTCCATTACTTTGTCTCCAAATAGTATTCATGGTCCTTCATATACAGGGGAATTCATTGATACGTGGGCCTCAGGATGTCCTCGACGCAATTACTGTCCTACTTGGAGGCGATACCTATGATTGCGCGGAAGCCCATACGCTTGCTTTTCAAATTGGCGGAAGCCTGTACCCCGTCGACTCACGTGACTTTGGCTCACAGAAATACGAAGATACTACTTCCCAGTGCACTCCCAACCTTGCTCCTACGGACCCTCCGAGCTCAGGCTTCCTATACAGTTGGAGCATTGGGGACCCATTTCTTAAATCGTAAGCGGGACCGCTGATCCGTTTGCATTTTACCTACACCTTGGCCAGTGTTTTCGTCGCGTTTTACTACGGCAATTTGACCCACCCCTCACAAGACCAGCCTCGCGTGGGGCTCCTGTCGACGGTCCCTTCAGACGCTGCCCAACGCCTACAAGCTGCAGTTCAACTCGCAAATACTACGCTCGGTGGCAATCTTCCCGGTCCGTCGCGTACGGTCGAATATCCGCAATTCGATTGATATATATTTGCAGAGACTTCTGAGGCGGCGCCTTCCAGCGTTCCTCCATCCGGAACAGGTGTTACGGGTATTCCTCAGGCTCACCCTGGGCCGCCTCCTCAGATTTCGTATAGCCCCGATGCAGCTTCAAACTGTTCACGACTATCTCCTATCGGCATCATAGGCTTACTAACAATTGTATTCAACAATTACTTTGTACAATTCACCTTGTAAATGGATCGAAGCAGAATATATAACACCCATATAGAAAAGTAGCGTGAAATCGCACCATCAATTTGCCCGCGGTTACAAAACAGTGCTATCGAGGCTTGACCTCCGGGTGACTGATGGATGGATTAGGTCCTCAATCAGAGGTGTGTAAAATGTACAGCGTTAGGATGGCCAAGATCCCAACGTGCTGATGACGACGCCGACCGGACACGTAGGGTTCTACTTGTCTGCATTGTGATTCTCTAAAAGCTGATTCCGAGAAACCAAAGTTTGAGGGGGACGAAATAAGTAGTCCAAATCCTCTGCATGTACCTTCAACGATTTGATACCTTGACTTTCAAAACTGCTAGTATTCGCGACGTAATATTGTGATATACTCCCCGAAGGGCAAATGAACAACTGAACATCAATGCTTTGCTAGAGTCGCTATCGAGGAGAATTGTGGAAGAGGTGTGCCGGGTTCTCGGTTAGACATAGCTGTGGTCCCCCATCAAAAAGACGATGTATTGACAGAACCCGACTTCATATTGAGAGATGCAATGGTATTTGACGAGTACCACTACTGATTTGCCCAGAACACGTCGTCAGGAGTGCTAAAGACCAAGTCATCCTCGTCGTTGAGAGGTACACTCAGAGATGCCCTGGTGCAGATGATATTGTGGCTACGGTACACAGTAAGTCCAGATTCCTCAACCGAATGGGATTGGAAAGCGCGCACCGCTCGAGGAGTTCATCTATTCCCAACGGACCAGCCTCCCAGTCTACTCGTACCCAGTTGTGTACAAGCTGACCTGAACGATAGACGAGCATCGTGGGCAGCACGTCTGTGTCCACATCGTCGTTGTCGTCATCTTCACCCCCGCTAAGAGTGTCAACGACGGTGGTGGGCACGTCTGTGTCGCTACCGTACGGGTCATCTTCATCCCGTTCCGCGAACCTCGGTGAAGTGCGCGACTTGGATAGATACGTAGATGAAGGTGGACGCGAGATCCGAGGCTTTGCCTTTGGACTTCGTGCAAATCCAATAGCAGAGGCACGACACCTGATGAATTTGGTTTTCGGATGTTCACGAGCTAAGCGGGTGAGTAGATCATCAATTGTATCGCATCTGTCGAGCGACTTGAGGACGGCCAGTGGAAGCCAAGAGAGAATGGTGAGTTGCCCGTGCCAATCTAAGTATAAAGGTGAACGCACGCACGGGATCATAGATATGCACCACTACCCACACGTTTTGATCCTCCTCAACTGCGGGAACAAACCCTTCCAACCCGACCTCCCGGAGGTGTCCGAACCTTCCCCGCTGCCGCCGCTCTAGAGTAACAGCACCGTCCCGTTCTTCAAGAAAAGTCTTGCCTCCCAGATTAGCACGTTCCATTCGAGCAGCAAGTTCTGCTAACTCTTCCGCCTTTCTAGAACGTTCGCGCGCTGCGGCTTCATTGTGATCCCGAATAACACCCTTTACGCCCGTTCGCCCCGGGCCCATACCAATCGAGTCGACTTGATGGGCGGGAGTACCAACTTTGTCATCTACCTGCTTGCCCCATAGTTCATCACATTCACTCTCGTGGCCATTTCCACTGCTTCCGGAAGAAGAGCGCGCCGGTGAGGAAGAACGGCTCGTGCCCTGAAAGAGTTCACCTGAGAGAACGAGCTGTTCGAGACGATCGCCGTTCTCCTCGAGGCATGAGAAAAAGTAAAGAGAGTAGATAATCACCAAAGGCCTACCATAATGTTGTCCTGTAATCAGATCGAGTTAGATGGTGGAGGCCTTTCACCCGTATTATTTCGGTGTAATTGGGGAGAGGAGTCAAGGGTGATGCAAGTGATGTGATAACCGTGCATGTTTAGTAAGCGTCAACCAAAATCTCTTTCATTTGATTTGATAAAAGGTCTCGGTGCGATGTCATATCTCACAACAAACCACTGGCTAGGTATCGAAGATACAATGTTTGAAACACAAATGATCACATTGTACAATGGGTTGGGGATGGATGAGTCAGCGCATGATGGTGCTAGCGAACTCCGCAATGCGGGGCTATAACATCACGTATGACGAAGGTGGTTTGGTTGTTACTACAACAGAAAAAGGTATCCGCTATCCTTACTTGAGGCTAGCACGTTTAAGCCCACGGAGAGTGATGTTAACGCCGGCGTGATCTTCGAGCCATACCCCCCGCGCCTGGCATTGTGCGAGGACCCTGTGCCAGAATTTCTGTACGGTAGGGTGTGGTTGGCGGACGCGAAGCATCGTAGACTCGACACTGAGGTCGCGCACGTACTTGAGAGCAGGAAATGCCTCGTAGCGGAGCAGCGAGGACATCTGTTCGAAAAGCGGAAAGAATGCCGCACTACCATCGCCTGTAAGGCCCATGACAAGTGCGTCCCTTATGCGTGCGTCGATGTCTCGTATGGCGATGAGTTCCACACGTGGGTGATGAGGGAGAAGGACGTGAGGCGCGATCCAATCTGGCGACTCCCAGTGCCATTCCACATCTGCCGAACAGATGAACTCGGTCACGTTTGGGCACAATCGGGCAAGAGAGAAAGTGTCGTGTGTCCCTGGCCTGCCCGGTGCCGTCAGGTAATGTTCTTCCACGATGGAGGACGAGTGGCCCAGCTCCAATTGCCGAATCGATTTTCCATGAGCTTTCAGGAATTGATAGAATCCTGGTCCGGTATAACTGAAGTCCGCGGAGACGACCGATAAATTACGCAATTTCGGCATATCCCATGTGGCAAGCGCCGCAAACATGTCGTTATCGACGCTAACTTTCAGGCTCTTAAGCGCTGGTAACCGGACTGGCATCTCCACGACTCCGTCGATGGTCGTACTGGGCGTTAAATCGGGGAATAACGCGCGGAAATTTGGGGAACAAGATGAAAGCTCGAGGTACTCGAGGCGCATCGTCCGCATTTGCTGTAGGGGAGACATTCGTTGCTGAAAAGGTTGGTCGTCATAGTTTGTCCATGAAAGCCTCCGCAATTGACTGCGGGGATGTGCGAGGAGAGAGAGAAGGCGCTCCGGCTGACACCGAGGGTCCGTTGGAATATCATAGCGGTTGCGCTGGACGGACTGGTGGTCGGTGTATACCGTCAACTGTGGTGAGTATTCTAGGATGGTGTGTAAGTCCGCTGGTGCGCAACGTTCCAATACCGGTGTCTCGATGTGTAACCTCCTAAGGAATCGCCCGCTAGACCCTGTGCCGTCAACAAACTCGAGGAGTAAGGTATGGGCGAGCGCCTTAGCCTGTTGCGCGCGACTGATCCATACGAACTCGTAAAGGAACGGTTTGACGAACGCGTTCCATCGCTTGCTAACTAGGGAGAGCGCTACCTTGAAGCGCATAGACGCATGGTATGCCGGAAGGTGAAGAGAGGTTGCCTCGAGAAAGGATGATTCATTTGTGGTATCTAAAGGATCCGGTGTCATGAAAGTGGCCTCGCGGATGATGAGGTGCCATATTTCTGGGGGAAGACGAATGTGATCATACGACCTGGGGTGTGCAAGGATGGTTCGTGATAAGTGGACTGTTCTATATGGAGAGGTTAGTGCGCTTGTCGCCAGTAAAGAAGAAACACAGGAAGGGTGGAAGATTTGGCTCAGAACGAGCCCAGGTCTGGGCAGAAGGAGGATAGTGGGCTGTCCCAGATAGCAGGGATTCTTCTCCCCATCTCATACCACAAGTGAATAGTTATACCCAGAGTGGCAGAGACGCGAAGCGTTGTTCAAGGAGGGGCGGGCTGGGCGTGTGGCTTGGACGTTCAAAAGGGAACAAGAAAATAAGCTGACCTCTTTGAGCGGTGTCTGCGTAGGAGTTTTTTGACGAGGCGGGAGATGCGGTTTCTCAGGGACATAAATAGATGAGAGCAATGGATGAGGATGAGGACGTGAGGCTGCGCTGGTGTGTTATAAGAGAAGGTGAGAAGAAGACCGGGGACCCCATGTATGGAGTCACCGTTTGGCGCCCGTCCTTGACAATACATTACATTAATATTCACCGGCTAGGCGCCCTCGCGGCCTCGACCCACCTGGGCCTAACGCGGGTAACCACAGTATGGTAACGCGCCCGAGCTGTCCACAACTGGAAGAGCAATCTCGCTACCGTCTGATAATTACTGCACCCCTCTTCTTGCTCTCGCCCATAACCAGGTCATGGTGGACGTGAACCAGTGAGGCCTCGTACGAGTTCCTCGCCCCTAGCAGGGCCAGGCAAGGCCAGGCACATGCCGGCCACACAAGACGTCACATGCCACTCACAATTGTGGTGTCCTAATTTAATCTCTCGGGAGTGTGACCTTGTTTCTGTCTTGATTTGACATGGCCCGAAGATTTGAAGTGAGATGCACGCCGAACTTGGCCATGCGCCTCTCAAAGTTACCGGGAGGCGCTGCGAAGGCCAGTTATAGTAAATATTATATATCCACACGATTGCATGTTTCCAGCACAGAGGCAAGCGATCTGTTCGATTTCGTTCGTTACAGCCATGTTTGTCACTTTCTTTTGCGTGCTGTACTCTGTATGCATGTGTGGCCGAGTTACGGTATCGCCAAGGGCGTCTATGCGTGCGGTTGGCCAGCGGCCCGACGAGTGATCGGCGCCTAATTTTCTCTCATCCTTCGAGTGGCAGCTCGCAAGAAGTGCAGATGCCCTCAGAGCTGAAGAGGCGTCATGCTCACAGGGCAGACGACCGCATCTCAAAGGTATATAAAACCTCCTTCTCATCGCTGTCGGACTAACTTCTGCAGAAGCGACCGTCTACGCTGGAGAGCGTCGAGTGTACAAAAGAGGTTCCGGTTGCCTCGGACGAGGAAGCTGATCCACACGAAGTGAACGAAGCGAATGGATATCCTGGCCCAGACGACGTATGGCATGGTATTGCAGGTGACGTCGGTGACACTGCCCAAGTATGTACCTTGGGTAGCACCGTACATAAGCCTCCAACAGGTGTCGAGATTACGGCTATAAGGGCAGCACAAGATCTTTTTATGTCCAGCGCTTTCAAACTTCAGGTGAGTCTTGTCGCCCATTACCATGTCCCATGTCGCCTCACTGTTACTTCTCCCCTAGATTGATGCTCTTCTTCCAAATGTTCGGCCAAAAGATTCACGCAAACCACTGCTCGACAAATTCCTCTTTTCTCTTCATGCATGTCTATCATCTCTTCCGTCCATTGAGCCCCATAATCCTTTGGCAGCTGCGACTACCCTTTCCGGGGATTCACTCTCGTCATTTTCGTCTGCGAGGGTGAAACCTTCTCGGCGGGATGGAGGGGTCACATCTCTCCAAACTATCACCGTTCCTTACCCCCTACCCGTTCCGACTGAAGGTGCCAATTGGAAGGTTGCCTTCGAGAAACCAGTGAACATCGCAATCGTCGGGAGCTGGATTAATGATGTCGCTGTTAAACGCACAGATGATGAGCCTTGGGTTATTGATGTAGCCGTGGAAATGCCACCTGTACGTCTATCCTTAAAACGACGCTGATCTGTTACTGACTGTCCGTGCTACAGGGCTTGTTTCAGGAGAAGGACTACATGAATAGTCGATTCTTCCACAAGCGAGCGTTTTACCTTGCCGTCATTGCCAAACATCTCTCTGAACCCGAGAGCGAGCTCAGTGTGGACGCTTATTACGATTCAAAAAGAGGGGATCCTCGGCTGACCACATTGGTTCTGCGGCCCAAGCATGGTGCCTCCTCCCAACCTCAAATCATCTCGTTAACAATGTTGACACTCCTGCAGGTAACACGCCCACAGACTTTTCAAAATTAAACGCGGTAGTACGGATAATTCCTACACTTTCCGCATCTTCTCCAATTCGACAAATGCGACTATCTCCCTCTCGAAGCAATTTTCGTGTCCACGAGTCAGACCCAGTTCACTCAGGTCATGAGAATCGCCCCACTCCGTTGTACAATGCTGTCCTTATGCTCGCCTCTTCCCCTCAACGTCATGTTTTGTCGGCGAATACGTTAAAACGGGATATTCCCGCATATCGCGATGCTCTCTCCCTCCTTCGAGTGTGGGCCAATCAACGTGGGTACGGGGAAGGCAGGCGGATATGTATTCGAGGCTTCGAGGGTGTAGGCCCTTGGTGGAACGCTGTACTAGAGCTGTTGATTTATGGGGAGGAGCCCCACGGCAACGCAAAGACAAGGAGGCGTCCATTAGGAAATGGCCTCAGCTCATATCAACTCTTCAAGGCTGCTCTGGACTTTTTGTGTATGTACGCACGTTGGCAACACGAGTTATTATTGACCGTTCCCCAGCCCAGCGTGATTTTTCTCAGGATCCCGTATTTGTGAAAACTAAAGATGGTCATTTGGTGCGCCTGATTGAACCTCGGTACTGCCTACGTGCTGAAGGATTTGAATCGTCAGTTCGCCCCAGATGAATATTTTGGAAGATATGAAGCCGTCCTCGTTGACTCATCGTCTTGTACAAACGTACTTGCGGGTGTCCCTCTCACATCCATTGAGATGGCAAGTGTCCACTTTCGTTGGCTTCACGTCCCTGTCGCTGATTTATCACAAAGCTCAAACACGACGCACAAATTACTCTGGATGTCCTAGACGCGAACACACCAGCTAGTGATCCGTTCACTGAGGTTTTCCTTACTGACCACAGGGACCTTACTTCCCGGTTCGACCTCGTACTCCTGTATGCCTTCCGCCTCCCGTGATATGTCCATTTCCTGATCATGCAATTTAGCGTCGATTTATCATCTGCCAACCTGACGCGACAGTCAATTCACCATGTATTAGAAAATGGCTCATTTCCGAACGCCCTCCTCGCTTCCCTGTCCACACGACTGCGTGACGCACTGGGTTCTCGGGTGAAAGCGCTATCTATCCTACACCCGCCGACACAGTTCCGTGCCCTATCCCAGGCGCTCCCAACGAGCCCAGGTACCGTTTTCATTGGGCTTTTACTCGACCAAGAGCATGCATTCCGTCTCGTGGATCATGGCCCAGCGGCTACGGAGACACCTTCACATATGACTGAGGCATTCCGCGAGTTATGGGGCAATAAAGCCGAGCTCCGACGATTCCAGGACGGAAGCATTACAGAAAGTGTCGTCTGGGATGTTCGGGACTCGGACGAACGCACACATATACCAACTATGATCGTGCGGCACATTCTTGGCCTGCACTTTGGAATGTCCCAGGATGCCGTGACCTCGTGGCAATCCGGATTTGATAACCTTCTCCGCCTCCCACCATCCATAACCTCCCACTATCATTCTTCTGGATTTAAGGCAGCTCTTACTGCGTTTCAAAATCTCGCCAGCTCCATCAAATCACTTGGTAAGGAGTTGCCATTGGCCGTCGTCAATATTAGCCCAGTTGCCCCGGAGCTCAGGTATACTAGTGTCTTTGCTCCTGCTGCTATCCCAGGGGGGTCAGAGTCGAACCTTCCACTCTGTTCAAGATATGTTTCACTCATTTCTTTGAATATCGAATTCGAGAAGTCTGCAGGTTGGCCTGATGACCTGGCGGCTATACAGAAGATGAAAATGGCCTTCTTGGAACGGATTGCGCAAGCGTTGACCAAAGCTGTACCCGATTTACACGCGCGGGTTGCTATTGCACTTCCAGCTGGTGTACCGCTAACTTCGGATCACGCGCAGCTCGAAATTATAACGCCAGACGGTTGGGCATTTGCTCTGCGCATATGGCATGATCGTGAGGCCACGCTGCTTGATCGAATGCTTCACTCCTTTCCCGCGACATATTCTCCACATGAATTAGAGAGCGCACGCATGGCTAGCAGATTGTACACACGACGTTTCATCGCCGCACCACGACATCACCGCGTAGTCGCTGCGCTCCACCATCGTTTCATTGCGTTTGGAGGCACTGTGCGACTCGTCAAACGTTGGTTGGCCGCTCACTGGCTCCTTCGGCTGCACGTGAGTGAAGAGGCTGTCGAAGTACTCTGCGCCGCTGTGTTCTCTGGCGTTGGCCCGATGGCGGCTCCGAAAACCCGCGAGCGTGGATTTGCATGTGTCCTTCGGCTACTCCAGGGTTGGGATTGGTCTGAAGGAATGAAGATACCACTTTACGGTGCCTCAGATCCAGGGCCTGACATATATTCAAGCTCAGTATCCGGCGCAAAAGGAGTCTGGAGGCTGGTGACCGAAACTGATCGCGATGGACGCATGTGGACGGTAGATGCGCCAGATGTCGTGGCAGCACGTCGTGTTCGTGCTCTCGCGCAAGCGACCCACGCCTACTTACAGGGTGTTGAATCGGGGGTGCTAGATGTCGCTGTGAGTCACTCACCTCTGACATTTTCTCAAACATTACCAAGTGCTAATTTTGGCTCTGTGACAGGGCATGTTCGTTCATCCTGAAGAGGACTACGATTTTGTTGTGAAGTTACAGCCCGCTGTGCTTCCTCGATATTTTCAAAACGTAACCGCAGCTCCGTCTTTCTGGGCTGATAAACGCGCCAATTCCCAACCTGCCGATTGCGAGTGGTCATTGAGGCCTGGCTTCGACCCGGCAGAGGCTTATCTCGATGATCTGACGGTAGGCAAAGGACGTCATCTGGTACAGTCCCGACGACTAACGTAATCGAGTAGTATATCTATGCTGACACAGTCAAGTTTTTCTACGACCCATTGGGCGGTGATCGGTTTGGTGGCATATGGGATCCCAGTCTCACCAAGCCGATGCCATTCCGTGTGCTCAACCAATTTTCGAGCACTCCGGCACCAAAGGTTTGCTTTGCATCTGGGCTGAAATAACTTATCGTTTCTGATACTTATTTGATGATAGGAAAAGGAAAAGGGGAAAGATCGTGATTTGGTGCTTCTCAATGAGAGCGCGGTGTTAAGTGAGATCGTTCGGATGGGTGATGGACTAGTTTTGAGCTGACGTAAGGATCCGGTTCGGCCGTGGCCGAGGTTAGCCATTAGCCACATCACCCCCTGCTCAGACAGAGTATATCACATAGCACTGCTGGTAGCTATTACAGTGCTGCTATTACTCGGACATCTATCATAATCCCCCAAAAGTCTTGCTTTGTTTTAAAAATGGGAGAAATCGTCAATGTCGTCGTCGCATTTGCCGTTATTGTCTTAATCGTTCGTTGGGCTACAACCAGTACGTTGCAATCTTTCTGTCGCTGTCTCATTATCATTCAGTAGTGCATGAGGTGGCGAGTCTACTTCAGAGCAAGCTGCGGCTCATGCGCTGCGTTTCAGACCGAAGAAAGTGACCCCAGAAATGGCACGGTTCCCACTTGACTCTTCTCATTAAGCCCGCTGATCTCTCCAATTCAGGTAGAAACAGTAACTGGAATGTTCCCTGACATCCCGCAGTACGATCATCCACCATATGTGGGTGTGAGGACTTGTGACTTACCTTTCGCAGAGCCAATATCCACTACGATCTTCTCCGCACGGGTTCAGTCGAACTCACTACCAACAAGATCCTCGAGCGCGGTATCCTTGATCCCGTACGCGTCCCCCCGTCCTCTCACCCTCAGCCCTTGGCACTCATCTTCTACAGCCCCCAGAAGCTTATTTTACGCTCTACCCCCACCCATCCAACGCAAATGGGACTCCTCCACTTGCAGGAGCGCCAACCGCAGCGCGCACCGCCACCGCGGTTGCACCCCATATACGATCCAAAGAGACCTTGATTTCTCGCTTCGGACTTGAAAGTAGACTGTCTGCTACTGACGTCGCGCACTCGCCCGAACAGGACGCTGGCGGCCGGGCAGTGTGGGAAGACACAGCCGAAAAGCGCGAAGCGAGCCTGCGTGAGCGCAAGGCGCGGATGATCCTGGCTGCGCGGCAGTACGTACAGTCATCTCTTCTCGCGTATCGTCGCAAACTGACAGGCCGTTCGCCTTGGTAAGGCAAATGCTGGCTGCACAGCGAATACCCGCAGAGTCCCCTGCTGCATAACTACTTGGGTTCCTTTCTTGCTTATATTCTCGTTCTTACCTACTGGCCTGGATTGTAATAATTATAGCACCGATTTCGACAATCGCATCTCATGCCCTTCTCGAAAATTGGGAGTCATCCAATAGGCTCGAGCAAGATATTTCTGCGCTGTCATTAGGAACAGCCATGAACCACGTGTTGCATTCCAGCTCTCGAACTGGCCTTGAATAGCTTGAATCGTGGCTTCATCTCGGGCCTTCATATTCGGGGTTGGACGCTCGAAGTGTCTGCCACGGATTCGTCTTTTTTTCCTTGGTATCGACACTTATTCCTAGCAGTAGCAGAATTTATAGAAATGCGCACAAAATGGAACCTCACAAGTTGTTCCACTTGACTCATGTATGGAAAACACTGTCCATAGATCCTCGAGCTGCATTGAAAGTTAATATACAGATGAGATATATCAAGTAAAAGTAGGGGGTATGTGAACAGGGATGAGAGAGAGCCATAATTTATCCTAATTTCTCATCGGGTATTTTGTCCCTAGGTTGTCCATTGTTTCAAAGGTCCGTTCAAACAATTTCTCATCACATGTCTTATCATTCTCCGTTCCTGCTGCACCCTCGGTATCCTTACCATCTTCACAGACCTCCACTGAAGCGCCATAACGGAAGCCCTTGCTGGGAGATTCCGCTTCACCTTCCCTAGCAGGCCAGACGTTTCCCAAATCTGACAAGGACGGAAAACGTAGTGGGCCACCATCGTTCGGTGGTGTGCAGCTTCGACGTGCTTCCGCCCTGAGGTTTTCAGGCCTCTTCAGGATTGCCCCTGCGACTCTATCATTGTAGGGAAACATATCATCCGAATCGCCGTTTCCTTCCCCATCGTCTTGGACCCGTTTGCGACGCCGCCCTCGGGTGGTATCGAGAGCGGGATTGGAAAAACGACGGGTCATCGTTGAAGGGGCCGCGCAGGATAGAGGAGATGATACGAAAGCTGGAAATATGGGTACGGTCGTGGATGCAAAGGGTGGAGAGACTGCATACATCTGCAGTGCAAGAGTAAGATGTTGTATTTGAGCATGCAACTAAATCTTTGATCAGCAAAATAAAAAAAATCAAGAGCTTCGACCGGCTGTACCTCAGCCTCACGACGATGCCAGCGCGTTCTTTCTTCGGTCCAGCGCCAGTTGAGCGCATCATAATCCTTCGCTCGGCGCTCGGCCTCCACGCGGCTCTTCTCCTCACGCAGCCGCGCCGCTTCAAGCGCACCCCGTAATGAAGCAATCTGTGTTTGTGCCGAAACAGAAATTGGTGGAGGGGTGGGAGGAAGGTGGGGAATATGTGGGTGTCGAGTGCCTACTCGCGGTGCAGACGCAGGGGAAGTGGCGTCATCACAGGGCGTAGACGACTGGATGGAAGAAGATATCGATATGCCGGAGAGTGATAAAGGGGTGTCAGGTAGGGAGAAGGTAACAGGGGAATAGATGGGGGAGTTCGATCCACGCTGTATGTTGGTTGTACGTGCTCCGACGAAACGGGGTGGAGGATCATGGTAAAACGATGACTGGCCGTCCCAGTCCCACGAATAGCTTGTAGTGCGAGTGTGTGACCGTTTCTGGCTTTTACGAGAAGGCATGTTTGAGGACGAACAAGAGGCTTCTGTAAGGGAACTCGATCCGCATGACGAAGCGGAAGCGGGGAGAGGTTCAAGGGAAGCTTGAGAGGATGCATCCAGAGAGGATGTGTGGTATTCCCTAAACGCTGGACTCGTGTCGGGGAGTATCACCCTCGTAGGTTGGGGAGACAGACATTTATCTTCTCGTCCCTCGATAGCATTTGCCGTCGCGTCGGACGTGTCTGCCAATAATGGATTTACAGTCTCGCCGGGGGACTTTGCAGTTGATGGCATCGGTGGGTTGTGCATGGTGGAGAGTTGATTTGGCGCGAATTCATCGGGTCGGGAAGAATCAGATGTCTGAACGCTAGGTGATTCGTCAGTCTGCAAAGGACGCTCGTCTTGCCGAGGGCAACCTTGTTCGGAAGTAGCGATAGTTGACTCCTCATTTGACACCACGGAAGGCCGATTCAATTGACGAAGTAGTTCTTTGTACCTTTTCCCGCCTTTCGAGAACTCCTTGAATGGACCCTTACCACGACGTCGCCGCTCCTTCGAGCGTGAGGCTTTCTCTTTCGCGCTCTGTTCACCTCCTTGTTGGGCGACATCTTGAGGAGCCTGTTCCGGCACAGCCTCCATGTGCATATCTTCATTCATGGGGCTAGAGAAACTTGACAGGCGGAGTGAGGTAAAGGTCGTCCGTAGAGTGGATGGAGCGGGTGCATGAGCGGTTTCTTGAAGGAGAATAGATCTCTGGCAACGCCACAAGAGAACCGAGCTGGTCGCAACGGTGATAGCAGCTAGCGCAGAGATGAGAACGGTGTTGTCATTCTGAAGCCATCCGTCTTGAGGGTTTTGCTGAACGGCGATCATGTATCCATACAGCCCAGCGGACAGGAGGAGAATAAGGTAGAGGGAGTGCCAATCTTGGCAGGTTGCATATCGTCATGTGGCTTCATTCAAACCCCGATCAGTTACCGTTGCTTCTTCTGTGCCATACAGTACAGTAGTGTAGTGTACAGTCTCCTATGTTACAACCGTGATTGCTACTGTAAAAGCACTTTCCAAATAACTCTCGCTATGCTGACACCGTCATTGCGGTCATCAGCGTGCTTCAACCCATCTTCTGCTGTATCCTTGTCTAGCACTCCCTTCTGACTTCGTACCTCGATTATCGTCTTCATAATCTCTGCGGTAAACTCAGGGTGTCCCTGGAGCGTGAGAATATGTATTCGAGGCATCGAACCACTTGGAATCGAAATACGTGCATCCGGGTCTGAGAACTGCACCATACCCTGGTTCACCGTCTTGGTCGTCGACCCAAGCAGATGAAAGGATGGGGGGACAGTGGGTACATGGTCTCGGTGCATTTGTTGGATGTTCTGCCACGGCATTAGAGTTTTAGCAACTTAAAGCAAACGTCGCCTTACGATACTGGGTACGCCAAAAATGCGCTGACCGAGGTCGGTGAGAATGACCTCAGTAATTGCGACTTCGAACTTCGAATTTAATACACATTCACCGCCCAGAGCTCGCGCAACGATTTGATGACCAAAACATATCCCTAGACTGTCTTCAGTAGGTTAGGCGGATTTAATGTTCTTGGGCGTACCGATGATCTTAATGTGTGGCCTGTCCGTGGCAATATTGGCCACCCAGGATACGAGTATGTTTATCCATTCAACGTCCTCGTATGCAGACGCAGCTAAACGAGAGTAAGAAAAGTGAGATTACCTCCTCGACTCGTTCAACGGAGCACATTACAAGACCCAGTAATGACGATCCCATCACAGGTGTCAAGTACATCCTTTGGCGGATATTCCTTCGCACTTCGGACGTCGTAGGAGTGAAACGTAAAATCAGAGAGTCCATCAGGTAACGATGCACGAAAGAGTCTATCAAATATTATCGGATATTCTCCATAATCCTTGACTACCTCTGGGACAGGTACGTCACACACAAGTAAAGCCAGATGGGCGGTGGTGGTGGTCATTGATTCCAAAGCTGCTTCTCTATGAGACGATGGTCGGAAATTGAGAGATCTGAGGGAAACGTAAACTCGTGTTCGTGTGTCAGTGATGGTGTTGGTGTTGGCAACCTCTGCTGACCAAGCGATATAACCCGAGGCCACGGGCCGGTAGGCCGGTAGTACCCGAGCGAGGGGGATGAGCCGCAGTTCCGTGACAGTGCTTGTCCAGTTCGATTTTTGCTTTCTCGTCACCCCTTAGCCCTGGGACTACCTCTACCTTGTTCGCTGCTTTAGAGGTCCCTATTCATCTAGGACCTCTGAATAGTGACATACCTCTTCTCCGGGGTTGCCGTCTTCATGTCCTCTGCACCTAACAATGGCACGGGATCAGGCTCTGCTCTGGACCCTACCATCTTACGTTTCGCGGCAGCTGCAACTATTATTGCTACCCTTGTGTCTGCCACTTCAATATCGATGCATCTGAAGAACTACCGCAGGCCTATCTTACAACGGTGAGTGGACCCTTGTTCATATTATGTTGAGAATGTCGGAAGACGAACACACAGAGTTTGAGGATGGTAGTAATGATAGTCCACGTCGAGTGTTTCGGCGCCGGATTGTGTTCGGGCTGCGGATAGCTTTCTCGATGCGTGCAAAAGCTCGGATCGCGTAGACAATGATTCCTTCGGGTCCACAGCGTGGACGTGAACATGGAATGGGTTATACTCACTTTTACTTGCATTAGGATGGTAGTTCGCATCATGTTGATGGTCCCAATATATGCCATCTCCTCTCTAATATCCCTATTTTCGCTGGAGGCGGCTTTCGTTATTGATGCTATCCGAGACATCTACGAGGTACGTCGTGCTTCGTCGAGAGCACTCGTTAGGTCCTGAGCACTCTTGCAGGCATTTGTAATTTATTGCTTTTTCCAACTACTAGTTGGATATCTCGGCGGAGAGCGTTCGCTACTCATTCGAGTACATGGCCGTCTACCCAAGGCTACTCCTTTCCCCATGAATGTCTTCCAACGCGAGCTCGACGTCAGCGACCCATTCACGTTTTTATTCCTCAAACGTGGAATTCTCCGTACGTCCATTGCTCCATTAAGGTCCTCACTTTCTGATCTCGACTTCTTCAAGAATATGTTCAAGTCAAGCCGTTCCTTGCGATTGCTTCGCTAGCGCTGAAGGCATCAGGAAAATACAACGAAGGCGAATTCCGTGCCGACTCGGGGTACCTCTATGTCAGCATCATCTATAATGCCAGTATATGTTTAAGCTTGTACTGCTTGGCTATGTTCTGGCTCTCTATCAATGAAGATCTCAAACCATTCCGGTTGGTGGTTAAATCACGTGTTATTTGACGTCCCCGACCTGACCTGACAAACGCCTGATAGCCCAATGCCCAAATTCCTCTGCGTGAAAGGCATATTGTTTTTCTCGTTCTGGCAAGCCATTGGGGTATCCCTTCTGGCTTCTGTGGGTGCAATCAAGAAGCTAGGCCCATATACGGACAAAGAACATATATCCCTCGGCCTAACCGATACCTTGATCTGCCTCGAGATGCCTTTCTTCGCTGTTGCACATCTTGCGGCATTCTCCCATAGGGACTATGTTGATAAGAAATTGACATACGTTGGACGCATGCCGATGCGTCACGCTTTTCGGGACGCATTTGGTTTCAAGGACGTTCTCGAGGACATTCATGCCACATTAAACGGTCGGGGTATGGATTATCGCGAATTTGAGCCGAGTGAGGGACACATGCACCAAGGACTTGGTCGCGAGCGTCGCATTCGTGCGGGACTTCGCTACTCCCAAGGGGGACGGGGAAAGTACTGGTTACCTCAAACCACAACATCGAGTCGTCGGGAACGTCCACCTGAAGACGGCGTTCACGCGCCTCTCCTCTCCGGGGACATCGAGGATATAGTCCATGACGCTGGCAATGTTGCGGATGGCGAACTTGCGGCTATCGGCCTTGACCTTCCATTCGGTGGCCTTGATCCAGAAGACGAGGTTCTCTTTGAAAACAGCCGGAAATACTTATTTGGTGACTACAATTACCCATGTATTGACGCTAGCTCCGAAGTTGCGCGCGCGGAGATGTGGGAAGAAGAGGAGCGGATTCTCAACAACGAGCGTAGCGCTTGGTTCTCTGATCATCAGGGTCGCAATCCCATCTCTGGGACGAATTACGGAGCTGTCGGCCGGTCGCATCCCCACCGGAACAAATCTCACTCCACCGCTACGGCCGTTGATTCGTCACCCACCCGTGAACGAGATGGTGATCGTTGGACGAATGCATTTAAGCCGATGTTTGGGTTAAAATCGGCACCAGATCCTGGCATCTCCCATCCTTCCTCCCTCTCGGTATCGACCCAGATAGGCTCCACAGGAGCTGTTATGCGGCCCGACGCCATTGACCTCGTCACCGAAGGTCGTCAAATTACAGAAGTTGATGCGCTGCAACATGGTGAGCAAGGATCGCGTGACGCGACTGACCAACCGAGGAGGGCAGGGAACCCAGTGGTGGCAGAGGGGCATAAACAAGAGAAGAGGAACCGCCCACATGCAGGTCACGCGGATGCTGAGGGCTCAGAAGTGAAGACAACTGCTGGGTTTGCTGCACAGGTAGAGGATTCATCCTCTCACACGCAGCCAAGACGGTTGGTAGACGTTTATGGTGATTTAGAGGACGATGAGAATCCTTGGTTGTGATGTTTGATGTAATATTCCTACGCTTACGATATCACGCGGATACAATACCTAGTTAACTTACCTAGTATCCGGAGCAACTTTGTTTCATTCATGACTTGTCTGGCCTTTCTGTTGGCGCATACCTACGATCCATGTTCTCAGAAACACGTACATGCATGTATTTAATTCTCCCGCTGTGATGTCCTTACCTTCCTCACCTCGCGCTAGAATGGTTGATCGCAAACTTCCCATAAGGATATGTCGTCCGAATGATTAACTACCAAATTTGAGCGCGAGCGCGGTGGCGGTGTAACATGTTACAGTAAGCTGTGTAAAATTCGAAATTATTTATTTATTTGCACCTTATATTACTGAAAATGGGCAGTGGGGCGGTGCCCTCGGAGGCCGGCGGCCAAGATCATCACTGGGACCTGCCCAAGCGACGAGGTTGCCGCGTGAGCGCAGTTGCCAACTTGCGTCTGTCCTTCTCATTCGGTGCAACTTCTACGAACCCTGCATTCTATAATATCAACCCTCTACTTCTTTCCTTCTCTCTCGCTTTCTTCACGCCAATCATACCCAGTTCGATCCATGTCCTTTTTCAAACGACGTCGCAACCTCGACACTGACCGGATCGAGGCTGACGATCACGACACCAATGTCGACGAGGACCTCCGTCTACGCACTGTCCGTACAGCCGCGTCAACCATAGCCGAGTCCATCGCCTCCGAGCAACGTGCCGAGCGCAGACGATCAATTAGGCACAAACGCTCCAGATTCTTTCGATCCAAGTCGACGAAGCATCCGGACCATGAGAAGGCATCTGCTTCTGTGCCAAATGGGCCAGCCGTCCAAATCACTGGCAAAAGGAGAAATGTCTACGTCAATATGCCGTTGACCGCTGCAGAGGTGGATCGGTATGGAGAACCCGTTCAACGCTATGCGAGGAACAAAGTGAAGACGACCAGTGAGTCGAAACTGTAATTTTGCATCGTATTCTTCTTACGCTTCACAGAGTACACTATAATCACGTTCATCCCCAAGAATTTGTACGAACAATTCAGACGGTATGGTACATAATACGCTCATCTCGGCTGTCACTGAGTACTTGCAGTGTTGCAAATCTGTATTTTTTGGTGCTCGTAGTTGCGCAGGGTACGTGTTCCGATGGTTTTGTTGTTTCTACGTAGCTCAGCTGCTTTCAGTTTTCTCCATATTCGGCGCCGTGTCACCACAATTAGCGGCACTGCCGCTTATGTTCATTCTCACGGTGACAGCCATCAAGGATGCAGTCGAGGATTACCGCCGAGCGGTGTTAGACGAGGAAGTCAACACTTCTGCCGTGACCAAGCTCGGCAACTGGCGCAACGTCAACCAACCCAAGGATCCACGCAACTGGTTTGAAAGACTCCTTGGACTGAACTCACCTGGCCGCGTGACTAGGGGCGTCCGCAAACTACGAGAAAGGGACGGCGCAGATTCAGAGATCGTTCTCCAACGCACTGGGACTCGCAGAAGCGAAAGTTTAGCCGATTCCAGCAGCTTGTCTCTGGACAGAGATGGCGGTGGAAGGGGTCTTGAAGATATCCAGAGCATCGACTCGCATTCATATCCGCCATTACACAGCAATGATCCTACACGGTCTTCCTCAACTTCATCACAGAATCTTGTAGCAAACGCATCGTCTTCGACTTTCGCACCACCCTCGTCATCTGGGGCAGTGAACTGGTCAAAACCTATCTCGGGTTCTGCTCAGTGGGAGCGTACACTTTGGAAAAAGCTCGAAGTCGGTGACATTGTTCTTCTTCGCGAGAACGAGCAGGTTCCAGCTGATATTGTCGTCCTTTCTACATCCGACCCTGATGGACTATGTTATCTCGAGACCAAGAACCTTGATGGCGAAACTAATCTTAAACCACGCAAAGCTGTTAACGCCACGTCGCGCATACTCTCGGAAGGAGACATTGAACGCTCAGCATTCTTCCTGGATTCAGAGCCCCCACACCCCAACCTCTATCTCTACAATGGAGTCCTACGCTTTCAAGATCGAAACTCTGTTCAGTTGAAAAGTGAACCAGTCACGATCAACGAGATGGTGCTTCGTGGATGCTCGATTCGGAACACGACCTGGGCCATTGGTTTAGTGGCCTTTACGGGAAAAGACACGAAGATAATGCTCAACGGAGGTGACACACCCTCGAAACGATCCAAGATAGAGAAGGAAACAAACTTCAATGTCATCGTCAATTTCATCCTCCTCCTCTTGATGTGCATCACCTCCGCGATTCTCAACGGCATCTTCGACTCTCAGACCGGGACGAGCGCGGCATTGTTCGAAGCGGGTTCGAATCCAAGTTCTTCAGACGTGGTGAATGCCCTGGTCACATTTGTGTACGTGGACCCATCTGTTGAGCGAGTCTGAATTGACTGTTAGTGCAGATCCTGCCTCATTGCGTTCCAGAACATCGTTCCCATCTCTCTATACATTTCCATCGAGATTGTCAAGACAATCCAAGCGTATTTCATCTCCCAGGACGTCGATATGTATTACGTGCCCTTGAACAGCGCATGCGTCCCCAAAACTTGGAACATATCGGATGATCTCGGCCAGATAGAGTATATTTTTTCCGACAAAACTGGGACTTTAACGCAAAATGTGATGGAGTTTCAAAAATGTTCGATTCACGGAGTCACATACGGCGAAGCTATAACCGAAGCACAGCGTGGGGCCGCACGACGGGAGGGCCGAACGGACATGCCGGGCCTAGAGGAGCAATCCATTCGAATGGGCGAGCTCCGTCAAGACATGCTGCAGTTGTTGCACCAGGCATTTAAGAACCGTTACGTCCAGCCGGACAAACTGACCTTAGTGTCTCCAAAGCTTGCCGGAGACCTTATGGATCGATCAAAGGAGCAGCGTACACACATCATCTCATTCTTTCGTGCACTCGCCATATGCCACACTGTGCTTGCCGACAAACCAGACCCGGAACAACGCCCACACTTTCTGGGTTACAAGGCGGAATCTCCCGATGAATCGGCCCTTGTTGCAGCGGCACGCGACGTTGGTTTCCCGTTTCTCAGTCGAGCTCGCGACAGGCTTGACATCGAGGTCATGGGCCAACCGGAGAGCTATGTCCTTCTCAAGGTTCTCGAGTTCAACAGCACGCGCAAGCGTATGAGTGTTGTCATTCGAAATCCTCAAGGCCAGATTGTATTGTACTGCAAAGGCGCAGACAGCGTCATCTACGAACGGCTCGCGAAAGATCATGATTCTGGACTCAAAGATCAAACATCGAAGGACATGGAGGCTTTCGCTAACAGTGGCTTGCGCACGTTGTGCATTGCATACCGGTTGATATCCGACGAAGAGTACCTCGAGTGGACCCGGGTCTATGACACGGCGACTTCGTCAACTGCAGACCGCGAGGAAGAAATCGAAAAGGCAAATGCACTGATAGAACACTCCCTTTATGTCCTAGGTGCCACTGCCCTGGAAGACAAACTACAAGAAGGCGTACCTGAGACGATCGAGAAACTGCATGCTGCAGGAATCAAGCTTTGGATTCTTACAGGTGATAAAGTTCAGACTGCTATTGAAATTGGTGCGTCTCAACCCATTTTCGTTGCTACCCCCGCTCAAAGTGGCCCAGCTTTCAGCTGCAATCTGTTGAAACATGACATGGAGATCATGATCTTATCCGCGGACACCGTTGATGGCGCTCGGGTGCAGTTAGAAGCTGGCTTGAACAAAATCGCCTCTGTCTTTGGGCCGCCGTCATGGGATCCCAAAAAGCGTGGTTTCTCGTCAAATGCGACAGCCTCCTTTGCTGTTGTCATCGATGGTGATACCTTGCGTCACGCACTGGACCCTACTTTGAGGACTTTGTTCTTAAATCTCGGAACTCAATGCGAGACCGTCGTTTGTTGCAGGGTTTCACCCGCGCAGAAGGCGCTCGCGGTCAAACTTGTCAAGGATGGTAGAGACGCGATGACATTATCGATTGGGGACGGTGCCAACGATGTTGCGATGATCCAGGAGGCCAACGTTGGTGTCGGCCTCTTTGGACTGGAGGGCTCGCAAGCTGCCATGTCAGCGGACTATGCATTTGGTCAATTCAGGTTCCTGACTAAACTGCTTATTGTCCATGGGCGTTGGTCCTATCGCCGTATCGCCGACCTGCATAGTAACTTCTTCTATAAGGTAAGTAGTTGCGTCGCATCAATTCCCGTTGCGTCGTTGAGAAGATCACATCAGAATGTCATCTGGACATTGGCGATGTTCTGGTTCCTTATATATAACAGGTGAGATGGACTGCTTTTCTTATCGTTTGTCGTTCAACACTCCGCCCAGCTTTGATGCGACCTACCTGTATCAGTACACGTTTATCATGTTGTACAACCTCGTATTTACGTCATTACCCGTCATCGTGTTGGGGGGTAAGCCTTCGGGAGTTGTTTAACTTTCCTCTATTGACAATCTCTCTCCAAGCTTTTGACCAGGACATTAACGCCAGGGCCGCTCTGGCATTTCCCCAGTTGTACATCCGGGGAGTCCGTGGCCTAGAGTACACGCGGACCAAGTTTTGGCTATACATGCTTGATGGCCTGTATCAGTCGGTCGTCGTATTCTACGTCCCTTACCTTGTCTGGACCGCTGGATCGGCAATTTCGTCAGATGGCCGAACTATTGAGTCGTTATCAGATTTTGGAACGACGGTCGCAGTTGCAGCCATTGTCACGGCAAATAGTTACGTTGGAATCAACACACATTAGTGAGTCATCTGTGCTAGCCGTCGCCTACGCCTGACTGTCATTGTCGAGTAGTTGGACCATCATCACTTGGGTTATAATTCCTGGTTCCTCCTTAGTGATGCTCCTGTGGATCGTACTTTATTCGTTTTTCGAAAGTTTCGACTTCGCAAACGAGGCGCAGAGGCTCCTCGGTGGACTTACCTTTTGGGTAACCGTAGGTTTGAGCATAGCAATCGCTCTCCGTGAGTAAGCCACGATATCCGGCCTTTATGTCCTCACTCGATTTCTCAGTTCCGCGCGTCCTTGTCAAGTTTGTTTCAACGTCTTTCGCGCCCCAAGATGTCGACATAGTGCGTTTTATGTGGGTCAAGGGCAATCTCAAGGACAGCCTTGGAATCAGACGTCGCAACAAAGAGAAGGTCGTCGTGGATGGATCTTCATCAGACCCCGAAGGGACGCCAATGATTAGGGAACCCCATACCCATTCCATCTCTGAGATTTCAACCCCAGATGTTTATGAGCCGGGTTTGCCACGTGGCCTTGGAGACCACACGCCCCTCAATCGAATTGAACGTCTTGACGCGACCACCCCACAAACCAGCGGGCCATCAATAGCCCCTTCGAGTTCTCCACGCGACCCTCTCCCCCCTATAGTGACTACTGGTGAAGATAACGCTATGATGTCTACGCCTACCTCACCGGCCATGGCGACCCGTGCGGCGGCAATGTCACCCTCCCCTCAACCATCCTACTATTCGGCCTCTGACATTCCCTTGCCATCCCCTGTCCCGTCTCCAGGCCACGGGCCTTCGCAAGTTTATTCACGAGCCCCATCCATCTCGTATTCGCGCCCTCTCCGTGGTCAGTATCTGTCTCATCCAGATAACCTTCGCTTGCCTCCGAACTCGTACGAAATGCAAGTGCACAGCCTGAAGTTAGAGGAAAGTCCGAACCCGATGGAGCGACGGGAATGGTCAGAAATCAATGAGGACACCCATGCAAGCACGTTATCGACAACTGATGATGTTCCAATGGCACTATAAGTATCTTTTACCCTACTAACTCATAATTTATTGCATTGAGGCATCCATCTTGTTGACTGTGCCTGTTTCTCATACCAATGGACATATATATAGAGATATATACAAACACTGATGGTGAGTGATGTGGTTGGCATCATCCATTCCTTAACTTTTGTGGATTATATGTTAGATTAGAATAGTAGAGAATAGAGAGACAGATACCATATGCAAACAACACCCCTTTCTGATTTATTTATTTCTCTCCCATTATAGTTTAAGTTATATTATTAGCATTTTTTCTACTACTGAACTGGGTAGTATATTGGGTCAGTCTAAGAAGGACTGCATTTGAGCACTACAAAAGAGCTATGGGAATGAGGTTAGGGGCTTAGATAAGAAACCAGGTCCTCTATCTAGAGAGAACTCTGAGAAATGGCTAGCAGCTCCTATATCATGATTCCAGGATATACTTTTTTTTTTTTTTGGAATTCAACTTTTATTGTCCTTAATCCTATCACTATTACTATCAGACATTGCTGCATGTAACTATCTGGAACTCTGTATGTAAATATGTGGCACTGTCCAATACTAAAAGGAGCCCATAACTACATACTCTGGAGGTAGAAGCCCATGGATATGGCTTGGGATAGCTGTAACTAATACTGCCACTGTACTTCTGAGAGGACGGCCTGCATCCACATACAAGGTGAGGTCACAGGGAGGTGGGCTTTTCCTGCAGTGTTTTACATACAATGTAATGCTCCCAAAAGGGTTATGCCCTGGTAGTTTGGTTTCCACATTTGACAGCTGTCAGAATTTTGTACTCAGAAAAATATAATGATCTTGGAAAGATTGATGTGAGGAAAACAAACATAAGGTATTGCTAAGTCGTCCTGGGGATAAACGTACATGCAAGGGCATTTCTGGGCATTATTTCAGCCCAGGAAGTGTCCTCTGGGGAGCTCCTCATATCCCCAAACCCTAGACTGGTGGCAGAAAAAGGTGCAAATATGTGTCTGGGCGAAGCAGCGGAAAGACGCCAGAACATAAGCCTGGGTGCTGCACTTGAGGTAGAATGTGTGACTGGGACTGCCACAGATGGATTTGTGCAAGTAAAAGAATGTGCAGTGGAGCTGGCCACTGCAGCGGAAGGGGATGCACAGGTAGGGGCAAGTATAGTGGAGCAGATGCACACACTGCCAAGTGCCTGGCGGTGCCTGGGTTCTTTGTCATTAGTAGCTAGTCATATATCATGGAGAGCAGTAGTAATGATAGGGTGTGTGGTGTAGTGGTTACTATGTTGTTATGTTTACAGTTGCTTGACTAATCATGTTGGGCCTGTTGGTTTGATTCTGCCTATGTGCAATATTTTTTTTCGTTATTCACATGACATCTCATGCCGAATATATTATTTATTTAAAGACTAGAAGTTAGCAATAATATTACCTGTCACACTAGTCATTATATGTGAAAATTAATAATATAAGTAGTATGAAATGGTCTGATCATCAGGGTGGGTGCGCTGACACCAAATATTACACCAAGTCGATTTTTCATTGAGAAGGCAGCACCTGGTAGTGTGCGCATCCACTCCACTGTGCTTGCCCCCACCTGTGCATCCTCTTCTGCTGCAGTGGCTGGCTCTGCTGCATGTTCTTTTACTTGCATGAATCCATCCATGGCAGTCCTAGTCACACATTCTGCCTCAAGCGCAGCACCTGTCGTGACCTACTACTGTTTATTGCAGCAGGGACACGACGACAATATACTTGAGGTGGAGGTAACTGATAAGGAGGCAAAGGTGGGCGATGT
>Ga0307512_10001221_pt1 | contig 37234 bp, 21 predicted proteins | sample 14_EM_MG_FD_200267 | JGI IMG/M metagenome (GOLD analysis project Ga0307512, IMG submission 200267) | Populus trichocarpa ectomycorrhiza microbial communities from riparian zone in the Pacific Northwest, United States - 14_EM | ecosystem: Host-associated > Plants > Roots > Unclassified | place...
CCCCCCCCCCCACCCCTTTTCAGCTCTCCTCCACTGGGATAGCGCTCCTCAATTCACATGGGTGCTCCTCTGCCTGGATGTGTGCTCCTCCATTTGATTCAGCACTCCTTACCCCCACGTTTGGCACTGCTCCACTAGCATAGATGCTTCTCAATCCCCAGCAGCACTGCGCAGCCTAGATTTGTCTCTCTTCTGTTTCATTCTGTGCTCCCCCAACACCTTCTGTGTACTCCTCTTTTCCACACAGTACTCCCCATCTGTTGTTTCTCATTTCCTGGTAGTTACTCCCCTTTTTCATCCAAATATATCATATCGCCTTTGGAACCCCCATTTAGATTAGCAGGTACCCAAAATCTCACTCCACTTTTAATCGATATCACAAATCGAGCCAAACAACATTCAAAATCAATTTCATCCGCTCGCCAGGTATGAATAATCAGCAAGTACAAGCAGCGCCTCCAGCTTCTGTACACCATTGAAGAGTCATGTGTTCCTGCTTTCATCGGCCCTGATGCAATGGGAGCAGTAGTGGATGACAATGACTCCCTGTTTGATCAGTATCATTCAATTACTTAATCAGGTTGTTGATTCGGTGTACCAGCGTATATGTTGGAATTACACACCATTTTCTTTGGTTTCTTAATATAAGCGAGGCATTATATTCAATGTTGAAGAAGATGATAGCTAGTATAATTCAGATGTGATAATGAACAGTAATCCATGTATTTTATTCGCTGTTGAGGGAAATCGATTACTTGTGCTCAACCGGAGTGTCTCAGATAATGCCTGCAGTCCTCTGCAGAAATCTCCATATGCACCCCACCCTCTCTCAAATTGAGTTAGTGATTTCCACATGGTTCAGCGACACTCCCAGGTGCACTCAAAGTTCTCTCTGGTGCTCTGAGGTGTTCCCAAACTTATTGCAATCACTTCGATAGTACTCCTGTACCAGTCATCAGAGATCTTAGGTTCTGCTGGACCGGTAATCACAGATCCCTGTTACTCTGAAGGCCGGCCAGAATTCCCTCCCAGGGTGTGATTCTCTCCTGTAATTGACACATCTAAGTAGACACTCCACATCCTCTCAGACACTGCGGGAGGCTCCCAGTGACTAAATTACATTTTGCTGATGACATTCTCACTCCATTTCCACATCCATCAACTCCTCTGCCCTTCCATAACACCAACTCATTCCTGTAACTCCCACAAGCACCTGCATTCTAATCACATACCACTAACCACATACTCCTACTCACCTACCCTAGCCATGACATGTGCTCCATGCTATGGGTAGTGAACAATAATAATGGTAAATTGAATCAAACAAATCGATTCAGGTGAATAATGATTTCATATCTTCCAGAACATGTGAAAGTTATATATTGTCAAAAAGGAACTTCTTAACTACAATTCATTTCTCTGTCTGAGAGTCTAAATTTAATCAGCCACAATAAATAACAGTTTGACAGGGTCCATCTTTTAATTGTACTCAAATCATAGTAATCTTCAGTTGTCATGCTCCATCCTCATGGGTGTAGTTTATATTAATAGTCTGATAGAGCGGCATTAAACAGAATTCAATACTTACACCTTCTAATGTTTGCCAATTGATATTAAGATTCAGACCACCAGGCAATTGGTTCACAGATGGCATACCCACTGCAGTAAATGCTACAGCGTGCTGACAAATCTGAGCTTCATTTACGAGTTGATAATCTGTATTGCCTATCAAGTGCTGCGTTTCAAGTATCATAGACCAATGAGTCATTATAGCCATGATTGCCTTCGTAATCTATTTTGCTATCTAAAATGTAACATTGTGGTCAGAGAAAATATTGTGATTTCAACTTGACTTTGATGGTGGAATATTCTGATCTCCACAGGTTTTAAGTTAACTGAGAAACAGTTTCTTTTCTCCAAGTACATACTCCTCCAAATTGATTCCCTTCATTATTAGCCTTACACAAATATACTTCCAAGTACAGTTTCCAAGTGTTATCTCAACACTCACATCATTACCACATTCATTGTACATTTTGATATACACTTGATTACTCTATCCAAGTTGCCATAATTACAGCTTCCAAATGCATTTCTCAGTTCACTTAATTATTACCTCTAAGTGCATCTGCAAAGTAGTGTTAGCAACGGGTCCAATTCCCCGGTTCGGTTCCGGGTCTGGTTCCGACCCGGAACCGGACCGTTGCAACGGGTTTTCACCAAAACCCTGGCATTTCAAGTCTACAATTTTGGCTCCAATTAGGTATCTGAGTTCTGATCGTATCGTGACATGATCAGTACGTAGATTGTGCAGTTTTAGCCCCTCTTTCACCTCCCGCTGTCACATTTGCAATCGGACCAATATTCGTTGAGTCGCTATCGAAAACCCGCACTTTTCGGCCGAACTATCACCTTCTTTCACAGCGATTCAACGAATATTGCTCCAATCGCAAATCTGACAGCGGGAGGAGAAAGAGGGGCTAATACTGCACAATCTACGTACTGATCATGTCACGATACGATCAGAACTCAGATACTTATTTGGAGCCAAAGTTGAAGGAACCGTAATATGGAACCGCGGTCCGGTTCCAACCCTTCCCCGAACCCAGTGTGTACACCTGTTTTCCGGGTAACAACCCGGAACCGCTGCTAACACTACTGCAAAGTCACTCAATTATAGCCTCCATGTATATCTTTATGTTCACTATATTACTACCTCCAAGTTTACATTATCAATTTCCCCAAGTATATATTCAATCTTCTTCCATTACTGGTATCTTTTTCGATGAGAAGCTTATCCAATACAGCCTTCAGAAATCTCTTCAAGTTTTCTAAATCACAAACTTCATATTATTGTAATTTCTGCCTTCATGTGCATATTCACACTCCCACACTTATGGTCTTGAAGAGTATCTCTTAGTTCACGCAATCACTATTTCAAAGTTTGTCTATTTATCAAGTTTATGTACATCTCCAAGTGTACCTGATTTCCATCTCTAGATATAACTCAATTTGCACTCCACTACTGACTGGTTTCAGATGTGACCTATAAACATAAGTTGATAGATGTATATAGAGGCTCCATACCATATTACAATGTAGCAAAACTTATTGTGATCATGAACTACGAATATATATATTAGATGAATATATCTTACACACATTGTGTATTCCCCTATAGTTGATGACTGGGTAAATACAGTACTAATTTTAGAGTACTGAAAAGATTAGTATAGAGATCTCAGCTGCACAAAGATATCTACACCATTCAATATTCCCCAACAATTGTAAGGAAGTTGACACATACCTGAAAATGTACTGCAGATATTTGAGATCACTCCACATAGCTATACAGAATCCCTTGAATATCTAGAAGTACCTTGAAGTCTATAATATTGGAACACAGTCCTCTGACTATTTTACATTTTGCTACTGGAGAGTACCTCCTTAGCATGCTCAAGTAAAAGGGTAAGACAGAATTACTAACATAGATTTACCATATAATATATATATATTATCTCTACTCCATATAATTGCTCTAAGTTAAATGTCGTTTATCATATATCTTTCTGTTAACGGAGCCAAACGCAGATCATATAGTGTACAGCGCATTGTTCAGCAAGAAATGACGTTTTCCTGACCGAGGTGTAGGAGAAAGAGAACCATGTAATCTAGTTGATTTCTAAATCAATTGTGCTTGGAATTTATCATCCTCCCTGCCAGAGTTTCTCTGGTACTATAGATGACTTTTTGGAGGCAGCTTTATAGTTTCTAGAGACAGTAAAATGTCAGTTGGGTGAAAATTACCTTTGTTATATGGTGGTAAAATCTTCCACTTTGGTATTTCAGAAATAGCATCGATCTCAACAACTACCTTTTCAAATCTACCAAGACCACAATCAATTGAGTATCAGAATACTAACTATACTCTACTATTACCACCAGTGAATTCCATTTACAAGTGGTGATTAAAAAGAGGGAGCTACAAGGTGGATAAAAATTTGATAGCTTCATAATGTTTCACTAACATTTTCAACTTGCTCAAAATTGGTCTGTTTGACTTGCTTTTTGGATTAACATGTAGGTCTTAAAGATATCTATTAGACTGTAGTCTCTGATTGTCTCTTCATTGTATTGTTGTTGAGCATTTTGCAATTTCACAATAACCCTAGGATTTCTTAGTGCGTCTTGTTAGGTGTGGGCGCTGGGCGTGCCCAATCCCTAACAAGGCGCCTGGCCTGAATGGATGAGGTACGAACTGTAACATGTGTGATGAAACGATGAACGAGCAATAACCACATATCCTCGGCTGGATCTCGTCAGTGCGCTCGGTCTTGGCATTACCAACTCGAACAGCTTGGTGACTGTTTTGTCTACCGCCGTTCATTTACTATATGCATGACCCTAACTAATTCACTTCAGCTATATTAATATCGATAAACTACAAACGTTTCCCATTATCTATACTAACAGAAATTTCTCATCTTTAAGAATATTCCAATGCTCAGAGTTATCGCGCTTCCACCACCTCGGATAATGGTCGATGGTAGTAACATAACATTTGGGTACAGCCAACCTGCCTTCAACAAGGTACCATATGCGTCTTCGCATCGGCCCGAACAGTGCTGCCTATCTCCTCAAACTATCTCATATGTATTTAAAAGCTCCACCAAGCTTTTTTTAACCCGCAGACTCCCAGAAGCTCTGGTCGCCCTTCAACCGGTGGTCACTGATCCCACTTCCTCAATTCGGCATTGCCATCGCGCCTTGAGAATTAAGATCTGGCGATTATACCTTGCGATTCTTGACGCTATCGCAAAGACGGGGGCATATGAGGGGAAGGCAACATGGGGACTGAAAGAATGGCCAAAGTTGGTGGGCATGATTAGATGCGGGACTGTGTGGGATGAGGTGATTCGATCATATGGTGATGAAGGCAGGGTCGATCCAGAAGTAGTACTTACTCTGTAAGTTGTGCTGTATATTTTCCCATCATCTACTAGTCTGACATTGTATTAAGAGCAAGGTTGCTGCTCTCACACTCACCGGATCAATCCATCACTCAGCAGAAGTTAGAAGCTCATCTTGGAGCTTACTCAGGCGTCCTTTCACAAGAGGAAGATCCGAAGTCCGCATTGCAACGTGCACGTATTACGGAAATTTACGTATTACATGTTTTGCCTCGAGTGGGAGAATGGGAATATGCGCGCGAATTTACCCAAATGAGTCCTGATATTGGTGCGGAGGAGAAAGAAGTTGGTGACACCTGATCTTTATAAACATATTATAACATACTGATATTGAGGAAAGAAATTTTATCATGTCTTAGATTTACTAGAGAATGACATGCTGGATGTTGAACTTCAAAGTCGCAAATTAGAGGTGCAGCGAGAAGAGGAGCTGCAGTTGGTGCGCAGTAAAGAGAAGGAAACAAGTAAAGCGAAGTCTTCCCGTGTACCATCAGTTTCCAGTCGTGCTGCCTCCAAACGCCGAGGCAGTTCTGTTAAATCGGCTGAACGAATGACCACTTCAAAGAAGGATATTACTGTCCATGAGGCCACTGTGAAGAAAAGACTATCGATTACAAAAGGGACCAAGAAGGCAACTGGCAAAGTGTTTCTACCGAAAACGGGACAATCTTCGTTTGTCACATCAACAACTACTTTGTTGTCCAGAATGCAGGCATATATGGCAATGAGTACTGGTCCGTTTTCAATGCTACAAACGATAGTAATGCTCATGGTGATTGCCTGGATGACGAACAATAAAAGAATGCGAGATCGCATTAGGAGAATACTAGCGGATACTTGGGTCAAGATTTCACGAATTGTAGGAATGGGTATAAAGGTAACTTATGTATAAAAGACGGGAACATTGTTATTTTACTTTGATATATGTGTATAGTTTTACCCAGTTTTGCTAGTCTCGTGACGATATGATTGCTACAAAGCAGGGTTAGGCGACCATAAATAGATGGTAAAAAGGAACATAATTACTGCTCTGTATTAAGACGAGGATGTTATTTAGTTCCTGGATTTTGATGACCCTAATTTAACAAAAAAGTGTTAGCATGACTGCTTGTACCAATTCTGCATTTTTGTTGGGTTTTTAACATTGACACTATTTAATTATATGTTGATTTGAATATTGAAATATTGAGTATTATTTTTGAACTTCAGATGCTATTGTTATTATTTAGAGTAAGAATATAGCTTATACATTTACCTATATATAATAGTGGATAAAGTCTATAGATTTTAATTTAGAGTATTTATATAAGAAAGATATAACAGTTACAAATCTAGTACTCCATCCAGAGTGAAAATGCAAAATACATCAATCAACTATCCAGGAACAAGACGGTTTGCCAAATAAACCATTTGGTAAAATTGTTGGTATCTGTTGTTTAATAGTGAAGTGAATTGGTAAATCAATATTCAATAATATAGTTTGCAATTAAATTCAGATAGTATTAGCCATCATCTGAACCAGATCTAACCAGTCTGGGTTAGAGTATCAACTGGAACTGAACTGTTTTAGTAAACTTCACAGTATACCAAATCAAGACAATTATCTTTGGATTAGTTTTGTGAGGAAAACTCACACTAATAGCTTCATAACTTGGACTTCAATTTAGTTGCTAATTTTGAAATGTTTTATAATACAATCTGTACATGGATTATGTCATGTTGATATGGTTATCTATATTGAGGTATTAGAATTACAATTGTGTCAATATTGTAGGAGTAGATATAAACCACCTTGAATTGAAAATTTGTTTTGTGTATTTTCTACAGTTTGTCTACAAATCTCAGCATCATTTTACATCTATTAGCTGGATATACAAGAGAATTTTAATCTGCACCATGCATATATTACAATATATTAAAATTCAAGTACTAGCAATATACAACTTGAATCAAAGATAGAGAACACGTAATTGTAAACTCTGAGTTGAGTTCAATGTAGTTTGAGTATACTGGGTTTTAGATCTGGTCTCTGTTATAAACTTCTTTTTATAAGGTAGTTTGGTGTGTCAGATGTGAAATAATCAAACTAAATTGTTCTTGGCAGGTAGAGATTAGACTGTAATCTAATAATCTGAAACTGTTGCTATTACTTTATTATTCAACTATTTAGTAATAAATTATGACTGTAGATATTATTAGTACACATATATTTAAAACACAATAACTCAATCTTTAGCTTTCATTACAAAATATATCATATTACAATATATATATGTTACAATGAGTATTAGCAATAAATTCTGCCTAATCCAATTGATATTGGGTTTTATGTTTACCTTGCAATTTTGAATTAGACTAATATTAAAGCATAAGGAATGTTATGAAAATACATAATTTGATTATGCAAAGATAAAATCTACTTCAGGTCTGGAAAGAAAATGTATCACATATTAGATTTCCCTATTGTACTCTTTGTCAAACATATTTATTAGGATAATATATTGAGTATAACAATTGTATTAAAATACTTTCAAATAATTATTTGTTTCAATATATAACATTAAATCTCAGTTGTATACCATTTATGTTATACTTCCAAATGGACGTATATATATTCAATAGCTCTATGCTATATATGTCAATTGTGAGTGTATATATATCAAGCTGAAATTATATAATGGTGATAATATAGCTACTCAATTGAGAAATCAATAATAATATACTAGATTGAAATAGGATATAGAAAATAATAAATATGTTAGTTGTGATTAGATTATTTGAGTTTGAGATTGATAGTTATATCATTATATGCTCATATTGAAAATAAATATTCAATAAATTCATAATAAAATGATTAGATTACTAAGATCGAAAGTATTACAATAGTCAAAATCAAATTTGTACAATGATTGAACAGTATGAAGTTCAATATAGAAGAACAAATAATATATTTATTACTGAAATTATGTATTTTGAACAGATCATTATAATACCAATTCAAACTGAATAATTAAGACAACCAAATTATTTTGTAAATAAATCTATGTAGACAATCTGAATGGCAATGAAACTAACTATAATATTTAGTATTGCAGAAATGTATATAGAGAAAGCTGGTACAGTGCTATTTGTCATTCTATAAATAGATATTATTTTAATATACTACTGCATAATATATTAGCTTTATTCACCACTGCATATTATTATTATACTTCACATAATTAATCTACAGACAATTTGTTGGCATGCGATGGTTCATTTATACTGTAACTATGATATTACACTACATTGCCAAGATTTTTAATAGTATGTGTAAAATTCAATCAGGAGTTACAGAGTACGTTGATGATATCGAAATATTATAACTGATATAATCTATCTGTATACAGTACATAGTTATTACTGGTAATGTCGGGGAATTGGCCATGTTGGACTAATGATATTAGTTAGAGTAAAGGATTTTATATAATTCCAATTCTATTTCTTCAAATTTGGGGCAAATTCACAAAATATATTACTCTCAACATCAATTTTCATCTTTATGATTCCACTTGAATTATACACCAAAAGCAAACAGAGTGAAATTGTTAATGGTACCATACGATGACAATTCAAAGTATATTGTATATCGAATATGCATGCAGAATTTACACAATTACAACACTTCAAATGTACAAGTTGAGGTTCCAAATCACCTTAAAATGTTCTGATGAATCTTGATAAATATTTATACTATAGAAGACACGCTGCCTTACATTAGTTAGAACAAAATGCAATATCTAATATTTTCATCTGTAAGGTCCATACTTGTATTAGATAATGCAAATCATTTCTATCATTATTCAATCACATGTTGTAAATAGTTTGATTAATGTTGAAGCTTGTAGTTTCCAAGTAGTCTAAACTATGATTACTATTATTTACAAATTCAAATATAAAGGTCAGTGAATTCTACAACTTCTGTATTAGCTTTTTATTCTGCTGCAATGGCTACTAGTTGTGATAATACATCTGTCAATTGTAAAACAGTTATTGTTGAGAGTATCTGCTTTCACATTCAATTTAGGATGTATACAGAGTATTAACCTAATCATTATTTTTAATCTATTTAAAATGCAAAGAACATAAGTAAATAACATTTTTCCAATAATATTTTCAATTGATATTGAATTCAGTCTGAAAAATATACAACATAATAAATCCAACACTTCTGCAGAATTTTTGTTAGGTTATATCAATGTGCTATATAAATAAAATATATATTTTAGATATCAACATTTGCATGTTATATTATGTTATTTGCAATATGTTGTATATTGTATATATATCTAAGATAATGATTTTGCTTTTAGATTGGCCATAATTAGATTTCATTTAAACTATATTTATTCTTAAATACCGTTCAACGTGAGTCCATCAAATGGTTGGTCAGTGAGAGTAATCGTTATTGACAGAATCGCAGTGTATTATTACTGAAGATGTATTTCCGCTCAATTTTTCTGTATTACTTCAACCGCTACTCCCATGGTGCAGCCAGCGAGTGATGTTATGAGATGTACAAAGGTTTAGGTGTGGGAAGGCAGTGGTGTTACAGACAGACAGAGACGTTGGGAGACACGGTGATAGGGGTGTAGTGGTGGCTGTATAATTGGTTATGATAAGGAAGCGGTCTGAGGTGTTGCGACATTGGGTGAGGTGGTGTGGTTTTGTTGATTAGTAATTGTGTTGGTGGAGTGTAAGATTACGGTTCGATGTTCGGATGGTACATCAAGGCGTGAGGAATGGTTCGATGGTGGTACATACACTGTGTATAAAGAGAGGTTGTTGTACATTGGACGATCTCGTTTTCCTTTCTCTTTACTCATTCTCTTGTATAGCAAAGCAAATTAAGACTCTGAATCAACGTTAATTCTTGTCTTGTTCTGACTCCCTCGATTCAAACCTTGAGTACGTTATTCTGATTACGAGATCACAAAATCGTTAGCAATGTCACCTACGCCCGAACCCCCCTGTTTCCACCACTGCTACTCTTTGAAATAATATTGCTGTTCAGGGTAATAATGTCTATGCAACAGCTGGTCATTCTTCACTAACTGACATGCAATCCTGAGTTGTTCAGACTCTCTCGTGTTGTCTGCTACCTATATCTTGAAACTTCTTAAGCCATGGATCCAAATTGGAGTATACAAGAAATCATAAATCCTGCTGAATATTATTGATTCAATACCAGCCAATATAATTTACCATTTATTACATGTCTACTCGGCACATCACTGAAGTATGTGGTAGAACACAATGAGAGCAAGAGAGAAGTTGAAATGCAAAATATCTATATTAATTACTCTGAGATTAATACAAATCAATCTATATAGTGTAACTTTAAGTAAGTGGTACTACCAATAACTGTATATTAGTGCAAGTAATGCTAGTATAATTTTTGTTGAACAATTGAATACAGTAAATATTAATCATCCACTTCACCAACCGGTAATTTGTACAGTACATCTACCTGGTAAAATATCTGCTGCAAGATATAGCATAAAAAAGGCTATATAAATATAGTTTTTTGCTTGTAAGATTGAAGAAATTTAGCTGCATAGCCATATTCTGATATAGATAATATTCATTTAGTACAGACAGAAATAGTGAGCAGCGCTCACAGCCTAACCAGGTATGAAGGCAAATAATGAAAATAGAATTTATTGTACAATGTCAAAGCCAACTGGAGATATAAATACAGTATACAACTTTAAGTTAATATTACAGTTTATGGCTTGTAATAAATAAAAAATATCAGTTATATTACCAAACATTATGATAGAAATGAGAAAAGGTAGATTTCAATTCAAATATTTAATACTCTTATTCATAATTAATACTATTTACAGTATGCTACAAATTACGATATCATCATCACCAACACTCTACACCAAATGCAAAACCAGACTCCAATCAACATAGAATTAATGTAGATAATATCAAAATTTAATATATTCTAAACTGATATATTATTGCGCATATCATCCAGACGATTTGCCTCAAACTAACAATCCAATATACTATATCTTTCAGATTATTCATCACAGGAAACAGTTCTATGTTACTGAAAATATATATATATCATAATGTACACCATAATTAGATGTTTGGTTATGTAATAGCCACTCCACCATAACTATAAATAAAATTAGATTTATTACAGCATCCACAGAAGTATTAATCTTCTTACTTACTGGTGTATGGAAAATTACATATCCAAAAGCATTACTAACATCTCCACTCAGTGTGCAATATAATTATACTGCTCCAATGTCTATAACATACTTGATTGGTTTCTGTCAATGTCATATTATATCTATATGAATCTGTATTCACAATATGTTCAAATCTACTCACTCAAACTGTATTATATTCGACTTTACCAACATGGATTCCTTCAACACCACTATTATCACAACCAACATCAATATATCCAATGTCCATGCATTGCCAATTGTGTGTACCGGGGTAGCCTGCGGTATATTTTTGGTATCAGTTGCTATCACCGCTAATAATCCAGCTGCGACAAGAATTTTGATATCTGGACTAATTTCTGAACTGACTACTTGACTAATTACTGTACACACTGTTATAGTATATATAGCATCTGATAATACTATTGCATCGTAAATTTCAATACATCAAATTTAGATAATTCAATGTTGTGAAAGCTGTGTTCAAGAAGAATCTAACAAAAATTAATTTGTGGAATAGCCAGTTAATGTATTATGAATGGTAATCATTGGATTAGCTTTATATACTCTTACCACAACAATAATGGTAGTAACTTTGATGTTATCCAGATTGTTGGTATTCTAAGTATAAAGATCGTAACTGCCATGGTAATGTAGAATATAGATTTTGCTATCATTTCAATATCTGATACCACAGTGTCAATTCATAACATGCATCATGATTAGAGCTGAGATAGAGTTATCACCTGTAGTATCCTATGAGGTGGTAGTATAAACAACTGTAAGGTGTAAACGATAATACAGTATATATATAACATGAACCTACATCTATTACCTTAACTAAATGCAGTTGAAGTCGCACTTCAAATGGAGAAGTGGCAATTAAATATTCCTCATATAGTGTGAAAGAAATACTAATACCAGTTGGTGTAGTTAACAGCTGGGGGGACAGTGGTTCGCCCAAACACAATCTGGAATACTAGACATAAAAATCAAAGTAGCATCACATCCCTCCATAACCACTGGACTAGTGATCTACAATATCAGCTCCAACAGCTGGATGGTTAACATCATAATAATGCATCTATAGTTGCATGATATTGTGCCATTTCTGCTGTGAGACCTTGAATACTGACATTGAGACAGACTAGTGTGGGCTGTAAAACCTGAATACTGTCACCGTTATTGAAACAACGTAAAGTAGCCTGTATGAATGACTTTATCAAAGAAAAATTATATCACAAACTCTTTGAATTAGTATACTTTACAATAATTGTCACATATATCTAGGTTAGAACTCACATAGTCTCTGGCAGAAACTGCTATATACTATTGTAAAAGTCTACAGTACTATGATTATTATCAGTTAGGAAAAAGTCAAATGATCTTTAAGAGATGATTCTCCCCAACACAGACAGAAGATGTGAGAGTAGAGTGAGAATTAGATATAATGAACTATGCTGAGAGTGGTGTGGAAGACAATCTCAAAGCAAGTAGAACAAAAGGTAATGTGAGAAATTCAAAACAGATAGAAAACAGGGAAATCTTGATATTGTACATATAGCTGTACAGACATCTATAATAGGAACAATTAACTTAATACCATAATACAACCCCAACCGTCTGTGGTTTACCAGTTTGTAAACATGAATATTATGGATATTCGTTTCTGAATTTAATTCAAAGGATTTAAGTATAATATTGAATCATATTCCAGTAGCTTGAACAGGTAGTAGTATTAGATCCTGCTGGATTCAGTTGTTATTGTGCTGAAATATTGAAAGCAATTGATTCAACTATATAATACATAAACATAAAGTTGAGAGTAAACTAATTACCAATGTAAAATATCAATATTTTGTCAAACCTATCTCATTTAGAGTAACTTATAGCAGAAATACCACCATTTGGAAATCTCTGTACAGCATGAGTAATTGGACAATTTGTCAACTGGATGGTATAAAGCCATAGATTGTGAAATTATATTATATTACTTAGTCTAAGCAATATTATGCGATTAACCCAATATTTGTTAATTGCTTATGTATATAATTAAAATCAGAATATCTGTTCAAGTTGCCTTGAATCTCATTGTATATTGAGGATTTCATTGCTGAAAGGTACTTTTATAATAACTTAATACAGGGTGAGATTATTGTATATATATAAAGTATACTGATCTTTCTACCAGATTCAGCTTCACAGAACTTGGCACTGGATACAGCCATGTAACTTGACGAAATTTGACTTTGAAATAAACATTACTAAATCCACTCTCAGAAGCAAATGGAGAAATGGAGATGCAATTCAAAATCCAATAAACAGCACATATTACTAACATTGAACTTGCTACACATTTTGGAATGATGCAAATGAGTAATTCGAAGAGCTATGCAATTGAACATTCGAAACCACTGTCAATTGATTTAGTAATATACTCTGAGATTGACATTGATAGTTGATACAATTCCATATCAATCTGATATGCACAGAGTTATAGGGCTAGCTGGAATGCTTACTTAGGAACTCTATTGAAAGAAACAATTAAATGGGTAACATAATATTCATAAATGGTACAATATAGATACTATTCTCATTTCAATGCTGTGCTGTCATTTTGTCCCATTGCATCTTTGCCTTGGACAAAATGGAATACCGGTTGTCCTATACAGATACTTGTATACATCAAGTATCCAATTTTCCATATTCTGTTTTATACTGATATCAGTTGAATATAAGTGTTCCAACTGCTATCAATATCCACATTATATCAATAGAACATTTCAAACTCTGTACTAATTATAACACAATTCAAAGAGTGTTATTTAATACCATTTATTTATCTGTTAAATCATTTGGACATTCTGATTTGGATCCACTACAGTAAACTGATTTCAACTGATAATTTTCAAAACAGAGGTAACTATAAATACAATAAGTCCCAGTTCTATCTTCCAGTTGATACTACCAGTTATTGTATAGTGATATCCATATAATTGAAAAGGTATTGTAGCAAATGTATTTACTCAAACATGACTAACTCTGATGATCTTGCTGGATTTGGCTCAATAGTTGTTTATTATAAGTTGGCGGAAACATTCTCATGACTAAAAATTAATTAAGAAGAACATTTAAATGTCTGATTCACATGGGCACTCATGAATTGAAACTTGTTAGGAAGCATGGAAGAAGCTACTTTCATACCCTACCAACAATGACTTCACTACTGAGTTCTAAGATATGTATGCTGTGTATCTATGCAATTGGCAGGGGAACCATATCTTAGAGTATACAAAATACTGAAATCGTGCATGCAAAAATCATTCATAACCTACGCAGAATTAAGTGTTATACTCTCACATAAGTTACAGGAATTCGTTTGAGGAAATCTTTACTGTAAATCAAGATTAATTAGTTGAAGTATCAACAGTATCAGAGCAAATTTGAAACTACAGATATATACCACCATTATATAATAAGTATGTGAAATTTGATCAGCGTTTGTAGAAAAATATCATTCAGCTAATAGATTATATTTTCCTGTCATCCACTTTGAAAACACATCTCAGAAACAATTAGAATTGTGGCTATTACATAATTAAATACTATATCTATAATGTGAAGTCTTCCTGATGCTGTTAGTGATAAGAGCATGTAAAATTCTACGCTAATGTAAGTCCAGCTACCTGTTCGTGAACAAATCATGTATTACATTGAGGATATATTGGTACTTATAATTCATACATTGAAGTGAATTTGTTTTTCTAATCTGATTATTACAGCATGATATGGAAATTTCAAATGACCATTGAAATCAAATTTGCAACCGGTTGAACGAAAAGTACCCTACATTATAACTTTTGTCAAACTAGTTACCAATTTCCAGCTACTGGGGTGATATGGAATCCATCACATATGTTGCTATGAGGAATTATTCATGAATAGTACAGTATTTATTTCCATATATTGTATGAATCTTACTTTAGACTGTAAGTTAGAATTGCTATATAGTCTATACTGGTAGCACCTTTAGATACCGCAATTGAATAATCAAAGTTATACAATGCAATATTACTGAGCAAAATTAGGTTCGAACATATTGAAGACAGCAGATAGAACTTTTGGAAATATCTACAGTTGAGATTAAATAAGATATCACACCAATATGAATAGTATACTCTTGAGACCAACTAACTGTACATTTTGATCTCAGTATCAGATTGTGCTTAGAGCATCATAATGGTCAATATGTGTAATGTGAACCAATATTGAAATTGTTGGTATAAGTTATGTTAAATTACTTATGGATATCACAGTTTTGATGTAATGCATATAATACTAATTCATATATTATAGAACCCAATATGTTGGCATCATAATGTTCCCAAATAGGTTAAGTGCTTCAGATATTTTGTAACATATAGCTTTAATCTGCTCTCTTTGCATGCATGGGCAAGTTGAATACTATATATTGAATAGTAGTATAATGTATTAATGGATAATTTTAGTCTATTGTACCTTTGTTAGCCAGAATATATATAATACAGAGGAAGAATCCAGCTGTGCTCTAAATATTATTACTGACTTCATAATTGAGAATACGTATACTTCTGTCAAGTTCTACCTTACTCTGTCAAACTAAGGTTGTATTACTAAGTCAATGAACTAGCTATGAATGAAAGACAGAAACATACAAAGTTATCCACTGAGTGAAATATTTAATTAATAGAAAATATAAATACTACCATAGTATTTCAGCAGTATATGTCCAACTACTTTAATTGTATAAGTTGCAATATTGTAATACAATTCATCAATATCTTCAAGATAGTACAATTAAATACTTTCTAAACATATCCCTGGTATTATATTGCCAGAATTGGATTCAATAGTGTGGGCAAGAAATTGTGTGATAAATAGAACGTGCTGAAAGATTTTGAAAGATGAAAATTGTAGATGAGTTTAGTTTTTTCAACAATACTACTAATTTGTAAATGAAAAAACATTTAACATTTACCTGCTGAGTAACATGATTAATATATCTTGTGATATAACAATCTTGACTACTGGAATTATATACCAGATTTAATGATAGATAAAAAAGAATGGCTAAAATGACAAGTACAAATTTAAGTTTCGAGTTAGTAGTAATTGTATAGAATGGTAATTGACTTGCAATTGGCATACATTCAGAATATGATTATTACTGACAGTTTCCCAACTGGTATATGAGATGATAAATTGTACTGTATATTACAAGTTAATTAGTATTAATTCCAATGTATACAGCATATATACAAGTAAAATCAACATTATAATAGATGTTGAAGAAGATTGTATATTCTAGAGAAATGGTATTGTACTAAAGATTACTGCTAAACTATTGATTGTATATTCAAATTCCAGAACTTATGTTGGGAAACATTATTACTTATTAAGTTCTGCCATATTGTATTTGGCAAAGTACATGCTATCTGGTTATGCTTTGTGTGTTTAATGTTGCTTGTGAGACTATCTATCGGTGAGTGTATATCTCTGTAATGATCATTGCCAATTAACATATGTAGGTAATTATATTACAATTGCAGTGAACAATATATTCCACATCAACAGAAATATACAAAGTATTCAATAAGAAATAGAATGTGGGAGTAGTATGCTTCCAAATACTGATAGCTTTATTATCTATGTTTGAAGATTAACAGTGAATGCTTCATGTTAATAGGGGCTGTCAAAGGTATGGTAATACATTTTGAATAGACAAAAAGAAATGATACATATTAGAATGGAGAGTGTGGATAGCATTGATTATCTGAGAGAGATATTAAATCAATCAAAGCTGGTTGAGTATATTTATCTCAGATTCAAAGCAATATGTAGTTGTCACAAGAAAAAGTTACAATATTTTTAATAGTAAATTACATAGTAATATCTGTGGTTTGAGAAAATTATAAAGCACACCAGTATGCTAATAAGGGTTATTGGATACAACATATCTTCAATTAGTGAACATTGGAGTTGTTAAATACTTTATACTATAGTTGGTGTCATTCAGTACTTATGGTCTCACCCTATGGTATGCTATTTTGGTCATTGCATACTCTACATTGTAAGGTGAACTATAATAGCATACTAAGAACCAATACAATCTGGTAATATACTATATATTGTGGTTTTGGTGGATTGTTCCTGAATGATCTTTCAAGGTTGTACTGTATCTCTAGCCTGCAGTTGTTAATGTATAGTGAATTTGGCAATGCTGAGCAAGTATTATATGATCACGGATGCTCAAGCTCATATGGTAAATTTCTAACAGTATCCCTATTTGCAATTGCCAATACTACCATGGTGTGGAGATTAGGTGTAACTACAAAACTTTCTGTATGTGAATTGCGTGGAATGATTCAAATTTTTTACCTCTGAGTCTCTGATTAAAAATCTCTCTCATATTGTTTCCTTACTGTGCAACATGATCAGTCACTGTTATTTTTAAGCTTAAACTATATGTTATATAATAATATATGAGATAGAATAAATTCAAGATTGGAAAGTAGAAGTACCGTAACTTATACTTACTGTATCGATAGAATATATTGCCATTGCCCCAAACCTTGAATATGTAATTGGAAGCAAAGTGTAATTCAAAGATGTGAGTTTTTAGTGTATTCAGTTGCATTTTGAAGTTAGTCTTTAGTTGGTTAGTGCATCCCGATATTTGCAAAGTGAAGTGGTTGATAAAAAAAACTATTATTTCAACTTGTCTAGTATTGAATTAATTATGCAATATTGCATAGTGGGATTTTCAACAACTTTGAAAAAATTAGTATTCAACTCATATCTAGTAATTGTATTAAAATATTGGTTTGACCCAGATGTATGCATATTTGCAAACTGCATAATCTGCAAGCTCTGTAGAGAGGGTGTTATCTTTCTCTATTAAGCATCACATTTAATTTGTAATCTATCATATAATATACTTTATAGTATGGTATAATCTAACTGATATCAATATGGTGAAAGGTGATGGAAACTTAAGTATATACTGAAAAGAGTTCCAAATACTACCTGCAATCAGCAGATCAAATCATACCCTCCCAGAGTCTGTAATATTATCAACCATTAACAGGACAGTACTTGCTATTCTATTAACCAATTTATTGAACATTTCTATATTTATAAGATACATTATATATATATCAATATATACTTAGAAAATTGAAAGTTATGGATAAGTGAATGTTTATGAAAAGCTTTGAATCAATACTGAGAAATTTTGTAGAATTTTGGTTAATCATTGGTTGTACTCAATTGTATTTCATGGGTTAAAAATACCACTTTAGTTTCCAGTGAAATTTGGAAAATCAAATATCTAGAGTATTAACTTAATTACTTTTCAAGAACCTTCTGGTTGTAGAATAGCAGCACAAGATAGATTCCAGCAATATTATTGTAGTGATGTACAACAGATACCTGCAGTATAAACTATGAAGAATAGAGTAGACAACTTTATACAATGGTGTCATCTCTATACTGGTTACAAATATCACTAAACTTTGTTCACCACACAATATGATCAGTTATAATCTGTACATGAATAGTATTGTGCCAATAATATATCATACAATTTGCGTATTGAACAGTCATCATATCCAGGTAACAATAATTATAGAGAATGAAATGTCTTATATTGCAGGTTCCATTAAGTTTGCAAATTTCATTTTCAATTTGGATATTATAATACAGTGTATAACTCTCAGCAAACTATTGCATTAGGTCACCAGATCATTATAATACATTCTTGAAGGTATTTGAATACAGTGTGCATTGAAATGTGATATGAATATGCTTCCTGATTATTATTCTGCCAGTCTGACATGATTTATCAATTGCTATTGCTGTGTTAATATTTTGATAAATTGATAGATCTATTCCAGTTGATATCTATATCACCATTATCTCTTTCAATGATATTGTTCTACCACTTGTGTAGTTGCCAACTAGCTTTTTGAAAGATCCTGTTTGCAGTAAGACTGATGGGTAATTTAAATAGTAGTGTATTGTATTATCTATAGTATTCACTGTCCCCTGATGGAAAAATAGATATTGGGGTAAGTAACACTGTCAGGGGAGTAATTAGATGCAAAGATTTATATTTGAAATGTTTCTTTTCTGAAATTCAGATAATTCATAATAGTGATAACAACTTCCACCTTCAAGCAGTCGAGTGTCAAGAGTAACTCCAGTCTACTCATTTGCTTTCCTGTGTGAGTGTGTGGGCTTTACAGTAGTTAAGTGTGAACAAAGAGATAACCTTACTTAATATTTCAATCTATATAGTAGATTATCAATACTAATAACAAGAGCAGTTGAACAAAGTAAATTATCATATCTACCCATGATGCATAAAGAAGAACTGGAAATGCAAAATATCTAGTATAGGAGAAGTGTTGCCGATATATACAATCTCCGTAATCTATTGCATGTTCAGAAGCAGTGTTAATAACATCAATCAAGTAGCAGGTATCTGGTTTATGGCGACTAATTGTTACAGTAAAGACTCAACTATCCAATTCCACTGGTAAGATTTGAATAGTATTGTCAATGTGTTAATGTGAATTCAAAAGACTATCACCAGTATTTAAAACTGTTGTTGGATTTACCTCGCATTGTATCTGTTGGGGATTTTCAGAAAGGTCTGGTATTGGTTTATTTACATTGATAGCGAAGTTATTAAATGTTTACTTTCAGTATGGAGATAAATCATATTGACCAGAGTATAGTTCAGTCTAATCAGAATATTTGCCAATGGAAGACACCATAGTTACCCTACAATTAAAGCAATTATAATCAGCATAACTACAATTGCATTGCTTCTTTCAGATCTATCTGAACATGAAATCCATTATCAGATATACTTGGCATGACAAGTATACTGTAAGACTATTGGTATACTTTTTGTGGTGAGACAATATGAAGTATATTGTACCAGCTGCTGTAAAAGTACTTGCAGACAATATAATGTGTATTAATAGTTATATTCTAATGGCTGGGGAGAAATTGAAAATGGTAATACAGATAGAGAATGTAGTCTTATCTGAGAAGCTATTAGAAAGAGGTGTTAAATCAATTATAACTATATAACAGATAACAATTTCACCATTCAGAAACTAACTCCAACTGATTCATAGTTACTAGTTATGTAAATGTAAATAGATATTGAGTATTCCTGTCTAGTAATACTAAAATCCCTCTGCAGGTTGAATAGTACTATATACATACTATTTTCTATCTAAATCCTACTATTGAATGAAGTAATATAACCTCATCATGAATACTACGGAAAACAAAGGATACTTGGTGTATTCAGTAATTTGGGATCAATACTATTTGATATAATTCTGGGGCCCATACTTCCAGTTATTTATATTGGTATATTATAAGAAATTGAGATTGTAAAGTATATCAAATACCAAATCAATAATTTGCCAATCCATGTGTTTTTATATTTAACATCATTAGAGTTCTAATAGGAGTTCAGAGTAACCCATACATATATTATTGAATGTTCCTATTACTGGTCAATGTAGTGAGGTTGTTGGCTTAATGTAGAATGTGTAAATGAATAGATCCATTCGGACATTTGGCGTGGCAATAAACAGATCATTACACTATATTATTGGTAATTCCAGGTGGTCAAGCACCAAGATTGAAGAATTACTCGATTGCAGTGGTTTAAGTTATTTGAGCCAATACCTCTGTCTTTAATAATGATCAATAATTCCATTACTCAGATGTAGAAATCAAAATTCAATAATATAGTATATTATTATCAACATGATGTTGCACAATATATATAAGATTTTTGTCACTTCTAGTTATCTGTAATGGCCATACATACGATTTTTGTGAATACAGATTTGTGCCCAACCCAACAGGCCATATATGATACAATGTTCACTCAGTATGCTCAATAACTGTCACCTCTTATATATTTCAAAGTGGAATATTGCTCTGGGTCAGGAAATCCAAAGCACAGAGACTAATTTATCTAATGTAGTCAAAATTGAAATAATATTTTATAAAGTAGTACAAAATAAGATAATGTTGGCTCGTTAGAATATGAAAAGAGTAACTTCAAATTATCTGAAAAGCTTGTATATACTATATAGACAGTACCTATACTTACAATTGAAAGGATTCAGAACCAATACTTTCAGATAATATAATCGTATTGGATGAAATTGGTGAAATATTGTTCCTTTATTTTTCCTACCGGTTGGTCTTTATAAGAATATATTGATAATCTTCTGATTGGCGATCGTATTGCAAGAGGTTGTGTGTTCCTGTTGATATTATCATAGTCATTTACATCAATTTGTGGAAAAGTTAATAGAATTGCACCAAAGAAAATTGTGAAATATACTCAAGAAAATATCATGGTACTTATTATATGGTTATAACTGCCCCAAAATCTATCAAATGATTCTGATTACCATATTCAAGGTTTAAAATAGAGATGGTGTATTGGGTAAAATATATGCTATCAGGTTAATTGGATGGTTATTTGGTCAGAATGATCAATAATTTAAGATAAAAAATTGATATAAACTGAAAATATTTTTTTCCATTTTACATTAACAACATTTCTGCAACATATAATGTAAAGTGCTGTAATTGGTATCATTTATAATACAGAGTTTGGATGTATACAGGATAGTAACCATGGATTGTCTGGCATTATGAAATTGAATACATATCCATACTTGACTTTGGTTAATATAGTATGAATATTATTATTTATTAATGCAAAGTGTTATTGTGGATTATATCTCAGATCAAATAGATTAACAATACAAAATCTGAAATCACAATTTGCATATGGTAAATTTATTGATGAGGTACTTCAACATTGCCAGATATTGGTCTGGTTTTATTTAACACCCTTTTAATGTACGTTAACTGACTTTGACTGTTTAAAACTATTTTGATTTTGTGTGTAATGAATATTTTGGCAACAATATCCAATCAATATGCACGTAATGTAGATTCAATAACTATTAATATGATTGAGTACATTATATATGTACTGTGAACAACCAAAGTATACTCTAAGTAGTACCTATATTAATCCATACTGTTATATAGATATATAACAATTAACTTCCAATATTGGAGCATCTAATTATTGGTATGATGCATATATATTGTAATGATACATATAGCCATTATCTACTGTTCAACATTATTTGTTATTTTGCTTCAAGTCCATACACTGTTAGCTGGTTCTTTGAATGATCTTTGTTCTGTAGTATAATTATATTCTCAATATTTTCGATTACATTATAATATTGTTGATACAGTTAGTTAATAGCTATACACCAACTGTTTCAATGAATTTACCAAGGAGACTTACCTATTGAGCAGAGTTCTTAGTAACATTAGAGTTTAAAAAACTAATGCACATTTAGTGGCATTGTTATCAATCATGCTGAGGTTTAGTGGATCAATTGTTATACCTCACTGTGGCACATAGTTCCATACTTTAAAATATTTTGCATAGTGCAGTGGAGTTTGAGCTGGATATACACATTTGCATTACTGAACTGTTCATTCTGAAAGTGCCAAATAGTGTAATGACTGGCATTACTTATTCTGAAGATGGCATTCAGATTTTTGTATTTGAGTGTCTGATTTGGAGACCTTTCAATATATTTATGTATAGCAAACAGCCTCTTGGCAATATTTCTGCTGAGACTGTAGAAGAACATGCCCTTCAATTTACTATATCATTATTGTGATAATCTTAATCCTGCCTGAGGATAAAATATACAGGGTTGTTAAATGACAGGTAAATTGTTCGATTATGTTTCATAGAATGCAAATAAATTGAAGCCTCGCTAATCAGCTATTCAGATATTTCAAATTTGGGAAAGGGATTGTATATTATTGTTACAAGCTTATTAGTGAATGATATACTTGCAACATAGCTTGGAATACTTAATTGAATGACAAAAATAATAGTTACTATGGTGTTCTGGAAAGCTTTTCTGGATATGAATGTATTAGCTAGCAATCAATGTAGCGGGCAACAGAGGATTCCTCCAAATCAGATTCCAATCAAGCTAACACCTTTCCAGCTGCTTTCTATGTTTTGGAAAGTGGGGATATTACAAAGGTTACAAATTTGGCCTGGCAAGAATTACTATAACTATGGATATGCTGTGGAGGCAAATTTGAGCATGCAGTAATTGGAGTAATCTGCATTGGAAAAGGGTAAGTAGAAAGTGCTATAATAGATAAAGAAGGAGATGACATCAAAGAGTCAGAAAAGATAATTCAGATTAATTCTTACATATAACTGGTTTCATTGAAAACAGGGAAATATCTATATAGACAGAATCGGAATGCTCAATCCTGCTGGCATAATACTTTGGCCCATTCATAGTACCGTTGTTGAATAACAACAAACATTATCAGGAATGCATATATTCTAACTATTTGCAATGGACAGTTATTGTGGCTTCAATAGTGTGATCGTTAATTGCCATATTGCTAAATACCAATTCCGAATATTTCCAAAACCATATTCAAAGTTGTGTTAACGGAATTGATATTGTTTCTATCTGCAGATATTGCATTATTTATCGATTTAATTCATCTGTAGCATCAAAGCCGTATAGTTATATACCATTATTTAGAATTAATAACACACTCTAGCAATAGGATTTATTTAAACGGCAATTCTAATGGGTGTATTCAACGAGATCGAACATAGGCTATTTGGAGAAATAGCCACATTAATGAGTAGTAGTGATAGATGCATCCATATCATCTGTTGGGAGTTTATGAACAATCTTTATTGTTCAATTTCATTATTGGCATCTTGAATTTAGTGAGCATTTGGTAGTTTGGAATTCCTTTGAGGTCTTTGGCTAGAGGTAATATTCACCTACTATGTAAATTTGTGTCATATTGCATTCAACATGCTGCAATTCTTGGAATTCCATTTTCCAGCTCATTTTGGCATAATCACCAATGTCAATGTATTCTGCATGGTATATTTTACTCGAGACTGATGAGAAGCTTTGTAATCTGAGGTTTCATCAGAATCTGGTTTAATACAATTGCAGGTATATTAGCAAAGATTTTTGCAGGAATGTTGACAGGAATAATGGCTGGGAGATTGGCAGACTTTCGAAGTGAATATTGGTGAGGATATTTGCTTTAATGATTTGCAGGTATTACAGAGGTACTAAAATCCCAATACCTAATACAATATTTATTGATCTAAGTACAGCTGTCTATTTACAACTTGTCTTCTCATTTTTCCTTGTCATTTCCTAGACTGACTAGCTTTTCAATATAATTGAGAGCACACCAATACTCTTCATCTTCAGCTGCCAAATTGCATTCATACATGTACTTGTTGAACTCCACTTACACTGGCAGAAACATTGTCAGGTAAAAATGCAGGTTGTATTTGACTGTCATGATTGAGCTCTTGTGTAGTACTCAATTAATATTGATGACAGTTCCCAAGTTTTCACAATGTAGATAACACTCCCTGAATTTGGAAATTATATTAATATACACTGCTTTCAATAGTTTTTGTTCGATGCGAGGTATAATTGAACTCAATGTTCACATGCAGTATATGAACAGGTAATTGAAAAGAGCATTTCTGATAATATATTGAAGTGTTGTTTGCTGCTAATGTTCTGACTGTGGATTGCTGCTAAAGCTTGTGCTTTTCATTAATGGAACAATGTGATATCATTATAGTAGAGTCCTCAGAATGAAACTCCTTTACATATTCCCGCTGTAACATTAAGTTTGCTTGATAGCTCATCTCTATGTTGGATTTGATAAACATCATATCACTGGTTTAAATCGACGAACATTTCATATTGTTATTGTATTTATGTTAAATTGGGTTTAGACTGTCACTCTCCCCAATTGGGCCATCCTCTGTATGAGATCAATCCCCCAAAAGTGACAGTTTATGACATTATCTGTAACATCTTGTATCGTATGTGTTCTGTAGTAGGACCATTTGCCAGCATGGATATTCATTTCACGTTATGGCAATTGGATTACTCTCGCCTCTTTGTTTAGACTTATTGGCAATTTTGTCCAAGTTAGTATTGGGGAGTGACTGATACACTGTGAACAGTAATTATGATGCTGGGATGAATGCTAGTTCAACTCAATAACTAGGTATGCTTCAGACCACATTTCAGCAGCCAATGACATTGCTTCCTGGGATATTGCATACTTAGGTCTCAACTATTCAATGACTGGGAAGTGCCCTGAGGTGTTGCTGCTCTATGTAGACTAAGCTCAGAGCTTCATCCAACTCATATATTGCTTGACCCCTCCGGGATATATAACTCTGACTAATTTCAATGTCACTGTATGTTTTCCAGCTAGTTTTGTTCAGTAGGTGTGGTTGATTATTATCTGCCCCACTAAAATTTAATATAAACATCCAAGCCATAGCAAGATAATTACATCATCATATTTAAATTTGTTAGTGTGCCATATAAGCTTTACTAATCAATTGACATGCGACTTAGGTGTAATCCCTCTAACGCTCACCTGACTGGCTAACCTATGATGTTACTAATAAGTAATATGCATCAGCTAATGTGACTGTAGTCACAATGCATTTGCATTGCAACCAACTAGTACCATTATCACTGGTAAGGGAGATCCCCTAGCATGAAAATATTATTGATTGTATTGTATTGCTGTTACCTTAACTAGAGATATTGAACTGGGCATTCTGGGTATAGCTGTCTGTGATGTTATTGTATATTATTGGTTGTTCTATCTGAATCTGGTGTGATTAGCAGAATTGAAAGAAGACATTGTCAGCTCAAAGTGATGAAGATAGAGTCAGATACTGGCAATGACATGATGTGTAATAGAATAAAAGTAGCAGTAGAGCAGCATGACCAGAACAGTAGTAGAAGAGTCAATTAAGTAGTGGCATAGGTAGCGAAAAAGTAAACAGATAATGAGATAAGAAGATCAATCGAAACATTCTTTCTGGAGGGGGAGAATCACTTTACATACACTCAGTAGTTCATCTGATTGATAGTGATAATCAGTAACAACCTTTATAATATTTGAATTGGTACAACTTTGATTAACACATGTGCTCAACTCTGAATAGCACTATGCTGCAACTAATGAGTTCAATCAAGATTAGTTAGAAGGAATTCTCAACAGTAATTCTTGAGTGAAGTATAAGTTGACCCAATGGTAATATACAGAGTTGATTACGACTGGAATAATCTGTGTAATATTGACAGGCATTATGGTGGAGTAATTGAAGATTGTTATAAGTCAAATTGTTAGAAAATCAATGGTAATTCTGGGAGGAACAATCTGATGGAGAAAACATATTATAAGAAAATAGTACAGTCAAAAGTAATGGAATATCAGCAACTTTCTAGAATCTCTTGTAGTATCAAGCAATAACAAGTAACAGACCTAATCCAAGAAAGATGGGCAAATGATCATTTTGGAAGCTGAATTTGTTGCGTCTGAAGGTGTACTGTAGTATGTACAATGGTAAAGTAATTGCCAATTAATGCAAGTCAAATTATTCTGTAGTTGAGAGTAAATCGAATGTCAAAAATGAGTACATCATTCCGAATTATGAAGAAAACCCCAAGGAATGAGGTACTGGGTAATATTAGTAGCTTTCCAGGGCATCGTATACTCTTCAGCTATTAGTATTACATGAGCATGCAGTATATCGAGGTAGCTGATGATTTGGAAAGGTGAGTATAGTAGGGGTTATGCTACAAAGGTAACAGAGATCATGATTGAGTGAGTCAAAATCATTTGCAGTCAAATTGTCAGGAAATTGATATTCATTCTACATTGAATAATGAGATTGAGATTATTAATAATTGAAATACCTACAAGGGAACTATTACTATGCCTTACTGATAACTTTCAAGTATACCCATATAGTACCTAGAACTTGCTGTTGACAGCAAAATGGTAGAGCAATTGAATCTTATCTATAATGTCACAATGTATCAGATTGTATAATAGTAACATGTCTAACATGTGTAAGTGATACTTATTCGAGGAAGAAGTTGACTGTAATGTAAATATGAAAACACTTTTAGATGATATCAATTATTACATTGTTTGTACAGAGAGAAGTACAATTCTACAACAATAACTTTATAGTACATCTAACAGTGCTTGGAAGATTCCAGTAGACTATGGGTAAAAGGGATTTGTTAAATAGAGTAGAAATGGATATTGGAGGGGGGATTCTATTGAGGAAATAGAAAGGTAAGTGACAATTAGTAGAAATTGAAATATTGGTAAACTGAATACTGGCCTTAGTGTGTTAAATGACAGGAGGTATAGTGGAAAGCTGATGAAGCAGCAATGAGAAGTACCTACTACCTAGTTTAAGTCAAAATGAAAAGACATGTATTTGAAAGTAATATAAAGTATATCTGCAAGTAATTTTCAGGAGTAACAAACTAATATTGAGTTTATATTAACTCAACAATATTGCATGGAATCAGATGAGGTGGAATCATGATGTCTACTTAGAAGAATTGTTCAATAAACTCTGAATGGCAACTCATATTATGGAATCACAATTTGATACAATATCAGTCATGCACAATGGATATTATATTGGTATTGTGTGAAGTTTGGCTGGTGTCTAAGCAGATGGATGGTTTAACTTGATTACTAGTTAATGGTAATGCAGAAGTGGATGGTGGTGAATACTCTCTGGTAATACTTATTGGAAAGTAATCTTTATATGAATAATGAAATTGTTGGCAAAATTAATTGCAATAAATCAGAAATAGGTACACACTGGTATAACCACTGCTCATTGTCTGAAATGAAGAAGAATGTTCAAACACTTTGCATCATTGATTTTGAATCAACAATTTGAAGATCGTGGTTAGCAATCACATCAGCAAAATGAATTTTGGTCGCCTGATGTCTCTGGGAGTGTTAAGGAGCTGTTGGACCAGAATCTCAGGGTGGCCAAATAACAGAGTTAACTGCGCAAATGCAGTGGCCTTCGGGTGAATCAGGGAGCGGCAGGGATTACCAGCATTATGCCTGGAAGCAGTGGTGAAAAACCTGGGAGCTGCAGTGACTAGGCTGGGAGCTGCAGTGGGAAGCCTAGGAGCAGTGGCGACAAGCCAGGGTGCAGCAGCAAGATTCCTGGGAGCAGCGGCAACAAGCCTGGGAGCAGCTGTGAGAATCGTGGGAGCAGCAGCGAGAAGCCGGTGTAACACTGGGAGATTCACCCTAGGTTCTAATCAACAAAAGCCCTGAATAAATTCCAGACTGATAAAGAAGAAGATGAATAAGGCTTCACTCAGGATGTGTACAAGGATTGACACCCCAAAGAGACACAAGGCAACTATTCCGTTCTGTGTCCCCGATAGATAGTATCGACCAAAGAGTATCGTCTTAAGCTATCAGTATGTTGACGTACATGACTCGAGAGTATCGCCCTAATGACAACTCAAACGTATCATCCCAACAACTGGCACGTATACTCAATGACTAACTGTCCAAGAGTGCGACAACTCCAAGAATCGACTTGTCTTTAAGAAATAGCAAAGTAGTATCGCCTCTGCTGAAGGAATAGCGCCCACTCATGAGTATGCAAACAGAAGTATCCTCTGAACTACCGGGCTATTGGGCTGATTCTCGGACATCCTTCGGACTTCAACATATCATCTTGCTCACTTCCCGATCAACAACCTATCTTGACGAAAGTACTAAGAATCACCAAGTGTAAAGCGGTGATAGATATATCCGTCATATAGAACTGAATAGTGAATGTACCACTCTGGACTTCAAGGGATAAGTATCCTCGTTGACTTCAATGCAGAACTAATAGATAATACATGGGATTAAAGTCAAGGCTTTACCTGCACGTCGAGAAGCTCAATAGGTATCTGTGAATAAATCTGATTGTAGATTGTATGTGATCGATGTCCTTCCTCCATGTCAGTACCGTTGATTATTTATCAGGTGATTCACACCTGTAACAATCCTAAAACTGCCAAAGCCTACTTCGGAGTTCCAATATGTTACTGCCTCATCTTCTCCTGGTCTCCACCATTGATAGTCAAGTCCTAACTCGCAGGAGTATGTATTACGTCATCAAGGTAGTGTGCTCGTATTGCAGCATAGTTGTAATTGGCTGTATGTCGTATGAAAACAAGCTTATCCGAAGACAATTATCAACAAATAGGTTCGTGTCACCAAAAGCCAGTGAGAGTGTCCTGTCATATACTCACCGGGTACATAACGCTTTGACAATCGCGGAAAAGGGCAGAACCCTTAACTTTACTCCACTTTATTCGAGCTAAATATATAGTGATCTGAAACTGAGCTGTCTTGCCATATACCGAATAGATAGTATCCCATGCCACTGAGGACATATGAATCCCAGGTCTTATCCGCCCAGACCAAGAAAGTGTGGTAGAAATGACGGTTGATTCGCTAATCTCCTATATGACTCTGCATATCTCGATATGCCATGGTGGTCTGATATTGATGACATATCATCTCATCAGGAATGAACCATTGGAGCATGAGTGAAATAGACATTTGGTCGGTGACTAGTAATAAGGTTTCCTGCTGATAAGGAGTGACCATTCAGAATGGATATGTTTCGACCATTTCTGATCCAAAGATCATACACACATCTTATTTGCAGTTTGCTTGACTCTCATTGTGGATCAGTTGATATGAAGGTCAGGTAATGGAGATATGACCAATAGGTGAACAAATCCTGAAGTTGGATCCATTATGGAAATCTGGGTGACAATTTGTGATTCCGGATCAGGTATCATTGAGTGATCATGAATGATCCCGGAAGTATAACTGTAATACCAAAGGCGTGACAGCCTGGGAGCAGTGGCGACAAGCCTGGGTGTGGTGGCAACAAGACTCGGAGCGGTGGCCAGAAGCCTGGGAGCAACAGTGACAAGCCTGGGAGCAATCCTGGGAAGCCTCGGAGCACCTTGAATTGCTGTCGAGCAGGTAGGGAACAATGACATATGTTTTGGAAATGTTGCATGTGCGCCTAGAAATAGCAGTTACTACTTATTGCTAACTGATTTTGAAACCTCATGTATGCAGTTTGTATTCTCATCCATGTATCTATGGATCTATATAGCTATCCATCAACACACAGCACATCTGGACAGGCTACAGGCAGTGCTTGGGCGATTTGAGATGTGCCGGAAGATGGCAATCGAGTGAACATAACAAAGCAGTTGGAGGCGACGATTGCTATGAGTGTAAAGAGGCACCTGCAGCCCGAGATCCAGCAAACTTCGAAATGCACATGGTGGCCATAATACAGCGAGCTTGGAAATGTACCGAGTGTCTGGGAGTGAGTGAACTGACAGCCACAATTGGAGGCTGTGATTGAGCGAGTTCAGAGATGCACATGGAGGCCGTGATAGTGTGAGTTTCGAGTTGCACTTAGAGCATGAGATCGAATAAACTGACAGATGCACTTTGAACTGGTCACTGAGAGAGATTGGTGATACACTTAGAGCCCGAGACCAAGTGAACTGCAATATGCACTTGGAGGCCATGATCGAGTTAGTTCAGAGATGCACCTGGAGGTGGTGAACATATGAACTTAGTGATGAACTTGGAGACAGTGATCGAGTGAAATTGGAGGTGTACCTCAAGATAGTCGATCTGGAGGTGCTCGATGGCGACGGAGATGTAACAGGAGCCAAGACATTATTTATTTGTTAACTTGCAATCATGGGGATGTGATGAGAGCTGACTTTACCTTTGTGCTCAGGGAGTGCAAGCTGGAGGTGGTTGATTGGTAGGGAGGTATGCCACATGTTGAGGCTATACTGAGGAGTTCACTCATCATGGAGAGACTGAAAGGAGACTGGCTGTGAGCAAGAAATAGTTGGTCTTGGATTGTTGCTGTACTTGGTGTTAACTCATGATCATGGCATGGAGAGATAGAGAGGGATGACTGAACTTTGCGTTCTCTTGTGATGGTAGAGTTGTTGATGAGAAAGAGTGAGATGAGAGGATAATACAGTAATCATCATGAGGAACTGGATCATAAGAGAATTTTGTGCGCGAGTCAATTTACCATCCCAGATACAGCAGGCCTGGCTCCTAATTCAGTTGGTCAGAATACCAATACAAAGAATTCCAAAAACAATCAGGCAGGTCAAACCCCTGATAAGTCACATTCTGTCATATTATTTGACATCATTCCCATCTCCATCCTCATCCTTCTCATTCTCGCACACTACTGTACCATTACAACACAATACAAAGTTGAGTCATCCCTCTCTATCTCTCCATGCCATGATGATGAGTTAACACTGAGTAACACATACATCAAGTACTGCATCAACCCATCATCGACTATCCCCCTCTCCCACCCAGCATATTATCTCTCACCTCTTATCTCTTGGTGCACGTTTTTGTACTCTACTCTGTACAATCCCATGATTTCTAGTTGACAGATCAATGGAGTCTCATCTCCCATTGAACCACCCTGCCAATATACTGCCTCCATATCAACCACCTGTAAGTACATATCGAATTTCGCACCATTACCACTATGAAAGTGCATCACCAAACTTGATCGATCATGGCCTCTGGTGCATCTCCATTCTTGCTCAATCACGGCCATCAAGGTAACCTTTGAACTTGCTCAATCGTGGCCTCAAAGTGCATCTCTACACTCCCTGGATCACAGCCTCCAAGTGCACCTCCCAACTCACATGATCATGGCATGCAAGTTTGTACATTCCTACCTCCCAGTGCATCTCTGAGTTTACTTGATCTTGGCCTTAAAGTGCATCTTTGAACTTGGTCAATGTAGGTATCCAACTGCGTCCCTCAGTTCACTCAATTGCAGGCTCTAAGTGCAAATTCAAACTGCTCCATTATGGCCTCTAAGTGCATTGTCAAACTCGCTCTATCACGGCATCTAGGTGCATGTGCAACCTTGCTGAATCATGGCCTCGAAGATTGCACCATCACAATCTGCAATTGCATTTCCAAGTTCGCCTGATTGGAGTATCCTGGAGGTCCTGCAATCGCACTTGAGTACTGTCTGCAGCAAGATAGACCCTAAGTACATATACAGATAGACTTAGATTGATAATACATGCCATATTATGATATAGTGAATCTTCCTGTGATTGTGAAACAGCAATGTCACACAAAGATGAATATAATAGACCAAATGGCTTGTGGTTATGGGACCGTAAGAACTACTGCTGTGAGAAAACTGCAACAAGTTCAAAGTTGGCAGCAAACTTTGCACCAAAGTCTCAGCGGCTCTGGAAGTCTCCCATGGACCTGCGCAGAGGCCTCAGCTGCACCGAAATTTAAGTATTCAATAAGTCAAATTTTGTAGCATCTTGAAAGAACCTCCATCAATCCTGGTGATTTTGGGTGGATCTCAGAATGAACTTGCAGCATCCAGGAGTACTTCGCTTTGCTCCGGGAGTGCCTGCGAGTGGCTGGAATTACTTGGAAGCCCTGGTGAGCATTAACGGAGTGGTTGGGTGGTTTGAATGTGGCTTCCGGAATCTTTTTTATTTTGCTGATGTGCACACATTTAGAAATTACTAAGATAACTATTCTTATGTTCCGGGACTACCTTATTACTCCTTCTAATATTCAATGTTGCAGTTCCTCCATCTTTTGAAAATTAAAGCAAGCAATGATCACTATAAGATGTCAAATATAACTCATGGCATACCCATGATAGACAATATTACCCAATTGACTACACAAGAATATTATAACACCACCTATGAAAGAACATGATGTCAACAGCTACAGTTTATTATTCTATTGTATTGGGGTGTTGATATGCCTGAGTACAATCAGATGACCTGGTTAAGATGGTAAGAAATGTGAATCTTAGATATACCGATACGGAATGGGAAGACAGATGACAGAAACTAATATGTATCATCATGATATTCGGCCCACTTTTTGTTGATAGTTCACACATTATTCTGGAATATTATCCTCAGATATTGGTGGCTGGAAGTCAACAGTATGTTACTTATATAGTTATTAAATTGTTAGGCAAAGTATTATTGCTAAATAAACTATTTTCAAATCAACTGCTGTGAAAAACAAGGTTAATGCAATTAGACAGGTTGTGCAGATATCCAACTATCAGTTGAACTTCAAATAGACTCTAGTTGGGAACCACAATGAGATGGTAAGTATTATCAAATGATGCAGATAGAGAGAATGAAAATATCAGAAGTATAAGAAGTAACTAGTATCCAGAGTATTTCACTAATGATAATTCTTGAGAATATGAACCTGATGTCTACCAGGAGCAACTGAATATTAAATTTTGAACAACACTATGCACACCAAATAGTCATGATATTCTCAAGGTTATATTGGTTGTTGTAATTAGCTTCAGCCAGGAATTTTATATAAATCGCAAAGCCATGTCTGGAGACATTATTCATTCGATTAAAGCTAATATTCTTTTGATTTATCCATTCAACTGATACCTCCACCAGTTCTATGGGTTCTTCCTTATCTGTTCGGGACAGCTCAAAAGGCACAGATGCCCCACAAGGCTTTCGTTAACTCAGCATGATATGCTTCACTATATGTAAGTAAAAGTCAGGGAGAGACAGCTAGGTTTCTAAAAGTAGCTGAGAATGAACATACTGGTATCTGGCTAAATTGCAATGATAAGAATGAGATACTAGAGTAGATTGCAGAAAATAACTGCAAGAATAGAAATATCAATCAGGTTGATGCATTACATTGTATTCTTGGAACAGTTTTAGACATTGTTATTGCATTTGCCAGATAAATCAGAGATTTCCAATTGGTGATATAAATCATGAATTTGATGGTAAGTATTACATTATTATAGAGAATGAGTTAAAGTGTATACTGGAGAACTTCAATAGTGGAAATATATCCAAGACTTCTGGTATATATTATAAGAATTGGTATTCTGTACTGGAAATAGAGTGGGAGGTATTTGGCAAAAGACAATTAGAAGAAGAGGATAATTGAAGTGTCTATTTCAATACTAATAGCTGCTGGCTAAATGCTCAAATAAGTCAAAGTGTCTTTGATATTGATGACACAATCAGAAATGCTGTATGGTGTGCACTTTGCTGAATGTCTTTTGTTAAACCAACTCGCAGACTGTCTCCTTCCATGTCTATTTGATGTCTGCACAAGAACTGAAATAAAGCAACACTACAATACTGAACTCCAAACTATAGCACTTGATGTCCATACTCCAATCTGTGTCCCTAAAAATACTTTTGAATATGATATAATTCATTATACTGGCATGTGAACAGTTGATGGGATGTATTACAATAGTATTTCAGTGGACTGATGCATACTAACTATATCTGGGATACTACATTGTACAGTAGTGGTTCAGATGTAAAGTAAGTTTGAAAAGTGATTATTGAATGGGCTGCCAATATTCCATATGAAGAAAATGTAACTCCTATAATCCCCTGTACATCAAAGAAATAGAATAATATCTCTGACAACCTCGAAATACTTTTTAAACTATTGAATATTGATATGCTAATCCACAATATGTGATGGTAATATGATAACTGTCAAGAATGTCGGTGATATCAATTGAGTATTGCTTTGGGTAGAGATTATAACTGAGGATATAATTGTGAAATACATAAACATCAATTTTGTGTGTGCAATATCAAGGGATATTTGAAAGAAGTTGTGAAAAATTAGAAACAATAAAAAAACAGTAACTCAGATCTACTATTAGTTGAAAGCTTTGAACAAAACTTGATATATGGAAATGGTAACATAGAGTGAATCTTGTTGTGGTAACCTTTATAGGTGGCGTATCATAGATGTAAGTAAAGTATCATTCGTTAATGAATATAGATGGTATCAGAATACATTACGCAACCAGGTAAAGCTTTCCAAATCCGGCAGGTTAACTTCTTGTGAACATTACTGCATTTTTGAAAACATTGATCACAGAATATATCTCAGAACGTAGCTTGTAGCAAGTATACTGTAGCTGTTATTGCAAGCAATTTATGAGATATGTAAAATGGCAGAAGATTATTGTAGAATAGATAGTAGGTGAATATAACAATTGAACATCTTCTAGTAATAACAGTACTAAACACCTTGCTTATGATTTATATTTATATGTCTTGGATATATATATCATACATGATAGTATGGTAATAGATTGATCAAGAGTAGATTAATAATTGAAACAGTGATCTATTTAGTAAATAGCTGAGTATCATTTCAATTGAAGCTTATTGAATAGCCAATATATACAGTTATTTATATTATTTTCAAACATTGGTCCCTAATTGTTGGGCATATTACTTTATCAGTGCAAAAATAAATGAAGCAGTTGACATTATAGAACAAGTCTGTTTGCTTTACATGTATGCTTATAGCATTTCACTTCATTTTTGCTATTGACAGTTCAGTTACTTACAGCTCTATTCTTCATTAGTCTGGCTAGCTTTGAGTTGTTGCTCCAGTATTGTTTTTGAGATCAGTACACAACTTATCTTCCAGCCAGTCACCTATGATAATATACATTAGCATCATATCTTCTTTGTTTGTTGATTATTTACAACAATATTGGTTATAATAGTGTGCCACAGGTTGGTTTTAAACTCAATTGTAGCTAATATGAGTATGAAAGTCAGAAAATAACATAATAGGAATATGTCGCATGATAAGTTGAAAATATTAACTGTACATGAATATCGATAGCTAATAGTTGCTACTTCTTTTAACAAGAGTTAAATAAATTATAATTATGTAAGGATATTCAAGAAACAATCCAACAACAAAGTTAGTATATTCGCTATTTGATGCAACTGCAAACCAATTGTATCAGGATACAGATAGTATCCATTATCATATATCTGAGAAATCTTATAAAATCCACTTTGTGTGGAGATATATATAATTGTGAAAAAATATTGCAAGGATGGGTATTAATTTGCTTATGAAGACTAACACTTAATATTATTGGCTCCAAAAAGTCACACAGGGGAACAAGCACTCTGAAAAATTGTATAATGATGATTAAGTCTTGGTTATTGTTTAAAATAATCTAACCTAAATTTTTATAGCTTCTACAACAAGCTACTCATGACTCTGAAAAGTAAGGCAATGATTATAAAGTCCTCAAGAGATGATACCAGGATAGTAATAGAGTATATGTTAATAAACAGAGTCCTGAAATACGTTAGACTAACGATTTTACAATGAGGAGCATTTTGACTTTTTCCAAAACTTGATAGTAGGATGGAAATGGAAAATATGACAATAAACAAGCTTTTAAAGGAATTACAGAAAATCAATTGTATACAAGACTATAAATATCATCAATTGGGTGGATTGAATTGATTGAAAAGAATTGACCATCTACTAAAGTTGAGTATAATAATCATTAGTGTACTCAGTCTCACAGACATATTGCTAGAATGACTTTGATCTTGCAATTGATCCCTTCAAATATGCAATGATTTATCAAATTGGTACACTTCTTGCACAACTACTACCCAGATTGCATTAGAAGCTATTAAGAATCTTTATTATATCACCACTGTGCTTAGTAGCAGCTATTGTAATGCCTCCAACCCATATATAAGTACTGTTAAAAGCATGTTCATTTGGCATATAATATACAACTCTCACAGCAGATAAGAGAAATGATAAAAAGCAGTACAGAAAGAGAAGCCAGCCAGGAGTGGGAGAAGAAGTGATCAGAACATAGAGGTACTGATAGTACAAGAGGTTATTAAGCGTTATTGGAATAAATAAATAGTCACATCTTAAGAAATACCAGATGAAATTTTTATATACTGATGTTGTTGTTGTTGTTGTTGTTGTTGTTGTTGTTGTTGTTGTTGTTGTTGTTGTTGTTGTTGTTGTTGTTGTTGTTGTTGTTGTTGTTGTTGTTGTTGTTTATTCATACTGTACTTA
>Ga0307512_10001222_pt1 | contig 37233 bp, 47 predicted proteins | sample 14_EM_MG_FD_200267 | JGI IMG/M metagenome (GOLD analysis project Ga0307512, IMG submission 200267) | Populus trichocarpa ectomycorrhiza microbial communities from riparian zone in the Pacific Northwest, United States - 14_EM | ecosystem: Host-associated > Plants > Roots > Unclassified | place...
GGTATACATGGATGGAGATGTGATGGAGGGATGGAAGGCCCCAGGCTGTACTGATGCTGGTACAACCGTGCCCCATCAGAGGCCACGGCAGCCAAGTGGTCATACTTATACACGACACGTCTGGTCAACGGGGGACACCGTTGATCCAAGAATGATTAATGATCGATCGGACGAAGAGTTCGTCTCTACTGTATCAAAACACCGGGGGGGGGGGTATTGGATGTGATCATTACAGTTGGACAGTACAGATCGCCCTTGTCCTATATTTATTTGATCAATCTAAAGCGTGTTCACGTAGCGAAGGATACAAAGATCTTAGGCTGTGGGCTTCGCAGCCCTCATACTCGACCGAAACTAACTCTGATCATCGCGGAAGAAAGTAAGTTTGGGAACCTCGCAAGGTGTCTCTTGTTACTCCCCAAAACTTGCCCAGCTTTTTCTCTTTTGGAGGTAGTGCCCGATGTGATAGTAGTCTTTGTAGTTCCACATGAGGAGAGTAGCCGAGTTGTTAAATAACGTTCCGAGATGGCCGTCCTAGCTGTGGCCTTACAAATTCTCACCAGTCTACGTTTCGCATTACCAACGGTGGCGATTCGTCGACCTGAAACGCCCCAAGGTACCTAGTTCGATAACCGAAGGAATCATTTAACTTTCTGACACTGAGGATGCGAATCCTGTGGTGGTCTCAACTGGACTAAACACGCACCTAGTTCCGTATTCTCCTCTCCGATCTCCCCTGTCCCCTACATCAAAGGGACGCCGAGGGCTCAAGTGCCGGTGCTCAAGAAAGTCAATGTCGCGTCAAAAGGGTAGTATCCGAACATTACTTCGAACCGAGGATATTCGGTTGCGCTAATGGGCCTTCTCTTCATGGCCTCCTCGTGGGTTTATATTTCGTGCGGGCTTTCGACACCGGGGCTATCAAGGGATACCGCAAGTTCCAAACAACGACAATCCCGACTTCAGTCAGTGGGGCTGAATGTGATAATTTTCGGGGTGCGCCCGAAAAAAACTTTTTTCTTTTTTCAAATATACGAACGTCTGTGTTTTAAAACGGTCCGTTTCAACCGGGGATCAATGGCTTGCCCCACTCTGCCAGCAACCAGGTTGGGCCATTCACCTCGTCACGATGAGCTGTAACCATTACGAGAAAAACAATATGCGTCGGTCAGTGTATCCTATGCCCGATAATACGAAACGGAAGGCAACACTTGTAGCTCGGTCCTAAATGGAAAATCCATGATGACGACTCTATGAGCAACCGAAAACAACACGTTTACCCTTCTCGGTTGCCATCCACATTGCTCCATGTCAGCGCCCGGAATCATAACCATCCCCGTTGGAATTGGACTGGCTGGAGTGCTAGGCCTCCCTGAGCCACGTCAAATGTGAATCAACGCATGTAGCGCGAAACGAAGTCTATCGGATGGTTTCATGACAGCTTGTTGGACAAATACGGAAATAGTACGATTCAATGGATGGGACTTATTAGTGTTTACCGGCTGGCTTTGAATCACAAAATTAGTATCACACATAGGCATAGAGTTCAGATCACGTACAGTACTGTTTCCATAATTCCCGGGTGGGGACTCACATCGGTCTCGCTGCAGCGCCGAAGCTGGCTCCGCGGCGAGATCTGGAATCTGGGATTTTGTTTGGGTCAAAATGCGCACCCGAATTGCGCTTGTCTAAGTATTTGACTTTTTTTCATTCACTCGCCACGACCCACACTACATTCACTCACTCTAGTCAAGCCAGCTCGTCTATCTGGCAGTTTCCATGCATACCCAGGTCACTAATGTGACGTTTAATGGCCACCCTTTCACGGGTCATGGCACGTATGTTCCCCGTGTCCGGGTCCCAGCCTGAGTCAGGTTAAGCATCAAATCCCAGTGATCTTGCCTTGTAACGAATCGGTTACGAGAAGCCATCACACCGTGTTGGGACCGAGTCCAAACTTTGAGACCACGGCACCAATTCATCGGGATGCTTGCCTGGTTCGCCGTATATAAGCAAGCACAATGCCTCCCCCCTGGTCATCCCACATCCGACTTTCCCTAAGACGCCTGGTGAATTCCTGCCATATCTCTGATACACGACAATGTGCCATTCTCGACGGTAATCACACCCTCTTCTGCGCTATGCCGTGCGGTGCTCAACTACCTCGCAGTGTCAAAAACATCTACCTGTTTTGTGGTCACACCATTGATCTGGTAAGTAAAGACATGTGAAATCGGCAGCTTGACCTAATCAGGAATTCACCTTATTCGCCAGAAGGAGGAATTAGTGCGTGCTTAACTAGCTACCCTGGGCCGCCACCCGGCTGATGACCTTGACAGATCCAATGTGCAGACAGCCACTGTCGACTGAGCCCTTTCCACCCAGTCAATTGCGGCAACTGCAAAAAGACATGTTGGCAATAGTAAGGCCCTATCCCTTATTGCGTATGCCACCTGCTCATAACAGGGCTATTTCTGCTTCACACCCTGCATAATCATGCGATCCACCTTGGTCTCCAGCCGGCAATTCCCCGAACAATATGGTGCGTTGGTGGAATGACCGCCCTTATCCCTATTTGACTGGGGACCTTCGTAGCGCCACAAATATCAGGTTATTGCCCTTCGTGCTCAGGACGTGTTAAACGGGGTTGATTTCACGACCGCCTTAAGCGAAAGCTGCGGGCCACCAATGCCATTCATTACGTACGTGATGATACCACAGATCTTGTATAATACTGTACATCACTACTTTCGCACTTCATGTCCACCCACACCCTCTTCATGCTGCCAGCCATGACCCTGAGCTGTAGTATAACAGCCCACGTAAGGGACTGCCTCCCCCTTTGCGCGTGCGAAGGGCGGTATCGTCCTTACAAATTGGAATAACGAGACTTGAGTCGAGATGCGCCGGAGCATTTTCCTCACAAATTCGCAAGCGTAGGCGGGGCCTAGGACTCTCAGGAACAATATATCAAGTGTCAGGGCCGCTGGGATTTCGTCCAAGGTCCGCGGGCCAATCTGAGACATGCCAATGTAGCGTCCTTGATCAAAGTCCTGACTACGTGGATGGTCTGCCGATCTGAGGGCTTCAAAGAATACTACTTTGTAATGTACCATATGGTGAATTGTGGACCTCCTTAAAACTGCACAACCCAACATCGACTCGTGAGACTTTTGAAGCGTCGCCAGTAAATCTGTAGGCTGAACAGGGGCACCCAACGTCCCCATGGCATTGATGGCAAAGTGGGCGAGGAACTTGGTGAAGTGTGTAGTACACACCTTGACAATCGACTTCATAGAAAATTGAGCCGACGGAGGCAATTAGCTAGCGAGCTGAGTGCTCTGCGCATAGATTCTGACCATACTATGGCAATTTCGCAATACTGCTACGCGCATCAGGGCAGTAATAAGTCGCGGATTTGTGCCAAAATTTGAGGAATTATAGGCGCCCGATTTGGTCAAGTAAACGAAGAAAAGGTGCAATAGTCGACGTCAAGAAATAGGCTCAATGAACACCTTGGCAATGAGACGATTTTTTTCTGATACAACGGACATGGTAAAATGTTAGTGGCCATGTTGTGTCCTTTACATAACTTACTACCAACTTGAAACTACCGTAATTTCGTAACCCCATATATGAGCCACAAAATTTCGAGGCATGGAACTGAATCCCGTGTGAAATTAGTTTCTCGTCTAATTCAGGTTGGTGGACTCAGAAAAGTAAATATATGGGTTGGCCAACGTATGGGATACAGTACGGTAGGCGAATGGGACATGCACATACACGAAGGCTCCATACTTTATGTTGTCGGGCGCAAGACAAAGCCACTTCAAGTTGGCGTGATTCTGTCGGAGTCACCAGTAACCAGCGAGCTAGCGAGATGAGAAGGGGGTACGAGCCGCACGGCCAACCATTCCATGTCGCAGGTCAGAACAATACCAGTAGTCCCGATATCGCGTAATTGCCATCTTTACTGGAATAATTGGTCAGGCCGCGCTCCCATGATCTTGTTCCCACCCCCAAGAGAAGGCGATTTCAAAGTTTCAACCATAACCGTGGACCGTGGATTTGGTGCGCGCACGACACAACGGGCCGGAAATCTCCAAATCGTCGAGCGTATCATATCAAAGGCACAAAAATATCGTCGCACCGAGCGAGATACCGCTGGTAGCAATGTCACGGCTACTGGCGACAGCGCTGTTTCACACGTCATCTAAAGGTTTCCTCTGTCATATGGCTAAACACTCCCGCAGCGAGCGGGAGCCTTTCCTGCGAGCCGAAAACCTGACACGTCAGAGGTCTTTCGGGAAATGCAAACGAAACAAAGCAAGTCCTCTGGGAATCTCCAGATCGACGCAACAGGGAATTTCGGATGAGATTTTTGGTGCCTACATTCCTCTCATGCAGTGAGTCATCGCAAATGCCCGCTTGTGTCTGGGTCTGGAAGCTCACTGTCACTGCAGGCCCTGCGGCCGTGAAACCCCAAATTGTACCCCAGCGTCAGCAACAACATGCACGATGCCTTTTGCTAATTAAAGAGAGGGACATATTTCTCCTCGAAACTTCCCAGCACCGGCGTACGATAAGATATTTCCCTTCTTTGGAATTGGAATACTCTCCGCAAGTGCTGACGGCACGTTTATCGGAAAGCTAACAAGTCCAATCAATCAAACTGGCCTAGAACCGGGTAGAGCAACTCGCACCCCCATACATCGTAATGTGACCGGGATTGTAATGGGTTATCATCCTGCGACACACTTAGTATGGTTGTCTATATAACGTGGTTAGGACGGCAGAATGGAAATCAGATGTAGAGGATTCTAAACTCTTCCCTGCCAGCTCGAGCACACGATTCCGATTCTTATGTTTGCCAGATTCCCGTTTCTCGAAGGCTTCCTCTTCCGTCAATTTGCGCTTGATCAACTGGCTTGCCAGCATAGGGAGCAAGACAGCGACTACCCTCGCCGAGCCTACATGCCTCCTTTCATGATTGCGCCTCGCCGTATGTGTAGCCAGACTCGACCGCCTCAGTATTGCTACGAGCTAGATTTACTGTCGCCCTTCATCGGCTGAGCCTGAAGTTCTGGCTGTTGGGTGTCTTGCTTATTGATTCCGCCGCCATTCAGCTTGGAAGCTGTCTTACTGGGTTCCTGTGGCATGATAAGTGTTCCACATGCCGCCGAGTTGCAATCTACGCGCAAATGGATTGTCGCGCCGGGCCTTGAGGCCCTTGACCCAATTTTGGCAGGCCATGAAACTTCCTAATGCACTTAAGTCACCTGCATTCTCATTATCGTCTGGTTCTCGTCACTGTCTTCAATCCCTATTGACATCAAGTGTTTATCCTATCGAAACCGAAATTCCTACGGTGACCAACCTCATCGTACGCGGCCATTCCGTTAGCTCATCTATAGTACTGCTCTCATCGTTTTGTCAAACGGCGATAAAGTTCTTTCTCCTTTCATGTCCCTGAGCGTACAACGTGATTGCTAGCTGTCAGACATTGTCAGCGAGCATAATTGGTTATATTGTCTCTGATTCTGCAATTCGCGCCGTTCATTTCTCTCATCGGCAGGAAGTGCTAACTAGTAAGCTCATATTGCTACTTATACTTGTTGAGAATTCTTCCGCCGCTTTCGAATTCTGCATAGCCAGAGAAGCCAGCTAGCTGTCCGATCTTTCCCCTTGACTCGGAACCTTAGCTTTACAATGACGCAGCCCGAGTCCGTCTTTCTTCAGACCTGCCCCCTCCAGCGCTGCTCTTCATCATGATTGTCTGGTATGGGCATCCTCGCGACAATGTGATCACCATCATGATGAGCTGCATCCTGGCAAGTGAAGCCAACGTATGAATTGATGTGGATGACAAACGTGCATATGGGCCGGCCCCACATCTCAATCGCAGTTTCTGTGCCATTCTCGTGACTATCACTTCCATTGAAGACCCGTCCCATAATAGCTGACTCACCATTTGGTCTAGAAACTCGAGAGCCGATATCCTGACTAATAAGTCTCATGGCAAAACCCTCCAGGCCTGGAAACGTCGTCATTTTTCGACGGTGTTGGCAAAACCAAGAGCTTCTTGCGTCGCTGATCGCACCCTCGCACACGGCTGCTGGTTACTGGCATTGGTTGTAGTTGCAGAATAGTTTCAGACCATAGGGTAGTACCAACATCTAATCTGACTTTTCATTGCTTCCTATTTGACAACAGCCCGAGCGATAAGCTTGCTTTGTTTTGAAGTGGTGTTCCCATTTGTGACCCTTAAGCAGATCCAAATCGCAGCAATCAGGCCATCTGTTCACTTGTTATCGGCAAATCCTGAGAGAGTATTTTCGGCCCTCAACTATTCTGTTGAAGTTAGGTGGTGTTACCAGTCGTCGATTGAAAGACTCCGACGCGCACCGTATTTACAATAGCCACCAAGGCAAGGCATAATGGAACAGTCGTTACGCCGGTGTGCTGCTTATTGACCATGGGAATAACTTTATGCAGAGGACATCCCGAAAGTGTTTCACTTGAATTCTATGTCATACGCGTACGACCCCATAGTGAAGGCGAGCAGTATGCTGTCACGACTTGGAGATAGGGAGCCACAACGATCACGACGGTTGATACACAAGGGGCTAGATCATGATAGGTCTGTGCGGGTCTCGCTCGAAGTGGTACGTCCGGGTCTCCCGCCACATTAAATAACAGGGCAAAAGAGTTCTCTTCCGTCTATACGTGCGATTGTCCATATGCTTGCGCAAATCTGTCACGAATTTGGTCGTCTTGCTCCGCAGAACAGTATCATAATGATTAGCAAATAGCAATATGGCGAACTTCACTGTTGCTCCACTGTAAAGCCTCCGAACAATATTTGAAATACTAGTTCCTGCCTGTCTGTCGAATGACACTGACACCGGGAATGATCTGGGGCAGTTCTGGGACGCAACACGGCGACATCCTATTTGTGACTTAGACCATCTTTGGGCGGACCAGTTCGGGCCTAGTTTGTGATGTATGTGATACATACACTAGCCTCAGATCACTACCGCAGCACCTCCGAGTCAGTCCCAGTGGCGGCAAGATGGGTTTGCACCCCTCTCAGCCAAGAACCAACGGCCATAGGGTCGCAGGGTGACACCGTACGGACAAAGGTGCGGGACCATTATGATGGAGGGCACCTCGTCCATAAGCTACAGTACCTATTGCTTTCTCAGGCTCCAGCACACATGTCTCTTTCGACTCCTAGCCGCATTGACATGTGACAAATCGGGGTTAGTGAAAGAAGGCATATGCGCCACCAGACGCCAGAGAAAGTTTTTCTAGTGTGAAGGTCACGATTTACGGCGATTCATTTGGTCCCGCACAATGTCCGAGTTGTGTACCGAACTGAATGTGCAGTAGAGGGAAGGTCCTCTCATCCGAACGCCTGCGGACTCCCTCGCCTCAGACTGCTCTATTGCCGTCGCAGCGTAAGGGTTGATCGGGAGGTGCCTCTCGGATCAGAGGCGACATAAGTTAACGTCTTATTGCGACCGTCAGGCTTACGCATGTGTCCTCGGCGCTTCCCGGCCAATGAGGATGCAGATTCGCACGTTCTTGGTCCGTGCCCCACGGAGTAAAAACTCTCGGCCTGCCAACTGATGCATCGAACATCAGGACCAACGCTACGGCTTTGCCTGCATGAAAGCGATATCTCACAGAACGATTGTCTTCCATCGCCATCAGGCTAACAAGGGAGACAAACATTCAGACATGTTGGTTACTGATAATTTCATGCAAAGGGGAAGGTAGATGTGTGCTCCGACGTGACGGCCTAGAGCTACCTGCATCGGCCAAGTAAATTCGATGGAAAGGTCTGAGACGTGGCTCGCTGGTTGTTGCCGGGGTTCTGTGAAACAACCGGGTGTATATATCCTGCCCTGAGAGTACCTTGGATTGATTAGACGAACGCCACCCATCTGCCTTGCCAGTTGTGTGAGCACGAGTGTGGGTTCAACTGCGCCGAAGACGAACTACACAGCATTTCGGTACCAGTGAGGTTGCGAGTAGCACCGATGCCCCGTGCCCCATGGGGAACAGTTTCGTGTGCGGCATCCGCGGAGAACGTCATAATTGAACACAGATCGCTTTGCAAACGCCGTAGGCGCTGCAGAGGAACTGACTCAATCCTCGAGAAGTGGTTCGCCATACTATATGATCTTATGATCAGCTACGACAGGTGTATTCTCACTCGAGATTATACTCGTTGAGACCATCAGCCCAGAACTGCATAGTTGTATTTTATCTGTGCCGCTAGACCGACCATGAACAAGATAGGATAGATGTACTTCCCTTTCTATTCTGCATCCGCGCTCGACAGTGCAACGAACAAGGCGCCTTACACTTCTTGGACGCAGGAACTGAAAACGGGGAGCCTAGCATCTTGGGTATGGACGTTTTGAGCGATGCTGCATCTGGCTGAGAGAGTAACGCAGGACTAGGAGCGGAATCTCGGGATTCTACGTAGTCTGGGGCTGTTGGCGTTGGCTCGTGTTCCTGGCGTGTTCCTGTCTGTCTCGATGCAACCAGACTTGTGCATCGTGGGTACGCTTTGATATGATCCCCGCCTCACTTTACCCTTAACAAACGCAGTCTAAATTCAGATCATAGCCCGGATGACGAAACCTCACGGCATTCAAGCAGTGCCTACACTGCGCATGCATTAGGAAGTTCAGTACCATACTTTACATATACCGGCCGGAAAGCCAAGGTAATTCGAAATCACGCAAATGTCCTGTACCAGCCGGGCGATGTTATAATCTCCTCGGAACCACAAGCTCATCCACGGAGGAATGGGTGGACAAGTGCCTCCTTTGGCGTGATGCGCCTTGCAGGGTCAAGGGCAAGACATCTGTCCAACAAATCAACGAACGACGTAAGGAGTTTACGCTCGTCCTCTTTCATCTGCGCAGAGGAAGGTGGCATGAGCCTCGCACGTAGGTCGCGTGTCGGCTTCGAGACATGAACCTTGCGGACCACATCCTGGGACAATTCAATGAGTGACCTGATTTGATATCAGGGACACAAGAGAGCACTAACCGCCCCTGTCACCCGGTCTCTCTCGATACTATCAAAACCACCCATTTCGTCGAAATAGCTATTGCCAAACTTTGCTTTTTTTATCATCTTCTGGTTGAAGCGGCCCTTCAGCTCTATCATGAGCAATAGCATTTGATTATTCGACCGGCCAGGAAGTAGTATCTTTCCCGTGTAAAGCTCGTAAAGAGTGCAACCAACAGACCAGACATCTAGCGATGGGTCATATGGAATCCCAAGGACTGTGCAAGTGGGTGATTAAGACGTAAACATCGCAGTGGACAGAGCTCACTAATTTCTGGTGCGCGATAAAATCTGCTGACAAGGTAGGGTGTAATCTCGTTCTCGGAAGCATCAGAGGCGGAACCTAGGTCGCATAACTTTAGCTGTGTTTTCTGTTCGTTGACCTGTGTGGGTGTGCATGAAATAAAATTCAAGTGGGATCATCAAGACAGCGCCACACGACATTAGACGCACCAGTATATTGTCAGGTTTGATATCCGCGTGCATGATGTTGCATTTCCGCAAAAGACTCAGCGCCAAAAAGAGTTGCTGTGCGTACGCGCGGACAGCCCGAATATTCAGTCCGACATCTTTACCGAAGCGCTTAACGACATCGCGCAAGTTCATACTATATGCAGAAAAAGAACATCAGTGTGAGATAGGAAAAGACAAGGACTAGGGGTGACCTCAGTGACTCGAAGACCAAGCAAAGATGTCCACGGTGCTCGAAGGTCCGTTCCAGGCGAACCACGTGCTTCTTATCCTCTGGATCTGATTGCCTAAGCCTGTTCAAAATTTGTACTTCTTTCTGTCCTGCCTTGTACCTGACTCTTTGTGAGCATGTCAAAAGAAGTGGTAACGGAGAGAAACGAACATAGACTCCTGACTACGGATTATCTTGATCGCAACTTCCTTGCCAACATCGCCTGTCTCACATTGGAGCACCCGGGCACGCACGACATTCGCAAACATGCCTTTCCCGATGGAGGAAAATACCTGGTAGCGACCAGTGTCGAGGTGCTCGCCGAGAATGACTTGATAATAGCCTTCAGGATCTGCGGCAGTATCTAGCGTTGTCGTAATGAGAGCTGGTAAAGCGGGTTTCTGAACGAGGCACAGAAATCAGTGCGGTTACGAATGAACGACCGAGGTGACATACAGTTACTTTCTTCACCTTCTTGACCCTTTTCTTTTTATCTGTCACGAACACAGCGAACATATCGTCCACGTCATCCATGTCGTCCTCGTCCTCGTCCTCTTCTATCATTTCAACGTCCTGGTTCAACTCTTCTTTGGCGCCGCGGACTCGCCTTTGCTCATCTTCCCGACGATCTAGACTTGGATCATAGTCTGCCGCGGACACTTGCTCACGCGCGCCATCACGCTTCGCCTGTTCCTGAGCCTCTGCTTGAGCACCCTCTTCCTCACCTCCCTTCGCGAGCTCAAATATGTCCGGAGCCAGCGATGCAGATCGAGACTCTCGGCGTTCTGACATTGCAAATTTCAGGATACACTTCAAGAAAAAGGGCACGAGAAGACTCACGCGATGAGGGCGCAGACGGGTCCCGTGAGACGGGTACTGCACCATTCTCTCCAACGATGCTGCGACGCTGAGACTGAGGATCAGAAACTTCAGCAGACGGAGGCGGCGGCTGGACCGCACTGCTAGGCCCCGGGCTGGGGCTGGCTTCTGTTGTGTTGACACTTGCGACGCCAACATACTTGGCGATGATAGCCTGCCGTTTGGCGCGGCGAACAGCGAGGGCCACCTCAATTGGAACAGGGGACACAGCCAACTCGAGCTCAGGCTCAGCTTGTGTGTGAGGTGCGGGATCTGGTGGGTGGGCGCTCGGAGGGGGATTCGATTCTACGGTCGAAAGTGTTTTCCTAGGTGGTGGGGAAATTCTGGATGTATGCGTGTCAAATCCGTGAACGACCAACATGTTAGGGTAATAACACTCACTCGCCCTCTTCCCTATCGGAATCAGGTGTCTTTCGGGAATGTGAAGAACCATTAGACGGACGACGGGGAGACTCCAGAGTATGCCGTCGCTCGTCAGTATACGAAGAGCGCCTTCCGCGACCCTCATGCCTGCGATCACGATACCGGCCGCTATCTCTCCTAGCCCGCTCTCGCCTATCGTCTCTTCCTCGGTGATCGCGGTCACGGTCCCGTCGTGGACTGTAATCTCGTCGATAACGGTCATCCGGCGTACGTCTGTCCCGCGTGCTGTGGGATTTTCCTGAGGATCGCGTATCTTTCCAATCTCTAGGTTCCGAATCGCGGGAACGCTTTCTATGTTCGGTGTCTACGGAGCCATCGTAGGGACGCTTTGAGCCTGAAGGGGTGTTAGTCATGTGTTTGATGACGAGTGCGTTGTTACGAGGCACCGCACGATGAAGGAAAGGAAACGGGCGTGGATATCGTTGCTGATGGTAGATTTGGCTCTTTGGTCGTGGTCGTGGAGAAGAAGTGACCACCTGTTGACGCCTTGTTTGGTTTCAATCCCCACGAAATACCGGCGTTCTCCGCACACCAAGTACTGAACCCCCCACAGAATCCATAATGTCTGCGGCTAATATGTGTTGGTCTGACCCTAATTAAAGGACGAATGTGACGCCATATGTTCGATTTACGTGCAGAGTTGTATTCACCATGTGGATTTTACAGGCCGTGACAGTTGGCCAATTCCAAGATTTGGCATGAATTCATGAGATATATTGTAAAATCCAGAAAGTAACTGTTGCACGATGGTGCAGTGGCTGTAATGGCCCCAAGGTGGGAATGCGAGATGATGTCCTCTCCAACGGAGTCACGTGCTCGTGCGCTGAGTTCAAGGCTGTTCCCTCCGGAAAACTTTGGTGTCCATCATCCCTCGCAGCGGAAGCTGTGATTGGATTTGGAGTAATCGGCCCTTGTCTAGCCAGGGAAGCAATTCCGCAGCTAGCAGGGCTCACCGAGTTAGTCTTAGGAGATCAGGGCATGTCGTCTGTCGCGCGGGTGCGCCGTGTCTCTCGTAGACCTTTTTTATTTATTTATTTGAACCCTAGCTGACCTGACAGTAACTCACAGTGCGTCATTGCTCTATCCCCCTAAGACATCGATTGGAGACTGCATATCATCCCAGAAGATAGACAACAAATACAACCCCAGTCGTCCCACACGAGTTGCCCCCGATTGGACCGAGGCCATGACATCGGTCACCATCAGAGTTCACCCACTCAGCGACCGGCAAGAGCGACGCCTACTCGACTACCTCGACGAGAAATACCTCGAAAATCATTATGAGTACGGCAGGCGGTCAGTATTCAGGTGGGTTACCTGCATATTATCGCTCGGCTGAGAAATGTTCCAGACATGACCCCGAATCCAAACTTCCCACCCTTCGGACATACCTTCTGGCGATGCAGAGTTTACTTTCACTGACCCTGCAAGTCCCACCTGTTCCCCCGTCCGGGGTGCTGCGGATCTCGCTCTTGTTACGCCTTACAGGAACTGCGATGGAGGACATTCCCGGGTATTCACCTGATGGTACGGACTTGATCCCACTTCTGGAGTGGCTGGACATTCTCGACCGCGGTTGGCTTTCCGTCTTGTGCAGGCGAGTATGGGACCCGGTGAGGGGCGAAGGTGTAGGATTGCCTGAGGAGTTGCTTGAGAATACACCGCTCCCTACCCAGACGGACTGCACGCGAGTGCACAGCTTGTTGATCGCAGGAATTAGTACGTTGGAAAACTGGTTGGAGGGAAAAAATGAGGACGAAGAAGACAGCCTCGTGCATGACATGCAGCGGCTCGGCCACCAGAGCACTTTCGATGGGCTGTTTCACCGGACGCTTTCCAAGTTACACGAACTGGGACCGGGCGAGGGCACTGACGAGGAAGAGTTGTTGGCGCGTCTTCCGAGTTGGAACACAGAGAACTCAAACGTATATGTGACTGATGTGGATATGGATGGGGTGGATACGGATGGAAGTAATGCGGACATGGAGGAAGCGTTGTACGTGCATACGTAGCAATTATGTGTGGAAAACTTCACGGGTACAGTAACGGCGACCATACAAACAGGAAGCTTCTATCGCTTTCTTTGTGCACGACGACTGTCAGCTATGAGACAACGATGAGCTCCGCAGCAAAGATATAGGTGATGTGATCCCCTACCAGCAGACTTGGCCTTCTTCGGCGCGCCCTTCCCCCTTTTCTTCTTGTCCGCTACGTCCTGCAGCCGCTGTTCCTCACCCTCGTCAATCAGATCTAATCCCTGAAACTCTTTGTTGATAGCGGAGATGGACAATTGCTGCGGGTAGTAGTCAATCATCGAGGGTCCTCGAAGGCGACGTTTGAGATATTTCGCTCCGGTGCGTTGGGAAGTTGGGTTGTATGACGTTTGAAAGATGACACTGCGGAGACGCGTCAACGCTGCGAGTCGTGAGGGTGCGACTGATGCCATACTGCTAGGGGAAAGGCAAAAATGGCCACTTTCAGGCCGGCCAGTGACCGCGGATCAGACCAACACGTGACTATTCACTCTTTCACTCCGCCCTCTAAGGCCTTCCCCAAATTTTGACGTCAGGCCGAACGACCATATTTCGAGCGTATGCAGAGTGTTAAGCGGTAGTCGTAACAGGAACCGTGGTCAGTAAAATGAGACTTACTTCTTGTGTTGATATTTACGCGTTACTCCTAAAGTTGGCGTCAATTAATTTTCTCATGCAGAGGCAGTGTGGACACCTCATCCGCCCTCTCGCACACAGGTGCGAACGACCCATATCGTCGATATACCCGAGAAATCATTTCTGCAAGTATTCTACGATCTCATCCCCAGCATGCTTGCCCATCCCCAAACGATCCACTTCACCTAATACTTCTTCGCCATCTATCGAGCGTGCCACGAAACTTGCAAAGCTATTCCAGCGCGAGGCTCCATCCTGGGTGACAAAGGTCGGAGTAAGACAACGTCTCCTCCGCTTTGGTATACCGCAGCATGAATTACCCGGACTGTTAACGGCCTTCACGCGCGACATTCAGAACCGCGGTTCTCTTAGGTTCGGAGAGAAGACACCCGCACAACTCACAAGATTATTCCATGATATCACTTCTCCTTCAAAAAAGCTGGCAATCGACCAGGCCCTTACATCTTTCCTGTACACTTGGGCCACGGACCCGCGTCACCAAAAGGCTTTGGAGGGCATCGTCTCGAGGGTCACCTTAGATCGAATGACGCGACTCCGTACGGCCGTTGATTTCACGCGTCTTGCAGATAGCTTCCCGCTTGCTCGCAGAATGCGTCGAAAACTCATCCTCCATGTCGGTCCCACCAACAGTGGCAAAACCCACACAGCTCTGCGGACTCTCGCCGCTTCACGTGTGGGGGCATATGGAGGACCCCTCCGTCTTCTCGCACACGAAATCTATGAACGACTCAATACCGGTCAAATTGTACCCCTTGGCGTCGAAGCCGCCGATAACTACGAAGTGGACGAGAACTCGAACCTCGACGTGCAAGTCCCCGGAACCCCGCGCGCCGTTCTAAAACACGGAAATTCACTCTTCGTGCGACCATGTAGTTTACTCACAGGGGACGAACTACGCAATGTGGAAGGCGCGACACTATACAGTTGCACTGTCGAGATGCTCTCCTTGGACAAGCGTTACGACGTTGTCGTCATCGACGAGATTCAGATGATCGCAGACTCACAGCGGGGACCAGCCTGGACGGCTGCCGTGTTGGGGACCGCGGCGGAAGAGTTACATCTGTGCGGTGAGGAGCGCGCTGTCCCGATCGTTCAGGCCCTTGCCGAGATCACAGGGGATGAGCTTGTCATCAATCACTATCAGCGTTTGTCGCCACTCGAAGTCGCCCCTCGAAGTCTTGAATGCGACTTGACCCGTATCCAGAAGGGCGACTGTGTCGTCACATTCTCGCGCTCCAATATATTCAACTTGAAAAAGAATATCGAGGAGAAAACTGGTCACCGCTGCGCCGTCATTTATGGCAGATTACCGCCTGAGATTCGCGCAGAGCAGGCAGCATTATTCAATGACCCTAGTAGCGGTGTTGACGTCTTGATCGCAAGCGATGCCGTCGGAATGGGGCTTAATCTGTAAGTGCTCACCATTCGCGCTGTACCCTGAACTAACCTCAAAAAAAGCAAAATTCAACGTGTAATATTTGAGACCATGAGCAAATGGGACGGGTGGCAGGAAGTACCCCTGGACATCTCTCAAGTTAAACAAATTGCCGGTCGTGCCGGTCGCTATGGTATGGGAGTGGAAAGTGGTGTGGTCACCACGCTCGAGCCGTCGGACCTTCCGCTGCTCAAGGCCGCAATAGACGCAAAACCGGAACCGCTCCGCTATGCACGTGTCGGTTTTATCTCGAGCACACTCATGGACATCTTCGAGGCCCTTCCCCGTGGTTCCACTGCAACAACTGTACGCGACACCCTCCTTTTCTGCTCACTGCTTCCGCCGAGTATGATCGTGATGGACCCAAACACAAAGGAGGTGGAGGCGATGCGCTACATCGACTCCTTCAGCCAGGATCTGACTTTTGCCGAACGCGCATTGATGCTGCAGTGTCCCTTCCCCTCGATGGATGACCAATGTAAAGCGATCATGGGCCAGGTGCTTAGCACGTACCAAAACAAATTCTCGGTGGACCTGCGCGAGATCCTACTCCACAGCGGACTTTTAACGACCCTAGAACAAGTGCTCGTATCGAAGAAAACGAAGAGGATACTCCCCAAACCGAGGTTGGACCTTGCGAGTCTCGAGACGCTACACAGCGTGTTAACCGTGTATGCATGGCTCTCGCTGCGTAACAGCATCGCATTCTATGCGTACGATCTAGCAGTTGCGTTACGGAAGGCCACACAAGAAGCAATGGATTATTGTCTCAGCAGCTTCAGCACAAGCAGCCTAATTCGGCACCCCCATCGAACCTCAGGGTTTAAGGCACAACCTCTGCATGGGCTGCTGATTCCCCAGGCAAGTATACATTGCCTTGGAGTCGATATCTTTGCTGATAGATAGACATACAGAAGTTGTTCAAGGCCAGGGCATAGCACGTGCCAGCGCCGCACTCTTCGAGTATAACTAAGGCAGCCCACCATTTTGATGCTTGGTCATAATGCAACCAAATACGGTCTTTATTTCGCCTTTTCTCGGCCTGACCCTAGCAGGGGCACCTGATGGGCCACGCTCTCAACCAGATTTATCCACTCGTCCTGGTGACCATAATTCATTCAATGCCATCGTACGGCTGGCAATATGGCGGAAACCCCACTTAACCACGCCACCTATGGACTGGGCTTTAACGACTACAATCCTGAGGGCCAGGAGTCGGCGGTCTCTTGGTGTCTAGGTCTCAGTAATGTCTTATGGACTGGTTTGGGCGATGATCAAGTCGCTTGCCGGAACTGCCGCTCTGCGTGCTTGTTCTCGTCCCCAGATCTAGGATACACACTGATTACCTTGTTGTCCGTTTGAGTTCTTGTCGTTCATGGTCTTCCCGTTTTCGTTATCTTTGTCGTTTCAGTCTCAATCCTATTATCAAGTATATCACATTGTACATACTCACTATATTCCATGCGTACGGCGAAGGTGTAATAGGACGTATCTTTGAAATCTCCTAACTCCTGGGAGTGGCCGTTACGTTAGACAGGGCAGCTGTTTCCCTTGAGCAGAAAACTCTCATGAGTTGAGGAAATGAGCCACACGGTTAGCGGTGCTGCCAGTTGTCAGGACTACAGTAATACAGACGCAAGATAAATTACAGCCTCTATCTAGAGCATTCGTACAAGGGTATTACCATGAGGGACTCAAATGACATACAAAACGGCTTACGAACCCTCCAATTGACAAAACCCACGAAAAAAGACACGCCGTACATAGTAAAACTCTTCGGAACAGGAAAGGCACCAAAGTACAGAGAGGAACACCTCACCCATGGCCTCACGAGCTGGAATGCGTTGGTCCACCATGATACCCTCGTACCCCACTAATTTCGGCTAAAGGTGCTGGAGCCCCCAATCGCTGATAAGATCGGTATGTGTTCGCGAGGCTGTATCGGCCGCGCTTGGAGAATCTGTCACGCGTACAGCACACCACGATGATTCCGAGTAACACCAACCCGCCGCCAATGGAACACACGATGATGATTGGAATTTTTTCCCTCAGAAATGCGTTACCACTGCTTGATGAGCCGGTACTGGGTCGCGGGTTGGAGTTTTTGAGTGCTTTATCAAACGAGGTGGTCTGAGTTGGGTACGCAGTACTGGTAGCGGTGTGGTTGACCCTGACGTTCACGAAATCGGCGTGGGCTGCTGCGGGGTCAGTGGTGGATAGCAATTGTACGTATGGGTCAGCGGTAGTGTTCACGCTGCCATCGACAAAATCGCCGAAGTTGATAAGGAGATATACGTTCCGGACTGGCAGTTAGAGGACATAAACATAGGCCACGGTAGGAGTCGCAGTGCCCACTTACGGAAAGAGGTCCCAAGAATGAGATCGTAATATGGGGACGCGCCGGAGGACATGGGCTGGAACTGGAATAGGTACTCAGACTGCGCCTATAACACCCACGAACTAGACATACTGCACCGAGGCAAACGCGGCCATCTGGATTCGTCAGGGCATCGTCGGAATTCGTATCGAGTGGGTGTATAGGGTATGTTTGACCACCAAACTTGAAAGCGATGTTAATCTCAGCGTCGCAGGGTATAAGCCATATTGGGCCGAGACCTTCCACGGATTGTAGCGATGCACCCGGGATGCCGGAATATATCGCGCCCGACACTTCCCTTTGAATGACGGTCGTAAGGACAATCCAGGCAAACGAAAAATAATCCAACGTACTGAGGAACTTGGGGAAACGAAAATCCCGTATCGAAGACCGCCGTCAGCTGCTTCGGATTCTGGGTACCTTGAACCCTGGTTTGAGCTTGGATGGGTTGCCCATCCGGTCCAATGACGCCGTCCTCGTCTAGGAGTACTTGCCAATGTTGGTTGGGAGCATCAGGTGGTTGAAGGGAAGTGACTGGTTCCCGTGGTTGGCTTGTAATGTTCTCTAAGCCTTGCAGACTCTCGCCCACCGTAATACTGCCGGGGTACTTTTCCGTCGGGTCATTCGAGCGCCCAAGAAGGACTGTGAGGATGTTGGGAGCTGATACGTTCTGTTGGAATATGCGATCGAGTACCGTGTCACCCTGGGGTTGGTTATTGAGAGAAGCATGGATCCTCGAACCCCTATTAGGTCCTAGGCCCAGCATGCCTGACACGGGAGGAGTGTCCGATGACTGGGGTGAAGTAACTTCCACTGTGTGACGGATAAAGAATAGAAAGCAAGCATCGTGTGGTCCACTCACGGAACGCTTGATCTGGAACCGTATACCCCAGAAAATCCAACTGTGTCGTTTTGATGTTCCCTGGTGCATGAAGATGTTGGGGCCTCACCTGAGGGTTTGAATGCGAGCCACTCACCGGATACATTGCCAAGAGCGTACGTGATTTCTGAGCGCACACCCGTATCAGTGGCGGCTGTTATCGTACTTGCAACCCATAAGTCGGAGCTGATACAGACGCGTGAGCACCTCTTATTGTAATGCTGCTAATCGTTTGATTCACCTTCCCGTATCTACGAGGACTTTGAATGGTTGCCCTCCTAGGGTGGCATTGACCATGTAGTTCAGGTTCCGTCCGTTTTCCAGGCCAGAAACGTGGTCCCTTTTGGAAGTAAGAGATGGCCTAAATTCACCACGCACTCCTACGTGGAGGGCAGAGACACGATAGATTGTCTCGAACAGGAGCCAGACGAGGTAGAGGGGGAAGGCCATGTAGAAGGCGCTATGGAGGAGCGGTGAACCAGACGCCAAGCCTATTATGGTCGGGCGCCTCGTGCCCATCACCGCATGTGGCCAACGGAACCGTGACCCACACTGGCAGATGTGGTGCCTTTGACGTTCCCATAGAGTACTATACCGCCATTGTTTTCCCTTTGTAGAACCAATAATGCCGAGAGGGGTTATCACGACAGTACCATGGACAAAGCGTGGTAAGTTGCTGTCACAGTAGAACCAAGCGAGGAATGAGCGATAAGTTACCAGCCCTGAGCCTGAGTGCCTATGCACTGGAGTGGCAGGTTCTAGACGTCTAGGGCTAGCGCCCAGCCTATCACACGTCAATGATTTGACGCGCGCATATATTAACATGTCAAACATGTGCCAGAAGTGAAACAGGCATTAGTTGACCACAATATTTCTCACCTCAAAAACTTGATATTCTCAAAGCTTATAACAAAGTTTGAAAACTTTTGGGTGCTCCTTGAACTGCTACCACCACCAGGAGCAGTTTTCCCACAGCAGAAGCTGGGGCAAGGACAGGCAATGTCCCACAAGTAACATTGGCCCCTAGCCAACAACCTCACCCCCAAACGCACGCCCCACTAGGCATACCTGCATTCCCCTGCCACGCCATCCTACCCTACCTTATGCTCCCAACATAAAGAATAATGAGTGCCACCACGGGTAGGAATAATAAATGATTGCAGGTACACCCCCCAGAATGTAAAGGTATCAAGTGTGAGCTGCATATATGTCTCGACACTATTCAATATGGGGGACATGAGAAACTCGCGCAGCAGGTGGTACAGCAAAGATTGTGAAAGATCATCAGTAACACAGCGAGACAAGGATACGTAATAACACGGGTCTATACAAAGAGGTCACCTTCGTCGCACTGGGGATTCCTGTACCCTTTCATGCTCCATCATGGACGCAGCCCGGGTGCCCCTTGGCGGGACATAAGGCGTATCTTTAGCAGCTTCGGTGCGGCGTCTTTTCTCAGCACGAGCGCGGGTACCAGGAGACGGAAAGGAGCCTTCTGACAAACTACGGTCTGGGTCATCGCCCTGGCTCAGACTTGCCTTGGGCCCGGGAGGCGGCTGCACCGGCGCGGTTGCACCCAGTTTCAGTTTCCTGACAATCGCAAACAGTTCGGCGTCAGAGGCATCCCCTGAGCCGTCGGGATCTGCGACTGTGACGCCGTCTGGCAGCGAAGTCTGTAGTCGTCGGGAGATTTCCAGGTCGTCAGTGCTAAGACTATGCGTCTGATTGTCGGCCAGTAAACCACCTTGCAGTACTCCTTGGATAGCTAAGGGCGCCGCGTGTCATTATGGGCTGATAAAATAGCCAGATGTGACTCGCAACGCACCTGGAGACACTGCGCCGGGTTGCAAGTCTGCCTCAACCTCATGCATGTCGCCCTCGTCATCCGAGTACGCTATAAATTCATCCACGACCTGAGACTCGGGATCGGGCTGCGGCACCGTAGCGGCGACAGTAACAGAAGTTTTCGTCTTTGCTTTTTCCCTTGAGGTGGTCCGCGAAACAGCAGGCGCAGCATCATGTAGGTTGATGGATCGTAAATTTGAACCAGCGCGTGTTCGGCGTGGTGATATAGAGCGAACTATTGGTAGTGCTTTTGTACTTCCTCGCTTTCTCCTCCTACCCTCAGATTGCATTACTTCAGGCACTGCTCCTGGGGAGCTGGGCTGTTCGGGGCTCCTGGGGGAAGGACCAGGTTCCCCAGCGACCTTGTCATCTACCTCAGTCCCTCGTAGGGTCGCATCGAGGTCATCGGGGACAGGTTCCTCCACAACTTGTTGCGCGTGCTTCTAAAACGAGGTGTGGTCAAACGCAGACGAGAGCGAGTGAAGAAGGTCGGACTGACTGTTCGGCGTCTTTTGGATGCCAGTGCATCGCCGGGAGAGACACCACCTCGCCGCGCAGCCGCCCTCGTGAGAGGACCTGTTTCTGGCTCTCGCTCGGTGGTCCGTTCCTCGGCTTCCTCTGGCGGCTCAGCATCCTGATTACGCGGGCTAGGGCTTACTCCTGGCTGGAGCCCTATAGACTGTCCCTCGTCTTCTTCTTCTTCTTCTTCTTGAGGTTGAGCATTCATTCTCTTGGTCTGGACTACGCCACCCTCATCATCTGTCGCCGAATCTCCTCCATCCTCTGCGCCCAACTCCACCAAGTCGTCATTATTTGCAATTAATTCAGCGTCCTGGTCGATCCTTCCATACCTCCTGTACTTATATTGCCCTTTCCCGTCGGGTGCAGGTGGGTTTCCTTCAACGATCTCGGCAATCCTGTTGTCCAAGCGCTCCTGATTTTTGCGATAGCGCTCACGCCAACCATCTTTGGGATGCCGGCGTGCCCAGGTGTATTGACCAAATTCATCTGCCTGAAAGGGGATGAGAAATATGGAGAATGAGCATAGTAAGTACTCACGCGTCGTATCAAATCGGCATATATGAAGTGACCAGTGCGCCCGCCTTCTGCTTTATCAGGCAGGACTTCGGCTATATATTGACAGAGGTGCTCGTCATCTTCCTCTGTGAACTCGGTCCGACTGTGTTCGTGAGAAATCACCGATGAAACTGTCTGCGGATGCCTCACCGTGACAATATTCTGCGCCCAGGCACACCCTTCTCGACGACAGGTGCTAGCTGGAACCGACGGGAACTGATACACCTATCGACGAAACCAGACATGCGAACATGAGTCTTCCGTGAGATGGCGTATTTATCCTTCAAGTGTTTGTATTCATCCGGCCTTGTGGTAAGAATCACGTCCGCAGCGTAGTCGTCATCTGTGACCCGACCACCATACCCCTGTCGAAGACGTCCTCACTAAGCATTTGTGGAAAAGCAGTTAGGAACTCACAATGATACGCCTTGTTATATCCGCATTCTCGAAGTTGTGAAGAAGGAATGACGCCGATTCTCCGTTGGGAAGTGAGAAGAGTGGCCTTTGTTGACCCTGATGATTGGTGGATGAGAAGTTGATCAGTAACAGACATTGCCAGGGAACGAATAAACCTACGCCATCACTATTAGTGCTGTTTTCTCTCGTATACCTTTCCGCCACACTTGCGTCCCGAGTTCTCGTCATCGCGGTCATAATCACCGCGAACCTGTTGCGTTGCTGTCAAATAGAAATAACGTCATATCACGTGGTTATGTGACGCGTAAATCAGCGTTGCTGCCAGTGGCCAATTCCATTCTTCGCGCTTTTGACGTCGAGCTCTGGTCCCGCCTGTGCCAACCACCGTCACGGCAACTTGACCATTAAATGAGCCCATGATTACCCGTTACGACGAACACCTTCCGTTTGTCGGTCCGGCATCCCCGAGTTGACGGATTCATGAGCTCGACTCCTGTTCGCTACTATCGGAGGGCCATCCATACACAAGTTCCTTCCAGACATAGGACTCCTCTCCTGACTGAGACCAGATGTCACCTTTGGCAGATGCCACGGAACTTGTATCAAGCAGCACTTCCGGGCCACCATTTTGAAGGTAGCACTGCTGCTACTGCATATTCTGTGATCGGCCTCTGTGAAACAGTTCGAAAGGTAACTTTTCTGTTTACAGAGGGCCGGCAGTGCTACGAGTAGTATCTTCATACCAAGCAGGCGTTGTCCTGCCGACGGAGTGTTGATGACATTCCCTGCACTTGCTCGTGAATTCGTGCTCTGTCTGGTCGATGTGAGCTTGAATGCGGAGGTCCGTGGCGCCGCACTCGACGCCGATTTTGTGACTCCCTTCCGTTCATGCGAAGTAAGCAGCAGCTTATCTGCAAGCCAGGACAGAGACACTGTAAATTAGCCTGATTAGGTGTACACGTCCCCCCAGGACCTGTCTGTCGCACACAGATGACTCTTTATGACGACACTATCTGTTTGATTTGCAGAAATAAATAGAAGCAACCAGCACTGTAGTACATGTAAATCAACGTTGTATCCATGCATTCCGTCGCGGATGAGTGTACGAGTGGGTATTTAATCGACACATGGAGACGAGAGCACGACTTGATTAGGGTCGAGGTTGGAAAAGGAATGATGCTTAATTGTCTCTGGTCGACTTACCTGGGTAGGATCGGCAAATCCCTCAGTTGAAACGTATTTACTATCCAGGAATATTTTGAGATTGGCAAAGGAACTTCAGTAGCGGAGGGACCCATATATTGCCTTACTAATATCCGTTTACATGGGCTTGATTCACCCAAAGACGTCCCTCAGGCTGTATCACCTAGCGAAACGTAACTTGAACCAAAGTACAAAACCCCTTTGGCGTCCAGTCTCAACAGTAAGAAATCGGTCACTTTAAGTGCGGGTTTGCACCAGCAGAGCTATGTAATGTTCCGTGCCAACGTCCAATCCACGCAGAAAAGATGCCATCCTAGACGATAGGACAAAAGGAATGTGCATCACGGCCATTTGCACACCTGCATGGCCTTGTGCAATTTCTTGGAGTTAGGCCATTGACAGTCAGGTCGAAATGGACGTTCCAAGGCCGTCAGTCAGATTCCGGATTTCAGCACAGACCGGAATGGTGACAGTACGCGCTTAGGTGGATGCCTATTATGGATACCGGATGATTGGCATCTAAATCGGGAGCAGGGACCGGAGTGCGCTGGACGCACCGGTTAAGGGACAACAATTCTTATAAGAAAGCAACACAGCTCTCTTGATATTATCGTCCCACATGCTGCCATTGAAGATCCCGAACACTAGGACACGGCGTGGGGCTTGTGCATGCCAAACATCAGCACAGCGGTGTACATCACACACCTTTCCTTTGTTTTATTTTTTATGCGATGAGGCTCTGGACGTATACTGCAGGTCGAGTCTCATCCACTGAGCACGCATGTACCTGCGGTCAGTGTCAAGGCTGCACATTGGGGGTTGCATGCATCCATGGGAGGGAGCGATTCACAGCGGGACAACCACTAATCACCTTTAATCAGCACCGAGTGGTTCGGTGACTCAACTAATTCGGGCACCTGGCAGAATGAATGACGGGGCCGCCAACGATCATGAAACGGGGCCTATTACAGTACTATGGCGTTGCGCAGCAATCGAGACCCGGTTACAGTATGACGCGATGCATCTTCCCAACTCCGAAACGGGAAGGAAAAAAAAAAAAAAGGGAAAACGAAGGAAACAACAAATTGGTCGCTTGTGTTTGGTACCCTTCCTTCTTTGCTTTTACGGGCGAAAATACACAAGAGAATCGTTTGCAACGTGCGTGCATGGGCTGAGTCTGGACTGGACCGGATAAGCGGAGCCTAGAAACCTTGAGATGAATGAAGTGTTGAGTAATACGGATGACAATGACTGCCACACTTTAACGCTGAACGCTGATAAGGTCAGCGCCAGTGCTGTGGCCGAGGCTGATTGTTTTCTCTTTTTTATGATTTCAGGCTCTGTGCGTGGGTCGCCTGAAGTACCCAACGAAGCCGCAAAAGTGCAATACAATGATTGGTACGAATTATCGGGTATCACCATCCCTATGTAAGCGACCGGCCGTTGTTTATGGATCAAGGCCGCATCGGAAACGAAGAGGATATGATTGGGTTCATGGCGCCGACACAAGAATCAGGCCATTACATTACATTATGCTCCAGCCAGCGCAGCACAGCCCCTTTCAGTACAAATATTATTCCCTTTCTTTCCCCCGTCTCACCTGATTTCCTTCCCGTTTCACCCGATCCATCAACCCGCAGTGGTTGTCATCCCGAACCCCCACGACACCCCGCAGCAGTGGACACAGCATGGTCTTCAAGGGCACCCTACGTGCTGTAAAGAACGTCACCAACGGATACTCGGATGCCGAAGCAAAAGTCCGTACAGTCACAAGTAACGAGAATGTTATTCCAAGTGGTGCGCAGATGCATGAGCTCGCCGAGATGTCTTACAACCAGTATGTTTCCTCGTTCACGAGGTCTATCGTTCGTCTCGCTTACGGCCAAACCATAGAGAAGATTTCGTTGACATCGTCGCCATGTTGGATAAACGTCTGAACGATAAGGGCAAATACTGGCGACACGTATACAAAGTATGTCGAAAACCCCTCTCCCCCACGCTCTTCTCCGATACTGACAAATCACGCCAGTCCCTTCTCGTTCTCGAATACCTCTTGCACAGCGGCTCGCCTAAAGTTGCACAGTACTTCCGCGACAACGTCTACATTATCAAGACGCTCGCAGAATTCCAGCACATAGACGATAATGGGCGTGACGTCGGCGCGGATGTCCGCGTGCGTGCCCGCGAGCTCTCGCGTTTACTCGCAGACGACAATAGTCTAGCGGAGACACGGCGTCGGCGCAAGCAGATGCGTGACCGCATGGCGGGAAAGCGAATCAACGAGAGCGACGACGAGAGGTCAGAGTCCCCACGGCGGCCGCAACCCCAACAAGCGAAGAAGCCTAGCCGGGAGGAGCAGGAGATCCAGCGCGCGCTGCAGCTGAGCGAGCAAGACGAGGCAGAGCGCCGGCGGCGGCTCGTGGAGCAGGGCAGAGAAGGTTTATTCGACGATCCGAAACCCATGCCTAGGTAAGGCTATGCACCCTCGGACTCTTCCACGCCAGGAAGGCCGACCGCTGACCGCCACCCGATGTTGTTGCTGCTTAGTAACCTGATCGATCTCACGGTCGACGAGTCCCAGCCGCAGAAGCTTCAGCCACAGTTCACATCGCTCCCGCCGCAGATGACGACGGCATCATATGCCACGTACGGTCCCTCTGCGGTACAGGCACAGTTCACTGCGTTCGACCCATACGCCCAACAGGCGCAATATGAGGCTATGCTGCAGGCAGCATACGCGCGACAGCAAGCTGAGGCAGCAGAACAACAGCAACAACAGTACTACGCCCTGCAGTTCCAGGCTGCACAACTTCAGGCCACACAGTTGCAAGCGTACCAGCAGCCCGCGCTCGTACCACAGAAGACTGCATTTGGGTGAGCCTACCCCCCTCCTACTTCACCTATGTTCCCCCAACATTGACCTCGCATTTCGTAGTTCGAATAACCCCTTCGCATCAGACATTTTCTATGGGCAGCCGACCTCGTCGCCCGTTCCAACCCCACAACTACTGCATTCCACTCCACCCGTATCAAGCGCGAGGTCGACTCCCGCCCTCGTGCAGGGCCGCCCCTTGTCGAGTGCGTCAGTCTCGTCGGGTGCTTCTTCTCTCCCGCCGCGCACGCCCATCTCCTCGCGCGCCGACGCTCTTTCAAATGTACTCGCCTCTGCGGGCCCAGGTGGTATCGATACTTTCGGGAACGTCGGGTCACTCAGGTACGGCGGCTCGGCGTTCGGTCTCACGGCGCAGCGTGTAGGTGGTACCTCTAGATCTGCTGCGCCATAGACACAATATTATTCATTTATGCTCAATCATGACCATCTCATTTATGCACCCACTTCTTGCCCCTGTATGTCTTGCTGCTGTTACTTTCACATTTTTGTATGTACCGGAAGTTACTTGCACTCGAGGATTGATCAGTCACCGCCCGTCTTTCGGGTCGAGTTGTATTTCTTTTAATTCAATAGAACAGAACACAATGGGAACAGGTTTCGAGTCTCGCACGAGACCGTCAGAGTGTCAATGGTCGAAAGCAGGTGAGAAAGCAAGGCAGTCTACCCTTTTCTCGGCTCCGATAGGGGATCATGATCGATCATGTCATGTCATGGCCGTACTAGTCGTTAAGTTAGGTCTTCCATTGCGGGTTATCATGAACGTGATTAACTGTCCGAACACAGCATCACGTGCCTCGAATGCATGGATTGGCATCCGCGTGACTTGTGATCATGGGTGTGGGTGGGTGACTCGGTTGTCAGTGGTGACTCGGAAGGCGTATGCTCGGGTCGAGACTGCATCGATCTTTTCTCATATTCTCATTACGACGCGTCTTCCGCTATAGCACCATGTCACAAACCCAAGGAACTATCACGCCAGCTAAATCGGACCCTCCCTCCGGGGCTGCGACTCCGTTGGGCAGTGAACCCAGCGCGAGTTCAAAGAGCGCAGGTATGTGCGCAAAGCGAAAGATGATGGTATATATTGCTCACCATTATCCAGCCAAGAAGGAGGCCAAACGATTAGAGAAAGAGGCCAAGCTCGCTGCAAAAGCAGCCAAAGCTGTGGCCACCACACCTGCGGGGGAGAAAAAGGCCAAGGAGAAGGCCGCCAAGGAGGAAGTGGCCCCGTTTGTCAACATGACACCCAAGGGCCAGAAAAAGGGTGAGTCTATACGTTGGACATAGGCGTGGTTAGACATGGCGCAGGTGCTAGCACCATCCTCGTTGCTCGGTCATTCATGCAACAGCTTATGAATGTCATGGAACTGTTACCCATCGCGCGCCATGCTGATCCACCGATTTTTCAGATCTTTCAGTGCCTATGGCTTCTGGCTACGATCCAATTGCTATCGAAGCTGCCTGGTACGATTGGTGGCTGGAACAAGGCTTCTTCAAGCCTGTACTTGATGCCAATGGCGGACCCAAACCCGAGGGTCTGTTCGTAATATCTGCGCCACCGCCGAACGTGACCGGAAATCTGCACATCGGCCATGCGCTCACGACTGCCATCCAGGATACACTCGTGCGATGGTGAGTAGAGGCAGGGGACGTCATTCCTATACTGCTCTGACTCCCTGAAGGTACCGCATGCAGGGCAAGACCACATTATTTGTCCCCGGGTTTGATCACGCGGGAATTTCAACGCAATCTGTCGTAGAAAAACGGTTGTTCAAATCAACGGGCAGGACACGTCATGATCTGGGCCGCGAGAGGTTCCTTGAAACCGTGATGGACTGGAAGAACGAGTACGCTTCCATCTTCTGTCGATATGACATCCTTGAATCTCTTCTGTACAGTTACCAGGGACGCATCACAAATCAACTCTATAGACTCGGTGGCAGCTACGACTGGTCTCGTGTTGCCTTCACCATGAATCCTGTCAGTTGACGTACCGGGTTCACCTCCCCACACTCACATCTGTTCCTAGCAACTTTCAAAAGCTGTGGTCGAGACCTTTTGTCGCCTACACGAGGAAGGCATCATATATCGCGCGAACCGCCTCGTGAATTGGTGTGTCCGTCTCAACACCACACTCTCCAATCTCGAGGCAGGTGCTTTTATGATACTACCTGGGGTTGTTCTAATTAAGCTGTTTGCCCAGGTCGACCAAAAACAGCTCGAGAAGCGCACGCTTCTGAGCGTGCCAGGCTATGACCCCAAGGAGAAGTTCGAGTTTGGTGTCATCACCTCGTTTGCCTACCCCATTGAGGGCTTGGGTTCGGCAAAATCTCTAAATGGATGTATTCACGCACTGATATGACACCATCGACGTAGACGAAAGGATTATAGTGGCGACCACGCGCCCAGAGACCATGCTCGGAGACACTGCCATCGCTGTGCATCCTAATGACGACCGTTATAAAGTGAACAATCTATTTTGCTTATTCGGAGACCTGTGCGGCCACTGACATAGCGCTATAGCACCTTCATGGGAAGTTTGCTGTCCATCCCTTCGTAGACCGCCGTATTCCAATAGTGACGGACGACATCGTCGTTGATATGACCTTTGGGACGGGTGCTGTGAAGATCACCCCTGCCCACGATCCAAATGATTATGATGTTGGAATACGACACAAGCTTGATTTCATCAACATTTTGAACGACAATGGCACTTTCAATGCAAACGCTGGACCTCATTTCCAGGTGTGTGCCTCGTTGCGGATAACTTGAGTTGTCCTGACCGGAATCCACTGCAGGGAATGAAGCGTTTCCACGCGAGGGTAGAGGTTGTGAAGAGACTGAAGGAGCTGGGCCTGTACATAGAGACGAAGGATAACCCCATGCCAATTCCCATCTGCAGGTGCGTACGTCATCTTTGTCACGGTGCAATTCTAACGTTCTTACAGTAAGTCTGGCGACATCATTGAGCCCATGTTGAAGCCCCAGTGGTGGGTGAACTGCAAACCCCTTGCTGAGGAAGCCATCAAAGTGAGCTCTTCGTCACTACATAATCAAGGTGCTCATGAGCCGCACTATTTCCAGCGCACGAGGGCTGGCGAGCTCCATATAGCGCCAAAGCAATCCGAAGGCGACTGGTTCAGATGGCTGGAGAACATTCAGGACTGGTGTATCTCGCGCCAGCTCTGGTGGGGTCATCGCTGTCCGGCGTATTTCGTGCGTATTGAGAGCCAGGAACAAGACGTAAGACTTTTTACGTAGTCTCAGTGCCCCTTTTCTACAAATCTGTTACAGAGCTCGGATGGCAAGTTCTGGGTCGTGGGTCGTAACCTGGAAGAAGCCACGGAGCGGGCAAAGAAGCTCGCTGGCAGCTCAAATTTCACATTGGAGCAGGACGAGGACGTTCTTGACACGTGGTTCTCCTCTGGTCTCTGGCCTTTCTCCATCCTTGGCTGGCCCGACAAGGTATGAGGATGATTTGTAACCCTTGCTTGCTGACTCTGTTCTCCCCACAGACAGCAGACTTTGAAAAGTTCTATCCTACATCTATGCTCGAGACTGGATGGGATATCCTATTCTTCTGGGTGGCGCGCATGGTGATGCTCGGTATACGACTGACTGGAAAGGTGCCATTCGATGAAGTGCTTTGTCACGCGATGATCCGCGACGCACACGGTCGCAAGATGTCGAAATCCCTCGGGAACGTCATCGACCCCCTCGACGTCATTCAGGGTCTAACTTTGGAGAAGCTCCATGAGAAACTATACGAAGGTAACCTCGACGCAGCGGAAATTGAGAAGGCCAAGTCAGGTCAGAAGAAGGACTTCCCGAAAGGCATCCCACAGTGCGGTACCGACGCATTGCGTTTCGCACTCTGCGCCTACAGTGGCGGAGGTAACTGCCTTCTGTACCCCCAAGTGCCATGATTGATGAAAGATTCCAGGTCGTGATATCAACCTCGAAATCCTGCGTGTGGAAGGTTACCGCAAGTTCTGCAACAAGATCTTTAATGCAACTAAATTCGCCATGTTGAAACTCGATGAGTCGTTCAGACCCGTACCAACACACAAAGTCGGTTTTCATCTTGAATCGACTAGATCATCGTCTAATTTTCTGGTCTGTTATTAGCCCACTGGCAACGAGAGTCTCGTCGAGAAGTGGATCCTGCACAAACTTAACATCGCTGCCGCGGAGACCAACAAGCAACTTAGTGAACGCAACTTCATGGCCGCAACCAACGCAGTTTACAACTTTTGGCTTTACGAGCTTTGTGATGTATATATTGTACGTCATCTCTTCAGTAGTTGGGCTAGCTGGTTGACAGCGGATGCGAAACTAGGAAGCTATGAAACCCATGACAGACCCCTCGGCACCAACAAGAACCCGCATCTCGGCCCAGCAGACGCTTTACACATGTCTGGACCATGGTTTACAGCTGCTACATCCTTTCATGCCTTTCGTGACAGAGGAGTTATGGCAACGCCTCCCCAGGCGGCCAAATGACGCGACACCGTCAATTATGGTGTCAAGGTACCCCATATATGTACGTTTTTCCGCTACCATGGTTGGTTGTGATAGCCGAACGCTTTGTAGGAGAAGGAATTTGTATTTGAAGAGGCAGACGGACAATTCGACCTACTCTTCAACGCGATCCGAACGAGTCGCTCGCTAGCGGCGTCTTATAATTTACAGTCGGATATTCGGAGTACGTCTCGACCCCAGCCAAAGCCTCTCTTTACTGATTATCGCATATAGTCTTCCTCCACATACAGGATGATGGCGAGGCAGCCCTCTTCGAGTCTCAGAAAGGTGTTATCACTACGCTCACCAAAGGCTGCAAGTCCGTTGAAGTTGTACGTGACGTTAGCAAGGTCCCGCAGGGGTGTGGGTCAGCCGTCGTCACGTCCACAATTAGCGTGCATATTCTCGTGCGCGTAGGTTCTCTTCATTGTTTGGGCTAATCGCTTTTTCCTGATCGTGAATTCCAGGGCCTGATCGATCTGGATGCCGAAATCGCCAAGTGCGAAAAGAAACTTCAACTCGCACGACTGAACTTGGACAAGGTCAGAAAGGTAGAAGCACAGCCAGATTACGTTGACACTGTCCCTGAAAACGTGCGGATCATAAATGAGGACAGGGTGCGTCACGCCGTCAATGCTTCCTGACCAATTACCAACTGATGTGCCGCAGAGGAAAACCTTAGAAGCCGAAGTTTCTACCCTAGAATCCTCAAAGGAGATGTTTGCAAAATTGAAATAGACATGGATTCTGACCGGTATTGGGCAACTTCTATAATTTCGATAGGAAATGGGATTGAGGTATGACGCCCGTCACAGACGCGAGACTTTGGTTGTACAGTATATTTCTCTGTAATTGGCTAGCAACGAAGAATGAATAGTCGTATTCTGAATAGCACCAATCCTATTCAGGTCTTTTGCCGCCTTTTTTGCCGCAGTGGCACCCGATTGATTTCTGTGATAGATGGAGAATATGGGCGCCCATTGCAATATACTGCCCCCTCACCTCCCATCTTTACTGGTTTGTTCCCGTGCTCACTTGTGATCGATGATGATTTCGAGGGTCTCCAGCTCCCACCTTGTCGAGCGCTCCCTCAGCATTTGGACCAGCTAGTTTGATCCCATCGTTCAGGGTGTCCTGTACAGTACAGTGCACCATCACTCCTGGACCACCAGCATGCGGCCTATGACTGTAACAGCGGTAAATCAAATAAGTCGAATTTTTACCAGATGGGGATCACGTCGTGGAAAATTCCCCAGACGCGAGCAAGTGGTTGCTGCATAGTTAATCAAAGAAGCCTTCATCGTCCACAATTCCAAATCGGTATCTGCACGCCGTGGTGGATCAGGCGCTGGCGCGACTTGGAAACGACGACAGTACTGTAAACCAAGCGATTACGTGTTTTGGTCGGGCACCGGTTCACACCCTCTCTTTCGACAGCCTGAAAACCAGCGGCGCGTGGACGGGAGCAAAAATAAAGGGGGGGGGGGAATAAGTGCTTCATCCAAAATGCGCAGACTGTTCTCATCAAAACACAGCTGTAGCCTCCATGTGCCACTGGGCGATCCTCCTCAAGATATGCATGAATTGCTGAGACAGCGTTTAATTTTCCGTATGTTTCATCAATTGTAATTTGACTGATACAAGCGGTCAAAACACACCATGCATCGCTTGAACTTCTTATGCCCCCCTTCATCGGTTGAGGGGTTGTACAGTAGTAGCCACCCATCGCAGGAACATCGAGTTGATTTCGAAGTGTTACGAGACCGATAGCGCTCCGCGAAATATATTCTGCTGCATCGACCCCTGAGACACTTCTAGCGCGCTTGGGACCGAAGGTATGGGCCGCATGGCTGTACAGCACGTATGTTATCGAGGGACGATGGAAGTTTGTTATCCTCCCGCCCCAGTCCGTGCCACCATCAGGAGGCCACGAGGAAGAATGGGTGAGATTGCTTTGTGTGCGTATGATCATGCGGCCCACGTACCACTGGTACGAGTGTGCGCCGTGTGCACCCACTTGATCGTTTTAAGTTTGGAATCACACCTGAAGCAAATTACAAGCAGCGTATTCACACGGTCTGCCACTTATAAATCCCGTTCTGGTCATATTTCGGGTTCTTAACAAAATAATAATGACGTTATCATTACCTTATCGTTTCGATCATCACGTTTATTACCAAAATTCCGCTGATAATTCTAGCGATAATTTATTACTGAACCCTTTCTCAGCTTTGCGACACATTTGCGACTGGATTGGGGTGTTAATAAAATACAACAATACATCACAATACGGTATTCGAAGGTGCGGTCGTCCCAAGTTTGAGAGTCGTTTGTTCGGTGATATGAGACATTTTTAGAAAGTACGAAATGCGCGGATTTGAAAATACTGTGTGCCTTCTAGAAACTGAGCTCGATCAATACTTTACGGGAAGCCCAGTCTCGTTCCACTTATCGTACTTCACAGCTGCCAATGTTAGCACTGGGGGTCAGCGATGGCCAATCGCCACACGCAACGAATGATCGCGAGTTCTGGCCAAGTCATAAACGGTAAAAGAGAGTTTTGGTGTCATGGTGTGAAGTCCCGAGTGAAGGTGTGAAGGAGACGTCTCCAAGAGAAGCGTGCGCGCTACCATCTTCGAGACGTTCGCGTCCACCATATCATCTCGCGAATCGACATAATCCACGGTATATGACGCTAGAAGGAGCACGTTATCAGCGCGGAGAGAGCGTTGACTTCGCGCAATTTCCCGTGGTCCCAACAATGGGTCAAAAAAATTTCAGACGCTGTATGTTCTGTTACTGTGTGTACTTGTTTAGTACTATGTTGATTTGCCCGACTCGGAATTTGATATCAATCTAGTCTGCGTCTGCGAGTGTGCGCGTGACAAGAGGGTAAAAAAGCGTGGGAGGGAATCGAACGAGAGAGCAGCAGTGCGGTGGGCGATCCAGAAACGTGAGCGAACGAAGAACCTTCAATTCGCCGGGCCAGTGATGATCGTAAGCTCCAGTTCCAAGGGGGCCAGAACGTGCTACCGGTTGGCTAGAAGTTCCAGAGTCGGTCGGCTACGACATCTTTCTTCGTCTTCTGACCTCCACCAAGATGTCTATTAGTCTTAAATTATTCATCCGCCCAGCCACCACCCATGACCACGACTCTCGATGCGGCCAGAATTCGGAATGTTCGGACCGCAAGAGTGGGATATATGGATCAGTTGATAACCCAGTGATACGCCATGAGATACGAATCATGATGGGACAAACCGATAAGCCTAACACGAGATTTGGCAACGAGCTCGATTCTACGGTTCACATCAGGTGGTCCGACGCGGAGAATGCTGGGTGAATGGATTAGGAATAGGAATGGATTGGGGCATCTTTCGCGTTTTTTTGCTGCTCGCGTCTTTTTTTTCCCTCTTCGTCTGACGCCGAGGCTGTGATGGAATGTCTCAAAGCGGCGCTTCTGGGACGAAGAGATTATGACAGACCAACGAAAAAAAAATTTAGAAGCTTGATGCTGTGGTGGGCTCCACAGGGCAAGATTGCGTAGATTCATTACAGCAGATCGGATTCAAAATTCGGGCCCGGTGTGTGCGCCAAACCCGGGTCACACTTGCGACCCGCTCGATTGTAACTGCGACTCGCCAGTGCTAGCGCTCTATGACCACCGGTCACTTGTCATCTTTCCGTCTTCATGAAAGGAGTTTGCTGGTCTGTACTGATACATTACGGTGCTGTACTTGCTCGTTGTAAATCACACAAAGTTCGAAAGTTGCACGTTGAAAGTGAAAAACGAAGCAACAGGTCCGATTTCGGAGAGTAAAGGGGGAATGTTCGCTGCATTACTCCACTTGGGAAGCCAGAAAAAAAGCACGCGCGCACGCATATCATACCGTACTAAGTTATCAATGGCGCTTTTTTTTTGCGCGTAGCCAAATGGGATGGACCCGGTTGACGGGCAAGTTTTCCAAGGTTGGACATGAGGCCCATATCACTCACAATCCGGGAAAATAAGTTCTTGCCGTACAGTATGCACTGTTTTTTTGTACTGCATAAAGTATTTACAGTTCCAATTCTTGTCCAGTCTGAGTCAGTAGAACACAGTACAGTACAGGTGATGTTGCTGGTAGTGGGTGCGCGTGCCAGTGGCGCGTGCCTCCCATCGATCGCGCTCTACCTCCGATCGTGGGAGCCTGCCCATCACTTCTCACCACGTCTATTCTTGCCCTATGCGCTTCGCCCCTTCTAGGCTTCGCTTCACCTTCACATATTATGTTGACGTAACCGCTCTAATAACTCTAGAGCAATCAGCAACATGGGCAATGGGCACTTCAGTCATCATCGCATCATCATCGATGTAGGTGGCTGGAAGAGGGAAAATCACATTCTTTTTTTTTTGGGGCGCGGGTGTGCAGTACGTATAACCGTACTGTTAAGGAGGGTAGGGGATATACGGCGAGGAGGGAACAACACAACGGCGGTAACACATGTTACATGGTCAACAATAAGAATATAAAACACGCAGCGAATCCAAAAGGAAGGGGTAACGAGGAGACCGTGGAATCAGGGAGTTTACAAAAAAAAAGAAAGGGAAAGGAAAAGAACGAAGGGGATATCATTTTGGTACTGAAGGGGAAATATTGTGAGATCGGTGGAGACGGGGAAAGGGGCGCGCAGTAGATCAGGTAGAGGGAAATATATGAAGTATGCACCTGAGAGGTAAGAGAGCAAAGAAAGTAGCGCATAACATAAACCCGAAGGAAAAAAGAGCGAACGGCGGACAGACCCGAGCGTGTAAAAGTCCCAACAGGAAATGAAAACAGATGTGGTATTATCACAGCCCAAAAGCCGTGATCAAGCAGTAAAAGCCCGAACCAGGACGGAACAAGAGAAGGAAGGGCGGCGAACACCTTCAACTCTCAAACCCTCATTCCAAGTGCAGAGGCGGCGTGGGGAGAAGAGACCGCGAGGCGAACTTGGTCTGCGCGTTCACGGCGAGATTCTGCCGTGCCGTAACCGCGTGGAGCGCTTGCATTTGACCCGGGGCTGGACCCTGGGGAGGTGTACGCGGCCGCGATCCCGGGCCCACCTGCGTTGACACCTGAGACTGCCCGTAAGGGAGGGGATGCAGAGGCTGCTCCACCATGCCGAAGAACGGCGGATGTGGGAACGATGTTGCCGAAAACGGATGTACGCTGCTGGTGCTGTTGCTGGAACTGCTGTTGCTGGTAAACTCGTCCTGTGATGCGTGGGCTCGTGCTTGCGACTGAGCTTCCGCGCGGGCTTGGGCTTGGGCTTGTGCCTGAACTTGTTGCGCTTGGGCTTGAAAGGCCTGGATGTCCTGGTGCTGTTGCCTGCTGAACTCCTGTGCGAACGGGTGACTGGTGCCGGTACGGCTGTTCGTACGAGGAGGGGCCATCGAAGATTGCGAGTGCAGCGAGGCTCGTTGAGGCGGTACCTGGACGCGAAGTGGAGCCTGTGCCTGGGACGCCCGGGATTGCTGAAAGTGGTAAAAAGGGTCGAGCGGAGGGATCTGCATCTGTGTCATTGCAGAGTTCCATGACTGAGAGTCTCCGAGATTGAGGTCGAGACTCTGAGCCGCCTGCGGAGGAGCCAAGCCGTTCGCGGTCATCATCGTCGATTCCAGAGATTGGTCGCTTCCGTGGGATGACAGACTGGTCGGTGAGTGCCGGTGGGTGGAAAGAAAATGGCGAGTCGTATCCACCGCCGACTGGGGGGTCAGGGGCGGGGCCATATGACCGGGCCAACTCGGGTCCGTAGGGGTGTGTCGTTGTTGCTGCTGCTGCTGTCGGTAATACCATTCCAGATCCTCCGCCGCTGAAGGATTGGGAGGCGTAGTACGAAGCGGGAGCTGTGCCTGGACGTGTAGCGGTGGACGGTCTGCCCGGGACGATGCCTGGACCTGAGGGAATGGGAAAAACGGATTGTGGGGGGACGGGACCCCATTGGGATGAGGGGAGTGATGAGGAGACGATAGCTGAGAGGGGTGGGAGTGTTCGAGGATGTGAGTCTGCAGATTCGCGAGATGCAGCGTGTGGCCTGCTGCTGCTAGAGCTGGGTCTGACATCTGTGGGGCGGGTTGTTGTTGTTGTAGGCCATGAGGTGGCGGATGGGAGATCGGAGACACCGAGTTCGACGAATGACTCTCCTGAGGCGAGAAAGGACTGGCCGGGGTGGGGTTGGTGTGTGGATGGGGATGAGGATGAAGTGGCGGCGGACGGAGGGGTTGAGGATGCAGGCGAAGTGGGGGATGCGGCGGATGGGGCACGAAAGGACTGGCCGGGCCGAAAGGAATGACTACTGGCTTGACGGGAATGGGAGCGATCTGCGTCTTGTACGTACCAGGTACGAGAAGGAGCGGAAGGGTGGTGATAAAGGATATCGGTTTCCCCTTCGTAGCCGGAAGTGGTGCCAGGACGTTGAGAGACCAAGGAGAGGGACGGCTGCATATCCTCCTGCTTGACACCACCAGGGCCGGCCCCACCGCCTCCATTACCGCCACCGGTAGAGGATTGCTGATGGTGCTGGTGCTGGTGCTGGTGCTGGTGGTGCTGCTGTGGTGGTTGCGGTTGTTGCTGATGTTGCAAGTGGTGAGCATCACCAGACGCATCCGAGACGGTGTCGGATGACAACGAGACAGCAAGGGGTTGAGAGTGCTGGGCACCGCGTTTGCCGCGCTGCTGGGTAGCTTTGTTGGCGGCGGCCATTGTGGCATGCAGGGAAGAGAGGTCGCGCATCATACGCTCATTAGCGTCCTGCTTATCGGCGTGAACGGTCTGCGCATGTTGGCGGAGATTGTCGAG
>Ga0307512_10001223_pt1 | contig 37208 bp, 45 predicted proteins | sample 14_EM_MG_FD_200267 | JGI IMG/M metagenome (GOLD analysis project Ga0307512, IMG submission 200267) | Populus trichocarpa ectomycorrhiza microbial communities from riparian zone in the Pacific Northwest, United States - 14_EM | ecosystem: Host-associated > Plants > Roots > Unclassified | place...
CCCCCACGCAATCGGCTCCCCATGCGAACCCACGAACCTCCGCGTCACCGCCCTCACCCGCTCCACATCCTGCGCCCTATACGGCCGCATCGAAACCACATACGTCGCATCCGTAAACACCCCCGCCGGATTCAGCGCCCGCGTCGTCGCATACATACTCACGTTCGACGCGGCCTCGAGATGTCGCGGGGCCAGCCCGGCCTCCGCCAGCGCGGCCTCGAACGAGAACGAACACCCGATTAGGAATGCGACGTGCTCGGCGGGGTCCCAGATGTTGGAGAGGGAGAGGACGCCCTGGGAGACGAGGACGCCGGAACGGTAGATGTTGTAGCGCGGGAGGTCGGTGCGCAGGTCGAAGGGCGTGGTGAGAAGGCGTGTTGAGGAGAGAAGCGTGGTGGCTGTTGCGGTTGCGAGTAGCGGGCAGGGGACCGGGTTGCGGAGACAGAGGTTTTTGAAGTCGCTGGCGTGTTTGTAAGGGAGGACGAGGAGGTTTGCTTGGATGTGGCCTGGGGCGAGGCCGGCGGTGGGGCTGGTGTGTGTGTTTGTGCGGCAGAGGAGGCGGATGGTGTGGGCGGGGTTGGCCATGGTGGTGCGCCCGGTGGTGGGGATGTCGTGGGTCGGTTTTGTATGTGTTGCGGTGGCGAGAGGTTGGCCTTGCGGGTGGGACGTGTCTTGGTTGCACTGCATTGGTTGAGGTATCGTTGGTTGGCAGAGATGCAACAGGGTGGTACTACATTGCCGGGCGGGGTGTAAACACCGCGTCTAGGAGATGGGGCCCCACATGCGCACGCTCTGAACAGGCACGAGACCTTGTCACTGCGATACTTACCCCTGAATGCACGTTTGAGTTTGTGGAGTCACAAACCTTAGGCGGGGCGGCAGCCTAACTATTAGTACTAAAGCTTAAAAAGTCCAATCGACCACAAACCACACCAAAAAAATTCACACACTTAGTCCCAACTATGGTATTGTGGTAATGTACTTGAGTTAATAGATTAATTTATTGTTTTGGGGAGAGTTATTAGGGAGAGAAGTGTGGGGGTGGGATCTGGCGGAGTTATGGTGCGCTAACGTTCAGAGAGAGAATTGGAAGCAGCAGGTGGGAGGGAAATCTGGCAGCATGTGAGATAAAATGACTTGGATCCTTGGGATTCAGAGTTGCTCTTGATGCGACAAAATCGTGGTTGGGCTTTTACACCGGTCTAAAAGTGAAAGTACTCTGTGCAAATCTAGGCTTGTATGGATGAAAATAGCCATCTCAATGAGCTCTGTTTAGACATGTATTCGCAGTGTTGGTGCTCCTAAAATCTGTGGACTTACTTATTCCATCTGAAGCATACTACCATACCCCCAACCTAACCTTTGCAATTGTTGTCCGATTTTGGAACTTATATGGATGAAGTTGAAGTGATCTATTTGGGCGCTCATCCAGTGTTGGTATATTTTATACCTGGGGACTGACTGCACTTTTTACCCCCCATCCAAACCTCAAGGCTAGTAAGTACTTGAAAAGAGGTACATGCAATTAATTGCTTCAGTACTTGGTCATTATTGATGCTCATTCGAGAAAATACTTCGATAATTTTTTGATGTGGGTTTTGTCGGTTGTCGTCGGTTTTGACTTTTTGAGCTTTGGTAGGCTGTCGCCGACAGGGGTTTCGCAACCCAAGGGCCAGGACTACCCTGCTAGCCAGATGTGCGAAACTTGAATGGATGTGCACTTGCTTCATGCCAGGACTCTGAGCGACTGAGTACTGTTTGTTGGTCAGCTAGCAGCTTAGGGACATCGATGCAGGTCCATTGAATACTAATTTCAGGTATCGTATGCTGTAAGAAATGAATAATCGAGGAGGTTTAATGAAATAAAAGTGCTCTCGTGCCCAGACTTTTTCGCCTCGCTCGCAAGCTCCCTACGGAGTTTACACAAATCGTAGGGGATGGCAGGCGAGATCAAAATGAAGGAGAAAATAGTATCATAAACAAAAACCAGGCTCACACGCTCGAAAACTACCCAAGATGAAAACACCACGCTTTAACAACCTGCAACACCGAAACTCTAAACTACTCCGTCATCCCACCCCACAGTCCACCACCCCAATAATCCGGATCCAAAAACCCCGCCACACCTCCAACCCCGCCCATAACCGAGTCGTTATCAAGATCAAAATACTGTCCCATCTCGTAGGTAATATCATTAACATCCCTATCCACATCCCCCTGAAAAAACCCCTCCCGCTTCCTCCGTGCATCCTCATCCGCAATCAAAATGTTCTGCTTCGCCTGTGCCGCCGCATCCCAGCTCGCTGAGCAGCCCTCCAGCGCCTCCAGGATCACATTCAGATACTTTTCGGCGTCTTCGTCATGGGGTGAGTTGACGATATGCCGCTTCATCAAGATTATGGATGCAGCTACGGTTGCTGTATGGATAAACGTCACCGGGAGGTATACGTATTCATTCCCCCGGCTGTATTGTCGGATCAACTTTACGATCGCGATCACGGAGTTCCAGCAGATGGAGAAGTCGGGTGCGAGGATGGTGAGAGATAGAGGTGGACGGTGTAGGACGATGAGGACCGTGTGATACAACATGCTAATCCACCTGTTAACTAACCGAGGTGGAGGTTGCGGGAGGAAGAAGGTTTTGAGTGGTGCTTACTGGAGAACGAGCACGTATGGCTCAACATCACTGCTCCACTCGTTCCAATGCACCTTTTTGGGAAGGCCATTCAGCCACCTGGTCAGCTCCAAGTGGATTTCTGTGACTTTTGCTGCCTCTGAGGCTGGATCGGTCTTCTGATTCCGGATCTCAGAGATGTTGGTGAGCATCTTGTGGATGATCTTTGTCAGGTCGATGCTGCAGAGAAGTGTGCCGACTAACGCCGCCCCGTCTTCATCCTGCGGCGTTTTCTTGCCGCTGAAGAGATCATCGCTAATCATGGATGGGTCGAGTGTGGAAGATGCCCAGGTGGCCCACCGTTCGGGGTACTGGATACGCTTTGTCTCGCGAACGTCCGATTCGCGCGGCGAGAGTACAGGCGGCCTTCCAAAGTATAGACTTGTCCACCTAGAGTAATATCAGCATGACGGCAGTCTCCAGAGAATGAAACACATGGGACCTACTTATCGACGACGAACGCACCCCAGTAGCAGCGCCGGCGAATCTCTCTCTCGATATCTGAGTTTTCCGAGTCAAAATGATCCGGATCCAAATGGAGGTCCATTTCGTGGGCCAATCTGGTGGCCATACCTGCCACAATATCAGTCCCATCGCGAACTGCTTATGGTAATTGTAGGTGAAAAGTCCTTACCGGCAAAAAGCCAACCCTTCGATCCATTGCCTTGTCCAATCTCCCGCTGACTGAGTAGCAGCAACGCCTGGAGAACCGTGATATTGGGCGAGTCCATCCCCGAGTCATACAATAGCCCTTGGGCACGCTGCGCAAATAACTCACTTCGTTTCCGTTCGGCTGGGTCCTTGCTCACCAAGGCTGCTATAGAGCAGATGGCATACATCAAGAGGTTCGAATAATACGGACCTCCCCCCGCGTACAAATCTCTCAGGAAAAACTCCCGATAGAAATGCATATGGTATGGATACAGCCTGAGGAAAAATATGCTCATCAAGCGCTTGCAGTCCTCGCTCTGCGAAGAAAGGAGTGCGAAATCATTGTCGTTGTGATTTAAGCTTTGACCTGTAGTTTGGGGCTTCGGGTGTGGAACTCCCATTGCGATCTGGAAAATCGAACGACCATGAGTACGCAAACCAGCCTCTGAACTGGATCCAGAACTGCGGGAGGCCACTTGCGTACTGGGCGAATCCGCGATTGTGGTTGGGCATTGGTCCTCGGTATCTGCTGCGGCAACAACCGCTGCTTCTTCACCTCGAGCTCGAAACACATCCAGCATCACCTCCCTAGATGCCGCGTCTGCTTGTGCGAGATTACCAACGTAACTCTCCCACCAATTCACCAATCCGCGGAGAGCTTCGTTTTGTCCCTGGAGCTCTGTGATTTGTTTGGTATACGTCTCCAGCATCTTCTCTAGGGAAGTGACGACTTCTCTCGATACCGGTCTGGCTCCCAATATTGCGTTAGCCTCATCTCCCTTATGTCCTGGATGGTAGAATTTGGTGTTACTGGCTAATTCGAAGTTGTACCTTTTCTTCTCATGGGCTGTATATACACATTCAACATGATCATCCACACATTTTTTGCAAGGCAACATATTATTGCATCCTTTCTACTTAAAATTAGCATTACTATCCCTCCCGAAACCCGCAAGATACATACCTTTTTTTTCCTACATCTTTCACATCTACCCGGTAGTCACGCTAGTTAGGCCTGCGGTTATGCAGTCGAAAAATTCAAACTCACGCTACCTGGAATGGAATATTCTTCCCATCCGCGTCCGACCCTCTCGGACGGGTGTCTTTCTTGTTTCTTGTCGGACTCGCGCTCAAACTGCTTCTGCTCATTGCTTTGCGATATCGGTGGTGGGTAATGGTGGGTTATGCAACGGTAACCCCCATCCCTTAAGAATACCCCGCCAAGCGTGGGGAGATCTTGTGCTACCAAAGGCGGGGAATGTAGTACATTCCTTTTTCATCGACTCAGCACAGCGTCATACGAGCTGTGTACAGATACATCTGCAGAAGGTACCCAGCGCAGTTCCGCCGCCGCAGATAAAGATACTCTACGTAGTAAACTCAGATAACAGCCCCGGCAGAAACATAGGGCTGTCGAGGCGCCGTAGAAATACAGTAGAGTATATACGGCTGCATTCTGTATCAGGCCCGGAGTTCATTCCCCACCCTAAACTCTGATATTTGGGCTGCCCATTTCGGGAGCTTTCGACGACATCATTGGAGTGTCTACTTATCTGCGTGCTCTGGGGTTAGGGGTAGAGTGGACGTCAGGTTGCAGCTGTGTTATCGCGCTCGTATCATACGTCGGCGGCCTGCGTAGCTTTGCGCCGTATTAGGTTTCAGGTTTTTGATCCCGCCTCTGCAAGTGATATAGTGACAACTAAAGGACTGGAGCGAAATTTCCTGACCCCTGGCGGGGGCTACAGTCCGAGTACCGTTTCTTAACCGTTATCAAAAGCCAGCCCCGTTTCGCTAAAGAAATGGAATTGCATCTGTTCCAAAAATACCCGGTATTCAATCCGTACCGACAAATAAGGCCTGTAATCCATACCCAAAAATACCCGGTGGCTGTGGCGTCAGAGGTTTTGGGTATCCCCCGCCTTCTCGCGGGTATTAGAGGTGGATGAATACTATTGGAAGCAGTACATATTCCTCGTTTTCTATATTGATATGCCAGATATTACTCGTCTACATCCATGACTGACATTTTAAACCTCGGTGCACTATCATTGAGCCCATACGCTAATGAAACCTACCATTCTCAGGCGGCCGTAGTATGTGACTTACGCTTAGGGTAGAGGGTTCAGGGCATATGGTTCATACCCCGGCAAGGGGATTTTGACGGCTCTGATAAAACGTAGCCACAGTTCCTGCGTATGATGCGCAGTTTGGACGCCTTCAATATTTCCAATCCGTCTTCATAAAAGACCACATACAAGTCACCGAACCCTGCAGTACGCTTAGTCTGTCAGCCGGCTATATTTCCGCTTGCTACGCAACGCCGTATCTAAGCCGTGCCGAAATTTTGAGGGTAAAGGACATTTTGGTGGTTCTATGGAAGATTAGGGCTGATGGTCGCGCTTTGCTGTTTGAGGTTTAGTTTGAGCTCTAGATTTAGGTTTGAGCTCTTAGATCTTAGGTCAAGCCCTGGTGATGAAGGCGGTGATAAGAATTATGGAGACCGATAAGACGAGATCGTCGGGGCGAAAAGATTCGAGTGATCATACTTGGTACCATCTCAACCTGCTTTTGGGGTTTCTCACATGACATCACTTGCTTCTTCCACTCGAGGTTGTGAGTCTACTCCTCTACCTGCTTAATCTCTCACCAATCTATGTGCAGCACACAGGTGCGAACCTCGCGATTTCCAAGTTACATACTTTTAAGTACAGACACAGTGCAGAGCACAAGACTGAGCCTTACCCAAAAACAAAATTCAAAAGCTTGTTGTACGAAAATTTCGAGTTTCAGTCTGAGCGGAGCGAGCCCATAATACGGCAGACTACAGTGTGCTCTGGTTTGTGGCTTAGGCCCTACCCCGTACCCTAAAGCCAGCGGGGCTTCGCGTGGGGCGTGCCCGAGTGAGAGCCCTTGTAGCCTCACAACCCCTTGAGCCTCTCCATCTATCGACCTCAGGAACGAGTCCCAACCCTGGTTTTTACCTAGAGCAAGATGGGACGATCCATGATATACGATTAAACTTCAGATTATCTGGAATACAACCTCACGGACGAATATACCCTCACTTTCATCCCAGCGCATGCAATGCAAATAAATAAGCACATCTATCATCAATTGTCATGTATGTTAGTATATAAATCACATCCGAGTAGCAGAAACAAACAATGCAAACAACACGAATGAACACAACCGCAACAGTATGTATATACATCCCCACCCTCTTCTCCCCCGATTCTTCAAACAACCGTCTTCTCCGCTCTCTCCTCCCCAGACCCCGACCCCGATCCCGATCCCGACCCCGACCCGGACTCCTCCGACTCCCCATCCCCCTCCTTCCCCCTCTCCTTCCCCCTCTCCCTCCGTTCAGCGACATAATCCCTCAAACCCCTCCCCCTCAAACTCGCCAACACCCTCCTAGCAGCCCCGCCACTAACCGCCTCCGCATCCTCATCATAAACACAATTCACCACACACAACGCAGCCACAAAAAGCCACACATCCCCGCCCCTAACGCCTCTCACCACCCCGCGCTTCACCAGCAACCGCCAGCAGCTCAGCAGCCCAATCCGTGTCGAATACAAAAAGTTTGCTCGTCCGTTGTGTTTATCTACGAATGCCCAGAGACCGGCCAGGAATCCCGCGAGCCAGAAACGGGATTTTGGAAACGCGGAGCGGGGGAGGAGGGATTGCAAAAGACAACAGGCGGCCCAGGCGGTGCCGATTGTGCCGGTGATGAAGAGGCTTGTGAATGCTGTTGCTGTCGCGACCTTGGTTGTGGCGAGGAGAGGGGAGGAAAGGAATTTCTTGTACCGCGGGAGCCAGGAGACGGTGTATACCGCCGCGAGAAACTTTGCGATTCGCGGGAGCTCCGAGGCCCAGTAGTGGATATAGGTTTTTAGACAGCTAGGTTCAGAGGGGTGGAGGAGGGCGCATTGGAGGGATTTGATTTCTGGGTGGGCGGGGGAGATGATGGGAGAGACGGAGAGGAGGGAGTGGGTTAGGGAGGAGTGTTTTAGGGTTGGGAAGAGGATTGGGGAGGTGAAGGCCGGGAAGCGGAAGGAGGCGATTTTCGGGAGGGAGTCGATTATTTCTGCTGCGGAAGGCCAGGGGAGCGAGGGTAGGTAAGATGAGGGGCGGGGATGGAGGTATTCCACCGAGTGCGAGGTTAGGAAGGCGCTGTATTCGCTTGGGAAACAGTCGCGGTCGAAGACGAAGGAGTAGAGGAGTTGACCGGAGGTTAGGGGGAAGAGGAGCCAGGAGCCGAACCACTAGGAAGGTTGTTAGTTACTCTCTATTGTAGTAGAGGTCGGGAAAAACATACCCATGGGCGGTTCTGGAACCAGCCTTCGTCTTCATATCTGTTGTAGATAAACTCTGCCGCCTTCACAAAAGTGTATACCGCGATGGTAACTCGTCTGTCTGTTGCGGGATGGATGATCAATGCAAACCCCGCCAACGAAGCCGCAATGGACGGTGCCTTCGGGGAGAGAAAAAGCCGCGATGCATTGGGGTATTTCGTCCTAAACGCCTGAGCCTCGAGCAGCTGCAAATTAGATCTAAGCTGGTAAAAGAAGCGATACAGCAGGCGATGGGCAACAATGAGGGTCGCCAGCGACACGGACGACAAGAAATTCGTGTAATTGAACAGCGCGGATCTAAGCTTCGGAGGAGGACTATAATGCTCGTGGCAAGTATGCATGCATTAGTTCGAACGATCTTTCGACTACCGGCGGCACAACATACACAGACTTCTCCTTCCGGCTTCGCAATCTTCCAGCCGCGTACTCGAACCCGTTCAGCAAGAAGTTGCAGAGCAGCAACATGCGCAGTCCCGCACGGGAAGAAGCCGGAAGGAAGTCGTCCCATGTGGCAGCCTTGACTACGGCGTCGAACTCGGCCCGCGTCGGCGTGTTCGAAGCGATTGACGCCGGGGCTTTGATGAGCACCTTCTTACGGAGAAATGCATATTCTTTCTGGGAGATGAGATAGCGCAAGACCAGGATGAGAATACGACGGTTGTGCGACACGACGATTTTGGGCCGACGGGAAGACGAGGATGACGACCGTCGGGAACGCGTGGAGCCTATGGAGCTGGCGGATGAGCGGCGCTGGAGAGTCGGTTTGGGTCTCTCCTGATCGGCCGAGGCATCGATGATGGGCCTTAAGGATGTGCTAGATGAAGACGACATCTTGTTTGGGCCGTCATCGAGCGTCGCTTGCCGGAGAAGAGGGGGGTTCCTTCAATGTGTGAAGTGTGATGTGATGTGTCGTTTGTCTAGCTAGTTAAAATCTGGGGATTGGCTTTTGGCTTGTCGTATGGTGACGTTTGCGAACTAGCCGAGGATCCTGTGGTCGGCCGGCTCGGGTAACTTAGCTGGGCACCCCGTAGGGTGAATGCAAAATGATTACAAACAAACAAACTAGCCGAGGATCCTTGTGAAGTCGAAACAAACGGAATGGTCACAGGTCAGCAGCGGCAAGCCAAAAAGGATTTACAGCTCAGAGAACCACGCAAAGCTTCCATTGTGATTCTTCACATTTCAGCGAATCGGGTATATCACGGATCGTAACGCGCTCTTACACCAGTTCGTGATAGACGTATCCTTGTTCGGATCCTTCGGAATTCCACCAGACCTCTATCGCTCCATTCTGGGTCCTTGAACTGGCAATCTCCTGTGGGGATGTGCGTGCTCCGGATGGCGGACAAGTAGTCTTCCGCTTGAAGCGGCTCGGCCCGAAACGTGATATGCCGATCGTGTCACCCTCACCATTTGGCACTCTACAGAGTTCAACAAAGCAGCAAATATCCCCATATATTTCTATAAAACCGTCCCTCCAAAAATAACCAATAACAAACGCCGCCCTATCCCCCTTCCTCATCCCTAAACCAACACAGCTCAGTCCACCAACCCCTTCTTCTTCAGCTCCCCCACTAAGTTCTGATATTCCTGCAACAACACCTCCACGTCCCCAATCCTCAACTCCCGCACATCCTGCAACCCTGCAAACCGTGCATTAACCCGATACTCCAGCTGTGCCGGCAGCTCCTTCGCCAAGTCCGGGAATGTCTCAAGCAGGTCTCTCACTGGCGCACCCTCCTTTGGAGGCGCCGTAACAGTAGTTGTAGGGGTAGCGGAGGCGGACCTTCCAAACCCGCGCATGCCTATATTCGCGAACCGTCCAATCGATGAGCCAATATTTTTCAACGGCTCCAGGCCAGCTGCCGCCGCTGCAGCCGGCGAACGTGCAGCCGGCGAAGGAACCGGTGTAGGCGAAGGTTCGCGGATACTCGTAGACTTCTCGGAGCCTAAGTCGCTATCCTGTCGTTGCATTACGCCAATGGCAGGGTTGCTAGGGGACTCAACAAGCTTCCGCGCGTCCTCGAGGGTTTTAGGTTTGGGGACGTTGTCGCCGCGCCGATCAAAGAGGAATTTATAACTACTTTCGAGAGCGACACCGATGCCGCGGATTCCCTGGTCTGCTGTTGAGACGGCGGTTGTGGCTGCGGTTGTAGCGAGGTCAATGGGCGTGAGATACGAGAGCTTACGCTCACGTGGTGTGCCTGGGTGCAGGAGCGAGGTGGTGGAGGATTGCGCGGAAGCGTTTCTGCCGAGGATTGTAGTGGTTGTAGTCGCGGCTGGGGCGGTGTGCGGTTTTGTTAGTGGATCGTCGATGCGGAGGTGCGGGTGAGACGGCGACGTGCTAGATTGCTCGTCGGCGTCTGAGATCTTCAGGCTAGCTAGGTCCACTGTTTCCAGGAAAGAAACTGCAGCCTCATAGTTGGTGAGGCAGTAGGCAGCTTCTCCGTCTATGAAGTTGGAGGTGCGGAACCTTTGAACGAAGTAGAGGTTGGATATTGCATTGAGCGGTGGTTCAGGGGGTGAGAGGATCAAGGCGTAGATTAGTGTGGGAAGGAGGCAGTCGGCTGATGTCGAGGAGATGTGTCGCGTGAGGCAATCTAGAGCAATGAGCGAGTGACTTTGAGTGACGTTTTGTGAGTCGATGCTTACCGACTATGGTTTTGTGTGCAGCTTTCAGTAATGACAGTTTCCCCAATGGATACTTCTTTTCGTTCATCGCTGCTAGAGCCTTGAAGGCATCCTCGAGCTCACTATCCACCTCCTTTACTTTCTCCGCCGAGTCCAACTCTACACCAAGGTGACCCAGGTTCACTCCTACCACCTTCAGCGCTGCGATCTTGCTCTGTAAGCTCTCATCTCTGGCTTCATCGTCGGTACTCTTATGCCGCCACAGTTTATCATAAAGACCCTCTGTAACATATTTCTCCATCCCTTCCTCCAACGCTATTTGCTTCACTTCTAGCAACTTCCGATCGCGCTTCTTCTGCACCATCTCGGCCTTCGACAGCATCTGTGTTGTTGGTGTCCTCGACCTTGGCTTTTTCGAAGACAACGATAGAAACGAGTTTGTCACATATTTCCCGATCGCTTGACTCGCCGTGCCATAGAACTGTTGATACATGTCCGAAATTTGCGTCACGGTGAGCGGGGCTGGATGCATCGGCTTTGTCAAAGAGTGGATGAAACTATCACAAGATCAGGTTTCTTCTATCATATTAGGCGCATGCCAGGGCAGGAGACTAACCGATCTGCAAGCGATATGAGCTCCGGTGGGAGGTCATCAAAGCCCTCAGGCAGCAGCGCCGCACTCAGCGGGTTGCCATCCTCATCTTCATCCTCATTGTCGGAGATTTCGGGGATTTCTTGAACAGTGGGCTCGCCTTTTAGACGAGAGAGGGAGTTGGCTAGGGGGTCTTCGGATCCATCGATGGATTCTAGCCGGCTGAACGAACGCGAGACGTGCAGTCCAGGGCGGGAGTCGGGGGAACTGGAGCGGAGGGAGGACGTCTCAGACGTGGTTCCTGGCAGGGCTGTTAGCTTAGGCAGTATGAATTACCTACGACGACTAACCTCGCGGCGTAGTTGACATTTGTGGTTGATGTTGATGGTTGTGGTTCTCCTCACAACGAGCTGAACTTGAGGCTGTACCTGAACTGAAGCTCGGTGAATTCCGTGGGTAGCTGATCTGCGCAACTCTGAGTCTGAACTGCGCATTTTGTATCACGCATGTGTACTGCATGACGCGCTGGCCAACCCAACAAGCACATCTCAAACTCCTCAACAACTGCATCGTCAACCCTACAAAGAACAATCACCACATAAGAGCTCCATATCATCTTCCAATATCTGGGCGATGCTCATGGCCCCCTCAAATCACTCAACTTCTCCATGCTCATCAGTCGGAAAAATAACGGCGAAGCTCTTACTGTCGTTCTTAGTGCTGTCGCCACTAGCTATCATCTCAGCATCGCACATACCAGCTCCACTCCTCGACCGAGTAGATGCACGACCCATACCCAGTGATGTTTTGGCGCCAGGGCCAGTTATAGTAGGGGGTGGCAACCAGAATGGAGGAAATGGGGAGCACGAGTTTGTATGTTTTACCGCGTGGAAGCTCTGTTGCGTAGCTAGCTGACAGCTCGTGGTAGAGTCTCCGACATATCATGCATCACGGGACATATCAGTAAGCTCCCCTGTCACCTCCTAAAGCTTTCCTTCAGCTGACCGCCCAGGTACCCAGAGATGCTGCGGCGCATAGACATCCACCCCTCTACCCTTGTCGCTACCGAAGAGACCAAGCAGCTCCAGCCTCGGCCAATGTACAAAGCGTTGTCGCAGTCACGGAGGATCAAAAGATTAACGGACCGCTCAAAATCGACGGTAGAAACTCGCCTTTTGAATCACCGAAGGGGCATATCTACATCCGACACCGTTGAAGCTTGGGCGGTTGAAGAGGTTCCCCAACCTAATATTACCGATAAGGAGACTGTGCTCGCACTCGCGAAGATTGCGGCCGATGCATACATCGAGGTTGAGCAAACAGAGGACTGGTTAGAAGTCGGGACGCCATACAATCGAACCAACGACTTCGGGTGGGAGGAGGATGGGCTTCGCGGTCACATCTTTGCCAACCAAGACAACTCGACTGTTATAATTGGGCTAAAGGGGACCTCTGCTGCAGTATTTGATGGAGCGGAGACTACGACGAACGACAAAGTCAATGATAACCTGCTTTTCTCGTGCTGCTGCGCTCGGGTTAGCTATTGGTGGAAAACCGTGTGCGACTGCTTCTCCGGCACTGCATATACGTGCAACAACGTCTGTCTGAAGAATGAGTTGTCCGCAGAGAATCGGTACTATCGCGCCTCGCTGCAGCTGTACTACAACATGACACAAATGTACCCTGAAGCGAATATCTGGGTTATCGGTCACTCACTTGGTGGTGCTATTTCGTCTCTTCTCGGGCAAACGTACGGCCTTCCTGTGGTAGCATTTGAAGCCCCTGGCGAGGCCCTTGCGTCCGAACGCTTGGGCCTCCCTATGCCACCCAACGGCGCTAGACAGTCCTCAGAACTTGGGGTTTATCACTTTGGTCACACTGCGGATCCTATCTTTATGGGTGCCTGCAATGGACCTACCTCTGCTTGTTCCATAGGAGGATATGCGATGGAGAGCAGATGTCATGCAGGTATGGAATGTGTCTATGACGTTGTCAGCGACAAAGGATGGCGGATGGGATTGGGATACCACCGTATACAAGGGGTTATCAAAGATGTCATCCAGGTGTATGATGACGTACCAAAGTGTACGTTTGAACCTGGGTGTGTGGACTGCTTCAACTGGAAATTTGTAAGCGGGAATGATACAGTTACAACTACCACGAGTACAACCACTGTTCCCACTACCACCTCTTCGGCTACCACTACCACTACATGCCATACTCCAGGATGGTGGGGGTGTAGAGATATTACCACGACAACTACTACTTCCATAACAGGTACTTCGTCGTCTTCGACTACCACGTCAACTACGCAGACATGCACGCATTACGGGTGGTTCGGAAATTGTCTGGACCCAACCACAACGACGGAGTCATGGACGCCTTCCATCACCTCAGTCCCGAGAATGTCTGCTACGCCTACTGCCACTTCACCGACAATGACGGCTACACCGACGGAAACGTGTAGGCACTATGGATGGTTCGGTGGGTGCCTGGATCCCAAATCCTCCTCATCCCTCTCCAGCACCACCTTGACCTCCAGCTCTGCGATGCCGACGCCGACACATGCAGCGGGTGTGGAGAGGTGTGAAAAGCGTGCGTTGTGGGGGCTCGGTTGGTGTAAAGAGTGGACCTCTGCAATAGCCGAGGACAACGCGGAGCTGTAGTCATGAATTTAACTTGCATATCCGGTCGTTATTTCCATTTTTTGGTTGGGGTTTTGACCTTTTTGTTTTATTCCCTGCTGTGTGGCTGATGGCTAGCCTATGTTTGAATATTAACGTTTTTTTTCCTTGCATTTAGATGAGAGGAGTAACAGGATGCCAGATGGCGGTGGAGGATGTGTGGATATTCGGTTCGTTGTTTGTTCTTAACGATTACTATTTTGTAGGTATAAGTTGTAGAATTCATACATTGCAAAAAAAGGCTAGTGTTTATATATATGCATAGATGCTCACTCGGTGATGGGTTTTCGAGGCGTTTTGGAGCGACGATAGCTGCGAATGGTATGTCGTGGCACAAGGAAATTGAAGAAAAAAAAGTCCAAGCGCCGGTCTCGGAATCCAGACGTCCCGCGTAGCTAGAGTACTATCATACTCGACGGCTCAAAACTAAGTATGTTTTTACCTAGCACATAATCTCGGCTGGCGCTAGTAGCACTACCCAGCACAACGCATGCTTTACCCAAAAAGGGAATGACTCTGTCTGTTCCGCCGCCGTTGACATACATGTGGCGTGGAGGAACCCTTGCAATTCCTCGCCGGCCGCTGTCTTTATAGCAGGTGGTTCACTCTGTTTCCAGGGACGGGTGAAAGACGACGTGATTTTTGTTGATCCGTCGCATAGACATACGAGAAATCCCTTCATTCCCGGTCGCACACAAACAGGTCCGCGGTGCATATCCGCTTCAAAGGACTAATTGTGTGAATGAATCGATACCAAGACATACCGATGTGATGCGATTGGTCACCATGTTGGGAATATATAAACCCCTTTCAGCTGCGCCCTGCAGACAACTCCGACTAAACCATCGATCATGGAGGCGAAGTCGCAGTATCAACATTTCATCCCCAGGTTTGTGTTAAGGGATTTTGCGCCGGAGAAGGCCGCGGGAAACGGGTACGCGCTACTGGTTCCGTCTGTGAATACTGAAGACTGACTGTTGGTAGAACGGCGCAGCAGAAGAAGAAGCGGCCTAACAGGAAGAAGAAGAAGAAGGCGAAGGCACCAGCGGATCAGGGTGTCTGCGATGCAGCGGACAAACTTGAGGCGGTGACCCTAGAGGGGAGCGGAAGTGGTACGGCGGTTGTGCAGGGCAAGAGGAAAGGTGGGGGGATAAAAGTTGTCAAAGGCAATTCCAAAGGAGAAGGGTTGATCTTTTCCAGCTTAAAAATTTTAAGAGGCTAATTCTCAGCAAGATCTTCAACCCATTCTCAGCAAGGAAATCCCCGAGAGAAGGATGAATATGACGATCCAAAGAACCCTCTCATCAAGTTTTACGACTTACAAACTGGAGTTTTGGACCAAACCACCGTACGCGTAGCCAGAGCTTATGGCCATCAGGACATGTACCGAGACTTCAACGCCTCCTACGCCAATCACATTGAGGAAAAACTAAGTGTATTGGAAAATAAAGCATCTCAAGTTGTTAGATGCATCAAAGACGCCCAGAAATCCGGGGCGGCCACAGTAGACCTTACCCGCATTCAGCTCAACTACCTCCGCAAGTTCCTTTTCCTCATGAAATACCGCAGCAGCGGGTTCTGGAAGAAATACGGCTGCACAATGGACGAATATACCGCAGTCGACAAGGCGCATGTGCAAGCCTTTATAAAGCTCCGCAGGTTCACGAAACCCGCCGATGTCTGGCTGCATACCCTCAAGGTTATATTGGACACACCTATAGATGAACGTGGCGAGTGGCAGAACACAGTCCGCAAGAACGGGTTTTTGGATGACGCGATGTGGTTTGTCTACCACATGACTGAATCGTATCTTTCTTTCTGCGAACCGAGTCATCCGGACGACGAATTCATCATCACAGAAAACGGGTTTGGGATTAATGAAGGCCCGACAATGTGTAGCTATAGCATAGACCCTCGGACCGGTCTCCCGACAGTCAAATCCGGATCGTACACTGAATATCACAAGGTCGCCCCGCTATCCCCGAAGCTCCTCCTCGTTCTCCGTTCCAACTGTTTCCGGAAAGAAAATAAGGCAATGCTCCGAGCCCTCCGTTCCCTTCCAGAAGTCCCCGATCGACCGTCGCTGTTTGAAAACCTCCAGCTAGACCCTGCAACACCCAGCTATGATGCACAGGAGCTGATAAACTTTGGAATGAAGGACGACCACACTTTCTCCTTCAAGATCCAAAAGATCTCGACCGAGTATACGGATCTTTTCAATGCGCTTATGCTTGAGGAGGCCAGAGCATCCATAACTTGGTCTTCCGATAAAGCAATGCAAAAAACACTAAAAGCATATCTAGAAAGCCCAAATTTTAAACCACATCCTGGTCACTTGCTGGAACTGAAACGTGAGGCGAAGCTGAGGCTTCTAGGCATATTAGATGGGTCTGCGCCAAAGATATCGCCGCTGCTGCAGGGGAATGTCATGGAGAGGATCGGGAACGAAATTGCACAGAAGCCGGAGTTGGAGGTGTATTTCCTGCTCGGTAGGGCACACCTGGCGTGTTCTCAAGTTCAATCACTGACATATTATATTTACAGGAGGAAAACCCCCCGGTTTTGTTATTGACATGCAATGCGCCAGCGAAATGTCTCGCCAACGATCCCAGTCTGCCGATAGATCTCCCAAGGGGCCGCAGCATCTCGCAACTCGCAACGCAAGCAATCGCAGGAACATGCTCGACTTCGCAAAGCACCCCAGCCGGATCATATACCTACACGTCAAAATGTGGCGGGCAAATGCCAACGTCAACGCCAAAAAGGCGTCCAACCCTTTAATCACCCTTAAGGATGAGGTGGATACCCTAATAGATCCGGGACCGGAGGATCTGATCGGGAAACGTGAGTTTCTCTCCCAATAAGCAGTTGATGTGCAGGACTAAGGAATTGTAGTGGCACGATTTATCGATGAGAAATATAGATCGCACATGATGCTGGAAGCATCGTTGAAAGTGTTTTTTAGGGCTGTTAATAGGAAGAGGGCGGCGCAGGTTTGGGCGGGGAGGGAGGAGACGGTGTCGATGATGCTGCAGTGCGAACATGATCTTTTTGCTCAATGGGGTGAGTCGCCGCATATCTCCAGTTGTTTTTAAGCTTTTATGTTAACAGAATATTAGGCGGAATAAAAACCTCATGTACGAGGATCCAATTACCCTACCGTCCCTGTTACTGACAAGTATAGGTTTCCTGGAGAACTCACCGTTTTATTCGGACATCGGTAAAAAGATAATGGACCCACGACGGACAAAGAAGATACAATCAGACTTGCCAGACTTGTTTGTTGATGACCTTGTATTACGCAGGGAGTTGAGGGCGTCAGGGTTCATTGAGGAGCGTTTGCTGGGGACTAGAAGCAATGAGGAGGAGCGGAAGTGGTTGCAGGAGCTGCTGTGGGAAGTGCTTTATAGGTTGCCCGGAGAAAGCTTGGGTGCCGAGGATGAGCTTCAGCTGGAGGAGAACCCTTGTGCTATTTCGTGAGATGATGTGCTGGGTATTAGGATTGAGAATATGTGCTGCTGATGCACAAGCGTGCTTGTCTTGTCCGAGTATGATTCAATTGCGGTCGATGTATGTCCACAAATTGTGTACTTTTCGAAGACATATTAGAGACGAAAACTGAAAGAGTAAATGCAAGTGTACATACTCACTGCACGTTTTCTTGGTTATAAGTGAAACCACTGACTTGTATCTATCGTCACTTGTCTCTCCTCGAGACCTCTTTGCGACTGAACCAAGAACCGCCCCGGACACATACGGTACCGAATATCTTTCCTACTATTTAGGGGATAACGGACAAACGAACGGTGACCTTGTGGCCTGTTACACATCCATGGGTATTTAACGACAACAGAGAATAAGAAGACTAAAAGGAAAAGCTTGAATTAATGGCGAGTGACACTGGTCAGTGCAATCGTTTTTATCTATCTGCCTACCATAATATATGATGCAATGATGGATCAATGGGTTACACCTTGGCTAGTCTCGACCAGACGCTTTATATCTCGCTGCGCGGAGAGCCTTGCAGTGTGAACGTCTAATCGAGACTTCTAGTAGGTCTCGCTACCTTTATGCACTAAAAATACTGATCAAGTGATACTCATATGACCTCCAGAGATAGGGAAGCATTCGATGAACGGGTGCTCATCGGATTCGAACCGGGAACTCCAGTTTCACACAGACGTTGACCTTCACACTGCAGCATGTAGTGAAACCATGAGATCGGAATGAACTATACCGGAAGACAGCACGCCACATGAGCCACTCGGGATAGGGTCGAAGTTGGGAATATTTACTCCTTCCCTGTTGCTATAGATTTTGGTACAGATCCATACTAAACTCCGCTTTCTAGGTCCTAAGTATAGCAAAAATGCCTTGTTATACGTCCAGCATGCATACAAACGATTGCCGTGACAAACTCAAATTCCAGAGGAGTTTTACTCCAGCATTTCGAGTAGAATACCGATTTATTGCGGCACTTCCAAATGCAGCTGGACGAATAACGTACCATTAGATACTTGTAAGAATGGTCGACGATGGAGGACTTCCCTCGCACGATATATAGAAAATGACAGTGTAGAGTTTACAAAGCTAGTACACGAGCTTAGGAAAACGGGTCTAGCCGTTCTAACCGCTCTGTTGGGTCTTCGGAAATCTCCCAAATCGCAATCCAAAGGCGGGGATTTGCTTTTCAGAATTCTAATATGCACGGCTAGGATCGTTTTCTGTTCTGTGGGAGGTCCGGACGTCCTGCAATCGCTGACCAGGAAGATCTTGGCACTCGGCTTCCCTTTACCGTCTACCCGATCGAGTGTTTATTGCATATTGAACCAGAAACAGCGGAACGAACGAATTAGAACTTGTATCACACTCAGATACTAAACTTTAATTGGCGCAATCTGTCAAATTTAAGGACAATGTGGCGCAAATTTTCAACAAGGTTTACTGAAGAAGCCATACAATTGCAATTTAAAATATAGCTAGCTGTTGGTACTTTCATGCACTCTAACGTCAGCTCATTGGAGACGCGCCGGGTTTCTGATTTTGTTGATATAACTTGGTTGCAGTCAAAATGACAAGAAGAGGACCTTTACTAATGGTTTATGCCGTTCTTTGGAAATCTATAGAGGCCAACTACTCAGCGCAGGAAACAAGGGGGTGGCTTCTGAGATCCGGAGAATACGAGTATTGGGATCCGGAGGCACAACAGCATGTAGCTTTCCTTTGTCTAATACGAGAAGATACATGCGGTAGCTTATGCTATTTCTCAAAACCCAGTACTAATGCTCTTATTTAATAAGACGTTTGCCAGAACTTAGCACTGTTAGTTGTGATTGAGAGGGAAAAAAAAGGAACTCCAAAATTACCCCTTTTGTAATGAAATCGCTTTTCTAAGTTTCTAGATTTCGTGATTGTGCATATAGGAGAGTTTATAGCACCGCATAATACATTTTTTAAATATCTTTCCTGCCAAAGTCTCTAAAAAGATACAATGGACGGTGGCGTCCGCAGTTGCAATGCTCCACTTTCACCCCGTACTGAGTACTCGCATATGGAAGGCGAAATCAGGAGAAACATTTAATCCCTGCTCCCATAGAAATTTGTTTGGATCGGAGCTAAACATTCTTAATTTCGTCTACCTTGTACGAGTACCGAAATTATGCAAACCCACAGGTAAGGGAAGGTCTATTTGGCTTAAGTTTCACCTTGGCCTTGGCCACGACAAAAAAACAAATATTACGGGATCATCCCTATCCTCGCGATCTCCGTCTTCTGATCTGGGAAAACCAATTTGCTGCATGTTAAAGGAAAAGAAGGAGCTAGATACACTGTAAAGCCAAAAAGAAGGACACAATTTATGGCAAAGAGAGCATAGAGGCAAGCCACAAAGAAATCTGTAGCAGAGGAACATATATCATGAGGAAATCCTAAGCAATTTCCTCTCACAGGCACCACTCACTACACCCAAAGCTGCTAAAGCCACATTCTTACTCTCATCCCTGTGTCGGGGGACCACCATATGTGAGATACTGCGGGATTGAAACCTAGAGTGGTAATGATTGAGCGTTTCCCTGCGATAAGATGCGGTATACCACCCTAGGCCCAGGAATAATAAATACGTCTCTCTTGGCCCATTCATCCAAGCTTCGCCCCATAGCATCCACTCAACTAGGGACTCACAAACAATGAACAACCATACTCGCTCCTGCGACCATGACAACCCCCAAAACACCCCGGAGGTGGTAACTACGGATACCGGCAAGATCAGGACAGGCTCGAGTAACGGCAAGATCATGGTTGATACGTACTATCCAATGCCAGTAATAGATGGTGCCGACGGCGCTATGCTACAGCTGGGGTACGAGAAACGACGGATATGCGGGCTGAAGAAAAGAACGTTTATCATTGTTGCGGTGGTGGTAGCGGCTGTTGTAATTGTGGCTATTGCAGGAGGCGTTGCTGTAGGGATGAAGGCAGGCTCAAATGGAAATCAGGATGGAAAGTGGGTTTACGGGTGCCGGTGAGCTATTGGACATATACACTAACGAGGAGCAGGGTTGCGGATGCGCTACCACCGCCGAAGGTATCTAATGAGCCAACGAATAACGTGGAGAAAATCAATAGCACAATGTTACTAGGATCATATTTGGCAGCGACAACAGGAGGAGATGATAAGACGTACCTGACAGAAGCTCGGGTATTCTATCAAGACGTTCAGAATGTAATCCCGTTCCATTTATATGAGCATGCCTGAACATTGAGCTTACAGGAAGTTATGTACGTAGACGATCAGAACCATTCACTGTAGGGGGCTCGATATATGCCGCCTTCAGCTCGATTCCTACAACTTTACAGGTGCAAGGGAGTATACGCCTCTTGCCGCAGTTGGGAACCTGGAAATATCGGAGGAAATTCACGTTTTTTACATCGACCCTGACAATCGGCTTCAGGGGAAGATACTACACAAAGATGGCTCAATTGAGGACGACAAAAAACTCTACAAGCTCGACTACCCGGATATACATGAAGACTCACAGTTGGCGGCTGTGATTTATCAGTCCAATGGTGATATTAAGCTGTGGTATCAGCAAGCCAATACTGGAACTCCGAACAACCCCGAATGCAAGATTCAAACACTGGCATATACTAAGTCGGGTGAATGGAAGCTCGAGGATGCCGTGGTTAATGCGAAGCAAGGAACCAGTCTTTCAGCAATAACCTGGGACGGCGGGTCCTCTGGTGATGAAAAGGACCGGCTCATCCGGCTATTTTACGTTAGCACAAAGTCTTTGTTTGCGCAGTATCAGTATTCTTCAGATGCTGGTTGGAGTATAGGTACCCCAACTTTCATTCCTCCACTCAGGATCTAGGTATTTTAACTATAGACTCTTAGACAAACCGGATGATAACACTGTTCCAAAGTTGGTGCTAAACCGCAACAATCCTATTTGCTCAATAGTCTCCAGGTCGGAGGGCCGTATACGGCCTCGGATCGAAATCCTGACGACATCAAGTCCCAAGAAAGTAGTTGGGACGGGCGCCGATGAGGACTCGAGATGGTATCTCAACGGCGACGGCAACAGCGGCACCTCACCCCGCGATCCAGCACTATTATACGAGGAGGGGGGCCCATTGGCGGTAGTATATTACGGAGTGAACAACAACGAAACTATATACAAGCTGATGCACCATGGGACTACCCGAAAGCTATATGAATTGGTATGGGATGGTATGACGTTAACGACGAATGAGATCGACTTTCATGGCTAACAAAGCTTGTCAATGTACTTGTAAATAGACAATTTTGAGCGATGCGACTTGGTGATCCAGCGTTCTTGGGTGGGGCTAATTTGGTTCCATTCGGCTATATGAGACGGTCTGGTGCGGGCGGGGATAATGGATCACCCGGCGCTCGCGAGACCCGAGCTCCCGAGCTCGCCCAGCTAAAAAGAACTGTCCTTGCGGGATATGAGCCGGACTTTGGCCAAGTAATCCCCACATTTACTCGGGTGACTTCTGACGAGTCAAAATTGACCTTCGTAGAGAGAAAAACTTCAATCACAGCCGTCGCATAGCGATTTAGTTGCCCTGGATATACGTACCTAGGTATGTTGTCCGGGCCTCTGGTCCGAGACCCAACTTACCACAAGAAAGTGGTCTTAAACATACAAAGGGAGATGTCTTACGTATGGAGAACCAATAGGGATTGAACCCACCCCACGAACCAAAACTCAGAATCCCACACAAATTTTGTCACGTGCTCCTCGCAGCATGCAGTAATGTATCTAGTTCTTCTTTTTCATGCAGACTCCTTCCGCGAGCGGAATTTATGACGACGGATCAAGGAACCATTTCCTTAGCGGTGCATGAACGCTAGCTGTATCTTCGTACATATCGGTAGAGCAGCCAAGCATAACATCCATCGTAACACCTTTGTTCTTGGTTCTACCTTCCAACTTCGCGCTTAAGAATCGGCTTTATACATTCTACTAGGTTCCTAATAAAATCAGCTGAGCCCAATGCAAGCCTATTATTAGTTTCTATCACTCTCTAGACATTAAAAGAGCAGTCAATTGTAACTTATCTTCTAGTCAAAGTTATAACTTTCTTTTGTTGTAACGGTTTCGGTAACTGCAAATACGTACAACGCAGTTTCGTGCATGGAAGGGCGTCTAGATCTGCCGGCTAAGTTCGCACGTGTTTCCAGAAACCTGAACCAGATAGTGCAACCATCTTAACCACGGCATCTCTTTCCGCTTACCTTGTACTGACTAGGAAGCAATTATTCCCCACCTAATACTCAAAATTCCTCAGGCGAAATTCTTCAGGCATGGTTGTATGTGAGGCGTAGAAAATAGATACTCTGGAGGCGGGTCAGTTGAAATGAACTCAATCGCCGTCTATAACCATACCTTCACCAAATCCATCACCATCCCTTCCACCGCCCACCTCTCTCTTACAAAAATGTCTTCTGAGTCATTTTCTGGCAGCTCGAGATCCTCGACTGCTGATATGTCGACGATTGCTCAGCCCGAGACGATAATGGTGGATCCCCGGCTGGTATACGACTACGCCCTTCACCCCCAACCCACTTCTCTCTTTTGAGATATGCTAAGCTGCAATCATGTTTAGCAAGACCAAATTGACAATGGAGACATTGAATATGATATGAGGTTAGTCACCATCATCATCATTAACTAGAGTAGTGTATGGTAGTGCTAAGCAGGGGTTAGCAGCGAAACGTTCTCGGTCTCTTCCTCCATTTACGACTACCGTTACGAAAATGGTCGGACTTACCATCGATACAAAGATGGAGCATATATGCTGCCTAACGATGAGGTTTTTCTGCCCTCGCGCCTTCTTAATCTCAAAGCTGAACTACTAATTGGTTGCGTAAAAGACAGAGAAAGACCGGTAACCAGATCACATTGGTCTCATTCAAAAAGTTGGGAGCTGACGGATCCAGGCAGACTCGACCTCGTGCACCACATGTATCTGGTCCTTCTCGAGGGGCGGCTCACACTTGCCCCAATCGAAAATCCTAAGTGGGTCCTAGATGTCGGGACCGGCACGGGCCTGTGGGCCTGCGACTTGGGCGATAGTCTTCCCAGTGACTGCCAAATTATTGGGATTGATCTATCCCCCATCCAGCCCGATTGGTACGATTATTTGTTTTGTGTGTTGTTCGTTATGTACTGATAACTCTAGGGTACCACCTGTACGTATATCCCGTATTGGGAGAGAGGTTATCTCACTGACTCCTAGACCCACAGAATGTTCAGTTCGAGATTGTATGCACTCCACATCTTCCTAATCCTGACGGCTTTTAACAGACTCCAGGACGACGCAGAGAGCGAATGGTTCTTTCCCGAGGTCTGGCCACCCCTCAGGGGTTCTGCACTCTACTAACCAACACAGAATCACTTCGATTTCATCCATTCTCGCCACCTCCAGCAATCAATCCGCAACTGGCCCGCCTACCTTGCACGCATCTACCGGCACCTCGCGCCCGGTGGCTGGGTCGAACTCTCCGAGCACAGCATGAGATGCGACAGCGACGACGGCACCTTCCCCAACACATGTCCCCTCGCCATCTACATCGAGAAGCTGCGCGTGTGCTCCGCAAAGGCCAGCTTCATGAGCAGCCGCAACCCGGGTGCCCGCCTTAAACAACTTGCCAAGGAAGCCGGGTTCGTCGATATCCAGCATACTGTGCTAAAGGTGCCATGGGGACCATGGCCCGATGACGAGCGATTGAAGGAGATCGGGAGATGGAGCATTCTTAGCATGGAGACGGGAGCAGAGGCGTATGGGATGGCGCTGCTGACAAGGATCGAAGGGATGGCGCCTGAGGATGCAAGGCAGCTTTGTGCGGATGCGTTGAAGGATGTAAAGGATAAGCGTATTCATATGTTTAATAACCAGTAAGTGCACCACCAGGAAGAGAGGTTGATCAGGGTGTGCTGATGAGCAATCGAACGGTTAGCCATTTCATTGTGGCGAGGAAACCGAGGCATAGGGAAGTTGTGGTCGCATGAGCTGTAGAGGAGGCAATGAGATACCCGATACGACAGTTGGCTAGTTGTGAATAACTTGTCAAATTCTACAAACTATGATTTTTTTCTTTCTCTTTATAATCAATCTAGTCGTACGTATACCAATTTAACGAGAGACTACTATGTGGATCACCGATGGTCACTCCGTACCTATGGCGTTGGGCAATAAGTAATAGTTTGAACCTATGATAACGGTTGTAGAACTAACCCTCTTCTTCTTATGTTTGTTCGTAGCATTGTCATCCCGGTGACGACAAACATTGGTCTCCAACCTTGAAACCTAACTCTCGTACCCTAAGCATCAATACCAAACCAAACACACGCTCTTCTCTCTTGCTTGATACATGCCACTCATAAGCCCCTCCCTTCCTCCTAATCTTTGCACCTTTCACAGTTAAAATTGGCTATTGTGTGCATCATTTTCTCTTCCTATCTTCGCAACCTACAGCTGTTACTCTTCGTGGCCACTTCCCCTTCCCCTCCTTCTCCACGTCGACCTTTTACCGTCGGGTTCGCCCTAAATTAACCCGAACTGAAGCTCCTACCAATGAAACTAATCCACCAGGGCATCACATTTCTTGCTCGGACTTTACCACCACTGTTTCAACGATCGGGACACTCGCATCGGTGTAAAGCAGTGCAGCGCCTATTTCGCATCCTAGGCGCTTCGTCCGTTAGACACGTCACCAACACGTCAGCTGTTTAATCAATTCGTAGGAGTACGCCAAAATCTGCATCAGCTAACTTCATGCTCAAGAAGCTGCCTTAGACGAATGCGAAGCCCAACTTTCGATCGTAGAAAACGTACGAACGAGCTGGCTACCCTCGGCGATAAATTGGCACGATGAAAAACAGCACCGCATGCGATATTAAACGAATCTAGCTCAGTGGCTTCTAGACGATACAACGCCGATCAAAGTCACAAGCGACATCACATCACCAACGAAAGAAAATCGAGATAGTCAACGATCATTCGATAGTTAGTACTTGGGTGTGGTGCAATTTAGGCGGGTAATTGTAAGAGGAGTGTAGAGGTGGAGAAACGGCTATACTAACTTTCATCATATGCAGCTCAACTAAATGCTATTATTGCTTCTCGTGAACCTAAGATCGAAAGGCATGGGCTCGTTGGTAATGCTGGGATTGAGCTCGTCGTGTTTTCATGGCTTATCTCGGCTAGTAATACCTTGTGCCGAAGGTGTCGAAATGCCCGAGTTCGCTGCGAGTAATCTGAACCCCACATAGTCGAACGACAACGGGCACTCGATCTTCCCCTCTACTTTTCTCCATGTGCAGTTGCGAAGGTAATAATTAAGGAGTATTTGTACTGATAAATGAAATTCGTGTAGACGCCTCAAATGATAACTTTTGCTTACGGTGTCGTTTGTATCTGCTTCTGCTCAGCTGAGGAACACGCAGGTTTTGCCTAGTATGCAACCGGTCACGTTCACGAAATCAACACGTTCCTAGCCACATACTACTTTTCAGCTTCGGTTGTAATATCGTGCCTTCTTGACGGGTCGAAACTGTGAGCTCCTTTTCTACTAGGTTCGAAGTGCAAGTATTGTACTCGAGTATATTAAGCATCAGTTGCTGTTTCGGGCACCTATCAGCCCATCTGCATATCTAATTAGAAATGTATAGTTGAAGCTTGGTTTGAGCCACCCTATGGCCTAGCGAGTTTGTATTGGTAGTCTAGTTTGTGAACCAGCACGGTTTGTCGATCGGAGAGAGCGGGCAAGCCAAGTCAACGCTAGCGCCTCCGCAGAGCCGCACCTTAAGTGCCAATCCTGTACCACGTAGTGCAGTGCATGTGCAATTGCTACGGTTGAAGGATAAGTACTCCCAGGCCATTCGCCGACCGGGCCTTTAACTTGGTTATTCAGACCAACCCTAGGCCTGTTCGCGGGTTCCGTGCATCCGCAAATAGGACTTAACGTCTCTCGCTGTTATAGATTCCTCCTACATATTCGCTCTAGCAAACAGTTCCTATGACACTCCAAATTAATGTTGGTAGGCTACCGAGGCACAACAATTGTGCAAGGCCGCATGGTTGCGCATGCGAAATTTGGGACATTCATTTCTGGCGGAGCATTTGTGACTCATGATTAGACTATGTACTAGTTAGAATTTCACGCCTTGTCTAGAGTATGGAGCCTTAGCCCGCCTGCAAACAGGGGTGAGTTATGTTCAGCCCACCTCTTCAATGTCCAAAAATAGAAAATCCTCCAACATCAATCTTGGCTAACCAAACTGGAGAACCCAATTGGAGGCGAGCCAAGCCTACGTTTGGCCCCTTAAATGCAAAGAAAGTTGATGTTTTATGAGACCGAACATCCCTCTTGGAATATAGTATCCTGACCACGTACGTCCAATACTCTTTCGTAGGCCAGTTTCAACTTGTATGAGATCTCCATTCCCACTATTCCCTCGCTGAGTTGGTTCACACTATGCTCTGCATATTAATATTCCCACTGAATCACAAACAATAGTGCTGATCATGACAGAGAACTTAGAGCGCTTTGCTATTATGGAGTTCCAGAATACTATGGCAGAATCGACCTACCGGCTTGGTTGGTTCCGTATGTCTGAGAAGAATGGCAACGTTATCTCCGCTGTAGCCGTTACACGGAAAGAAGGCATCATGTGGGGTTCCAGCTACACAATCCTTACCATGTTTATCTTCACAGCTGTAGGGGTGATTTCCTACCTCCTCTGCAAACCTACCCTGATCTGACCTTGAAGTAGAAAATCATCGTCGACTTAGCTTTGACGTACATGCCACTGAATAGAAACGCAAACCGGCATGCAATACTGGTGGCCTTCTATAATACGAGCGACCCTATTTCGGCAATCCTCCTGATGGCAAGATATCAGCTGAGACTCGTCTTCGACATCCCTGGGCCGAATGGGCGCATTGACTGGCGAACCTTTCTAATCACAACGATTCTATTGTGCACCCAGATAGGAATTATAATCGGCTCGTTAGTCGCCGGTGTTTTAGTCCCAACCAAACTGTTTATTGGAAATGTGGCCCCTGTCAACCCTAATGTTATATACGTCCCTAAAGTCGTTTCCTTGCCACCACAAAATTCAAACACAATTTCTCTTTTCGAGAGATCTGCAGCGCTTCGGGCCCTCGTTACCGTCGATTATGCGAGGGAAAGCCTGAAGAAGAAAGTAAAATTTGACGTAAACCTCGCGCGAAACGATACGATCGGGCGTCCTCAGATTTCATTTGACTATGCGTACAACCTAACTGGCTACGATTTCGGATTACAGCGAGTGCCGAGCCTGCTACATATTGTCACAGGACATTGCGAAACCCAATACGATTGGTATCAACCGGGAGCATCGACTCAAACCCAGGACACCTACTGGCTTTGGGGAAACTCTTCCATGGTACGTCAGGTTGAGATAACCCCGTTTCTCCCGGCCTATGCCCAGTTTGAAGTGCATCCGGATAGTCAAGACCTGAAGGTCACTGGCAAATCCTTTTACAGCATTCTTCCACAAATAGCTGGACGCAGAATTTTCATCGACTATGATAATAAGGGCTATGATCAATGGTATACTGCGGTTCTAGACAATCACACATACATAGACTCAATTCCGGCTGGAAGACCAGCAATCGCCTGTGAGCACCATACTTCGTGGTCATATGGCAAACCGAAAGCCAAAACCATGTTCGACTTGCGCAAGCTAGTCGATTCTCAAAGGTTGAACCTCGCACCATTCTTGATCGATACGGTGTTTGCACGGCAATTCGCAATTGTACCTTCAATCGTCCTTCTGTCTAACCAATTGGGAGAAGAAAACTTGGGCGGCTTGTCTCAATGGCTTACATATTGGCGCCGCATTCAGAATCGTGAATATAATTACCGATTTGCATACATGAAGGGGATGGAACACAATATAAGTCTAGTTGGTGATTTGGAGAGGTTAGTTCTTGCGAGCTACGTTCATTCGCGGGAGTTTCTGCGAAATACCGTCCTTTTACGATCGATTGTGGATACAGATGCCATCCAAAACGCTGCAGAGAGTGAAGATGAGAGGGTTCCAGACGAGTACGCTGTTTTCGGAGTTGAAAGTCCGGAAATTCAAACGATGTCGCGCACAGTATTGCTGGTTATTCCAATGCTGCTTCCGCTGCTTTGGATTTGTGTTTTCTTTTACAGAAGAATTATGAAGTCAGTTCACACTCCCGACCAACATAGGCGTTCACAATTTGCCGCCCTGTCTGTTGGGCTGTCATCGGTTCATCTGTACATGTACCTCGACCAAGGGATTCAAGATAACGCTGGTCAGCCGCATAGGAGGTGGGAAGGCCGCAGTTCCTCGGCCCCGTACAGTCGCGCCTAAAAAGTGATGAGACGCGCCAGCGGGTTTTGTGGCGACTTTCCAAAATCCGTTCGCGTGTCTCGTCACTTTTTGTGCGTGACTGTACATCAGGAATTCGACCGGTTAAATGTAGAGATAAGTACTGAGACTTGGCTGACTGAAAGGTTCACGACTTTATCATGCTATGGTGCTAGTACTAAGATCGATAGCAGTCGACCTTCAGTTGGCCATGATTGTGCCTATCACAAGAACTATTCTTCCATCTATTGACAACTCACTCGATTGACCCACACGTCACTATTTCTTTCGTCTAACAATTCGCAATCACCCTTGCCGTTGGCCCATCCTCCACTCCATCCGGCACTCCATCCGTCACCGCCGTCACCGCTATCATTTCCGCTTTCCCTTCCACGGACACCAACCTAACCGACATCTAATCTTTCAACTCCAATTTCATAAAATGCTTCCGGCACCTCTCACGTGGCACTTGTTACGACAACATCGGTCACAGTATCCGATGTCGATTTGTCTGGGAAATAAAAATCGTACGGATAATTTACGTTCACATGCATCCGGTATGAATATGAGCTATCTCAGTGTAGACACATTTGACGGTTTACTGGCGAAGCTGCCGTAGGGAATTTGTGGAGACGGATTTTTTGGTGGTTGGAGAGGATCTTTGAAGGATTAATTGAACGATTCACGCGTCTACTCCTCGCTATTTATTATTGTACATATTATTTCCCCAGAGTTTTCATGGTTAGGGGGAATACTTACGCGGATGGGTATCTATATGGCCTAAAGAGCCATCGATGGCATGAGTTCACGGTTCTATGATGTAGAGTACATACCTTATAGAGGGTATGATAAAAGTGCTGAGCCTTATAAAACTAAAATCTGGCTCACCCTTAGAGAAGCATTCCGAATGCTATACGGAATCATTCCCTAAGGCTTTCGTAAGCCATATAAAAAAATTTAGTTTTATAAGGATTTTGAGTTTATTGAACCCCCTATAGGGTATGTACGGACCTATAGTCCTGCTACAGAGTGTAGTGCAAGGCTTGATATCGTGTCGTATGTATATAAGCATTATCTTTCTACTGCCAATTAAAACCCTTATATATGCTTGGACCTAGAATGCACAAAAAAAACTTCAAAAACACTGAATGGGAAATCTGATACTGACCGCTACCTAACTAACATTACACGTTCCTCCAATACTGCCCTTAGTGGCCTTCATTGAAGCCCCATATTCTCTCATCTAAGTTACATTTTCGAGCCACCCCAGACCCTTCACGCAACCGAAAACTCGAGCTTGCCAGAATAATACTCTTTGTGGATTATGATTTCATAGGATAGTGTTGCAATTTTAGTGGAGAGAATTCCTATGGTTCAGGCTGTGGCGGATACCATGGTACTCGTGGATCCAATGGGCCTCGTGGATCCACAGAGCCTCGTATACGTATATCCGCGAGTGTTGGTTCCGGTAATTCGCTAAGAACGTTGGATTCCGAACCCCAAGCTCTCGTTGGGCGTGCGGTTCGAGGTGCACCAGCGGTTAAACTAGAGTTCGTATCATCCGCAGTATTACGGGGTTTGAGCTGAATCTCGGACGTCCACTTTCGGACCAGAGTTTCTTGGGCCCTACCAATTGCACCAAGTTTCCGTTGGCTTAAAAATTGATGCTGAGATCGTCTACTGGCTTCGCTCGTCCATGCCATGATAAGCTTCCATTTGAGTTTTGAGATGATACCGAGATCCTCTGTTTTCAGCTTCAGTGGCCCTTGCTCAGACCACAGATCTAGATGTTGCCGATGTAACTCTCCAGACATATGGTCATACCGTAGCGGCGAGAGTCGTTTGTCTGAAGATACGTTTTTCATGATGAACCAAGGAAGAAAGACGAGTACCATCTAGGATCGATCGCATTTAGCACCCAAGTGATATAATGTGGTGTAGGGCGCCGTACCAACGGCACAGACATAGCGAAGTACCACGAGATTGACGGATCACCAGCAAAGGCTGACACGTTCATACCAAATACGCTTGCCAAAAATATTAGGGGCAAAAAGATGAAAGTTATCCACTAGGACGATGTTAGACTCTGGCATTTTCGTAGTGAACAAGTGTAACCAACTGAGAGCCTATACACGGTCAATATACACTCATGGAAAGTTTGCTACGTATAACAGGAACACATACCGTCGCATGCTATTGCCCAACTGAATAGATTCCCGCATATCTCGAATTCCAGCTATCCTGTACATCTTGGTGTTTGAATTCAAAGTTAGTAGAATGTAGGTCTCGTCTTCTGACTGGATATGGGAGGCTTGCCAAGTCTGACAAATGGTTAGTTCTGACGACGAGATCCTCTAGAACTATCTTATCGAGACTTTCGAAATGTTTGTGCATCTCCTCCAATAAAAATAGGGACTGCTCCGTGCTGTCATTGCGTTTCATCCAGCGCAGAATTTCTGAGAGGTCGTGGTCTAGACGCAAAGCACTACTAGTATGGGAATTAACTAGCTTTTTCATTTTGGCCCACTGTGCCGCATTCCTCCACAACACCACTGTAAGTAATTCGTCTGCAGGAGCAGCGTAAACACGATCTTCCAGCACATTCATATGCTTGTTCGACAGCTCAAGGATTTGGGTCCACTTCCTGTTGATTGCCTTCCACACATGGCGTATAACAAAACTAGTCAACTGTACCGCATAATCCGACGGGATGGCTTCCTCCATTGCTGCCTTCGGTTTATATTTCTTCCCAAAGTATCGGAACGGGCGCATAAGGTCTCCTATGTTGGGGATCAACTTGATGCGCTTTGCTGGTTCATGCGAGGTTTGTTCGAAAATTAGTATAGTGTTGTACATCAGATGGTTTTTGGAAGATCCATTCAATGGTTGCGAATCATATATGAGTTCGATGTAGATAGTGATTCGCTGGTGAAGAATCCGAGATTGGTATGAAGCGATTCCTTGACAGAAGTAAGTAAGTTTGCTTTTGGCGAATGCTTAAATTAAGCAAAAAGGATTCACCATTTGTATCGTAGCCCAGCAAACCTCCGGATTCAAATGTACCTAGAATAGGCACGATATAGTCCAATCCGAAAGCAAATTTTGCAATCCCTCCACAGATCCCTCCCCAGTGTGCTGTATGCAATGGTTCTTTGGTCCAAGGTGCATCGTTCCTGCGAGAGAAATCGTCGGTTCGTGCCTGGGAACCCCCACGTAGTTGAACAGGCCTCCTTAACCATTCTGCGAAGTCTTGCAGCCCTGTACTTTATAAGCGGCTACCGAGGGCAGAGCAGCAAGATTACGTACCAAATGTGTCGTCCTCAATAGAAAGTCCGTATTGATTGATGAGCAGCTCTGTTGCTTCAGAACAGTCCTGCACATGACTGTTGCAAACATAATCAGCGACGCGATTATTTGCTAGCGATGAAAATGCCGCACATAATCCGCAGAAGGTCAACTACATGATCCTTACCACCGGGGCCACGTTTGATCGTCGAAAACGGGCGAGTGTCTAATGAAGTGTCGATGACCAAACCATCCTTAACACTAAAAAAACAGTCCGTTACAGTTACCGATCCTATGCTCTGTTAGTCATATGCTTTCTGCTGCGTAGGATACATTGAACGTATCTACCTGTTTGTGCCGCCGAAGAGGCGCCTATCGTAGTAGTGTTCAAGAAATTAGCCATGGAAACGCGATGGCAGTAAGTTACGTGTAGAGTCACTAAATACCCATTACATCGAGAGCCTTAAGCCTTCAGCCTTGAACTTTCAGCCGCAATGGCTTAGCTGTCTAAGCCATACAAAAAAGAAACCACAATGCAATGAGTTTGTATTTCCCCTTAACTTGTGTAGAAAAGGGGTTTCTTAAGGCTAATATTAGCTCCGTTCGCGCTTGCAGATTCTCCAGAAATTAACTACTCGATTTTGTGCTCAATTATAAATAATTAAGAGGAGATTAATACCGCTGACCTGTCTATACCCAATTCTCCTGTGGGTTTTAAATCTGTAGATGTCTTCAACTAACCAAAGTAACATAGCGGTCCCTTGCACCTCACTCCCCACCCCACTTCTTACTCTCCACTAACCCAGAAGTAGAACATTAGTACTTACACCAACTTTTGTCTGTTTCATCTACCCAAAATGAGCGTGTAGGGTTTCTGAACGGCGGACCAAAAATAGTAGATAACGAACTTAACGCCAAGATCTTCCATACATAATTGCGGTTTTACCTGCATTTCTCACTCGATTTTGCGCCTAGGCCGTGTGTGCTTGAGGAATTAGGACTTACTTACAGAGAAGAACTCAAAAGCCCGGTTTCGAAAACTTTGCAGCCACAATTTGGTGGTTATCCGAACCCGTATGTACAGAGGCCGGGCGTTGAACTGGGGATTTTTGATGCAGTGATGGATTTGGAGTTGATATGTTAGGAATATAGTGGCCACCAAGAGAATAGTGGTTGGCGAGGTCACCGAGTGTCGGATGCTGAGAGAAATATAATGTAGGGCGCCGTTCATATGCTCAGGATAGAGAAATACACACGTCTTTCAACATGCTGTTCTTATAGTGTCTTACTCAGCTCCCTACTTTTAAAACGGTGGTACTAAGGAGCCTCGAGATGCAGATGCCCTCTCGGGAGGATAGAGGAGTTGGCTGATGGTCGTTTGATCGAGTCTTCAACCATACGAGTCTAAACACCAAAGTGACGTTCATTTTTACTGTTCTTCTGAGATGCTCGCTAGTTTAATATATATGATGCACAACCCCAGAGGTGATATGTAGTTAGTCATTTCATGAACTTACAGTACTGGTGGAGAGGGATCTATCACAGCATTCTTGTCTACCATTTACTATAACCACGCGTACCGCCTGTGCGAGAATGTCTATATACCATCTGTACTCTACAATTTCGTCGGCTTCTTCACTCGACAAACATTGCATATGCACATTACGTACCAACGTGTTTCTTAATGTTAGCAAGCTCAACTGTCCCGGCAAACAGGAGCCCTTAAGGAACCTACAGACGCGTTCTATCCAACATCAACTTCGCTAAGGGAAGCAATAGGGACCTCTCTTCAAAAGATGAAACTTATTCTATGTGGCCAGTTAGAGCTATGAAAGGATAAATGGAGCGAATTAATGGATAGTGAATTGAAGGATAGATAGTGAGAAATGAGATGAGGAGACGGGAGAGATAGGATTCGGAGTAATGAATGTGTGGGAAATATGTAAGACAACGAGTAGACAACATGCACGCGACTCTCCTCATACATTATTGGGCTCGCGAAAAGGGGCCAGTTGGTCAATCTGCTCTAGGTCGCGCGAACAGGGCAAAAGGTTCACGAATTAGCGGGCTTGGATCCGCCAATTGCAGTTGGGTGTAATATGTGCGCCGATTCTGTCATTGGGCAGCATCAACCAGTCCGATGACACTTTTCGATATGAGTTTGCGATCCGGTTGATCTCTAGGCAATTATAGCGCACTCTGTTGATGGAAGTCGTTTGTTTGTAATCATCTTGTATTCGGCCGCTTGCGGCCATGATATACATCTTCCTAAACTATCCATCCCACTCCAATGAAATTACAAAGTAAGAACATAGTAAAGTTGTGAGCCCCCTCCGCTACCCTCTTCCCTTGTTGATAGAAGTTGTAGTCATATGTAAGGTAGGTACTTGTTCTAAACATTTGCTCCTCTTCTCGCTGATACTTATTTTACTTCGTCTCCTCTTCGCAAAGCGCTTTCTGATAATAGAGCCTTTTCTTCACAGGCATACTTCTCTGATACTTCATGTTGAAAAGTAAAGCAATAGAACGGTGCTATGAAGTCGTGCCCAGCTACCTTACCTATTGCGGCTGCGACAAGTGAGGGTTAGGGATTCGAAGTTCAAAAGAAACAGAAGAGCCGCATCATGTTTGGATAGAGCTTTGTGCGTGTTCGTTAAGATAATCTAATCTAACTTACTCAAGTAGACATGTACATCTATCTTCTCTCTTTGACTTCAAGTTGGGCTTGGTGACCGTGACAGCGGCGACCGAAACATAAAGTCGACCCCTTGACCAATAAGCCAACCAAACACTACTATCATTAGGGAAATCACAATCGTGCCTAGATTGCACTCCAGAGGCAATCTACTCGACGAACCAACCGCACTCTAAATGATGACGACTGTTTCAACACGAGTGATACTTGTCTTTTCAAGGTACCATCCATCACGCTGTGCACTAGAAGGAACCTACTCCCGGGTTAAAACTTTGTGCTCCCAAAGCGACAGACATTGAAACAAAAACATGCATAACTTCCAGCAAACAGTCTCGCATAACGAACCCAATAATCCCTCCTTACAAACCCTCAAATTATACCGCAACCTATCCCACCAGCACCCTAAACAATAATCTCATTGCTGTTGAGTTATGACCTTCGTATACCTTGTTGGTCTCCGTGCTATTATCTTTAGCTTTGGGGCACTGTCTCCAGATAATAATGAAAGGCATTGAAAGCTAGCCAGCGGAGTTTTATATAACGATGTAATAGATTAAATGAGTAACAATAATTTCCAACAAGCTATATGTTTTTAACTACCATCTTCACACTGCTATCACTTGTGCACGAAAATTCCATTTCCTAGGTTAAAAGCTTGTATTCTTAAAAACAAACGTGCATACATATATCCTTCGCCGCAAACAGAAAAACCCACAGCAAACCTATTAATAATAATAATCCCCATTCTCGTCAATTTGTAATCGATCCCTCACATATCCCCTAAACAATAATCTCATCCTCACTGTCACTCCTATACCCACGCCTCTCAACAACCGTCACCGGCGCCCTCCCGATCCCCCCTCCAATCTCCTCACTAACCTTCCACACCTCCTCTGCACTCTTCACCTGCGCACGAGCATAATTATACACATTCGCCCCGAACCCCCGTCTATAACCTCTACAACATATAAGGCGTGAATAAACCGCTACAATCTCCTTCTGCACACCCGGTGTAGGCTTCCACGTCTTCACGCCCATAACATCCTTCTTCTCGCTCCGTCCTGGCCTTCTAACCCCCTGCGTCGCGCTGCGGAACACAGTTTCAGGCTCGACATCGACCTCGATCCCCTCGAGCGCCCATGGGGTTTCAAAGTCCTCCTCGTGCGTCTCGTTACAAGCGACGGGGTTCGGGGGGCGCGCGGCGGCCTCGGCGGCGACTTTGTCGTTGAGACGGGAGAGGTGCGCACTGAGGAAGGAGAGCTGCTCCGAGGTGAGGGTGCGGAGGTGTTGGAGGGTGATGTTGGCGGGGAGGGCCTCGGCGTCGATTGGGAAGGTGTGGATGCTTGGCGAGGTGGTGTCGGCCGCTTTGATGATGTGCATCTCGTAGATCTTTTCCGAGTCCATGGCGCGGCGTGAGGTGAAGGTGGGGGGCGCGGGGAGGTATTGTGGGGGGGTGTGCGGGGGACACATGGTGAGGAATTGTGTGAGGGCGGGTGAGAATGTGTAGTTGTGGAGTGTGAGTGAGACTGTGGTGGTTATGGAAGATGTGGAGGAGGAAGTTGTTGATGGAGAAAGAAGCTAGGGAAGAAAAAAGACGTCGTTGAGGAGGATGAGGTGTTTATATTCCCCCGCGTTTAAATATAGCATCATATGGTTGCCTATCCACTGCGCCTCATTCGTATGGTTTCACAAACTTAAGGCTATTCGGCTAGCAGCTGTCAACCCAATCACGACATCTCGATGTGTTACGCCGGTTACGCCGTATGGCGTATTTGAGTCATGCCTTATCCATGGAGTCATATGGTCTCAACATACGACTGGAGAAGGGCCTCTCGATTATTGCCGCATAAGACGCGGATCTGCAAGTGTTGAGCAAACTAGGTCGCCTCATGGCTGAGTGCATTGAGCCCTGGAGAAGGTGCTGGATTCGGTATTGGATGACGGCGATAAGTGTGTCAGAATACGGAGGTTTAGCCGCGATTGGCTTTGAGATACACACTTCTGCTCTCGATCGATCAAGACCTATTGGTGTTCATGCGACAGTGGGATGCACAATCTAAACAGGTAGGTACGAGCATCATCTATCATGACGACCTTCTGTCCGTTATTTCCTGTCTGGAGCCCTGTCTGAATATCTGCTAGAATGTGTCATCTAAAGGATCTCCCAACGTACCATTACTTTTTGATACTCACTCAAGCAAACGCGGCCGGTAGTCTTTTGGCATCCTTTCGAAACCATTTTGACTCCTCCACAGGACTATTAACCCCGTCCGTTAAGTAGTCACCGAAAACCAAATCACGTCATTTACTGTGTCTATTATTCAGGTCTATCATTTTCAAATAACCGCACCTATACAGTATCCCTAGTTAGTAATACTGCCGAGGGGAACTTCAGAAGTGCACCCCGTGTTCCGAACCCCCGTAGATTCTGATACAGAGAAGGAGAGTTGGGTATCAGTATGTGGAGCGAAGATGAAACAATATGAGAGAAGTCTAGTTGTATATCTAGTATTGAACCCTCGCAAGTTATATCACACCAAACCAAACTTCAAACAACATCTATCCATCTTCATCTTCTAATTCAACACTTTTCCACCCTCCATCTCCTCCCTCTCTTCCCTCAGACACCTCTCACATCTACAACACCCGCCCAAACACCCCATCATCCACTCCCTCCGTTCTTTATACCCCAAACTTTTATCACAATAACAACTCTTAAGCTC
>Ga0307512_10001224_pt1 | contig 37170 bp, 34 predicted proteins | sample 14_EM_MG_FD_200267 | JGI IMG/M metagenome (GOLD analysis project Ga0307512, IMG submission 200267) | Populus trichocarpa ectomycorrhiza microbial communities from riparian zone in the Pacific Northwest, United States - 14_EM | ecosystem: Host-associated > Plants > Roots > Unclassified | place...
CAGGTCCGTTTGATATGCAGTTGGTGTATGAAGATATGCCTCAGGAGAGCGGCTCGTATCAGTACAGAGCGGCTCATATCAGTGCAAACGGATGAGCAAACGGAGATAGATATGGAGATGAATATGGCTGAGAATATGGGAGACAAGTCTGTATATATATGGGCCTCCTGGCCTCGAGAGATCAATCAATCAAGTCAATAAAGCATCCAAAGTAACATTCGGCAAGAATAACCGCCCCAAATGCTAATAGACCGCAGACATGGTTCTGCGATAATGGAAAGGTCGTATGTTGGTTATTCCTGTGCACCAAGAGGTCCTTCCTTCGCACCATCTGCCGCCTTACTGCAATTAAAATAGATGTTATTCATATATACGTTTCATAATAATCGCCACAACGACTCACCGTAATGATATCCGGATATGACTTGTCATTAACTAGCAATTAGTTTTAACCCCCTTCATCTTTGGTGTTTCGAGGCAAAATCTCTAGCCGAGCTGAGATCGAGGAATTTGCCAATGTTGATATAGCCTACTAGCGATGTGAGAGAAATGACTCGTCATCGACAATTAGAGCAATTGCATTTCAATGACGAGTTATTCACTCAACTCTCGTAATGACAATTGTAATTGCTAGGTTAATAACGAGAGTCAACTCTAGTCATTGCATGTAATTGCTAAGTTAATGACGAGCCATTTTTCACCATGATCACCATAACCAACACAAACAAACATTCCCGCAGGAAAACTTAATATACCAATCTTTTATGTCTATAAAAGTTAGACTTAGTATTTTTCAAACAAGAATGACGTTACGTCTTTCATAAGTTAGCATCCTTACATCATTTGACGTTCTTTTATAAGTTGACATCTTTTCTATCCGCTCTACGAATTACCAATAGATATGGACGTACTTTATTTTGGAATAATGTCAAGAGGACACTCGTTTTTGAAAAAGTTACCTAGCTATGCTTCTATGATATGGTGTGAGCTTTGACGTGGTATCGTGAACCCCAAAGGAATAAATAAAACAAAACCAGAAAAACTGGCAGCTTTCACTGCATCTCGCTCGGCGAAAGCTGCGATATAGTCAGCTACAAGATGATGAATTAGATGAGGGACATATCACAACTGAAAAGAATTTATGTCGGAATTAATCGAGATCCGTTATCTCGGGCGGAGGGGGGGGGACAATGTGTCTGGGATTCCGGCTGTTTCCTCGACAGTGTTCTTGAGCAACCGGCTTATTATCAGGAAGCTACAGACCGCTGTCAGGTCCGGTCACTACTAGAAAAGCTACCCTTGGCATAGGCTGGCCTATTCAAATACTCACAGAACCCTAGCCTAGATATCCATAGCCCTTTGCTTTGGTGCAAATATTCACAATACTAGGGAGTGGAGCAATGGGTTAGTTACAACCCATCATATTATGTCACTCGGTAATACTATCTCTGAACTATAATATCTCCCAACCCCACGTAGCAGCTTTCCCACGCTTCCTTGTAGCCCAGTTCAAAATCTAAACTTTATCGTCACTACCCCTCTTCCCCACCTCACCTTCACCACCAGCCAACGCAAAACGCAATGGCAAAATCACCATGCTCCACTAATTCCTTGCTTCCTTCACACAAGACAAACTGCCGTCGCCGCCACCGGTCTGGAGATGTGCAGTTACCACCCCCATCTCACGCCTCCTCGAATAGGATGCACCAAAGGAAGGCTACCTTCAACAGCCTCACCGACCCTCCTCCCTTCCCCAAATCCCCCATCCCCATTATCGTATCATCAACCACAACAACGACAACCTACCATGTTGGTTCCTGGTTGCGTCTCCGCAATCATGACCATCCCCCAGGTCCGTCGTACACGCACATGGTGTCCTCACCTACTTTCTCGCCGCCACCGACAAGGCATGCAAAGGCTGGGAAACCAGTGCTCAAGGCCCGTCGTGCTGCGATTGAGGCTTCAACACAGTCATCAGCGCCGGAAACTACAGCCTCCCGCAAGAAGATTGCGAGGCTGCAGAGGATAGAGGCGGAGGTTGGGGCTTGCACGGCGCGGATTAAGGCGCTCAAGGTAGAGTCCGGGATTATTAGGAGCGAGATGTGTCCGAGGACAAGGGAGTTTTGTAGGAAGACCAGAGTTGGAGGGTGTTTGGAGGAGTTTGATAGGTTTAACTTTAGGTGAAGGCGAAGAAGGAGGGGACGTTTTCTGTTGTTACGGAATATGAAGTACATAACGAGGTCGAGGATACCGCGAAAGCTTTTTCGTGATCATCTCGCTCTTCCTGCTGTCCTCGTTCTCTTATACGTGCTCTCCCATGCACCAGGACTCTGGACAGTCAATCCTTCACGTTAGTCAATTTTAACTGTCCCGACATTCCGAGTCGTATCAGCCACTGCGGCCCAAAATTTACCGGTAATAGTCTTCTTCTAAATAGATACCGAAATATCCATCTAGAGCTCGGCAAAAAAAGGGCAAAACTACAGTACCTCGGATTCCCGTATGGTCACCCACTACGGTACCAACCTGGCGATGCTATGCTTAGATATGGCTGAGCGGACAGGAAGCGTCATTTTCATATCTCTTTTACCGTAGCTGCCAGTTCTTTCCGTTTTACACTTATATTACGTACATGCTACATTACGAACCAGTAAAACCGAACGCTCAGAATTTACCAAAGGATACTAGGCCAGGTCATTGCTTCATATACAATACCATCGATCGTAGCGAATGCGCTCGATTGTGATTTAAAGAGCGTGCAGGCTAGAGTATAGGGTATACGTAGGTATGACGTATTACCTAGGAAAGAGCAGGAAGAATCTAGATGAAATGGGAGGAGAAAGCCGGGAGAAGTAATGCCCGTGGTGAGTTCTATGTAGTGGTCATATAGACGGCTTCAACCAACAAAAAAGGATAAGGGTCAAAGTTGACTGGTGCGAAGTGACGTTCAAAATCGAGCATCGGAAACCCGGCGGAAGCTGGAGTACGTACGTGGCCGACTGATAAGTCATCGCAGGAGTTTGTGTGAACTCTCCCGGTTGATTATCCCCTGCGGCAAACTTCCCTGGTTAACTATCTGGTGAAGCAGTAATATCGCCTTATATCACTGAAAAGTTTACACATGACCTGCTTAAACAACCCCAACCCTGGATGCTCAAGCTCTTCCTGCCAACACGCGTCAAGTAGATGGCTCCAGTACCGCCTCATTTAGATCCATGTTTCTTCATGCCCGAGTCCTCGGGCTGCTCAGATTAATGCAAATCATAGTTCATACCACAAACCAGGGTTCGGTCTGAGGAATACAAAACTCACCAGAGCCAAGTTCGTCAGCTACCCGCGAGGTAACAGACCAGCCGCGCGGTAAACTCCATTTAAGCGTCCTAAACCTTCCCGTCCGGATGTTTCATGCATGGGGTATGTATGTCTCGGAGAATATCAAACGGTAAAAGCTTTCGAAGTAGGTACTAACCCCATCCGTTTCATTCTCGTGCCACGGCTCATGCGGGCATATCCATGGATAGAAGAACTAATGCAGATGAGATGCGGCCCCGGTAGCGGCCTCATCTCATCCCCGCTCCGCCTCTTCCGAATAGTTTTCGTAGTGGCAAAACGTCCGTGTCCAGTAGCGACTCATCAGATGAACAAGCGAGGCTAGTCTAGCTCCCTCTAGCTGGCTATGTTGTTCCACATATATGCCGTTATTGCAAACGACCATCAACCCAGCCGCCTATGAAGTACACACCCGGGAGTTCTTTTACTTCTTTTCCCATGGGAGGTCGTTACCCCGCTAAGGGAAAACATGAGCCACATATAACATCCCAGCGACATTGAAATCCGTGGCGTGCATGCATGGCATGAAAGTTAGAGGTGCATACGACCAAACAGACGCGCGCGAGATCTGGTCTGACAAATAAATACCAAAAGCAGCCCAGACACTCATGAATTACATACCCAAAAGTTCTTTTGCGTCTTTCCTATACAGTCTGAGCGGTCGTAACCCCGCATCATCAACAGGGAAATCATGAGCCATACAAATTTGGCCGGCGCCGTAAGTAGATCCCATGCTATGCATCAAAGCTGCTGGATAGGTAGTGATCGATCGTATCTCTCACGTGTACTCTAGTCGCAAGATCTGGTCTCGACAGATAAATACCAGATGCACCTCCGGTTTTCTCCCAGACAAGATTCCGTTACTTGTGACTTTGGTAGAAAGTTAGGCTCGAGGTTCTCTTTCCATCTCTCCCCTCTCTCTCTTCTCCCACCACTACGGAACATAAGCACCTCCTCCAGGCATTATGCAACAGAACGCATTACCGAGTGTTAAGAAATGCATATCATCATCCTCCTCCCTTCTTCTCCGCAAAACACCAGTTGTACAAAATAAACTTCGGGGTTTCAGATCGAACTTTTTTTGACCCTTCTCCTTTTACACACCGTTGCCTCTAATAAGACAATCGGCGCCGCCCACACCCCCGCCCAGTTTGACAACACCGCACCACCACCACGTCGTTATACGTTAGCCAGATCGGAAAAACGAGGCTTTGGTATGCGAGAGATCGAGAATACCACACCCCACAAGATCGACCCGCTGCTTCATGCTGCTGCTGTGTCATCGTGGGGAAACCGGTAGGGGTTTTTTCCTACGATATGGAGTTATGTAAGTTAGATGTTAAGGAACATTCCATGTGGGTGGGTGGTGTGGGTAGGAGGACAGCACATCAACTGCAGCTCCACCGTCGGGAGATTCAAGGCTGCTGTCGGTACACGAATGAGGAATCCGCTGCGATATAAGGCTGGATTAATATCTCCCTACGTGTTGTGAGTTTTCCGCATATTCCTCGGTACCGGGTACTGTTGGCAAAGCAGAAGGCACCTGTTTACAAAGTATGGAAATCTAATATTTGGCAAGATCTGAGCAGGTCAGGTATCTTCGTATTCGACAGCCCTAAACAGCATCGCCGTCCGCACAGTTTCCGGGGGTGCCTTACGTGCCCTATATTGCTCGGCCGGAACACATCCATCCTTCAAACAAATTAAACAGCCAGCCCCAGCAGCCGACATCGAATGGAATTCATGAATGGGCCGCATGAACATAGCAGTAAAGTAGAGTGAAGCCCCCCCACAAATCTCGCCAGAAAATTTAACCACAAAATCCAAGTTCGAAATCCACTTGTGTCGTGTGTTCGTCCCATTGAACGAATGAAACAGCGCCATGTGGGCTGCCGTCCATCCCCTGCAACAACCCTATCACTGGCTATCAGTTCTGTGGCGTGAGGCAGAGCTGTGGCAAAGTTATTTCAGTCTAAGAGCGGGTAATAGAGTGCGCAATCCCGGGTAAATGTGTTCGGCCGTGTCCTAGCCACACAAGTACTTTGCCTCCGAATAGCGGTAACCCATGAAACCCCGCTACCGCGATCGCCAGTGTTCTCCGCACTTCTGCCGTTGCTGGAGCAATCCCACATAGGCAAAAACAAACAAACAAACGGTTACAGGGAAATATCCTGCCCTACTCAGTTTCTAAATAGAGTGGGTGGAATGCTGTGGCTAATATGGGGCGTGGTGACTCGGCATCACTTCTTCAGCCGAATTCTACGCCGATAAGGCTTGTCAGATAAATTAATGCCCCCTCCCAACATTTTGACAGCTCGGGAGTTGTTGATGCTCGCTTGGCTCGAAATAGGTTGGCAGCATCCCCTACCTCACCTGAGACGGAGACATGTTTGGACATGTAAACTTAACTCAACTGAGATGCTCATCTGTAGCGCATACTGTCTCAGGTACTACACCTAGAGTTTTGGAACCTGGGAACTATACAACCAAGGTTAGGGGGTGGGGTTCGCGATATTTAGAACGTCAGGTGAACTCGAGATGAACCGCTACTACCGCGTCCTTGAGGGGAATGTGATGTGGGCGTGGAGTTTGTCTCCGGAGCTCTTTCTATATGGGAATGTTTATAGTCCACCGTTCGAGAAAATCCGGGGTTGATCCCTAACCCTAGGATTGTGGAGTATCGCGGCTTCAATATTTATTCCTCTGCAGTTTCAGTCAAACAGAGAGTCCGTTTGTATGTATGGTATGCAAGAAACGGATCGAATTCTCCGCATATGGTGATCAACCCACCCACACTCACATCCCTGTTCAGCTCGGCATGTGCGTGCTGCCGATGATGGAATCTTAACCCGTTGCTTTAAGCGGTTAGGCTGTCTCACGGGAAACGAGAGGCTGAAGATAACGTTTGTTCTTCCACCCTGGCCCACAGTTTCAAGTAGTGCCGTTTGGTATATGATCTGCGAACGCGTTGACCTTCTCGAAGCTCTCTGGTCGTAAACGTTGTTTGGCACGTCAAGCCGGCAGAAGGTGATGCATCCGAGGAGCAGTGCACTTTTCGAATACTTTTGTATCTTTCACGTAGAGCCACCAAGCGATTCTTGACCAGCATTGCTACCCCGAACAATAAATCTTCTTTATTTATTTTTCTGCGGGCCACGGGACAGAAGCTTTTCATCTGCTGTTATATGTGCGGGGGCCGGGCGGTAGTTACTGGCACTGTGGTTAATTCTTCGGGGTGTAGGCTGATTTCTCCCAAGCGCCCTAGTATCAGGCCACGGGGGTGATGGGGGGCTTCGAGAAAGGTTGGTTATCGACGATGCTGCAATCGTTTGCGAAGAGGGTGTGTGTGTGTTTCTCCTCTGTTCCTGGCAGCGTGATCAAAACAATTTTGGGGTAGGGAGCGAAAAAAATCCAAGTGGTGGCTAAATACACCGCATTTGGACGCCTCATTCTGAAAAAGGCTGCTAAATGTCCGTACGGGGAAGGGCATGCAGCGATGCGTTGGAGAAGCAAGATCAAGACAAGACCGGCCGCTGTTGCTTGCTGCAGGAGAACACTTCTCTTTTAAGGGTTGTGGTGGGATCCCCTTTTTGGATTGTCGCTTTTTCCGCTGTGAATTATAGGTAGAAGCAAAGCAAGAAATTTTCGAGAATATAATAATAATTTAATGTGCCCCGCCGTCCGATCCACCGTCGTCATAGTCCATCAGAGAAAGAGCGAGATCAGCGGAATGACGGAGAAAATGAAGAAATGAGATCTCGAGACTCGGTTCTACCCTAGTGAATACTGTAGAGTGCTAGCTACTTAGCACTAGGGCGGAGGTGTGGCCGGTGGGAGACGTCGCGTTGATGGGTGGACTTGACAACTCATCGTTAGCGCATCGAGATTTTATGGCAGAGAGCGACTGAAGATAGAGAGGCTGGATGTCAGTTGCTCGCTCTCTTTGGATAGTCGGTGATCGTGTCGAACAGCCCGAGCCAATCCCTCAGTGCAGCATAAACATCGACACACATTTCATCAACCGGACCGTAGGGATGGTGGTAAGTGGTGGTGGTGGTGGTGGTGTAATTGTTAGGCGTAAAGTAGTCGTCGTACATAGCGCCTGTAGAGTGCTCTTCTTTCCATAGCTGTGGTAACACATACATACAGCACAGCAGGAGGGCAACCCTGCGTTCTCCACCACTTCATCCGTCCATTCCATTTCGTCCATTCCGTCCATCACCCGTCCATAGTACTCAACCTCCATCACAACATTTCCCAACATCTCAATCTCTGTCCTGTTCTTGTTCATATACTCTCCACACTTGTTTCCGGGACGTCGTCTGCTAGGATACATACGTACGTCCAGCTATCTAATTATCCAGGTTGTCCCCGACAACCCCTCTCGCAGAGAAGGACGCTAGACACTCCCTCCGCACACACAGACAGACGACGGGGAGACAGAAAGACATAGATTGTCGACGACGAACGAACGAACGAACAAAAGCGATTGCATTAGCTTGCAATCGTATAACCTACAATCCGTCTGAGGAGTAATTCCGACGACAACAACGGTACATACTCGATCGTTCCTATTCCCTGTCTCGCTTCAACTATCGATCGGGAGGACTCGGTATTCACTCGGACTCTTCTAAACTTTTGTTTTCTATACATCGTGTTTTTGGTCTCGATATTTTTGCGTACAGCTTTCTCGCTTTCATTCCAGTCTCTCTTTCTTGGTTCTGCGAGCCACTGTCACTCACCAGCCACCTGTTGCGGTCCACAATCCCCCTCTCTCCCGGAGAAACGAGCTTGTCTAGCAATCAATCAGCAGTCATCGACAACCAGTCATCGCCCGACCAACCAACGAATTGAATTAATCGATTGTTCGCCGACAGAAACAGCGTTTTATTACTGGCTGCAAACTTGTTTGCGTTACCGCCTTTTTGATAATATAAGCAGTGCACCTTCTTTCTCACGTATTCTTATTCTGTCAGCAATTTGAGGCTGCGCCCCACAGAAGGAACGACCACCACATCATTATCGATCGTAATTTCCTTGCCGCCTGAAGGCAAAGAAAACTCCCAACGCCCTTCTTCCCCTTTCCACGCCACGCTGGCCAACGATTTATATTCCTCCTCTTCGACTCGCGCCGTTTACAATCTCCAGATCCCCCCCGAATCTAGTACATCGCGAAACCACCCAACATGGCGGTCGGAAGCACCCTGTTAGATCCTTACGGAGCTCTCAATGTTCCGCACGACGCGTCGCCAGTCACCATCAGATCATCGTACAAAAAGCTTATGCTGCAATGCCATCCCGACAAAGTCCGCGACGAAGCGCAACGAGCGGAAAAAGCACAACAGTTCCAAAAAGTCCAGGAGGCGTACGAGCTACTTATCGACTCGCGAAGACGCCGGAAATACGATGAGGAACTGGCCAGAAATCCACATGGCGGAACTGCGGCAGCTTCCGCTGCTGCTCCTAGTCCTTCAGCGCCTGCCGACGAAACGAAGCGGGAGAAACATCGCGACACACATGAACGACGGAGGAGACGACAGCACCCAGATGAAGATTTGCGGCGGCCACAAGAGGAGACAACATTTAACGAGGCGGATAGGGAGGCCGCTGGCGGGACAGCCCGGCAGACGAGGTATAAAGCGGAGGAGATCAGGCGCCATGACCAACAGCGAGAACGAGAACGAGAACAGCGCGAACGGGAGCGGGAGCGGGAGCGGGAGCGGGAGCGGGAGCAACGAGAACGGGAACGGGAGCGGGAACGGGAACACCATCGGAGGGAGGAAGTGCCAAAGCATTCTAGGGAGAGACGCACTCATGGGAGTACTAGCGGTCGGTATGCCGAGCAAAGTCCACTGAAGCCAAGCAGTTACGAACAGCCATCGCATGTTCCGCATGTTCCGCACGTTCAGCACCCGCACGTCCAGCACCCGCACGTCCAGCACCCGCACGTCCCGCACGTCCCACGCACCCCGCACGCCCCACATAATCCGCACACCCCACACGCCTCGCACACCCCCCACACCCCGCACGCCCCGCAAGCTTCGCATCCAACTCCGGAATCTAGAGCTGCACCTCCACCGTCACAGGCGGAACCTGAACCAGCTACAGCTATAAGGCCCGGATATGCGGAGACTATAGCGGCAGAGGAAGCGAAGCTAGAAGCGGTGAGGAGGAGAACAAGAGAGGCCCAAGGACTCCCGACCGGATCCCCACGGACACAGCGAAGTAATAGCCACGACTCAGATGCGAATGGGAAAGCCCAAGCACACGCCGCCATGGCTGACCATGCCCGACTTGCTCAACAGCAGCAGGCAGAAGAGCAACAACGCCGAGAACGAGAGCGACGAGAGCGGAAGGCCCGTAAACAAGCCGACCAGGCTCAAGACTTTCTAGCCGAGAGGATGGGGCGTCCCACTGATATCCCTACCCCTCGAAGTCGAAAATTTTCAGTCTCGCCGTCTGGCGGCAGTCGGCGTCGTGGATCGTCGTCGGTTTGCAAGGACGACTTTCTTGGCGCCACTCCCCCACACTCGGCGAAACCTCCCCTCTTCAGCGGTTCTGTGCCCACTACAGCACCTTTCTATGGATCTCCGCCTCATGTCGGTGGTCCCGGATACCCGCACCTTCGACGACGCCACAGTGTCTCATCTCCGAGTCTAGAAAAACAAACGTCGCGCTCGCACCGACAATCCCAGCCGCCACCACCGCCCCAGCAACAGGATTCAGGGTATTCCAGCCCCTCCTCCCCTAACGACGCTTCTACTCCTATTACGTTCGAGAAGAAGAGCAACCTGAACCCCGGCGGGTGAGCAGTCTCGCTTTCTCTCATCCCTTCATCCACCCATTTGCCATTATTGCCCTGTCTATCTGTGACATAGCTGCTAACATACTTTTCCAGGTCAAGCGTACATCCACAACAAGCAACCCCCAATAACACCGCCTGGAAACGTTATATCGTCTACGTACAAGAAGACGGCACCACGTCCACTGCGCCTCCTCAGGGGATTCACCGCAAAACAAGCTCGGCAGGCAGTCCCGAGAGCTCACACGCCGAACCTGCTATTCTTTCTGATGACCAAACTGACCCTATAACACCGGACTTTATTGTAAAAGCCGGTATTGCAGGGGTGGGGAACACCTTCGTTGTGCACAAAGCTGGTTATACGAGCGTACCGGCAGGGTATGCAGCCAGTGCTTCAGGGTCACATTCGAGCCATTCTAGTCCGAGAGTACCAACGCAACGGCATCACAGCGTCCACCATAGCCCGAGGATGGGAGGAGGCTTCGAAACGGTTGGTGGCAGCACTATGCCATCGAGTCCAGGACTGTCACGAGCCAGCACGTATTCAACGCCAAGTACGAGACGCCCCACTATGCCGGATATATACCCCGGGTTTGTGGCGCCTACGAGAGGCGGTAGTTGGTGATTTTACGATATAATGCGTTTTTTCTCCATTCATTTGTGATTTGTGGCTTTTCATTACGTTTTTTTTCCTTTGGGGATTTTGCTTCACGCTTTCGTTTTGTCGCCTTGGGTCTATTTGGAGTTATTGAGATTACTGCTTTCTCACGCTTTTTAAGGGGTTTTGAAGATCGATGGCATTTTCATTGTTGGTTTTTTATATCGTTATCCATCATCTATGGCGGGGCGGTGCGGTACGGGGCGGGGTTTCCTTTTAACATCCTTATAACTGAACTTGCACTTCTGCATATTGAAGATGTCGATGAACTGATGATTTATTTACCTATGATCACGATATGACGATTCGGTGGGCTTGTCGGATGGAGGTGCGGGTTGAGCTTTCACTTTCATTTACTCTCGTGTGCGGGAGTTTTTATGCAGCTTGAGCATTGAACTTGACTTGAACTTGCTACTACTATTTTCCACTGGCTACTGCTATCATGGGGGTTTTGCGCATGGGATGCTATTACAGCTGCTATTATCTACGAGCGAGCCCGATCATTAGGTTTTGCTTTGTGGGGTGTGCTTTTTGTATTCTATATCAACGAGACTGGGGAGTAAAGGCTGGGTCGGTGTTTTAATTTGAAAGATAAATTGGTCAATATTTTTTTTGTTTTTAAAGTCGTGAGGTTTTTTTAGTATGGGATTTGCTCGCTAACTCGATTTGATTCTCTTAGCTCATTGGAGTGAAAACCTTTGGAACTTTTAAAAATAAAGGAGGATATATTCGATCGAATACATACGCATACATGATAGGTTCCTGGATTATATTTCAGGCACACGCACGGAGCATATCTGATATGTACTTGGGTACAAGGGTAAGTCGGGCGCGGTGACACAGGGCAAAAGAGCGCCCGACTTTTTTCCCCCATACAATGAGAAATGCCAAGATCCTCATCATTCACTACACAGCAAATATTTTTCTAAGAAAACTTCATAGAAGCATCTCAGGTGGCCTACTATCACTCCCTTCACTTTCAGAATTTCTCTCAATTGTTACTGTGGAGGTGTAGAATTTCCGCATTTTATGGGGCGCGCCCGACTTTTGGTATCTTCCCAGTACACCAAGGTTACGCACATGTAGAGTGGAGTACTTACCTCTCTAGTGCGGGGTGCGGGGTAATATCAATACCCCTCCCTCCCTTTCTCCCTCTCCGTTCCACTTCTAAGGTTTTCAGGTCTTACACGAGTACGCAGGTTCTACGACTTTCCAACAAAGCCTTGGGAATATTTTGTTTTCCTACATCGAAGGCTAGCAGGTAGGCTGTGGGAATGTGTCTTTTTTGCGAACAGGCGGGGGAATTTTGATACCGCATGCAAGGGCCGGGGTGCGGCGCGTGGAGATGCCACAAGCGGATGGCGGCGAGGGGACAGTTCTGCCTGGTTTTCGAAAGTTGTTTGCTGTTTGGAAGGTATCACTCGCGATCGATCGAAGGACGGTCAGATGGGATGGTGAAGCTGGATACTATAGAGGGGTTCGGCTCGGTTAGGAGATGCAGGAACGGAGTAGGAGGAGGAAGGGGGAGGTGCCGTAATTGTGGAACGCATGCGGAGTGGCTGGGGACGGATCGGGTTGCTGAAATTCTTAGGTTGGGTTAAAGCATTTCATGTCAGATGCGGCATTTTTTGGTCCGAATATGCTTATTTCGATCCTGAAATCTTTCGAATCCAAACGAGTCGGTGGGTTCAATACCTTGATTCAACTACGTTTTTTCCCAACGAACTACGTTTTGGACGGGATATGAGCTCTCGCCGCTCAGATACTACCAGCTACGCCCCGGGCCCATCCGTCCGCGCCGGCAGGCGGGGGAAGCGGGGGAATGACATGACCCCGCAACCGCAACATACCGCGCCGCGCCGCATCCCATCTGTGCAGCTATACCTATATAAGCCCTGGCACGAGGATGCATCGTGTTACCCCGTTTGATATTCTCCGAGACATATATATCCGTCATGCACGAAACATCTGGACGGGAAAGTACAATTGCGGTGGCGTTCACGAAAGTGCCGCGCAGCTGGTCTGGTCTTGACTCGGTGAACTTTAAATGGGAGGACGGCAAGATGTAGTTGCATTGGTAGTTGGGGGCTGTGTAGGCCAAGGTATGGCGGTGGTTTGAAGACGGATGGAGTGGAGGAAGCATAGGAGGCCACTCGGCGACATCCCGTCCGCTTGTATATAGCATCCTAGGACATTACCACTTCGTTCCCGCCCCACAGATTGAAGCATGAGCTTTGTGCCCTCAAGCCCTTAAATCGGCGAATTGAGGCCCAAATCCTGTTTGCCAATTAAATTGATCTTGTGACTTGCCTGGCTGGCAGTAGCTACCGGTTTTCCCCGTAAAGAGGTTATATCATGATAAGATACGAAAGCGCAAATTTAGAACGAGGCGATGCTAGAGCCAGCGGCGGCTTTTCTATTGAGACATATGAGTCGATGCACGAAAAGATAACCTGTAGATAGCTGTAGATACTTCTAGGATCTATGATATGTTACAAACGTCGAACTTTAGAAAGGTCGGAGATACGTATGCCTCTCTACACAACGCCACATACCAAGCACAGCCAAATGATGATAACTATTGACGAAATTTTTTGAGAGTGCAGTAGCAGTAAGTCCTTGAGAGTTTCTAACTGTCATCCATATCTAATGGTTGTGAGGCTGGAGAGTAGCATGGGTGGCTAGTGTACCAGATCTGCGCTAGTCTAGTTTTGTCTAGTGTTCTTGCAGCTCTTGTTGTCGAACTTGCACTCTCTCTGCCAGCTCCTCTTGCTCCTTCTTTCTTTCTCTCTTCTACACCTTGATCTCCAATCGATTTGTGTGTTCCGCAGCGCACAGCCACAGCGTACTATTCCTTGTGATTCGTGTTTCAGTGGGAAAAATGCTACAAGCTCTCTCGTGGACTTCAACGAAAACATCTCGTTGAACAGCGGATACGACGATAATCAACCCAATCTACTACTGCCGCCTGTCGTTTAATCTCACCCCATGACACAGGTGATCTTGGAAGTACGAGCTCAATCTCGGGATATCTTTGTCTTGTGGACATCACCACTTCGGGACATGCCGAGCGTATCAACGATAGAGAGAGCCACTGCCGGGAACCGAGAGGGATTAGAGTTCCTTCGAGAGACTACCACAGATCTGACGACAAAAACGGAACTAATCTATTAAGAGAGTCTAGTAGATCTCTGTTGTGACTACGAGTTTGAAATGAGCCAGCTTAAGGAAAGGTTAGGGACTAAAGAGTCAATCAGCGCTCCGTAAATTATCAAGAACGCAATTTGTCGGCACATTCAAGAGAGATCAACCGCCTAGGGAATACAACTGCATCCACCCTAATGCATATACGAAAAAATGCAGGAACATTAAGGAGTACGATCTGATGAGGGAGCATACAATGAACTATACGGGTTAAGTCCATTCCGCGTCGATTCATTGGGTAAGTCCCATCCTGACGCTGATGTTTGGTAATTGTCCTTAATACGGAATAAAGGCAACAATGATAAGGTCGTGGAAACACTTCGTGGTTATGCTGAATTTAGAAGGGCAGAGAGACTTCAGCCCACTTCGATGGAACTTTTCAGACAATTCACTACCCTAGTTGGCCGACGTGACAATTCTTGGGTGAGCGACCAGATAATGAGGGAGCTCCAGTCAGAGACATGTTGTCCCCAGAGCCTTCGTTACGTCTCGTATTTTTCTTTGTTTTCGTTGTTTTCACTTCTTTCTCCAAGGAGTTTCAATCCGTCTACTTTGTATCACTTCTTTCAAGGGGTTTAAATCCGGTTATACTTGTTAATGGGTTCGCTTCCCTCCTCAAGGGTTCTAAATCCGTCTGTTATTATATTCACTTCTTTCTTCAAAGGGTTTAGAGGCTTCGTTCCGCCTGTTATCCAGAGTTCCTAAACCCGTCTGTTATTGTCTTCTCATTGTTCTAATTAAATTCGTTTGTTGTTATATTTTCTTTGTTCTCTGAAGCTTTGGTTCCTCCTAGGACCCTTAAGTTCTAGAAAATGTTACACTTCACCTGTGAATTCTCACCTAGTATGATGCTACCCATCTAGCCACCTTAATCATTAGTTCTAAAAATCAATATGGAATCAGAGTCATAAGTACCTGCATCGTTATGCTTCATTTCTCCACCTATCACTTGATCTATCAGATGCCGTCCTACTCCTCAATGTACCTAGTTCATGACATGCCACCCCCCTCCCAAATCCCCAGAGAAAAAGAATTTCGAAACCTCGACACGCCACTGTTGCTAGAAAGTTCTGGAATGAGGTCGCCGATACACTGAGTCAGTGAGGTCGGAGACTCATACACGATTGCTCACTCGCCACCCGCCACCCGCCACTCACCACTCATCTCTACGGAACCTCCAGACTCTTCATGTATGCAAAGGCATGGAATTTACCGTTAGATAATTTAAGAGACTTCATCTGCATTGCCCACTTTAACAGCCACTGTTACGATATGGAAGTTGGGGAGAACCGTGTGCGTGTATTCTATGGTACAGAGAAGAGAGAAGGAAAGGAGAAAGACTCGAGATATATGGGCGAGACATCAGCCCCTGCAGCAGTCACCGTGTATCAGATCTATAACATATCTCCGGCACAAGTATACCTATAACAGCCACTAAGATACCGTAAGCGGGTGATATTTCGTGACTAAATTGCACAAGATGAACGTAAGAAACAAAGAGTAGAAACAGTATTGCAATTCTAAAAAAGCTACGTATCGGCCTTGAAATGAAATTCCACAAGAGCTAAAACCTGCTCTCTGCCCAAGTAACAAAGATAGGTGTTTGCGTACTTCTCTGTGACCAAAGAAAGTTCAGGAGATCCTCCATCATATATCTACTACGTAGACTTTAGGTTCATAATCATATTGCCTTTCCCAACAGCACAGCATACTGGTGCTTCAAGAACGTCAGCCCTACTATTAAGATTCGGTGTTGAGAAAAATCTGTCGCAATCAAACTCGTCCGAGTCATCGAGAGTGTGGATGACAATTTATTGCGATTGGCCCTATTTCCAAATGAATCACCTATGCATACTGTATTACCCTGCCTGCCTGGATCCTATCATATTCAACCGCTCCACACCATTTTGACTACCGTCACCCTTTCAAGCCGGTGGCAAAATATCAGAAAAAAAAATAAACTGTCGGTACCATGAATCGAACATGGGTCTGCTCGGAATCCGATTGACCACAACGAGCCGTACTAACCACTATACTATACCGACCGGTTATAATTGCAAGGGTTCCTTAGGCTATATATAGTGCAAAAAATTACAACCAGTCGCTCCCATCTTACATGCATCGGGCTGCAAGGCGGGGTGTTTGCATCAGTAAATATGCTACGAGATCTGGTATTTCGATTCTTTCCTGCCAAGAGAACGAGATACCTACTTGAGGCTTATGTCTCATCGAGTGAATTGCCCAGCATCAACTGGCGTGACTCACCGACCCGGATCACCCTAATCATTAATTTAAGAAGCTTCATCGAACCGCGATAAACACGAGGATAACCACAATCCTAAACTAGACCATCGAAGAGTGTACTACTCTCAAGTATTCTAAAAGCAGCTCTCCCTGGCCGTGGGTTGGGCTCCACCTAGCCAACAAGAACTCTGCAAATAGGTCGAAGCCAGGCTTCTAGTTGATTTTAGAGACTCGACGCTGATGGAGACACCAATGGGAGACTGTCATTGATGACATCCATAATGCATACGAAATTTGGGTACCACCGGAACCTGGGCCAAGCCCAAAGTCTGGTTTGTTTGTAATCATTTTGTATTCGGCCGCTTGCGGCCGTGACACATGACATACATATTTCTTCACCTCCTTGCTACTTCTTGACCCAACAAATGAAACAAGCAAAGTCGTGACTCTTATCTACTACTCCTCATCCCTGCCCAGTGTTGGCAGGCTCGTGTGTTCTTTTGACGGCGAATGATAGGAGCTGTGGTAGATCTACCTCCAGCTGGGCTAAGGAAGATAGAGAAGTATCCTGCAGCGATATGGCGGGGGAGCCGTGTGCGAATGTATAGACTAAGTATGTTATAGAGAGAAGGAGAGACGCCAGATTTATACAAGAGAGTTAGGTGCCTTACCAGCTTAGAGTCAGCTCGTGTCAGGTCTATATGCAACATACCTGTTACTGTAAGGTCTGGAATGAGGTCGCCGATACGCTGGAGTCGCCGAATAGACACACTTAGACTCATACACGATTGCTCACTCGTCACTCGCCACTCACTACTTACCACTCACCACTCACCATTCACCACTCGCCACTCGCCACTCGCCACTCACCACTCTGAACGCCACTCCATCATCTCCGCGGGACCTCCAGACTACTCTACTCTTAAATAGATTAATGGACTTTGTCTTCACTATAGTGAGCAACATCTGTCGGACACAGAACGAGTGCTTGTGGGTGATCTGAGAGATAAGTCCGACTGCATACAAGATCTCTGTCTTGATGATAGGACGCTTGCGGAATTCCTAAGCTTCAACATCAAATGAGGGCACTATGAAATATTCAAATAACTGTTCTGTATCTATGATTAGCTTCAGCAGGTATATATTCAACCATAACTTGCTAATGCTGATCTTATGACAGCCTAGATGTGGCATCGCCGAATTGAAAGACTCCGCATGTGTATTTACTTCTTCAATCCTAGACTATTGCAGAACGGTGGAGCTCAGCGGTCCTGTAAATAATGGCATAAAACCCCTCCCTATGTAGTACTTGCCAAGATCTCGACTGCGAACGAAGATTCAAGGATTCACATCGATGCGATGATAACAGAGACCTGAAAAATTAAACCCCCATAATGCTAATATAGCTCCTGGCCTCCCCACATCAATATCCTGCAGTATTGGACAAAGACCGTGTTGACAAAGACCGTGTTGACAAAGACCGTGTTCCCTATTACCGGTTCCAAAACATATCCGTAATCCGTCCTCACCTGCAGCGTTGGTCTCTACTTTCACAGATCTTATTGTTGACCAGGCTTCATCAGAAACCTGAATGCGGGCAGGTCGTGGGGAGGAGGCGCTGTAGAGAGTGCACGATGAAGGGGTGATGGTGGAAGTGGCGGATGCGGGAATGGAGAGAGAGGACAGTTGCTCGGGTTTCAGGCTCGAGAGGAGCTGAAGGCGTTGGTAGGAATTTGTTACTCTGGTTGGTTAGCAATTGCGTGGTTGTGTAAGAAAATGAAAAGAGGGAAATGGAGAAAATTTTACCGGTCACGGAAGATTGTTGTATCGGTACGAGTATGGCAGCTGCAGAAAAGATGCGATATTAATCCGGCGGTGATGTGATAGGCGATGCTGTCGAAGCTTGGGTGAAAAATCACTCGACATCACACACCACACTATCATTCAAACTGCATCAACATGTCCCCATCTCATCTCCATAGATATTATAAATTAAGTAATTAATTAATCGACGTCATAAAAATAAAGGAATGTACTCAGAAGATATCCCCAGGACTTACTTCCACCATCTCATCCCCGCTCGATAGATCCATCGTTTCCCACCAACGCACTCGTACTTGCATTACTTACCTTCCCAAACCCTAACCCTTTCGTCCAAATCCTCCTCCATACCCCCGCAGCCCCTTGTTTCCCCTCCTCCCTCTTCTCCTTTGCCTCCTCCTTCTGCATCCTCTCCTCCCCCTCCCCCTCCTCAACAACAACCCCCTCTGCCCCCTCCCCCTCCCCCTCTCCTTCTCCCTCCCCCTCCGCCGTTCTTTCACTACCCGCCTCCTCTTCGTCAACCCCCAACTGCTTCCTCCACGCACGAATCTGCTCCATAGCATTCTCTTCCAACGTCTGTTCTGGTGACTGTAGTGCAAGATATGATTTCGGGCGGTTTTTATGTTTCTCCGGCACAGGTGGGGGATTATTGTCATCACCCACATCGATATTTGCGTCTTTCAGCCGCCCCTCTAGGGCGACAATATGCTGTGCCTGGCGGAAGATGAGGCTCTCCTGCAGGCGCATAATGGCATTGTAACCCTCCTTCAGCTCCGCGATGGATCGAGTATACGAGCGCTCTTGGTCTTCGATCAGAATACGGTAGCGATTGTCGATGGCAGTTAGGAGGTAGTTGGGGCGCGGGGAATCCATAGTTGTTGGCAGAAAGAGGAGAGGGAGGGGGAGATTTGTAGGTGTCTGCGAGTTGTGTTGGCAAAGAATGGCGACGCGACCGTGCATGAAAAACCCTTACCCAGACAATGGGTGATTGGATGTGGGATTGAGAGTGCTGGCCGCGGCAAGTATATCCGGTTTCGGAGTACCCCTCCTGCAGCGGCTTATCGAGAAGGAATGATCTGATCATTGGGAAGAACAGGAGCGACAGCCTTGCTTTTCCGTTGCTAGCTGTAGGTAGTTTTTGCCGAAAATCATGGACAGGGGTGATCGCGGAGCCCCTGGTTTGTGGTTGTATTGTTGGCGTTGGTGAATACCCAGTTGACATTGCCAGTGTTGTTGGTTGGGACGAGACGGGATCTCAATACCCCACCGTATTGCTTTTTGAGGTGGTATGTGCAGTTTGCATACCCGACGTCAGCTTGACAGTGGTAGCTCGTTAAGCTGAGCTGAGAATTAGGCGAATAAAAGCAGAGTATTCGGTCTCATATGCAAGCTGCACGTATCGCAAAATGATGAATTGGACGAGATTATTCGATAGAGCTCGCGGCAACTGCCGGAAAAACCGGAAAACCGAAAACGGCTGTGGCTGCAGTTACTCTGGGCTTGGGACTTGCATAGTCCTACCAACTTTACGTATCTTTCGGTCGTATGGACCTGTATATATTCCACCTAGGAGGCGATCTCGCCAGCTCATAACTGTGCTAGCAAAGTTCGCGATATTGGAGTGGTTGGTGGTTGGCGAATCAATAAACCATAGAACATCCCCACGCCAAAAATTCTGGACTTTATTTCTTACTTTTGAATGGATTGGTCCCAATGCTTTACTCCATCGGTTCCAACCCGACTTATCTGATGAGATTGACTCGTTTATCGCGGGGTATTTGAGAGTCGCCATTATCCACATTCATCCTATAAAATGACAGCGAGGAGTGTGTTGATACCCTGCCCATGGTTGCTTTACCAGCTGGTAAGGTATGGGATTGTCCCACTGACTCGGGAACTGGTAGCAAAGTTCCCGATATTTCCGACCCGTTTATAGCCACCAGAGCCCTCATTCGCAAGCTCATTTCTCGTTTCCTCGCTCGCTCGGCAACGAAGGACTGGGGATGAGACAAGCTACCTCACAAACAGGACATTATAGAGATTGTCTAACAAACGGAACATGTCAGATCTGGGGATGCGTGGTTACCCGCGATACACTATGCCCTTGTTGGTAAGGACAAGGCGAGCTCGAAGGAATCATGCTGTGCAGAGCCGGGGTGCGGGTACATTCGACAAGCATCTAATCTCAAGGCTGCCTTGTCTGTCAGGCGAGCCGAGAGTTCAAACTAGCTCGGGAATCGGGAGTGACCATGTGCAATTAGTATGGATTTTTTGGTCAGTATTACATCCTATCTCGAAAGTGGTGGAAGTAATAAACTCCCTCAGATGCAGCTCCAGTGTATGCACAAAAACAAAGCAAAACAGTGCACCCTTTTGCTTCCCATCCACCGCTCCCGGATTAGGGAATCGGAAGTGCTCATTTCACGCCAGGTTTCGCACCTGACATAATTCAAGATGTTTATGGGAGCCTGAGCTGGAGGTTCCCGCGACAGTCTGAATCGGCTCGGCTTGTGGGCAGTCTTGAAAACCGAGGTGCAGGTGTTGTGGGCTAGACAGATGCCCCAGCGGTGCAGAAAGCGGCACAGCACTCTCTCTTTTGCGTGGCATAGACATCAACCATTATGCTTGCAAAGATTTCGAAATTTAGATGTAGGCGCGGCATTATTGGATGAGATCCGGCATTTTATAGTTCAATGTAAGCCGTGTTACCGTATGCAGTTCCTGTTCGCTCGGGCCTACATTGTACGAACGAATGGAAGCGTCCAGCAGTACTGCGAAAGGAGCAGGCGAGGTAATATGGCATTATCCGCTGGATCCGTGGTTTTGTAGCGTTGCAATGTCCATTCGAGCAGATTTCTGATTACATATATTGCTGGAAGCCAATCATACGGGAGGGCCAGACGAACTATTGGCCGAAATTTCACGACTTCACAAGTTTATCAAGGCCAACTTGTTCGGCCGGCTGACTTCTCGGCCTCCATACATCGGCCCCTCCTACAGTCTACTCATGGGGTTGAGTTTTTCGGAGCGAATAGAAACCTTCACCTAGAGCGGGGTACCCTAGCTGCATGAATTGCAAGTGCTTATGGTGGGCATATGTTTGCGAACTCCACTTGTGTTTCAAGCCCACTACTACACGGGTGCAGGGATGAAGCACCCCTAGCAAAAGGAACGAGACGGGCTGAAACCGGCAGATGCGCAGACCAATGATAAGGCGGGGTCGAAGAGAAAAAGGGAATGGATCTACATACAACAAAACCCCCTATATCTGGCCAGAATTCACACAGAAAACCCTGAATGATTACATGATTTCCATCTACTGATCTCGTATAATCTGTTCCCTCGAATAAACTATCTTGAGATTCCTCCAGGGCTACCCCGTTTGGGTACCCGAGTACTATGACCGTGCCGATTCCACAGCTACTCACAATAAATGGGATGGACGCAAGTGCATCTGCGTGGAGACCCAACTTTTCGCGGCCGAAATCTGACGGAAGCTGCTGTCTTTTTTCACTGGCTATTTTTTCGGTAGTTCTATCTGTATTCAAAGCCACAGGCATTGGGATCCATCTACCCAATTTCGTCTTTCTTGACCTAGGGGTTTATGCTTCGGGCAGTGATATCACGATTGGGGGTCTTTGGGATTCGGAGGATCTCTTTGGTAATGTAATTAGCGTTTCGATTCAAGTTAACAATTTAACGTCCGGGCAGTTTCAGAAACTACAAGGTATGTGCTTTGAGCGAAGTGCAGACTTCTGGAGGCGCTCGGGGTAGTAGCTGAAGAATCGTCATGCGCACAACGCTACAACATCACTCGCTTTCGGCATCGGCTCCAGTGTTGCATATGTAAACAACCCACTCTGCTGGACTTATCCGAGTATCGCCGCAAGGAAAAGAAAGAGAGACGAGTCCTTAGTAGAGTAGGCTTGTGGAGACCTTTGTCACAGTAATTCTGGCGCCTCGCAATGAGCTCGGGACTTGTGGTCTTGGTGGTTACCGTACATGCCTGGGCACGCATATTATTGGGTTTATATCAAGTATATTCTGCTAAGCACTAACGGCAAACTGAATTGTGGTAATATCATCAAAACCAACAACACATAAATACCATCAAGTGCCAGTGGTCTACCTATAAACCGTCAGAAACCCAGAACTTCACAATTCCAGAACTAGCATACCAGTATCTTGCCGGGTCCACGTCTGCCACGCGCACTGGCTTAACATTAACTCCACTCTCACGTCTCGTGCTATGCCTCTTTACACCCGGTAGGTACTCACATCGATTAATCAAAAGCTCCGCAATAGACCGATGGTAATAAGACCGGTTCGGTACTAGGTCCAGAGCCGTTTGTCCAGAATGCGTCAAGGCCTTGACATCAGCCCCACAATCTAAAAGCGCCCGTACGATCTGTTCCTCGCCTCTAAACGTTGCAAGATGTAGAGCCGTCCACCCACTCGCCGCCACCGCTTGTCCTTTCGAACGGCTGAACGGAGAATCCCAGATCTTCGTTCGTGCCTCGGTATCTGCCCCGTTGTCGAGTAGTATACGCACTAGGCGACACGGGCCGTAGTTGGCTGCGATTAGAAGGGGTGTGGAACCATTGGGGGTCGCCATGTCGGTATTAGCTCCGTGGGATAGTAGCAATGATATACACTCGGTAGCTTTGGAGTCGTTTGGTGCTTTCATGCAAATGTAATGCAGTGCCGTCCACCCCCGGTATTTGCCTCCCTGTGCGACCGCGTCCACATCTGCGCCCTTCTGTAGTAACAATAGCACTATCTCTCGGTAGCAATGGCGCACTGCAATCATGAGTGAGTTTCGTCCGTCCGAGCCGCAATAGTTCATATCGCACCCTTTCTCGAGTAATTCGTTGGCTTTGCCTATTTGTCGTCGTTGGACAGCTTTCAAGAGCGACTTTCCTGGGGGCTGCTGTTTATGTCCACCTTCTGAGTACGAATAGCTTCTGTTGTGGCTGGCAGTAAATTGGGGCGCCGCTACTGTCTCGGTGTTCCGTCGCGCCAAAGGACGGTCTCTGGGCTGAGTAATTGGGAGTGTTCGCGGTTTGCTGGCTGAACTGAGTAGCGCAACATTATCTGAACATCGTTGGTTCTCGGCACCCAGCCATGAATACCGCTCATGCTCCCCATAATATCGTTCATCTTCCAATGAGGCACGTTGTAGAAACGAATGATCGCTATCCGAATCGCCGTCAGCAAACGGATCAAGGGCTTGTAATTCTCCCGAGTCGAGGATGGCTCGTTGAAACCAGGCCGCAATGAACTCTTTCTTCTCTTGAAAGACACTGGTCGGAATGCCGATATCCTCCAGCTCTCGTTGCAGTTGTCTCCATATCTCTTGATCTTCCACAGCCCAGGATGAAGATGATATAACGGAGCCGTCTCGCAGTCCCGCGCGAACCTCGGCCATAAATCGATCGAGTTTTTGCTCAAGCCTCACCTGCGAAGATCTAAGACACAGTCAGACTCTAGCTAGTGTAAATAGCTTAGGGTTCATGCAGACGCACGCTTGAAGATTCGTATTGAAAGCTGTCAGAAGCACTGTATTCGCGACAATCCGATCTCTGATCGCGTCCACATCGTCTTTCGCGAACCGCAGGCGGTCAAACAACCCAACATTCCTACCTCCAAGGTTTCTGAACTTCCCGAGTAGCTCCTCAAGCTCATTCAAGACGTCTCTACACCCATTGGCAAGATGTTGCAATCTATCCAGTTTCTCCGGACCGATCGGTTCTTGCGCACCAAGGTCGGCGACGAGTTCGTCGGTTTCTTTAAGCACAATGTGCATGCGGCTGACATCCTCCGAGATGTCCTTAAAGTCCTTTGGCGCGTCTTTACATGATCTGTAGATAGACCATGCCAATCGGGAGATTGCGATTATGCTGGCGACGCCGGAATCTGCGCTCATTGTGAGATGTGCAAATGATCGATGGTGCGAGGTTGAAGAGGGCGAAGTTGAAGTTCCCCACACTTGAAGTTGTTCTGTCGGCTCCGGTGTCACGGTGGCGCAGCCCCATGCACGAACGATTGGCTTATGCAAAGCAACCGCGACTAGCAAGTTGGCTTTATGTATCCAACTGGTTTCGGAAAGTGATTCACAAAATGTGTGTTGGCTGTCGATTTGAGAGTGTTCAATGGAGTCTGGCGTCGAATGTTGGCGCAGAATGCCATCCAGTTGTCGGCAGGGGCCAACTGTCAAGAACGCCTTCCCCCCACCAGCTTTCCTCTTTCCCCTCCTTGGTTCTTGTATCCTCCGATGCATACAACAGGATAACATAGATAGTCGCCTTTGATGAAATTTTCTCCATCTCTTCCGTAGACGCAAGAATCATCCGCTTCCAACCGTTACTCTAAGTTGGTCTCGTTCACCATTTCCAAGTTTGAAAGTGCGCACCTTATTCGTGAAAATCTTGTCCTTTCTTCAAGTCATTCGCGCCGTATCAATGCGAACTGAAACCATGTTTGAAGCAGGCGATCTGCGGGCTAAATGCAGTAACGATTTTCCAAAGCCGAGGTTTCTTTTCCGGAAGCCTAGCTGTAGATGTAGATGTAACCTGAATGCTCATACTTCCAATGTAGCATTTGGTTCAAAACTTTGAATGAGGCATCGAAAATGTGAGTGAGATAAAGTGAGATCGGGACTTTGTGGTGTGGCATTAAGGTGTGGTCTGTGCTCTGGGACGTTAGGTTTAGCCCACTCCTAACACAATAACCCGGCCGCACTTCCCGCACTATGAAAAGGTTCTTCTCTAGTAGAAAAGATCAGAACAAATACTCGAGCGAAGAAAATCCAGAAACAACACTCCCACAATTTACAACAAAGGGGCGTTTGTTCTAATGCTATGTGTGGTCAGGGCTAAGCTAACCTTGCAGATCATGGCACAGCTCATCTCAAATTCTTTCTGCTAATAGGAGCTGTTCAACGTTATCCAGACCCCGCCAGTTCGCGATCAAACTCCTCGATTCCCGACACTTCAGGTATGTACGCGCACCGCGAGCTTGGCGGGTGGCAGCTCTCTAAGACCCTAATAGCTTTAGATGGTACGGCGTTCAGAAAAGCCCACCTTTAGTGGCGGGCCCGGAGGTAGTATTTTGGATTACATCGGCTAGAATGACATCTACACTAAAGGGGCTATTCATTTCATTATCTAATCGCTCCATCAAGCCGCGGGATGGTTCTAGATTGTAACCTAAGCAAAAGTTCGAGTGGCGAGGATATCCACTAGTAAGCGCCAGATACCTGTAGGTATTCCAATACCCACCGATATATACGCCGCTGATAGTCTTTCGACTACCGTCACTTTTAAATACAGCCTATTGGTGGCACCGGATTCACTGGAACATATCTACGAACAACCGTTTCTTGGAACCTGTTGGCTCTTGGGTTTCCCATCGGACAGCCCAGTGGTTTCTGCCTGGGCTGGAGCATGTACATCGTTTTTGAAACCCCCGTATAGGCCGTATCGATCCTCCATTTATCGATTAAGCTCGCACTTTATGTGTCACTGGAATTCAACAATAACACATTGATGGGGCAATTGTGTCCTTGGACAGAAAAAGGAAATAACACGAAGTCTTCAATCACCGACTTTATTGACTTCAAGCACTACCGGGAATGTAGCGGTTTTGTGTGCTGAAGAGCACATGTAGATGGAAGCCGGAGGGATGGTCTGGGAGGTGCAACTATTGTACTGTTTTGGGTGATCCTACAGATTGGAATCTGGGCGAGGATTCTTTTCTGCCACGTGTGGTTGGGTTCATTCAAATCGTCTCCGACAAGTGTTCTTGCAAAGTCGAAGGCAGATATTTGAAAGAGATATACCAACAAGCATCCTGATTATGCTAGGACCCACACAACCGCTGGCAAAGTCGATAAAGATGTCGGAATACTCGCAACGGATCTCCAAATACGAATAAGAACAGACCAAAACAGGAATCTTGACAAGATATGAAGACGCAATTCAATGACTTTTAAGTGTTGACCAAACAATCGAAACGTCTAAATCAAGGTATTGAAACCCTGCCTCACATAACATGACATACTTATTCAAGCACCCGCCATCACTTTTCTGCCCCTCTCCCCCATCACCCCCTCCATCCTTGTAGATTCTTACTTCGTATCCCCACCCATCTCCCCAGCCAATTCCCTTGCCGACGCGCCCTGTCTTTGAGCTCCCGCAGGCTGCGCGACCTTCGCATCCACAAACGCCTCGTCAACCGTCGCCTTCCCGTTCAAAACCCCATCGGTCTCTTTCCCAGCACAATTCAATCCGTTCTTGACGGCTCCATTAGTGCTGCCGTTCACCCTTCCGTTCGTCGTACCATTGGTACCGTTCGAAACTCCATTCACCTTTCCATTCACTTCCTGCTTCTCCAACGCCTCCCTAACCCACTTATTAGCCCAGTAACCCTCCACCTTCTTCCCGCCCATCCGTCCCGCCCCATCAATCAACCCCTTACACGCAACTTCCCCACAATAACACTCAAAAGGCTGCGCCATCTCCCACTCGGTGCTGGGGTAGAAATACGTCAACTCCTGTCCCTCCCTGATCCCATTTGGCCCAACCCGCACCTCCATCCGGTCGATATCGAACTCTAAAGATGGCGCGCACGAGTGGTTGACATACACCAGGTCTGAGTTTAGCTCGACGTGCGTGGAGGCAGAGGTTTGTACGGTGCTGTAGGCTTTCTTTGCTGGTGTTAGAGGTGGGGAGGAGAGGGGGGCGAAAAGGGCGCCGGCGGGGAGGGCGATGAGAGATACTGAGCGCGAACTGTAGGAGGAGGGATCGCCGGAGTGCTGGACGCGGAGACGGTCGGGGTGGGAGGGCTGGGTCCAGGTGGGGGTTAGGGGCGCCATTGCTGGTGTTGGAGGTGGGATATTGTGGTGAATTCGCAGGTGGTGGTGAGAGCCGGTGATGGATGAGTGAAGAGAAGGCGACCTCGTCCCCGCAGGCGGCGGTCAGGCCATCTTATGTTCATTTGAATGCGGAGTATGGGGCAGGGCTCTTCCCCGGCGCGGCGGAAAATAGCTGCCGCCGGAGACATGGAGACGACGCGTGTCGTAGGCACCACACTTGTTAGCGTAATGATCGACGTAATTGATGCTCGAGAAGGCTCCATCTAGCGCTAACTTGGGGATTTATGGTCCGTGCGGCACGCTGCTGATTCCCCAGTTTCGGTACCTCGGTAATCGCAAGATGCCGTCATGGCTATGCAGGGATCCATCAGCGCTCACTCGGGATGTCCCAGATCTGAGGTTGCGGGGTTTCCTGGTGACGAGTCGGCTTGACTGCTGCACCTGTGAAATCTCCAGTCACCCTATTTTCACTCCGAGACTACCTCCAGTCACCTCAACTGTTTCAAACTCCTCAGTCGATAGCGACGCGAATTACACAATACTTCCTACGTCCCCAGCAACGACAACAATCACCACCCAGTTGCTGTCGAGAACCTACATTCCGAAACCCCCCGATTTTGCGCCGAACACATCTCTGGTCTATGTTAAAGCCGGATTTTTACGACACCACGTGGCAAGAAGTGGAAGGTTGCTAGGAAGTCGACAACAAGAGGAAGAAGGGCCGACCGGTCTACAATCTATGGAGCTCAATCAACGGTCTAGAGTGTAACAGGAAGGCGGCTTGGACAACACCATCTTACCGGTCTACGGATCTGCAGATCAATCGAACCGGTGCCGAACATGTATTTGAGGTAGAGAGCCTTAACACCTAGAACTACTCGAGTTCGTACCACGAGATCACTTCAAGAACAAGTTGATATCCTTCAATACATTAGTCGGATACTTTCGATGATTTGTTTGTCCGTATATATACCATTGCGTTCATATCCATATTATAGCCGATGCAGTTACAGCCAACCGCGACGATGATGAGCGTAGCCTACGACTGGATTCACATCCGGCGGATTTTGGTAATGCCGATCTATGGAGAGAAAGGAAGCGATATGGAACACACTGACAAGTCGAGCAAACAAGGCTTTACAATTCGATAGAGTGGATCCCCTTCAGGATCTGGACAAGAAGGAATTGCATTTGGGCGGTTGCACGATTACCGACCGAGCGGAATCGGTCTATGCGGGGAACATGCTATTAAATCATGTACCGATTCCCCAGCTTCCGAAAAACTCTGTTCTTTTGATCGTCGACTATTCCTCCCCGCCTTATATTAATGGGGTTCACCATGCTCTACGATGACTGCGATTAAGGGCAAGAGGGTGGGTAAGGGACACTGCAGCCCTGATCATTACGCCTACCACTTTGAGTACCAAAGGTCTGCAAGCACGATAGAACCGACAAGTTTAGGCTTTCAGACATTCAAATCCCGGTGTTACAAATCATGGTTTCCCAAGCCCGGACGCTACAAGCGTACCTTTGCACATTTCCACACGGCGAATATATCAATCAAGACGGCTTAAGGGTCTACAGAAATTACTATGTAAGTGCTACCTGAACTCTATACCTCTGGGTTACCATACAAACTGTTCTACGTACAGGGTGGAACCAAGGGACACTTACATTGACAGGTTTATCGCCGATTGGGGCTACGAAACAGAATGGCAAACTCATGTTACAATGGATACTACGCTGCGAGCGTACTTTGGCAAACTTCTACGCTTCTGGGGTGTAGCTTTACGCTGTGAGTATCCCAACCACGATGGGTTGAGAGCACACGGTGGTGACATAACACCGTATTCCTGTGGTCGCCGTACTAATAGCTGTAGGAAGGAATGGCCAAGATCTGGGGCCTTCTTCATGGCTAACGAGGCTAAGAAGAAGTCCTTGTTTGAGGTTATCTATTTAGACGTCGGCTGGAAATATACTGTGGAGAGATTTCAAGATGTTTTGATCACCAATTTGATCTGGATCGCATTCCTGTTATCCAGACTCTGGGCTTTGTGTGCTCACTATGATTCGAGTATTCTTAATTATTATGATGAAGAATGAATTCTCTCCGTAGTTTCTCATGTTCCTTGGTGGCGGTCATCTCCATGACTTTGATGAAGAAACGGAGGATATTAATGTAGGCGAGTACATTACGGTAGATGTAGTAGGGAAGATTGCGACGGACATGTGAAACGACTTTTATCAAGGTCTTCAAAACGAGGCTTACAATTCCGAGGGTAGCTAAATCTTTTCTTCGTAGCTGACTATCACAATACTTCAAGTCTGCACTACCTAGTTCTTTCGAATCTTTTTGTTCTCATTCGTGTGTTTCTATCCCATTGTCATGTAGATTATTCTACCCATCTGTCCATTTATACGCAACTACAACTTTGTATTGTAATTCACATCATATCTTAGTGAGTACGCATAACAATGAAAACCCGCGAGATTCGCTAAACATACCACTAGCAAGCTGCGCATGTACAGTCCTGAGATTATTATGCGTCTTTTCGAACTCAAGTCACTGCTTCCGCTTTATTGTATTCCTAAATTTGATCAAGACACCTAAGGACACACATTACACATGATTGACATACGCGATGCTTCGACATCAAAGGCAGGATGGCCGAGTTGGTTATGGCGCCAGGTTAAGGTCTACCTTAATGAGTAATCTCCTGGTTCGGGAAACTGAGCGTGGGTTCAAGTCCCACTCCTGTCAGCATTATTTTTTTGCGTTGGTCCTCCACCATGCTGCGGTGGCTGTCGGGATTTCTTTTGGTGGACTGGTTGAGCTTCAATTGTGCGGGCTGTTCTTGTGATGATGTGAAAGTGGGAATGGAACATACAGTAATGCTTCTATACCCTGAACTTTCACAGCATGCTTCTCTAAGTAGTGCTGTTCTTGAGGATAGACGAGTGAAGACTTGTGATATCATAGCAAAGTAGGTGGCAGATTTGAACTTCTAATAATACAAGATATAGATGCGGGCAATTACCTCTAAAAACCTCCTTATCCCGCCCCACATAGACCCAAAAAATCTCTCTAAATCGTGTGAGGAGATTGGTTGGGATCCTGCCACAACGACATCGAAAGCCACCATGCTGCTCTCAAACTTTCACACACACAGGACTCTTCTCTTTCTGCCTCCTTGATGCTATCACCTCCCGAATCTCCTTATTCCCCCAAATATACTCTCCTCAAATAGTGATAGAAGACTCGTCTGAAGAGGGGCCTGATTCACCATCACCACCTCATTGGCCATAACCACCACGTCAAGTGCCTCCATATACAAGGTCCATCCCTCTCTGCCTCGTCAATGCAATTCCAAATCCCTGACTTCCAAATTTCGCAACTCCCACAAGCCTTATTAAAAACAAAAATAGTTACGGGCAATCACATCCCGAACTTCCTTATCCTCCAAAGCTACATCGCTGGAGTCCAGTTCTAATCGGGTACTTTGTGGATCCTCGTATCTGCTTAACGGCTTGCTAGTAGCGCATACTTTGCAAAGTCGACCATCGCATCCATGCTACCGTCGGCCTTTCCGCATATATCTTGGAGTCTAGTCCTGATTGGCAACTTGCATATTTAGCAAAGTCAACAACAGCATCCATTTTACTATCGGTATTTTGCGCAGTCAAGACTCAAAACTCATCTCTTTCTGCATCCTTAATGTGAAGCTAAATCCCGACGTTGTGGCTTTCTAAATGTCGTAACAAATTTGAGGTGAGCCCGGTGGGCTTCTGCCTAGGTCTCATTACTTGAGCACTGGGTGATGGTCTTTCCTTCTTGTTGGTGGCCAGATCATAGTACTGGCTGCAATGCGGAGCAGCACCTCCCACATCCCCTTAGGTTGTGGCCATCGACCTTTCTCGATCGATCTGGGACTCCGCGGGCGTCGCCGACGCTACAGCTGGAGCCACCATTGACGACAGAGGCTCCAGAAGCCGAAGACACATTCCCTCAAACTGTGGCCATCTACCTTTAACCGATCAAGGGCTCCGCGGACGTCGTCGACGGTGCAGTTAGGCCACCTTAATAGTTGGTGACATTTCGGCGTTATCTTGGGCGGTAGGTCACGGAAGCTTCGCAGGCTGGGGATATATTCTCTCATGTTGCGGCCATCCACCATTATCGACTGGTTGGGAACTTAGTGGACATCATCGACGCTGCCACTAGGTCCACATTCAGCGTCATCTCTGGGTGACATGCCACAGAAGATTCACAATCTGAGGGAGCATTCCCTCAGATTGCGGCCTTGATCGATCTGAAACTCCGCGGACGCCGTCAACGGTGCAACTAGGTCCTCCTTCAACATTGGTGACCCCTCGGCAGTACCTTCGGACAATTCTTTTGCTAGCTCTGTAAGGACTGTTCCGGATATCTTGGCGTCATCATCGGGAGGCCGCTGACAGAAGCTTAACCAGGCCGGTGATGCACTCCTTTAGATTGCGGCCACCCACACTTCTTGATTCATCTGGAACTCTGCGAATGCCGTCAACGCTGCAACTAGGTTCACCTTCAGCGTTGGTGGCCATCGGCGGTATTTGGCTCAGATTCTTTTCAAGCTCCGCAAGAACAGTGTCGAGAATACCATCTCCCCTACTCGGGAGAGGTGGCACTGATACCAGTTCTGCATTGTGTCTGACCCCTCCAGGATCTAGCAGCGCTATCTACCTTCAGTATGTTCATATATCATTGAGTGTCAGGAAGTGATCCATACCGTTTGGTGATACTAAAAGAAGTTATGAATATACCTTGGCGAAATTACGTACCATACCGTACATGCGTTTCCGATCTGGTAATTGGAGTTGTTAAGGGTGTCTTCTATTTGCCAACAGTAGACATTCGGCTGTTGCTTTGGGCAGGAAGGGAAGAACTCATAGATCGCGAAGTAGTTGTAACTTGTTGCTAGGTCAAAGCCAAAGTAAAGGGTCAGTCGTGGAATGGCTCTCTGGGGAATATTGAGCAACAGAAGTTGGAGTAGTGATGGCAGCAATGAGAGTGTCTGCGAAGTGAGTAGGATGAAGCTATGGAGAAGTCTCAGTTTAGCGGCCACAGCTATCTTCATGTTAGGCACTACTAAAATCAAAAAATGGGGAAGCTCGTACGTAGAACAGGCGCAGCAGTTCTCAAGCCCATGCTGCCGAAGAGGCAATGGTATGCCATTTCGATGTCTTGAATTGATGATTAATAGCTTCTCTTTAACAGCCTTCAGTAGCCGGAGACTGCAGCTTCGGTGGGTTTGGAGTTCCGGTGCGAGTTCCTCGAGGTTGTCGACATCAGACTGGTTGCAAATTCCTGTTAGAAAACCCCGGTATCTAGAGATGAAGCGGATATACGAACGTTAGTATGTCCAAGCTCCAGAAAGTGAAGCCTCGGCTACTTTGAAGGGATTTTTTCTGGTCATCCTCCATATTTGATCATCTTCCCTAACAAGTGCTGTTAACAAACTACAAGATTATTAGGCTTAGGTATCGTTACCTTTCTTTCTGTAGTATATTGGTACATTAGAATAAAAGAGTGTTTCAGAGTATCTCAAGACCGCCAGGAAAAAATGAAAAATAGCAAAAAAAAAACGCAGAAGTTAAGAGAAGAAAGGAAGAAGTGAAGAGCGCAGTCAGCCCCGCTCTCCTCAACTATTGAATTGCTCGACGTTGCCACCCCTTGGAGGCAATCCCATGGCTCTACTTTGAATAGTCTTAGTATAACCCCCAACATTGCATTGATTGTGTTTTGTTATGATTTCTGGTCGCCTGGTCAAGTATACCGGCCGGCCGAGACGGAGGGTTTCTCAAGCTCCAGACTGAATGCAAGCTGGAAAACCAGCCAGCATCCATCTATAAATGGCTCCGCACTGTATAATGCCGAGGATTTGACCGGAAGTCGGCATGTGTTGAGTCTGTTGGATTTTATGTATGCTTCAGACTGGGGGAAACCGCCTCGTCATGAAGTCTCTTCTAGAGATTAGTCGTGATGTACTCATACTATTAGGCCAGATTATAATTGTAACTTACTCGAATAGACTCGTGATGTAAATAAATAAATATTCTAGGGTAGAATGCTGATAGTGATAACCAGTAAAAGCTTTGTCGTCGCGTTAATTTTCCGCTCGGCCCGCGCCCGGTACAATAGGGAGGGGGAGCTGCTAAATCGGTCCTGTCTTTGTGTATATAGAGCGAGCGGTAGATCGTAAGAAGCAGTATCGTTTCGGGATTTCTCACTGCGCCCGCTCCATTTTTAGCGGTTAGATAGGGGGAGAAGGTGAATATCCGAATGGATTGTCGGGTGTGTGGGGGATGTGACTACTTATATTCACTACAGAGGACAATGAATTAGTAGGAACTACTGGAACGATCTGTTGGGTGAAAGCCCAAAAGCGTAACATTCTCTTGTTTCTTAAACCCCAACATCTGGTTCGATTATCGCGATAAGGATCATGGACGAGTGACCTCTGAAGGAGTCTACAAAGCACTAATCAGCTGGAGGGCTTCTGCTGCACATCCAACTCAAAGACGTCGAAAGCCGCGTCCGAATTTCTGAAGGAGCCTGTAGTTTCCTTTCACCTTCGTTCGACTGGAAAAGCAAAGGTTACGTAGATGGAACTACATTCTTATTCATCTTCATTGTTACTCGTAGCACTAACGCCTAAACAATACTGCGGTTGATTATACATAGACAATAGGGACACGGGAGCATGGGAACAACGCGTAGATATTAATTCCAAAGTATTAAGAGCAAACGGTTATGTTTGTAGTAATCTCAGTTTGCTTCACTTAACAAAACGTGCTCTCGTGCCTAGAGTTTTCATCGGTCGGCTAGCTCGGTCCTAAAACTTCCCTGCAAGAATGAAACATTCCCCTCACTAAGTCGTTGACATTGTACCCCACCCCTATCAGCTCTGCTGAACTCGCCGTTTTTCTCAGTCTCTGTCTCCCCATTTTGAGAAATTATTTAGTGTATCCCTTTATGGTTCACTCCTGACCGCGGGGTACTTCGACTTGGTCTCGCCATTCTATTTCTGGTTCTGGGTTTTGTCTCTCTGTTTAATCGTTTGTAGTTTGCATTCTCAGGACGATTTATGGGACGTATTCTGATGTTTAATACGCAAGAGAGGTTTATCGCTAATTTCAATGAAAGACATGGTATTACCGTATAGAAGAGATTGGAAATGAGAAAAACTCCCAAACTCATCCGCGAGAACATGCAAGCATATGCGCACTCCTATTTACCATCGAGATCGCATACCACTACTACCTCCAACTTCACACATCGAAGCCATTAGACCATGGGTTTCTTGGGACGATCAGCTACTTCAGTGGGCTTGTGTTCATGAGTGGGCTATCTTCGGATAGATTTAGCAGGCTCGTTTTCTTCATGAGTCTCCGCCCTAATTCACGTTAATAAGCACGTCGTTGCTAAAGCGGGATTATTATTACCGACTTAGGTACTCTTACCATTCTTGAGGTCATAGCTAAATTCTCGCTGTAATACCCCTCTAACTGTCTTGAAAGCTCGTACCGTCCTTCTCATCGCCGCCATCACTGTCCACGATGCGCCAAATGCCAAGATCAAGTTCGAAGGCCTCAGGTCCTGACCATGGGGTGGAACAGTCTTGATGGCGCCTAGCTTCAGGTCGCGGTGAGTGGGGCTGGACTCATACTAGAGGCTGGAGTTCCGAACATTATCGGCTTAGTTAGCAAAATCTTCAACAAAAACACAGGGTGAGGAGGCAGAATTATACCTTTCAGTCGGGAGAAGTCTGGCTGTCACTCGGTTTTCGGTTATTCTGACCAGCCTCGCGACTGCAGATTTGGTGGTAGGATTATCCAGTGTTCCTAAGCGGCCAGGCCTCGGATTTTGCGGCCGGGTCGCTTAGGAACACTGGGATTATCACTAGTGATAATCTAGACTTCCATGTTTTTCGCCAGAGCCCGCTGATGACAGATGGTGCTTCTTCCTGGATGGGATCTGTAGTAGCAAACATTGCGGTAAGAGCAAAGGTAGAGCTGTATATACAGGAGGTATCCGATATGACGGCCAGAAGGATAATGCTTTTTCCTTGCTTTTTCCACTAGTGATTATCCAAACTTCGAAAGCCATGAACATGTATCAGAAAAACCCTGCATCAACGCCTTTATCCACCACGGCTGAAGGAGTTTATCCATGATGTCCAGCATCTCATCGCGCATTGTCAAATGAAGTTCAAGGCTTTCCGATGCAGTGAGATACGTATTAGATCCCCCCCATCCGTTGCTGTGGCTGGAACAAAGATAAACTAATAAACTAAACCCAATCAGCTTGCTCTTCCTAATGTATGGATATTACTTACTTGCCCGGAAGGATGATTGATGGGATCGTTGGTAAAGTACATCAGGACCAAAAAGAAAATATTCCAAAGTATTCTAAAATCGCAAGGAAAGAAAGAAAGTGATCTGGAGATCTCAAGGAAAAAAACGAAATCTTAAAGACATATTTGCCCCTTGTTTCTTCTTTGGGCGGTAACGGATGTTTTTCCATAGGAACTTGACCGTTCTGAGAAAAAAAAGCCATCAAAAAACCCCTCCTCACCCCATCTCTTCTCGCCTCTTATCTCCTAGAGCAAGAGTAAGCTGTAAATCTCTCACATTTTCGCTTCCTAGAATAGAATCTATCTCAATAAAGCTCGAGTTCGAACGTTCGGTATCACTCGCGATCAACTGTAGCTGTGGCTCTCGACAGTAATACCTGCTACTTTCGGAGAGCCCCCGCATGCGCCCGCGGTGCACCGACCGCCTCAGATCGGGGTTACGCCGATCTACGAAGATCGTGTGTAAACAAGCCAGTCGTTTTTACCCGACGATGACTAAATCACGTCAATTAAAGGAAGAGAGATAAGAAAAATCCATGGGTGATAGTACTTGCCCTCGCGATCGATGATTTTCCGAGAATGTGAAGTTGCATCAGAACCGGTGGAAAAACACTTTCGATGACACCGGAACGTGAAACAATCACAACGAATTTCATTTTACCGGATAATGGACGGTAGAGAAACTCCACTCCCTTCCTAACTTTAGCACCCCATTTCCCTGTTTTGAAGTCAATATTATGTCTTGGATTGTTTTGTTGTCATTTACCTCGGCGATGCCGGTTTTGTGTAGTGTAGGTATTATGAGGGACGGTTTGTGAGATCCGTTTGCTGCGTCTTCTCAGAATATTCGTCGAATACGCTCCAGAGGTCATGTAGCCCATTTGCTGTAGAGAGCACGTTCACGTGCTGCTGCTCTGCTTCCAACTGGTACTTCCCTCTCTTGTTCCCAAAAGAGCCAAACCATTTTCTCTCCTGCTTGAAAGCATATGGCATCGAGACCACGATCCGTGTGAATGTCTGAATGTAAATTTGGGCGTGATATTCCATACCAGATCCTGCAATGTGACCCATGCTGGGGGCGAGATGTGATATGCTGATATGGTCTGAACCAGAGAGGAAACAGTCAGAACTCACACAGCATCGCTTGGACGATGAGAATATTGGATATCCTTTTGGCTGAGAAGAATAGAAGTGCTTTTATTGCCGTACAATCGATAGAATTTAGGACGTAGAGCTTTGATGACGGATTGACTGGTGGGTATTCTTTTACAGGATGTTGAAACATGCAGTGCATATGGATAGTTTGGTATGCGCTTGCCAGTGCCCTCTTCGTCAGGCACCAAAATTAAATGTTGACCAAGTTGCCAAATGGTCTTCAACATATCTGCGGGGCGACCTAGAATGGGAGGTGAGAGCATCGGTTCGACTGGGTCCTCGTACAGTCGATAGTATGACTGAAGGATTTAGAAAATTGGTCGTAGGATTGAACGAGGTTGTAGCACTGAATGAGGTTGTAGTACTGAGATCTTTGTAGGAGTGGCTCCGACAAATTCTGAATGGAAGACCGGGTTGATGATGGAAACCTCGTTGGAACTTGGAATATCGATTGTTCTGTTGTAGCTGCGTAGTCGCAATTGTTTCTTTGGACGGGATGGAATCGAATGAAGGAGGGATCCGGGGAGTGCTTTGGTGCCGATGGTTGGCTACTGATTTGTTTTATTAGGATGAAGGAGATGAAGGAGATGAAGGAGTTGGAGGAAATGGATGTTGTACGGTGTCCGGTGTCCTGAATCTCTCTATTGACCTAAACTCACTGACTCTCGCTAAGTCTAATTGACACGTA
>Ga0307512_10001225_pt1 | contig 37158 bp, 44 predicted proteins | sample 14_EM_MG_FD_200267 | JGI IMG/M metagenome (GOLD analysis project Ga0307512, IMG submission 200267) | Populus trichocarpa ectomycorrhiza microbial communities from riparian zone in the Pacific Northwest, United States - 14_EM | ecosystem: Host-associated > Plants > Roots > Unclassified | place...
CCCCTCTAATCAAAATCCCAGTGGCCATGCAACACCATACGCAAACCAGCCCCCAGCCGTTAGCCCATCACCACAAATTGCTGGTCCAAGTCATCTTAGGAACTACAAAACGCCTGGAACGACGTCCCATCCGACTCTCGCAAGCCTGGGGCGAGAAAGCCTAACATATTCCCCAAGTTGGTATGCAGGACCTACCCCCATCGGAAGCCTACCCCAGAATCACAGCCCTGGCTCAATACTCCCAGTCTTGGGCGAGGTTGGTCCATCCCGCTCCATCTACCCAACCACTCGCCACCAGCCATACCCACAATCCCGGCCTCAGCAACAAGGAATGTACACAGACCACTCCACGGCTCGTGGCCAGGCTAAAGGAAAAGGCCGTGAGATTCCCTCGACATCCACAAATCATGGCCTCCCGGCACCAAACACACCATCACAGGGTAACCGTCTGGAGGTATGTTCAACTGTACCCAGATATTGTACCTCGACTAACACAGTCTCGAAGTTTAACCCTTCGGCCACAGGACCCCATAACAGAGCATTTATGGGGTCGCCTCAGCACCCAAGCGTTGACGCGGTATATTCACGACCACAGCAGACCACGACTGGAACGTCAATACACCCTGAATGGACTCTGGCATCACGATGCCCTATAGATTTGATAGTGCCAGGCAACTTCCGTCAACCCGCAAATACTCAAGACTACACATTCCCCACCGACTCTCCACGAGGACTCGAGTGTCCCATACCGGCGAGTAATGCCTGGCATAGACATCCACAACACCAGCAACTTCACGCTACCGTTGCTGGATCTTGTAATCCTACAACGTACCTTCCCACTCCTCCGGTGGGTACAAACTCATTGCCGGATGGCTCCGCCTGCCGCCCCCTGCAGGAGCAACCCAGTAGTCTACCATGGGGGATAAATGAAGAGCGAAGACCCGAATCACGGTCCCCACCTGCCGCGAAACGGCTTGTATCGCACCCATATCCACGTCCACCGAATGTGAGACATCGGGCTTCCTAGGTGATCAACAACTGATGATCTTTTAGGGTTCCACCACGTCTCGACTGGCCCGGCAGGCACATGAGAACCGCCAACGGGGGTTATCAACGGAAGCGGATGCGGCGAGGAAAACGTTCGCCCATGTTACTCCACCCCTTGAGGAAGGGCAGGCTCGGCTGGTGGATGTCCAATATCTAGAGACTACCTCCCTACTGGTTGATCGACAGAACTACCCAGCCGATCCCCAGGTAGAACTGGCCCCACCCTGCATCCATCCCCCGGGTAGGCACGCCCCCTCACAATCAGAGGAGCCGACGCCCGTTGCTCGCGCCACGAGCTGCCCAGGTTCAGCGACCGCATCACCGGGTCAGCCACGGCTGCGTGGATCCCAGCCGGTCAACGACATCCAAAGCTTGGATGGACCATCCACGACGTTGAGAGGACCGGGTTTACCAGAGTCATGCGGAAGTCCTCGGGTGCAAGAACCGTCCGACCCTGCTGTTTCCGACCCTGTTGAACGGCCACAGACGGCTGGCGAATCCACTCCGCCAACCTCAGTGGTGCAGGAACCGAACCAGGGGCCACCACCGATCCGACGACACACCTCGGACAAATCTCATCCGACAAAGGCTGCCAGCGAGGCAGATGGGGGTTTACGTAGGGGAGGATCTCCACAGAAATCCTTTCCAGAGATTTCATGGGAATGCTGGGGACTCATCAAAACTCCCGACGGTATCTACCTCCCGGAGACCTTCAACCCGTTCCCACATGAACTTGAAGATCTCACTGACCAGTGGGCGGTGGGTGATTGAGGAGTACGAGGAAACTTGAACCAGCTCTTTACTCAGCTAGCCTGAGGAACTAGGTTTCGAGCACCTGTCCACGCTTCTGATGGCTGGGTCCCAGGCTGCACGGGACAGCCGACCCCGCCGAACCCCTACCTCGCGATTGTAACCTCCAGGTCCCCGCGTCAAACCTTTCGAATCAGATACTCCTTTGGAGTCCATTCCCCCTCCCGCTTCCCTTCTCACATAACAACGTATGTGGTCCCGAAGGTTCTCGTGAGAAGGACATTAACGAGTTAGTCTTCGCAGGCGCGTGTCCTCCTTGGCACGTCCGTCCACCGTGCCCTACCTATCATCTCCCCTGGCCCTTGGTCGTGTTTCCAGGTACATATGCACCTAATCTCGGTCATTTGCACATTCACATTTAACTTGGATAGATTCACCTTGATCCCTCCAATAACCCTCCGACTTGGGAATATTCACATCTGCGTGTGCCGTTCAAAATCTATAGAAATGAATCGCATCGTACATCGCACGGACAACCGGGCTTCCCATGGGAGAAATTTATTTCCTCGATCCGGACAGAGCCAGGAGCAGGACGCCTGTCGTGGTGGTTTTTACACTATTTAGAGGTGGAAGGGCAGCGGAGTTATCTGGGCCCGGGAGCCGATCACTCTCCGAAGGCACGGTGGTGGCAACTCGAAGGGCAAAATCATCGTCCTGGCGTTTGGCACCCTCTAACGAATACCCGGCGAAATTTGACCACCCGGTGTAAAATCCTATGTGTTCAGTAACCGTACGGTACCGCCTAGCTAAGATTCAATTGGGGCACATTTTACCCTCTGAAATGTGCCATCGCTTGCAGCCATTTATTATGGATTTGTAGTCGGAGTCGGATTTGAGAGGGTCATTGTTCCATGATAAGCGTCGTTCGTTCGCATCATACTTTCCGTATCATGTACAGGCAGCATCCTAATGGCGCGCCGTACTCTTCTGGTGTTGGTGTGGCGGATCCTTCGCCCTACAGGTTGTTCGCCAGTGACCAGGTCAGTTCTCTGCAGAGTGCCGGGCGTCCGGTGGAGGTATGTTCCGCTGTCTCAGGCGAGAAACTTCTCCCAAGGGAAGTTTGGGTGTCTGTGCGACTGCGATGTGATTTATTTTTTGTGCATTTTGAACGGCATTTTACCTATTTAATCGCAGTCCCCCGCGTATTAGATATTCAATCCCCATTCCTGATCATTTCCACCTCGCATTTTACTGTGATTCTCCGGCTAGGGACGCCGCCACCATCGATTTACTTTCGACGCCTTGTTATCTTTGCCCTTGTTCCTCTAGGAACGGTTTCAAGTCGAATGACGGAATACTGAGCTAGAATAACCAGATAGAAGAATATGAATTGGTTCAATAGCCAATCTGACGACTGCCCTGGGCAGCGGAAACCGAGAACGGGGCCGCCATAATGCCTACTATGTCTCCCCGATACATATGGTGGAGGCCCAACGCTCAGGTGACAAAAATCCCGACAGAGGGTGATAATCAGTGACGGTGACAAGCAGCAATGGCCACGACCGATGGAAGGTGAAACAATCTATCGACACTCGCCCCTTCTTGTAACCAAATTTGTCGTCCTTTGAAGTAGATGGCGAACAACGCACAACCGTTCCTATGCATCACACGGGCTAGTACCTCCCTCTCACGCCCTTGCTGACACTCCAGAGCACAGATCACGGTGCCCAGTGCCCAGGCACGGGTCACAACTCAATAATTGTCGATCATGTTGATACCAACAATTTTCGATATCCTGGTGCCTCGGACGTTGCCACTCGCTGGGGGTAATTTACATCGCAGACACCGAGAGCAGGGTAATTACATGAGCTCCTCAGACCCAACCGATGACTGTTGCGTAGGATCCTGAATCGAATTAGATCGCAGATGAGCTGAGATAAAGCGAATTCGAATTTCCACGAGAACGAGGTCGTTTAGTCAAGGCTTGATCGAACAAAAAACGAGACCCCCTGATAAACCAGATAATGTCCATTGGAAGAAGCAAGAAAAATAACGAAGATAAGGAATGGATGGTGTAAGTGTATGGGTGGTGTTAAAGAGCGACCTCTGTCGGACCTTTTATCAGCGCTCAACGTCATAGCCGCAGGAAAGTTACCGGTGATCGACTTCATCAGACGTCGATCGATCACCCCTGGTAAGTGACTGTAGTACTCGGCGAACGCCCGTGATAAATAAATCGACCATGACAGAAAGAAAGTGAATTCGTGGGTGCCTAACACTTCTGCCACATCCTTACGGAATCGCTGCACACGGGTTGCCCTCGTCAAACCGGTTTCAGAGAGGAGATAGAGCGACAACTTACATAACGAACGCCCTCTCATCAGCATTCTGTGGCCAGGTCGAGTACCACTCATCCTGTTTCTTGGCAAAGTCGGACATCGGAGCTAAGCACGGACAGCATGAGCGTACTATTCAGAAGGGGGAAACGCTGGCACGTACTAAGCGAGCCATCTAACCACGGCTTCCCACCGAAACCATCCGGGAACCACCCGCTCGTTCCACCGACGGCGACGTTAAGGATCAGATAGAAGGCTATCCCAGTGCCATATCAACCTTAGTTCATCCAGTGTGGCCAAAAACGAATACGTACGTTTATCAAACGGTGCAGCCGGGCTTCCGTTGGCCCAGGGGTTATTCAGTGCAATGAAGTCGGAACCATTGCTAACGACCTGGGGGAAATCGCCACGCTCCCAAAAGGGCTTGTTGATGTTGAGAGCCATCATGTGATGAAGTCTGTTGTCGACATAAATCCGGCTGCGAAACGCCGTGTTGTTGGTACACGCATCGTCCTGTCATTGCCAACGATACTCACAAGAAATCTTGATCCCACTCTAAGGCGTATGTGTGGAAATCCTGATCGTAGGAGCCCCTGCGCATCTCCCACCATCCGTATGTCTTCCATACCCGGTTCAATTCGGTCATTGGACCCCAGTTGAGAGAGCCTCGAACAAAATTCGTGCCCTGTTTTGGGTACAGTGGCCCATTCCCTCGCGCCTCCATGAGGTCAATTTCTCTATTGGATGTTCACGAAACGTCTCGGTTGAATAAGAGTCACATAACTCACCCGCTCATTGGCCAGGGACCATAGGCGTTGTCTACCGGAAGCATCCAAATCGCGGGCCAGAGCCAATCACTTTCAGAGGTGTCAATAAAGATTGCGGAATGAAGTGTGAAAGAAACCCGTCCGTACCCGCGGGGGATCTTGGCTTTGACCTCTACCCTTCCGAACTGGATGTTGTGGCTTTTGCGTGTCGTCAACCGAGCACTCTGGACTGGGTTGATGACGGTGCCGGTGGTAGAATTGCTGACGACACCACAGGCTTTGTAGTCCGTATTTGTGCACCCGGTGAGGTTATAGGTATAGCCGTTTAAAACAGCGTCTCGACCAATGATATCAGAGGTCAGGGTAGGGAGAATGTATAGCTTTCCGTCTTTGACGAAAGAATTGGTCGGCGAATCTGTTGTCATCTCAAATTCGTTGTTCCTGAAGGCCAAAAACGATCAATTTTATGGCCGGATGATGAGTTGTTGAATAGAAGGCGGTTGCATACCCAAATCCACCGAGATCGATATCGCGAGACCATATATCCATGTTGAGCGTCTCGAACTCTTCTTCCATAACTTGACAAAGGTTTCCAAGTCTAGGTACGTTCCGCCAGCCAAAAAAGCACCGTACGCCGCCTGCGATGATTCCAAAGATTGCGGTAGCATAGGTGATCCAATAGGCAAACCGCATCTGGGAATTGTTCTTTGATTTCCAGGGTTTTTCGATTTCCCCGGTTAACATGGTGGAGGGCTTAACGGACTTCGGGGGCGGCTTAATAGTATGAATAGACTGGTAGCCGGTCATCGGGCGGACCGGGGGAGACATGAAGGAATCACGAGTAAAGACAGAAAGTGAGTTAGAGCTGATGCCAGTGCCTGGTCTGTTGGCTTCTACGATGCTGCTCTGCTCAGAGGCATCGCCAGTGAAGTGGCCGTTCTGAGCTACAGAACGATTTCCAGAGTTAAAGTTCGTGGCAAGGTTTGGGAGGTGGAAGCGTTGGTAGGGGGTACGAGGGGTGACGGGCTGGGAAGAGGGAGGGGTGGCAGTAGAGACAGCTATCTCCTGGACAGAATCGTCGCTGAGGTTGTGGACGATGGCAGGACGCTGCTCTTGCTCAGAAGAAGCCATAGGGACGAGGATGGGCAGAAGCACAAGTGATTGAGGGCCAAAAAGACACCGCCTTTAAGGATGTAATAAACACCTTGTCGCCCGTAGGAAAAAATAATAGGAAATATCTCAGTTCGGTCCATTCGCCCTAAGGAGTCAACCCTTGGGAATCAATCGCGGCGGACAGTTGTAGCACGGAGTCAAGTCGGTCTGCACAAGCGATCGGACTGGCAGTGATCGGGAATTTTTCTCGCCAACCTTCATCATGCTCTTTTCTATACACACAATGACTAGTGCCTGCTCAAATCTATCTCACCCGCTCTGGGCCCAAATACCCACCGAACACGCATCACGCCACATCTTCGGACCTGTTACACATTCTGCCCGCCATCGCTCCGAGGGGACACTTATATTCAGCAGTAAGCTAATGGAACCTAAACGGTTTTTCCCAACTTTTTCAGTCCGCATTGATGAAGGGGATCATCTCAACATATCCTTTTTTTCTCATCTGGCCCGGTTCTGCATTCAACCGGAACGGTCCACGCGTGGCGCGTTAATTCGTTCCCATCACGCCCACGTCGCCTTTTGTCGCCATTTCAAAAGTTCATCGAAAATCATTCGTTGTCTGTCAGAATCTGCCATATCGTAAGTGCGAGCGGAAACGATCCAGCATCATCCGTTCAACCCCCGCTCCTTGCATTCTCTACCGACTGCCGGCCTTAAGCCGATCAATTGAGCATTCTGCGGAAGGTGATCCTGATGGAACCTTTCAGGGACTTTGCAATCTCAAAATTGCGTCCCCTGCACACCGGCCTTGAATTTCACGCTCATTCTTCTCATGCCTTATCCAAACTTCTTTAAAGGCTCGGTGGCAATCCTCCTTCACCTTCAGTGTTCCCCTGACCTCAATTCCTACCTGTACCTCCCCATTTAATTTTCAGGGACATGGACTATGACGGCTACGACGCTCTCCTTCATTATATCTTCAAGCAGGTTTGCGTTTCTGCCTCCTCTCACGCCGGAAACTTGTGCTCACTGTTTCGATTGCAGACTTCCAGTGATGCTTGGTTCAAGCCCACAGAAGAAAACATTCATTCTGGTGTTTGTCTTCGCGTCGACCAAGGCAGATTCCGCGTGTTCCCCTACGAGAATCCATATCTCCAACCGTTTGAGCGTGCTATCAGGATCCTGAACCCCGTCGCTGCCGTGAAGGTCCGCAGCGCTGCTATTCACGCAGCCCTCGCTCATGCGTACGTTCGTACCTCAGGACTTAGCCGTAACCTTACTGATTTCCCTTTCTACTCAGCCCAGAAGATGCTCAGTCGATTTCTGTCGATCAAAATACGAAGATTCAGATTGTCGATACGATGAGCATGTTGCCCAGCGCAGATAAGGAGCAGTGTGGTGCATTCATCGTAAGTGTCCTAACGTTTGCCCGGCATTGCTTTGTTCTCACTGTCATGTAGCGTGATGAACGTGTAATGGTCGTTTGGACCGATGACTTTGACACGATCATCCCACTCGCTCGCGAGTTTGAGGAGAAGCTCATCAAGCTTGTGTGGAAAAACAGACTCGCGTTCTCCGCTCCGAGCTCGGCTCAACAATCAATCGCAGCCACTTCTTCTGACGTCGGGTTCAACGAGAAGACCGGCTCCGACACACCTGAGCCTACCGCTCGTGACAAAGTTCCAAAAAAGTCCAAGTGGGGTTTTAGCTGGAAGCTTTCTTCCAAAAAACCGGCTGTCCAGAAGGGTGGAGACCCTGAAAAGGGTTCCCCAGAATATATCCCCCGTCGCATGCGGTATTTCGCGCCTTTTTACAATGGATTGGGATGTGCCTTGTCCCTCTGTAGGTTATTCCCGCAGTCTAGCTTGTCCTATCCGCTCATGATTTTTCAGTCTTCATTGGCAGTGGTATCAACATCGTGCTCCAAGAGTTCGCCCTAGATCCTACATACAACCGGTTCGGTTTGTTGATCACAGCACCCTTCCTTGTCTGCGTTTCCATTGTGAGTGGTCTATTTTCCGCTTTCATCTTTCTCTTCTCATTTCAATTAGTTCTTTTGCCTCCAAGTAGTTGCAAACCTCTCGTATTGGTGGGTTGAGTTCGAGTGTTCCTTACCGAAGCACGCTGATTTTTTTTTGATAGCATCGGACCGGTTGCTCAGTTCCACGAGAACTCGACCTATTACTCCGCGGTGAAGCCATTGCCCAACAAAGAGGTCGACTCTAACCTGCCTCATGTGACCATCGAGATGCCCGTCTACAAGGAAAGCCTGAAGGAGACCATGTGCGTCCATTGACAAACGATCCGTTTAACCAAAGCCTCACCGATCGTGCTCACAGCGCTCCATCGGTTTACTCCATCAAAAAAGCCATGCAGACCTACGCTCGTCAAGGTGGTACTTCAACAATCTTTGTTAACGACGACGGTTTACAATTGATCGGTGCCGAGGACCGTGAGGAGCGCATAGCCTTCTACGCCGACCACAATATCGGATGGGTCGCTCGACCTCCTCACGACAATGCTCCGGATGGCTTCAAGCGTGCCGGCCGTTTCAAGAAGGCTTCCAACATGAACTACGGTCTCAGGTTATCTCTGATGCTGGAGAAACACATCGCCGAGCTCCAAGCCAACGGTGCCAGTGACGAATTTGAGAGCCTTGAAGATCAGGCTATGAAACTTGCTATTGAGGAGATGCACGAAGAGAGCGGGCGGAGATTCAAACCCTGGGCCGCAAATGGGAAATCTTTGCGTGTGGGCGAAGTTATCCTCATCGTCGACTCCGACACCATTGTTCCCGAGGATTGTTTCCGTGATGCTGCCCGCGAACTCGCCGAATCACCCGAGGTCGCCATCATTCAACACGAGTCCGGTGGGTGGACATCGTTCCGGAATTGACACAATCTGATGCTTTTCTCTCCCAGACGTCATGCAGGTTGCGCACCATTACTTCGAGAATGGTATCGCCCACTTCACTCGTCGTATCAACAAGGCTATTTCGATGGGCACCGCCAACGGAGACGTTGCCCCATTCGTCGGACACAACGCATTTTTGCGCTGGTCTGCCCTCCAGGATGCATCCTTCATTGACGAGGCTGATGGAATCAGGAAGATCTGGTCAGAGTCTCACGTGTCTGAGGACTTCGACATGGCTCTCCGTCTTCAGCTCAAGAACTACATCATCCGATGGGCGACTTACTCTCAGGGAGGCTTTAAGGAGGGTGTCAGCTTGACCTGTGACGATGAGCTGAACAGATGGCAGAAGTATGCATACGGTATGTGACGTTCTAGACTACCAGCCGCTTCGCCCGCTGAACCTTTACAGGTTGCAACGAACTGATCTTCAACCCGATGATCACCTGGTGGAGATTGGGCCCTATCTCGAAGCAGTTGCGCGTTTTCCTGTGGTCAGCGGCCCCAGTGCACTACAAAGTCAACATGATGGCTTGTGAGTTGTAATTATTTTGCCCGTTCCGGTTCCGTAACTGAAGATCTACTTAGATATGTTCTCTTACTGTGTGTCTCGTGGTGTGATACCTGCCTCTGTTTTTTTACTGATCATCTTTGTAGACGGTATCGCTGCTGGTGCAACTCTCTCCTTGCTCAACTACTTCTTGCTTGGATTCGCCGTCGACGTTGATGGATGGTATTTCCACAGTTTTGAAATCTGGCTCGCTTGTATATTTGTGTTCCCTCTCTCCGGCAATGTTTCGTTCTCCCTCCTGGAGTACCGCCTCGGCCTTCGTAATCTCTTTGGTGCTTTCCTCGAGAATTTTACTTGGGCTCCTTTCTTGTGCGTTCTCACCCAACTCGTTACCCGAGATTGAATACTGATTTATCACACTTCAGCTTTGTCTTCTTCGGTGGCTTGTCCATTCACATCTCCCAGGCTATTCTTGCCCATCTTCTCTCGTGGAATATCACCTGGGGTGCGACCAAGAAGGAAGTCGAGCGTTCCAACTTCTGGATGGAAGTCCCAAAGATTCTCAAACGCTTCTGGTTGTCACTCGTGATCTCAACTCTGTGCATCATCACCGTTGTCGTCTTTTCCACCAATTTCATACCCCCAGAATGGAGAATCGAGAAGAGCTCCTGGTCCCTTATCCTCCCCCTCGTGTATGTATCAACCCGTCCTTTCTACAGCGCATGTGTAGAAGCTGATCTTCCCGGTCCTTTTATATAATAGCATCAGTGCAGGAAGCCATATTCTGTATCCCGTAAGCGATTCGGCCACTACGCTCGATATGGTTCCCCCCTCTAACACGTTTTCTCCCATTAGATCGTGCTGAACCCGTGGTTGATGATTTTCTCTTACTAATCTTCTTTCTCTGCCGCCTTAGACGCGGTCATTCGCGTTTCGTGTGATCATAGTTCGGACAATCTGTTACGGTTTGTGTTGGGTCAGGTCAGGTTCTCTGTACATCACTTGAGCGGACTATCTGTAGTCATTCTTTCAAAGCTGTGGCCATGGACATTCAATATGGTTTTTTCCTTCATCCTCACGCACTTTAGTGGACTGGCGCTCCTTTCGGGTATATAAGCACCCTCTCAACACGTTTTCTTGGCATGTGTTTTCAGCACATTTATATGGACTTGCGTAGCTGTAATTGAATACAGATCTCTTAATACACGCACGAAAGGCATGTGCATATATGCTCATATGACGCGCCGAAGCCGACCCACGAGGCCGCAACATGTGGGCACCCGTCCCAGGTAGAACCGAAGAAAAAGTTCACCCTGATGGTGTACTTGCTGTGAAACAGATGGGGTATGTTCAATCCGCCAGTCTGGTTGGCATCCCATCAATGAACCGTCGACGCACATTCAGCTAGCTCTGGATTTTCAATGCAATGTGATCTGCTTGGCCAAAAAGTCCCGAGAGGAAAATAGGAGGAAGATATCAGTGGAAATGCAACACCGTATCTTTGGGTATCACGAGGTATACAGTGTCAAACGGGCAGAGGAAACTTATCAGCGGGACAAGAGAGGGTTCAAGAGAAAAGAAAAGGGGGGGAGGGGACAAGGGGAAGATAAATGAGCGGATGGAACTCACTACATGAGCAATTAAAGATTATATAAACGGCTGGTTCAACCCGCAACTGTAAATAGGAAGGAGCACCTTGTGTGTATGTGTAACTAGAAACAACTGAGGATAGGGAAAATCGAGATCAGGAGGATAACATCCAAAGACCAGGCTGATCGGATGATTTGAATAGATAAAGATAGAAAAAAAATGCCACATCGCCGACGTCGCTCATTCCTCTTCCTCTTCCAACACGTTATGAAGCGGAGCGCCGTGAATGTATCTTCCGGGCCCATTCGGGCTTTGGTCGTACTGTACAAGAGGGTCTTCGAGAGGATCCGGAGACGGCGTTCTTGGTGGCGGAGGTGGAGTGTTAGAAGGTTCTGGGTTGGAGACAGGCGATAGAAGAGGTCGAACAGGCTGCTCAGGTGCAGGTTGGGGAGACACGGGGGGCTGAGGAGACAACCGAGCTGGCTGAGGGGATAACCGAGCTGGCTGAGGAGATAACCGGGCTGGCTGAGGAGATAACCGGGCCGGCTGAGGAGATAATCGAGCTGGCTGAGGAGCGGGCTGACCGGTGACTCCGACGACTCTCTCTTTCTCCCGATACATCTCAATCAAAGACGAGGTTTTGCTTTTCGACGGTTGTGGCTGAGGTTGTGTGATCGTTGGTGGTGGCAATAAACTTTCACTGTTGGTGGTATCAGGCGACAACAACTTCGTGTCAGGTTTTTGGGGTGGCGCTCTGGGGGGAGTGACTGTCTGGACAGGAACAGGGGCGCGTGGCTCGGGCTCGTTGTCGCCAGACTGTCGACCCCAATCCAGTGACTCCTTTCGAGGGTAGTCAGCTTCGCTGTCACTGTCGTCGTAGGCCAGACGTGAGCGAGGGTCGTCTTCGGCAGTGGAGACAAGCCCCCGCCTTCGTTCTGGGTGCAAGTCGAAGTAACCTGGTCTCCGAGGTGTCGGAGCAGGGGCAGGCTCCTCCTCCTCTTCTTCAGTTGTGCTCGCTCTGAACGGTCCATGATCAATGCTGCTGGGTGGGTTTTCGACTGAAAATCGCGTTGGTTCATCAACGGGCTCCATGACGACCTCGTCCTGTTCCTCATCCAAAGAGGGATGCCCCTTGACAGCAGCCAACACTTGTGCAACCTCTTGTTTCACCAGATCTGGGTCGGACCTTCCGGCCCTCATGACCGCATCCTGAGTCCCATACCTCCTACTGCTTCCTGACACCAAGATGTCCACCCATGCATCATCCTTCGACTGTCTTTTCTCTTGCTTGGTCATCGGTCGCCCAAGCCCGTTGTTCAACTCGTCATCGCTGTAACTTGCCAATCTGGTCTCGAAGTCAATGGTGTCATACTCGGCCGGAGGCAGTCCAGACCTTCGACGTGTCGAGGCGGGCCCACCAACCGGTAAACCACCAGGGATCCGGAATCTCGACCTTTGCTTGGTCGGCGTCCCTTCGCCCGGCTCGACGGGGAAGCTGAAAGAGATCGTCGGAGTTTGAACAGGAGTGGGGGTTTGAAAGGGCTCGGGTTGATTGTGGGCGGGAGAGTCACTCTTGGTGGTGAACAGTGGGCCAGAGATCGGGCCGACCTTGAGGGGCTGGTCGGGGCTTGAAACGGATTTGCTCAGAGGGGAGGCGATTGGCTTGCTGTTCTTGGAATCCACTTTGATGACCCGAGTGGTATTTCCTGCGCGCAAGATGCCTTCAAATTCGACTTCACGATATGAGGGGCTGGCTGGGACAGACCCTAAGGTATATGGTTTCCCGTTGAGTGTCGCAGCTGGTTTCCATTGTTTCGACTTGGAGAAGAGAGAAGGGAGCTTCTTCCTACCGTTCCCGGACGCAGCCAACTGTTGTCGATATTCCAGTGGGACGAACTCTTCGTATAGGATCAGGGTCGTAGATGTACGGGGATCTCCAGTTCCGGAAACCGTGTTAGATCTGGTGATGGGTAGGGATTTGTACTCGACCTAAATATACCCGTGGTGTGAACATTCAATAAGAGGGGAGGCACGCGGACCGCTATACGTACAAGAGCCCAGTTGCACTCCCGATCAACCTCTTCCCCTCGCTCGATATCCATCCAGCCTCCACCATACACGAGATCACAGAACACGTCGACGAACGCTTCCTCGATGACTTCCTCCGAGGCCATTACGGGTTCGGTGTCCCAACCGAAGGGAGGTAAAGATTTCTGTGTCTTCTTCAATTTTCTCGAGATTTCGGCATTCTGGGCGGGCCATTGGTTGATGGTCGTGGTCAACGGTGCGCTGAATTGCAGGGTGGTATGGAGAGGGTCATCCATCCGACTGAAACCCGCCTGGGAGAAGTCATTCCAAGTCAAAGTCTGGCGCTTTGCACGACGCGCCGCCCGAGCACCCTCGGTTAGATCGAACTGAAGCTTCTTATCATCCGTAATATTCCCAAATCCACTCGCCTCGAACTCTCCCCACTTGAGATCCGTCAAGCTCCTGAAACGATCTTCTCCAGGTTTAATCAGCAGTGTGCCATCTTCGGTGGAAGTTGTTGACGAGGTACTCGAGAAGGAAGATGGGAGAGATGAGACCCCAGGACCGGTATCGGGATGAAAAGAGGGAGGAAGGTTCATTCTCTTCCCGTAGGTGTCCGAATACCTTGGGGATAATTTCAGGGTTGGAGGGGCAATCCTCTCCCACTCCTTAGAACTCGCCAAGGAATTGACCTCGTTTAGGCCCCTGGGTCTGTTCGCCCAGTTGGCTGCGGTCTTGACCAAATCTGGGGAATACATCCTCACGTTCCTTCGAACTGTGGCGATACGGACGGTTTTGGCACCTTTCCTGGGCAACGGTCGTTCTTGCTTCTGGGTGAGTAGGGATGGGAGCATAGATGGGTAACCGCGAATCCAATCTTTCAATCGGGCGGGGACACCAAGACCACCGGAGCTGGTTGCATCCTGCCATCGTATGAAGGCGAGGATGAGATGTTCAGTGGCATTGGTGGCTCTGAGATATCGGTGATAGACGTGGTGGAACGAAAGAGAGGAAGCACCAAGACCGAAGAGAAGTGGGCCGAACAAGGGGGATAGGGTGGGTGGTGTGTGACCCGAAGATGCTGAATGGGCACTGAGACGGCTGAGAAGACTGAGGAGGGTGATCAAGAGAGATTGGAGGATTGGGTCAAGCGAGTCCAAAAAGCTAGAGAAAAATGCTGGAGGGTAATTCATTGCTAGAGAAGGAACGTGTTAGCAATCAACGGATCAACGTACTCAGTGTCGAGGTGGAAAAGAGGTCCGTACCGGCTTCAGAGTCCCTCCACTCGATGTAAAATTCGTAGTTGAGCAAACCGCGAACTTCTAGCCCACCGACGATTCTGACTGCGCGGGCGAGGCCCCAGCGCAGACACATACCGAGTTCGTGAGGGCCGGCGAACTGGGCTTCTTGCCGCCACTTCTTGTCGACGGAAGTGTTTCTCGAGTTGCATGTTTGAAGAAAGGCCTCGATAAGTCTTACGGTTGCAGAGGCGGAGACGTCGAGAGCGAGTGCCGAGAAGATAAACGGGGTTGTGAGGCCGCGAGCACCTATCTCTTGAGAGGTAACTTCGACGAGACGAGTGACTTCCTCGAGCCCGAGGACGACATGGCGCTTGTATGAGAGATAACCATAATCCTGAGTGATTTCGCGTTCCTGGGAGTCGAAGCGAAGTGGGTATAGGTTGAGAGGGAGGAAAGTGCCTTCAGGGATCTCGGGGAAGTATTCTTGGGTGTCGGGGTCTGGAGTACTGATTGTTCGGGATCTTGCAGACTTGTCCTTCTTGTCCTTTTTTGTAGGGGTGGTGAAGGAAGATTTTCCGCGGAGGGGAGTAGGAACTCTTCCGAACTCGTCTGTAGCACTGACGGTCTGAGACGGCTTGGAGGTCGAGGTTGTTCTCGCCCTGGAGAAAAGCGAGGGCATTGGAAGAAGGTGGAGGAAGAAGAAAGAGAAGGAGAAAGGGATTCGCGGAGATTTGAGGGGAGACACAGAAGAGACCGCACAGCGAGTCTAGTCGTAGTAAGTACTACAGCATGCGTCGATTGGCACTGAAGAAACCGTCGGTAATCGCCGTCCATCGTGCGAAACTCTGTCGGATTATTGTTCACAGAGAGAAATGCGTTCACACATGTGCATAGCTGTCTAACTATCGAAATAAAACAAGCACAAGTCCAAAAGACACGGCCAGCAAGAGAGGTACTGCGCTTCTAGTGCCAGCGTTGGCACCGTGGTAACCGTTTTGAGCCCAATCTCGGTAACCGGCCTGCATCATCAGCACGAACGCCTGGGCTTCGGGACTCTTTGATCCTGATTCTCCGGACGACAACGGGTTCACGACCGGTGATAGCCATCCATCGGTATCGAAATGCACCATCGACACAAAAGTGCCGTTGGTCGGACCATTTCCCAGGTTGGAACGGGCGGTGAGTGCGATCCGTGTTCTCTCGGCTGAAGGGATATGTTTGTGCTTTCCAGCCAGGGTGGACAAACGGTAGACGGTGGCGGCGAGAAGTGTTGCGGAAGCAGCGTCGTCAAACGACTTGTCGTCGTCAGGGTAGTTACCAAAACAACTGGTTGATCGCTAGATGGGGGAAAAGGGCGGTCGTCAGGGATGACGAGTCTGTGACAGGACGTATGACGCAACTCTGGAGCCTCCAAGGAACGCACCAGGTACGGGTACATGCCATCTTGAATCTCGAGGACCCAGTCGATGAGATCGTTCTGTTCACTCTTGAAGTCGCTGGCGTACTCGGAGTTCTTGATGGTACCCAAGACACGAAGCATGCCTGCAGCTGCCCACCCATTACCTGAGTGGGTGGAAAAAACGTGATGAGAATCAAACGAACTGATAATGGGGAAGGGTCGAGGCAGACCTGTAGCCCAGTGACCCGTATCCTGGCTGTCACCCAAGGCCATGTGCCTCCAGAGGTTAGCGGTGCCTTGGTCGCGCAAGTACCCGCGGTAGAGGGCGATCTGGTTGAAACCCTCGGCAACTGCGGACGTGTTTCTGGTCATGACACCATAGTAAGCGAGGAAAGGGGGGACCATGTAGACAAAGTCGGACCTAGAAAATTTATGAGCGGATGGGACGAGCGGAATGGAATGTTATTTTACCAGAGCTGGACCTCGTCAGTAAGATGGGAAATGGCACCGTCGCTGGTCCTTGGAACGGTATAAAGATAGTTGAACTGGTTCTGGATGGCTTGGGCATAGTTCTGACCGTCAGAGGACTGTTGATTCGTCCGGTTTGCGAGAATGACGGCAACTCCAACGCTTGGTGGATCTCCAGCAGAACTGTCGTTGATAAATGGCTCTGGGGCATTTCCGGAGGGACTTAGTTCGGAAACTACGTTCCGCGCAATTGCAAAAACATCGTTCAGTGAAGACGGTATATTGGAATCGCTAGGCGGAAGTTTCGCCCCGGGTGTCATGACCGAGTATCGAGGAGTGTCAAGTTCCAGAAGCGTCTGTGCTCTTGTGCCGAGCTCCCAGCTGTGGCACTGGATGAGATTGGAAATATATTTGAGGCAAAGGCGAGATAACTACCTCCTCTGCGAACTTTCTGCGAGAAGTTGTTTGACTGCTGCGACCTGGTCATCGGTGAGGTCAGCGAGGATGGGGACAAAAAGGACTGATCGGAGGAGGAGCAAGAAGAAGATAGTCCTGGTGGACCCCTTGTGGGCTTTTGGGACTATAGAAGGATGTGGGGGGAGGAGAGGAGAGGGAGCTTGACGGGGGAGGGATCCATCGGCATATTGTGGTGGGGATACTATAGGAATTAGTTAGACGCATAGCTGATGTCGCTCCCAACTGTCTATAAGCATAAGTACATTAGGCTATACTACGCGTGTAGACACTGCTACGATGACTGGAGCGCAGCGCTCTCTCTCCTCAACTCTTGAATCACAGCCTGAAACCGCGTTAATATGAGGAGAACACAGACAGGAAGTCGGTTCGGTACCGCAAGCGCTTGCGGGTTCACGCCGCTCTCTATCATCTGAACACAGGTGGCGAGTGTCTCTTTATCCAACTTGGTGTTCAAGAGCTGTGAGATATCGTATAGGGCTGTGGGTGCTCAGCCTGGATCCAGCCAGACACCTGCGCAGAATGTACTCACTGTCCAGAGTCTCCCTTGCAGAGATGATATGCTCCGACTCCCGAGCTGACGACATGGATGCAGGTTATGCGCTAAAGAGAGGTGATGAGATCACCCGAGTCCCTATCTCTTGTCCCCCACCACCATGTCAAAAAAGTGGCAATCTCCCCTCGAGGATTACCAGGGTCCCCGCGATCCTCTTCCCACCGAGTTTAATCCAGACGGAAGATCGTTAAAAAACACTCCTGGTCCCAGATCTTCTGTTTGGGACCAGGCTCCAAAACCATTTCTCCCTAACCAGGCCAACTTTGACTTTCACAGCGAGTATCACCGTGACTCTATCTCAGATTCCCGCTTATCTATGTCCTCGGCCGTATAGTCTACTATAACCGAAGCGACGAGGACGAAACCAAGTTTGCACGAGAGCTCCATGAAAGACTCCGAAGGGAATTCCCAGAGGTATCTCGGACCGCTCCACCCCCACAGAGTTCTGCTAAAGATGGTACGAAGCTCAGGATTTATCGCTTCCACGAGAAACCTATTGGTCCCCACCCTGTGGCCATGTTCGAGGTCGATACCCGCACGCCACTCGAGACCGGTACGTTGTTTACCTGGCTGGCTGTGAACCGGGGCCCCCTATCGTGAGCAACTTGGTTGGCACCGAATATGCCGATCGACTGAAACCCTCCAGCGTCCTCGTCCACCCAAACACTGGTGACCATCTCAGAGATCATTCGATTCTAGCGAGTTGGATGGGGACACCCTGGCCGTTGAAGCTTCATCTGTTTGAAAAGAACGTTTGATTATTTCGCACAAATAAACGCTGTTTTTTGATCTTATCGTCGTACACGTAAGAAGGATGATGACTCTGAGAGTATAACACGCGCGGAGGAGGAAGCGCATCTCGTCATCCTCAGAACCAAATATCCCCACTGTTCCCCTATGGGCAGCCTGAGCACCTCCCAAACCCTCAGCGATGACCTGGCCGATTACGATGTCATCTCAGAGGGAGGCAGCAGATCATTGGAATCCAGCATAGCCGATCTCAACACCTACGACCCCTCCGAAGAGCTCGAGTTCCCTTCCGACCCTCATACCCCCAACTCCACCAACAGCGGATCCCACATCGTCCCACTTACCGCTCAAAACACCCTCCGGTGCAAGGACAAAGACCTAGGTTCAAACCCTCTCAACTTCAGGGTTTCACCTGGCCGCAACAACTGGGAACCCGAACCTTTACAGTCCGCCAAGGACAGGTTCGAAACCGCAAGGTTCACTGCGGACCAGATACAGGACTATGTCAGAAAGTCCCTGGAAGAGTCTCATTCCCTTCCCCCCATCTACGGACATGGTCAAGTTCTGGTGGAAAAGATGGGCACCGTTCGGGTCTATGTAGACGGCCTATTCGATGGTCTCAACGTCGCGTAAGTGCTTTCCCTCTCGCCAGAGACGTCTCAAATCCAATCCTATATTCCACACACAGTCAAAGCCTTCAGCTCAGACAGGCCAAACTCTCGTTCCCGCAAACTCATCTTATCGTTGGTGTGTTCTCAGACGCCGAACGCGGTCAACATAACCTCCTCCCTCTGCGTCCGCACGTGGAGCGCTGCGAAATCGTTCGCCACTGTCGGTGGGTAGACGAGGTCGTTCCAGATGCACCTTGGGCACTGGACGAAGAACACCTCAAACGTTTCAGGATCGACTATGTGGCAGTCGAAGAAGGCTCAACAGGCACGTCCGTTCAGCTCCGGATATCCTTCCCCTCAACTTAACATCATGATATCCTCAGTTGACCCCGCTTGGGACAAAACTCGACTGAAAGGGTATGACATTCTCAAAGGAGCAGGTTACGTCCCTCCCGTGCTGTTTTCCCGGACCCCTTGCTTACTTGAGGTTTAGGCAAGGTAATACCCACGCGGAGGACCCTCGGATTGGCTCCTATAACCCCCGTGCCGCCTCCAGTTACCCAACAACATATTCCGACCTTGGTTACCCCGGTGCAGACACCCAAAGTCCCGACCGTGAGTATACCAAAGCGCGAGTTGATTCATGAGCGAGCGGGAAGTGGAGAAGGAAAGCTCGAAGCCGAGGCATCTCGCCGGAAAACCCTCGAATCCCCATCTAGAGACACTCAAAGGCAGCCATCTCCGGCACCCGCCGAACCATGGATTCGACCTCCCAGCCCTCCAATTCACGAACCGCTCATCGCCTTTGAAGATTGAGTAATACATTTCTCTAGTGCTCTTTACTCATTTACTTGCCTATATCCCTGTAAAATGTACACTCTTTGTATTATACGCACGCTGGCCCAATATTTCCGAGGTTAAAAAAATGCATTGACCGGGAATCGAACCCGGGGCCATACCTTGGGAAGGTACGATGTTACCATTACACCATCAATGCTCTTCTTAATCGCAGAGGGGAGCAATGACCTGCAACCATATCTGGCGAAAGGTTTACAGTTATTCCCTCGTTTTCTGAGGCCCCGCCATGGCATTCAGGTCATTCCAGGGTGCGCGTAAAAAGGGGGATGGGCAGAGGAAAAAGAAGCGCTGCTAATCTTTCCTGTATCGCATCGCGTCGAGTGACCTAACATAATTGAATTTCTTTGGACTCCCACAACGTTTTTGCAGCCGCCTCGCTGATTGAAAGCGGTAAATTTGCAGGGCTTGATATCGGATATGTATCAAGGGGTAGTAGAAAACACGAAAAGAAGGTGTTTTCACCACGCCTCCGCAATAGATCCTAGGAACTGGGTCCGGGGAAAAGTGTCGGCCAGGGTCCCCATCAATCACGACGAAAGAGAGTTTTTGAATGTACCAGACGCGGTCGATGATATCCCTGACCTGAACAGTCCGATGGAAGCGTTCTTTCGTATCTGTGCGGCCACTGAGCGGTTGATGGATCCAATACATGCAGCAGCCCTGTGTGCCTAACCTGTTTTTTTCGATCCTGTATCGGATTGTCAGTCTTCATCCGGAGTTTTTCAGACGAGCCACAAACCCGCTGTCGATGTCATACACTGAACAGATGGGTGCTCCATTGAAACGTCACATACGTCGTACCTCTAGTCTAAGTCTCACTTCGTTGTCTTGTTTTCGAGACCACTGGTGGTAACTGGTCCATACCCCTCCTGGTTAGACTCCTACGAGGATCGACCTACACTTCGATCACTGGCTACGGCTCCCAACGTGTAATGGAACAAAATTGGGATTTACAGCCCTTGACCGAAAAAAATAACAATACTCGCGTGAGAAGCCGAGACCACGGGGAAAGAATAGCAATAGATGATATTTCTCGGAAGCAAATAAGGCGTCGGTACCAGACCTTTAAACTAACGCGTCGTAGCCATGTAATAGCAATGATATCCTGTGCAAGGGGAAAATTAACAGCGAGTGATGCAAAGTAAGATTAGCAGGAGGTAAAGTGAAACGGTTTGAATACGGAAGTCTGGAGTGCAAATGTTAAATTCTACCCCACCGGAGCGCAGGTGGAACACGCACTCATAGAAAGCGATCATCAATTCTCTTTCATAACGGTGTCTTCAGGGCCATTCACTGAAGGTTTGAACGGGAACCCAGTGTCCAACTCACGAGGGACGGCGGGTGAGCTCGGCATTGTTTGTTCAACGTTTTCCACGGTCGATGCCCTTGACATGAGGGGACGACGACGTACGATACCCGCTCCAAAATCGCAGCTGCCATGAAGGTGGGGTGCAGAGGAAAGGACAGTCGGCAAAGGTGGCAGAGGCGTAGAGGGGGGTGGTCTGGCTCCTCGAATGATGCGACGGGATCTGTATATTGTAGGTTAGTATGCCGTACCGTCACCAAAAGAAAAGGAAACCGAGCGAGGCAAACCTGAGGGAGTTACTGACGCTTCCGCTTCTCAGGCGGCCAATGATATTGTTCTCTTCAGTAGCGAAGCCAAGGGAACGAGGCTGGGAGAAATCATTTATGCTTCCACTCCTGCTGCGGTTCTGCCTTTGAATAGCAGTAGTGGCACCGCGATAAGATCCCTTGAGCTGGACCAATGGGGAGGTATTCACGGTTAAACTGCTTCGCCTCTTGCGGAGCTTAGGCCTCTCAGTGCCAAATCCCTGGGAAGGATTTACTGCAGTGGGAGCTGAGCCTCGGTCGGTGATGTCCGTTGCCTCGCGTGTGGGAGTCAAGGGGACAATGGGTGAGTCGGGCCGAACAAGTTGAGTTGGAGAAGGAGGGGGTGTGAAGTTTTGAATGGCTGAGAGACCGGAAGAAAAGAAAGAAGAATAGGACATGGGGGCTGTAAGGAACGTGGATGTAAAGAGTGAGGTGGTGGTGGTGGTGGTGGTGGTGGTAATTCAGAAGAGCGATTACAGAACCAATACGTTACCTTCCGCTAGAGTTTGTCACTTCCAAAACAGGTTCCTTGAGTCGTGACTGCAACGCCAGCAACGTCTCCGTTCTTATAGCGAGAAAAGTAGACGAGCTTAACAGAGGGCGACAAAGTCAAGTGACAGTGTTGCTTCGCAGCTGCGGTGCTCGGACGTCCCAGACTCCACTGTCAACGGATCAATATATGGTAAAGCACTTGTCATCTATCTGCCTATGAACGCGGGTGATGGTACAAAGAAAAGAAAACTAAGAATGCCACAGCGAACGAAAGAGAGAAGCGCATATCACCAACGAAATCTACGACTGCTATGATACAACGTGAGTCGACATCCGCACTCAAAATACAAACAAAGCACTGCGAAAATGCAAACGGAAGAAAGGCTCATGTCGGGATGGTCGTCGGATCCGTGCCCTCCTCAGAGTTACCTCCAGGAGGTTGACCAGAACCGTTGTTCATTCCATCCACGGGAGATGCATTCTGAGCAGGTCCACTCCCGTTTTGATATCCTCCCGGATAATGCCATCCGCCATAACCGTTCCACGCGGGGTAGTAATACATCGGCGGTTGGGAGGAATCAGGAACATAATGGGGATACGAAAGCTGCGGTTGTGTGGGAGTTGGTGTGGATGGTGTTTGGGTAGCCACCGGTGACTCAGCCGTTGATTGTTGCGGACCGATTCCAGGATACGGATGAGCACCAGAATACGTCGCAATGTGGTAACCGTGCACAACTGGGTACGGAGGTGGAATCCCCATCGACGGATACTGCACTGGCGACATTACCGTGCTCGAAGCAGCCTGATGATATCCCGGTGAGCTGGAGGTAAACGAAGTTGGGAGTTGAGGTGACTGGACGTGGGAAGGAGGGAAAGTTGTAGGAGATTGGAACCGTTGGGGTGATTGTTGAGAAGGAGACCCGCTCGAATGCGGGACCGATACGGTGAGCGTCGGTTTCGAGTGGGATTCTGGGGGATTCTGATCTGCAATCGTTGAATTGCTGCGTTTCGTTTTCCTGCCTCGTTTTCCGGGACTACCATACGGATCGTAACGCTTTCCGCGTTTTCGGAGGTCTGAATCAGAGCCATTACGACCATCTGTGATGAGAGGAACGCCGGTAGACAAAGGGGAACTCAATATCCCGTCGACTGAATGATCAATCTCGTCCGCCTCTCCCCGATATCTGGGCTTGCCATCAAAACATATTTCGATTTTTGGCGCTATGCGAAAGTGTTGCTTGTCGAGATATTCCGGGCTGATATCGAGAGATGCTATCTCCGGGAGAGATGATGGCGACCTGAGACGGCCCTCTTCAACGTCTTCAACTTTATAGTACGAGATCAGATGTTGGGTTACGCCTTCAATGGTGAGAGAAAACGTCTGGGAGAGGACGGGTCGAAAAACATAGATTGATCAAACGAGGAAAACCAGTACCTTTTTAACCATACCGCCTGGTTTAAACTTGTACGAGTTGGTCAAGCTACCGACGAGACATCTTTCCCTTGCCCTGTCGATCCCCACGCTTTCTCCTTTGGGACGACTTAGGGAGGTAGATTCGTTCCGACCGGACTCTTGCTGGTTATCTCCGGTAGTTGTTTCGACCGAGCGGTCACCAGATTTAGAGCGGAGGGCGGCACCACGTTTCTCTGTTTCTCTGTAGAGAAGGAAATTGCCCAGAATCCTGCTAGGACTCCAGAAAAAGCCGTCAGTCCAACGTTTGATGCCACTCTCAGCCTCGTCGAAGACAAAGACAGAGCCAGATGTGATCATTTTCCGTTCGGACTCCACGAGCCGGCGGGTAACGCGGGGGATGACCCCCCGCCGAGCGGCTTCGAAGATGAGGAGAGCGTCGCCCGTGGTTTCGATCCAACCTTGCCAAGGTGGCTGGGTCCAGGTTGGTGGAGTATCATCGGATTGAGAGGTCGAATTCGAGTCGGACATGAGGAAGGAGGGCTGGACATCGCAAAGGAGGTGATTGAAACAAGACGTAAGGCGGCCAAGGACGGGGTAGAGGGAATGAATCAGTACGCTTTAACGCGGCAGGGGGGAAAAAGAAAAAAAAGATAAAGTTCAAAGGTAAATTCTAATCACCGGTAAGTTAGGATCGACAGCGAGCTATGGTTCAGGCTGGACCCGGTCCGGCCCCTGTCTTTTGCAGAAACGATGCAAGTCGCGTCAGAAATACCTTGTCGGCCAACGCGCCCTCGCGATACTCACTCAGGCAGCGAAGGGAGACGCAAAAGACTCAACCAGGCAGAAGGACAATAAACAGCACCCGCGCTCACCCCTCCGTCCGCTAAGCGGCCGGGCGGAGTCTCAAAATACGGATCAAAACCATTCATTCTTTCCCACGACTGCTCGCGTCTTCTTTTTTGCATGGTCATCTATGGAGAAGCAGACTCGTTCTATCTCCCTCGTATACATTAATTCCAGGAATTCGTGGGCCCAGTCCTTCCCAAGCTTTGACACTTCTTTCAATTATACGCCTCGTAAATCATCCTAACCGGTGTCTATCAGAATAACACCCTCACGTTCCACTCACCTCGGTATTTCTGTTTTTCAAACCTGGAGACTCAATCTATCAATCACACCCCCTTCGCAATATCTTTCACCCCTCCAACAAATCTTTGCGGTTTTACTGTGGTGATCTGTCGTTCTTTCTTCCGCGTAATTCCCTACCCGTTATCCCACTGTCCCACCCTCTCCCGGCGCACTCCAGCTCTTGTTTCCATTTACCTGTGCCTCGTCCCTGACGGTTCCTTCATTTCATTACCCGGCTCCGCGCGCCCCCATCAATTCTTCTGTTGGGCGTTTCTGTGTTCCCGATGTTGACCATTCCGAACCTTTCGAGCCTTGGCCGAGTTAAGTATAAAAACGATACATCTTTCGAAACCCAACCTTAGAGGTCTTCTCGTCCCCGTTCTTCTCCTCCAGGATGGGCCTCAGTGGACGCAGTCTCCTCCTGTCTCTCGTTTTCATCACAGTCTGTGTTCCTCTCTCGATCCTCCTGCGGTACCTGATCGCTCCTCCAATTCTATAGGCTACCTACGGCTCCCACTCTCCTTTCCCTCATGGCGCGAAACGAATGGATCGTCTCCGTCGCCAATCAGGTCTCTCCCTTCCTGGTAACTGGTCAAGCATCGGATGCTATTTGTACGATTCATCCGTCCACCGGAGAATTTTTTACTCATCGCTTGTGTGTAGGGATAATGTTCAAGGCCGAGCTCTCACGGGAGCCAGTTATGTCAGCACCACGGACATGACCGTGGAAAGTTGCGTTAACTTCTGTGACAATGACGATTACGACTACGCCGGTCTAGAGTGGTACCAAGAGTGTTGGTGCGGCAATTTTATCCTCAATGGTGGCGCGGAAACCACGGCCTCCGACTGCAGTTTCCCGTGCACCGGTGATTCCACCCAAGTATGTGGTGCTGGCAATCGTCTCAGTATGTACTACTCCGGTCGACCACCTCCCGCTGCCCCGGAAATTGTTCCAAGCGTAGGATTATGGCAGTCTCTTGGATGTTATAGGTGAGTCGTTTTCTGGTGCCAGTCGTCGATCGCTCCTTCCCAGTCTTATTCTTCTCGATCAGCGACAACGTCGGCGGTAGGACACTTCCCATTCCGGTTGGAGTCTCTAGTAACACGATCGAGAGCTGTACTTCAGCCTGCTATAACGCCGGTTATAGCTTGGCTGGTACGGAATACTCTGTGGAATGTTGGTGCGGTACCTCCGTTCAAGCTGGAGGCGCTCCCGCTCCCGCTTCTGAATGCAACATGGTGTGCTCTGGTAATAGCACGCAGTATTGCGGTGGCCCGAATCGCCTCAATCTCTACAACTACACTGGCACCCCTCCGACTTCACCTCAACCTCCCCCACCCCCTCCCGGTACAAATGCTGTTTCCCCAGTCACTGGTCTGCCTGGAAACTGGACGTACGACGGATGCTGGATGTAAGTAACAATGACCTCCTAGATTTCCTTGCTCTCATCCCACCATAGCGATAACGCGAATGGTCGTGTGTTCCCCAAGATACTTGATGACAATTCCACCTTGACGACCGCTGGTTGTATCGAGGCTTGTTCGGCTCTCAACTATACCATTGCTGGTTTGGAATGGAGTGTTCAGTGTATGGTACGTTTTGCCTGCTTCCCACACGAAATCACCTGGCGTTTAACATAACACGTCTCTAGTGCGGCAATTATTTGATCGCTGGTGCTGTCGAGAACTCCGATGATTCCACTTGCAACATGGGTTGCGGTGGCAATCAAGCCGAAGCATGTGGTGGACCCAACAGCCTCTCTGTCTATTCTTCTACCGGAAACGTCACTGCCCTCCCGGTCGCCGTCCCCCTTACCGATAACCTTCCCGGCCAATGGCAATACGTCGGCTGCTTGGCGTGAGTTGTCTAGTTCTATTACCCCCCGGTCGAAACTGACCGGTTTACTCAGTGAACCTGGGGCCCCTCGTGTTTTCCCTAACAAGATTGTCAACACTGTCAACAATACCGTCCAAGCCTGTCTCAAGAAGTGTTCCGATTACGGTTTCCCTGCTGGCGGTCTGGAGTACTCTGAAGAATGCTACTGTGGTGATGTCGAGGATATCGCAGCCAACGGGGGTGTCATGAGACCGGAGAGTGAATGCAACATGCTCTGCAATGGGGACCCCTACCACCTATGTGGTGGTCAGCAAAGACTGCAGCTCTACCAGTGGAACGGCGACTTGAACGTTTGGCACGAACCCCAGAATACTGGCCACTACGAGTTCTTGATCAGCAGCCCTATCGTCCCTCTGATTTCTACCCTCGGTATCAACGACAAGGTCACCTTCGTCGAGAAGTGGGGTACCAGCGTCTACCCGAATAGCACCGGTGCCTACGAACTGGATTTAACTTTGGTTAATGATTATACCAAAACATGGCGAGAGATGCACGTCAAGAGCGATGTCTTTTGCGCCGCAAGCCTGGTCTTACCCGACAAGGCTGGACGCCAGATCACTGTTGGCGGGTGGAGTGTCGATTCACTTTATGGCATCCGTTTCTACGCCCCAGATGGCTCTGCCGGTGTTAACGGAACCAATGATTGGGAGGAAGATGTGCACGTCCTAGCTCTCCAGCGCGGGCGGTGGTACCCTACCGCTTTGGTGTTAGCCAATGGTTCTGTTCTGGTCGTCGGCGGTGAACACGGTTCTAACGGTGTCCCTGAACCCACTCTTGAGATCCTTCCTAAGCCTGAGGGTGGAGACACTGTCGTGTATCTCGACTGGTTGGCGAGGACCGACCCGAATAACTTATACCCTTTCCTGTACGTTCTCCCGACCAACGGTGACATCTTCGTCAGTGAGTATCCCTACACCTTCGGCTATAGTATTTGATCTAACACCGTCCGACAGGTTATTGGAACGAGGCCCGTATCTTGGATAAGGTTACTTTTGAAACAATTCAGGTTTTACCCAACCTCCCTGGATCCGTGATCAGTGGAGTCGCTGGCCGTACATATCCCCTTGCTGGTGCATCTACGCTTTTCCCTCAGTACTACCCTTACACCGATCCATTGGAGGTCCTCTTCTGTGGTGGTTCGGACGTTCTCGAGTTCCAAAAGGCGCTCGACAACTGTGTCAGCGTCAAGCCAGAGGTCCCTGAACCTACATGGACTATCGAACGTATGGTGAGTATAAAAGTAACCTCCTCTCCCCGAGTCCCAAGTGATGATTCCTTCTCCAGCCCTCTCGCCGTGTGATGGCTTGTATGGTTACCCTCCCCGATGGGACTTTCCTCATCTTGAACGGAGCTCATTCGGGTGTTGCTGGTTTCGGCCTGGCGGACGATCCAAATCTGGACGCTCTCCTCTACAACCCAGCTCTTCCTGCTGGCCAGCGTATCTCCAAGCTCAACACAACCATCGTTGCTCGCTTGTATCATTCCGAGGCGATGCTCCTTCATGATGGTCGCATCCTTGTCTCGGGCTCCGACCCCCAAACCTACCTGCCGGATGGCAGTGAAAAATACCCCGAGGAATTCCGAGTTGAAGTCTATATTCCGCCCTATTTGACCGATGGAAGGACCCAGCCCACATACACCATCGTTGACAAGGATTGGGAGTATGGTCAGACTTACCACATTAACGTCAACCTATTCCAAGGTTCCACGGCAGACATGAGGGTCTCGCTTGTCGCCGCCACCTCTAGCACTCATGGTAACTTGATGGGAACTCGTATCATCTTCCCCAAGGTGACGTGCAACGGCAATGACTGTGCCATCGAAGCGCCTCCCAATGTCAACGTCTCCCCTCCCGGTTGGCACATGTTGTTCGTCCTTGACGGTCCCACGCCTTCTCACTCCCAATGGGTCCGCATCGGAGGCGACCCTGCCGAACTCGGCAACTGGCCACAAGGAGCTCCGTTCCACCCTCCTGGAATTTAATATATTCTTTCTCTAGCGTTTCGCGCTTGCATACCCACTTTGAGTAGTGATTTTTAACTCGGATGTTGGTTCAACTGGTTTCCTCATTCCTTTCACCAGATGACCACCTAGCAAAATAGTCCATACATCGCGCGTGCAGTCTGTGTAATACATCGATGTATATATTTTTGTCGTGAGAACGCGTTCAGGCGAAGAGGCGTGAATGCTCGTCGATCGGCAACAGTCAAAAGGAAAGAGCTGCGGTGCTGGTGATCGACGTAAATAGACGAGTCACGTGAATCACTTGACGACTGCGTCTGCGGGGGTTGCCCATCCTCAGTCTACACCTTGAAGATTTCTGGGACAGGTCAGGACACGGCCGTATCTCGACTCTCTGCGCCCATCCAATACCCTGTCCTGCAGTATGAATGGCATCTGGTTTCACGGCCCCGAATATACCGCAAGATCTAGGTGCTTCGACTCGAGAGTTTCACGACGTCAATAACGGTCACGCTTACCAGTTTTTCTCCCAGTCTCCATCTTCCACTGTTCGTTCCATCCCACGAAGGGAAACATCGTAGATTGGGTGCTCAAGACTGACCCAGGTTCGTGTTCCTCCCCAGTATACCGCCGACGTAAAAGTTAACCAGTCACCAGACCTTGACTTGACGAATGTCGAGTTTAGCTCACTACCAAGCGGTCTCCATCTCGTCGAAGAAGACGTTGTGTATGCATATATTTTCCCTCTGCAAGATCGGCTCCTGATATCATTCCAACACCGTTCTCCAGTTACTTCAGTAAAGGCGATTATCAAGGCGTATCAATATTCCGTCGTAGAGAAACCTCGGAACATGGTCACCGTGGTTTTCGTCTGTCCTCGTTAGGCGTCCTTCTGGCCAAGTCATCTCGCCCCCGACCATGGCGGCATGTTCCGTCCTTGAAGTCCCTTATTCGTTCCATGTATTCACGATTCAAGGAAGAGGGGATTTATGATCCTGGAGAATTCGACTGGTCATCTGCAGAAGGCTTCTTTGAACAAAGGAAGTATTCTCGGACTGATTCTTCCGATTTGAACGCTTGGAGAGGCTGGAGTGATGAACTAGACTCGGTAAGTGCTGATGGCATATTGTTTTCGTTCCTGTCGGACGCGTTGAACATCACCGGCCTGACGTTCCGACCCAGCCTGATCCAGATTTCTACAACCCTACGACACACTTGCCCCACCTTCTTCGCATCCTCGGACTATCGACCATTACGCTGTACAAACATATCCTCGGTCGGAGGCGAATCCTGATCTATACCCTTCCCCCTGTAGAAGCCTCGGGGATACTCTGTCAGGTCGCCGCAGATATGTGCTATGAAGACCAGGTCGATTACGACGCAAGTTTGGACGGACGCAGCCCCCCTGTTGGCTTGGACACTGGTGGTAGCAGGGTCGATGGCTCTTCCCTGCGGCTGAAAGGACGAACTCGTGAGGGTATTAGAGTGCTTGGGACGGTCACTCTGAGCGATTTGGATATGTTACAATCTGAGGATAATTGTCGGAGAGGCTGGATAGCTTGTACAACCGACGCCATCTATCTGGAAAAACCCTCGCTTTACGACCTAGTGATCGACCTCACGACTTGTACACCATCCAAAACTAGCCGCCCCACGTTATACCTCTCACAACCCACTGAGTGGACGGAAGATGGAAAAGGTCGAAGACATAAGCTGTCACCGGTCCGATTTACTTGGAGCGACGTGAAAGTTGTGAGTATTTTTGTACCAGCAGATTGTCATCTATATTCACGTTGATATAGTGGGCCGAGCCGGAGCGACTACTGGCGCGGCATGTGACGGATGACCACAACTGTTGTGAACCTCACCCCAAGACGACGACAGAATTGTCCTCGAGCTGGACCGGCCTTTGGCGTGTGTATGAAGATGTGTGCATCATCTGTGCAGGGCTCTGGATGGGGACGTGGAGAAATAATTCAGTGGCATCATACTCTACCGTCAATGGCAACATGGCAAACTGGGGTCAGGTCCGACTGGAAGGAGACGATGACCTGTCGGCTGGCGGATCCTATGTGCGCAACCTAGGAATGGGAATTGAGGGTCGCCCAGCCGCTTCTTCGGATCTGGACAGGGAAGATCCAGGAGCTTCAGGGACTTCAAGGGCCAGCAAGCGGACGAGCGGGGTGTCGGTCTGGTCCAAGTTCACAAACAGAGATGGGAACGATAGGCCAATCCAGTTCGGGAGCGACGAGGAGGATGCAATACTACGGAAACGCGAACAGCAAGTACTTCTGACGCTCGCTCTACTACAAACATTCCACGCCCATACGACGAACCTTCTTTCGAAGCTGTCGTACCATCTGCCCAGCGCTCCGGCGCCATCCTCCGGCAGCAACATTTCCACTATATACCTGAGCCCGAGAGACCTGTATGGTTTTGAACTCGGCCCGCTGAGTGGTTTGGACGCACAGTTTATAGAGTGGTTGGGAGAAGAATACGGATCAAGAGTTGGTGTGAGGATTATTGTACGCAGAGGGTGGAAGGATCTTGCTGGACTGGTGTTAGGATTTTGAACATTAGACTTGCGTTCTTCCCCATCTCCCCTTTATTTCGTTTATCATTATGGTTATACTGGCCAGTGCGATATATCATGTATGTTTAGAGGGCGCCTGTTCAGGATGTAGGTTTCATTCCACTTAGGGGCTGATCGAAAGATTGGTATATCGAGCGTCGTAAGGTCATAAACAGTCCAAGTAAGAACGAGGGATGGCAACCAAAAACCCAAGATTACGGAAGAAAAATATGGTAGGGGAGTAGTAAGTCGGTCAAACCTGACCTGATTGGCCCTTCTCCGAGGAAATGTGACCGAGAATGGTGGTGCGACGGTTGATAAAAATTTTGTTCCTAAGCTTGGAGATGCCCCATACGATCGAGAAGATGATGCATTCTCCGATCAGAACACCAAAGACATAAGCCGCAACCCGTGCACCATACTTATTCGGATCGAGGAAACTGTAAGCTATATGTAGAGTGGCAAAATCAGCACGGATGATACCCAGGCAGGATAAAAATTGAGAGACGGACGGTAAAAGTGTTGGCTCGCGTGAGTGATATATGCCAGTCCGATGTATAAGCCAATAGTGAGAATGCAGATGGGGAGGTAGAGCCATGGAATTGGACCTATGAATGTCAACAAAATTTCGAATAGGGCGAAAACAACATTGAGGATGTGGACAGAGGCATTATCCCAAGCTAGAGGTGACGGCCGCGTGAGTGATGACGCATAAACTAATGGGGATGTGATGATACCACTGAAAGGCGTCGCGAAGGAGGCAGACGAAGCGAGTAGAGCCCAATATGCGATGGTGACAATAAAGGCTGAAGAAGTCTTTAGCGATGCTATAGTGGACGGTTACTGGGAGTGAACGCACGAAAAGTGGTGACAGTTGCGCATAACCATAAATGGAGAAATTGGAGGAACTTGGGCCAATGTCGCAAGGGGTATTTCTTCTGGTACGCACACGCGAGGGTCTGCACACCGGCCGCCCAGAAGTAGGCGCAGAGGCCTATTGCGGACAAGTGAGTGAAATAGGAAAAGAAACTGAGGGGCGCGTGCATAGGTCAGAGATGGATGGACGGTGGTTGTACAGGGACTGACTCCTTGAGATCCTGGGGGATATGGACAGAATCCCAAGAGAACTTGAAGATGAAATAAACGAGATAATAGAAACCAAAGAGAAGCCTAAGAAAAGCGAGAAGGAGTGGGGAGTAGATTGGAGAGGTTACGAGGGAGTACTCGGGGTCGAAGGGAACGTTGACTCCGAACTTTGAGTACACGCTGGCCATGGAGGAAGATGAAGGAGAAAGACCGTCTGCAGTCCGAACCGTGCCGCTCAGTCCCCGACCAGGCCCCAGGGGTCACGAAGGGTCACGAGGCGTCGGAGCGCACACAAACGGTGGGGGTGGACAGCCTTACTACAGCCGGTTGCAATTCCGTAGCACATTTTCGAAAAAACACACATGCGGAGTGCGGCAGTGATTTGAAACGAATCAAGACGATTTGGTTTGAAGAGCAACGAGAGGTGGTAAATATGACAATGGGCGTAGTGACCGTGTTCCACAGACGAGGTCTCTTCGACAGGACGGTCTTCGTCCAGATGATAATTCTGTGAAATGACTCCGATGGAAGCAAGCGCTGTTACGGGCCCATCCACCGAGACACTGGAGTTTTGCGCGATCTTTGGCTTGGATGTGCTCAATGTATTATAGCCATTTGTTCCTCCTCATGAGACGATGATTTTAGAGATACATCCAGTAAACAAAAAATCCTGTGTTTTTTCGAAAATGCTCTACGGAATTGCTGGCGAGTTTTTTCTTTCTTTCTGGACGAAATCCTTGGCGGAGGGCTGCCCATCTATTTCCTGGTACCAAGTAGAGAGATGGAATCACAGACATTGAGGGAAGGCTGAGCCGGCGTCTGGGCGCCGAAGTGCCTGACATTAATCACTGGAATCCTCCGTTTGACTGCCGCCACCGCCTATACGCACAGTCTCCCCCTCCACTGTCTCCCCCCTCACTTCTTCTCCCCACCCCCCGACTCACTCAAACTTACACCCAATTATCCCTCGATTCTACCTCACTCACCTCTCAGCTCATGTTCCCACCACCAGTGGGCAGTTTGGCCCCTTATTCGCACCCCCAAGTCTCCGGTAATCTTATCGCTCCATCGCATCCTCCACCCATCTCACAATGCCCCCAATTCTCTCTCATAGGTCTCACCCTCACAGTCACTGCAGGTGAAGACGTCTCCAGGGTCCTTCGCTTTGACAAGTCGGAGACTCCAGTCATCAACATCGGACGCATGCCCTCATCCAGGGCCAATGAGCTCGAGCTTGATCCCGACCTCGACCTCGCTTGGTTCAGATGTGCAGTCGTCAGCAGGAAGCATGCTAAGATTTGTTTCACAGACGGTGGTCATGTAAGTACCCCGATCTTCACATCCCCTCCCTTCCCCTCGTTGTGGCTGTAACCATCCCCATCTCCTACAGGTCTATCTCATCGATCTATCCTCCCATCACGGCACCCACTTACTCAAGGTCGGACACGCCGCCCCAGTAGCTCTCGCTCCTGAAGTCCCCACCCCGCTTGCAGACGGCGATGTCCTCACCTTTGGCAAGTCCGTTGGCAAGGACGCGGATCTTGTTCGTCCGGTTTCAGTCAGAGTCAACTTCTTGCTTCAGCCCGCAGACCACCCCGAAAGATCTCAACCCATCCATATTCAAAGGTCCAATTCTGGTCGTTTTGGCGTCCTGACCGATATCGACTCCTCTTCATCCTCTTCCGACTCCGAAGTGGAAGAAGTCGATCCTCCCGAGGTTCTCCTATCCAATCCCTACCGTGCGCAGATCCCCAGTCACAGTCTATCCCATGGCTTTGGATTTATTGAACAGTGGTTCCGCACAGACCCCTCCCAATCTCAATCTCAATCACCTTCCTCCCTCTCCGCTTTTCACTCCCAGCCTCTGCCTCAATCCAAACACGAGGACGCTTCTTCCAGCGCCTCTTCCCTGCCAAAGGAGGTGATCAACGTGGACGATTATGATGACTCGGAACTCGTCATTCCATATAGGCCCACACAAATCTTCACTCATCTCACTGATATGAGCATCCCTCCTTCCTCTGCTGTAGCTATAGTGTCCCCTATCCCCATCGATTTGGAGGACACCATCGACAATATCGTCGTGGAACCCAGCCTCGTTGGCACCTGGCCCCCTTCGCCCCGTTCTCCGATCAACCACGAGGAGTTCGTGGTCAGCCTCATGGATATGGACGGTGGTGAAGTGGACATGAACCTCGAATCCGACGCAGAAGACTCTCAAGACCACCATCCTTCCAAGCCGCCCGAAAACAATCCAAATCCCTCTGCGATTGTCCCCGAGGAAGTAGCGGATGCTCCCCGTACCCCGGAATTTAGCCCCATCGATGTTGCTGACCTCGATCCGAGTCTGAACGCTGTCGCCGAACCAAGTACTCCTATCACCCTCAAGGTGCTCGAGGATATCAAGGAGGACTTGGACAGCATTAAAGAGAACGTCCGCCAGGTTTCGGTAAGTTGCAACCCCATCCACGAAACCCCCGTGGCTCATAACTTACTTGATATACAGAGCGACGTCTGGGAACTACAGAAATCCCAGCAGAACACTTCTACCAGCGTTTGGGATATTAACAGACGAGTAGACAGTCTCGATCTCCGAATCAAAGCCATGGAATCTGCACACGAAACTAACTATGAGAAGCTCGGTGCAATGCTCGAGAAGGAGGCTGCGCGAGTGGATGAGGTCTTGAGCAAGTGCCAGGAGGAGAAAGAGGAAACGAAGAAGACTTGCAAAACCCTGATGGATGGTGTGTTTGCTGATACCCTCAGCCGACCTTGCCTAACGATGAACCAACATTTGTGGCACGCAGAAATACAATCGCTCCGAGAACAGACCGACAAACAAGTAGCTACAGAGGTCGAAGCCCTCAAGGCCGCTCAGAAGGTGGCCCTCGACGCAGTCAGGGCCATGACCCAAGAAACTCAAATCGTAATTTTTCCATCTACACCGCACACCTCCATGCGTCTGACCAAACCGTTCCGCCAGGCGTGCACTAGCCACCTTAACAACCTCAAACGAAAGAGGGACGAGCTCGAAGAGGAAGATGAAGCCGAACGTGCGGTCAAGTTGGCAAAATTCTCCAAGGGTCGGGCCGCTGGAAATGTTGTCAAGGCTGCTTCCATCTTTACCGCTGGGGTCATCGCCACCTGGTCCGCACTCGCGTTCTCCTGATCCTCTGCATTTTACAGTCGTTGTATCATTAGAAGGTATCTTTCGCTTTCCTCCTGCCTGCGTTAGTCCTTGTTCGCCTTTTACATGGTTTCCACTTGTAAGTGTACAGATGCTGGGTTTTGAACGCCCATTCTCTCCGCAAATCCCATCCCTCAGTCAGACCTGTTTTCGAATGTTGTAATTTCTCCTTTGTCATATTTTATTTCGCCCCTTATCATGATCCGAATGCAATACCACTTTCCCCCCATCCTTGCAACTCTGCCTTGGCTGGTTTGAGGTTTCGGAGCGAAGTACCACCGCATCATAGGATCTCATGTCTACGGACACAAATAGAAATAACAGTAACGAAAAGGGCTTATAAGAGGTACGTTCGGTATGGTTATCGGTATGGCTCACAATGATTAAGATAGACGAGGGATGAGAGCGACTGGTCGTAAGGTGGGCGTAACGTAGGCTACTTTGGGCGTCCGGTGTGGGTTGTTGAAAGCGATATCAAATGAGAGGCATTGCAAGAACAGGATGTAGGATTACGACGAGAGAAATCAGCGGTTGAGCAAAAAAAGAAAAAAGAGAACAAGCGAATAACACAACGGATGGGGAATCGAGGGTGACGGCGGATCCGTGTGTTAGAAGCGGGAGACGATCACGGTTTGCTGAAGTAGGGGTGAACGAGTGCTCGTCTAGCTACAGGGGAAGACGTCAGGGATACAAGGGAATGGATTAGGAGTCGAGATTTGTACCTGAAATGCGCTTTGAGGTGTCATACGTAAGCAATTGCTTGATTAACTCTACACCCTGCGGATCCAGTGATGGGAGGTGCGAGGCAAGATCTGACCCCGGCCACTGAGGGAAGGTTGGTTTATAATCCGGCAGCTGGCTCACGCCCGGCCATTTCTCTTCACTCGGTGTCCCCATGATTCTGGATGAGTGTAAGCGAGGTAATTACAGCAGATGAAGCGGGATTGGGGGGGGGGTACTGACCTGAAAATCCTAAAGATTTGGTCGATCTCTGAATCCCCTGGAAAAAGCGGACCGCCCTTGTTGACCATCTCCGCGAAGATGCATCCAACAGACCACATGTCTATCGCCGTCCCATAGTGCCGAGAGCCAAGGAGCACTTCGGGTGCCCGATACCAAAGCGTTACGACCTATGTCGTTTTAGCAGGTGAGTTGGGTTATGGCACCGAGGGCGCCGACGTACTTCGTGGGTATATGTTCGCATGGGAATGCCGAACGCCCGTGCGAGTCCGAAATCGGCCAACTTGAGATTATCATGTTTGTCGATGAGAAGGTTCTGAGGTTTAAGGTCTCGGTGTAGGATTCGGTGGGAATGACAATATAAGAGGCCGGCGGTGAGTTGCTTTGTGAACTTCTGCAAGAAAACACGTGTGAGTCGCGAACGGTGGGCACGTGATTATTGAATGAACAGAGTGTTGTCCTCGTGTGGAACACGCATTGACGCGACAGTGAAGAAGGGAATGGATCAAGACGCGCAATGGCCGCCCTTGAACGGAGAACGAGCGGGGTGGACAAGATGAAGGTTCCAGCCAGCTAACCTTTGTGATCACGAGCGAGATCGGTTTTCCAGTGTGGTTCCCATGCTCGATATAACGCTTCAAGTCGATGTCAATGAATTCAAAGACCAAATATAGTTTGCTGTCTGCGTGGACGATGTCGAGTAGTCTGTGGTGATCCGAAGGGTCAAGGGCTGTTGTAGATACAGTGTGAATGGCAGCAGAGGTCGCACCTCACGACGTTCTCATCTTTGAGCTCCTTGAGCAGACTGATCTCTCGAATGGCAGTGCTCGGGACGCCTTCGTCTTCTGCTTCTAACCTAATCTTCTTGAGAGCGACGATTTCGTTCGAGGTCACATCGCGGGCCTTGTACACGACGCCGTAAGTTCCTGGGAAAATGATGGGGGTCATTGGGTGTCGGGTGGCTAGGATTACGGACTCAAGATACCTTCGCCTGTGGGGCAGAATATGGGTCAAGGACGACAGAGATGAGTCTGATTAGACACTGACCAACTTTCTCAATCTTTGCGTATCTACAGGCGATGCAGATGACATGTTTGTTTGATGGAGAGCGAGAGGGATCCAACGTACCGGTCCATATGAATTTCTTGGTAGTCTCGGAGGTTCTGACTGATTATGGGTGGGCGCGTTTGGTGGTTGGGGAGAGAGAGACAGATGGCCGCTGGTGGCGTTTTAAAGTCGACAAGCCAATTTGCTTTTGGCAGAAATATCTGCTTATGTAATCGCCAGCCTCCGTTCAGGCCTGGTGGACCAAAAAAAAAAAAAAAATCAAATCTTCAACTCCTCCCATCGTGGTTACCATCAGCCTAACTAATCCCTCGCTCTGCAACTTTCGCCGGCCCCCCATTATTGCGGATCGAACCCGTGCCTTGTGCCACA
>Ga0307512_10001226_pt1 | contig 37136 bp, 33 predicted proteins | sample 14_EM_MG_FD_200267 | JGI IMG/M metagenome (GOLD analysis project Ga0307512, IMG submission 200267) | Populus trichocarpa ectomycorrhiza microbial communities from riparian zone in the Pacific Northwest, United States - 14_EM | ecosystem: Host-associated > Plants > Roots > Unclassified | place...
CCAATGAACCCATTCCGATGTATGGTCACAGTTGGCCACTACGCCAGAGTGTTTGTTTAATATAGGAGACCGACAGAGCGAGAAGAAACGGCGAAACGGCGGTCGGAGGGCGATATACAACGCGACGTGTGGTATTGACGCTGGGCGTGTAGTAATCTGCCACCGGAGTCTCTCTGACGGCTCTGACGGAGCGCGTCCACTCTGACGGAGCCATTGCGCCCGGACGAAAATGTTTTTTGCTAATGATCAAGGATAGAATCTACCGCCTAACTGCAGTTGAACACATTGTGACCAAGTATGATCTTGCTGCAGATAGGTCTAGAGATGGAGAGATCGACTTGAGCTACATACAGACTGCTGAGATGCTCGCCGACTCCTTCACATCGCCACAGCCGAAGCCCGTCTTCATGAAGCAGTGTGCTCGAATGGGAATGATCGGAATCGGACTTGGGAATGGCCTCTAGAATGGGCTTGGGAATAGCCACAGGAATGGCCTCGGGATTGGAATTGGGAATGGCCTCGGAAATGTCCTCGGTACGAATGTTCGCATGGATTGTGTCGGAATTGGAAATGGCAATTGCATCGGGGATGCAGTCGGAAAGTAAATTGATTGGGCAGCTTTGTTTCGAGGAGATACACATTGTGCGATTGGCTCTGCTTCTCTTTTAATTACTGTTCTGTTTGAAACGGATGTACTAGCTGTCCTGGAGGAGTGTTGAGCTCATCGGAAGTACGGATATCACTATCCCACGGAATATGATGTAACTTGACTCTTTTGTACTTAGTGCCATTAGTCCTTGATCGACCTTATGTCAATGCGACATGGCTCATTACATGATTCAATTGACACCGCTTCGCATACACCCGCACTCACTCGACTACTCACGCACACCTCACCGTACAACATTGACAAATGCTTCATTCGATTAGATCACCCCTGAATTCACCATGGTACCTTACAATTCTTTCTCGATGCCTGTATCTCTCTTCTGTGTACAAACTTCTTTCCCTCCTCCATTAAGTGCAACATTGTTGGGAAGGTTATTCGGCAGACATGGCCCAGATGAAGGCATGAAAGGGAAGTTATGCTTACAATATTGCCTTATCAACCGCTGACTAAGCTGCAGCATGCTAATATAATTGAATATCATGACTAAACGTGAGTCCTTCCAGCGGTTATACCACATACGGAGATAACACATATGGAGATTCATCTTTCCCCTTGATAGATAACAAACCCAGGTATGAACCCTTGCAACTCAGCCGTCACTCACAAGGTGCCAAATCTATCGAGTTCTGCAGGTTATCAATGCTGCACCATTCCTATGCCATGCAGTCACCTCAAATGCTCGAACTTTCACGCAAAATGAGTAAGTTTAGAGGAGTCATATTCAGGGGCTTATGTTTTCATTCAGGTTCTCAGTGCTCAAATTGCTGCCAGCACCAAGGTCTAGATAATGTCACGAGTTTTATTGTCTATGTGTGTTGGCTTTAGCCAACCTCTAATTCTTGCATCCTTACAGAGTGTTGTTGATAGGAGTTGTTAACATTCAGCAGTAATCATCCATCTACTCTGGCTCACCTGACAACATCCGATATTGCAACTGCGGACTGCTGTTTATGATATCAATATGAATCATTGGAGTCATCTCTCCAGAACACTTTCAGGGCGCTCCTCGAATTGCATCCTCCTCGGCTGTGTGCAAATTCCTGCTGCATCTTTCCCGTTATTTGATTGCACTCAATCCTATATTTACTGCTTATACACTCTCTCCTACATTCCCCAACTTTCTATCTTCATTACAGCAAATGGAACCTTCGCCCAGCCAGGTGAGGAATCACGCTTCAGAGGAGAATCAAGAAGCACACCCAGAGAGAGCACTTGTATTCAAGAAAGCATCCATTCTTCATTGTCAATCAAATGTTTGCCCTCCAGTTATCTGCCTTCGTGCATCATATTGCGGATGACTAATATCCCCGATTTCATTAATCAATCAGGAAGGCGATAGCAATCAGGAGATCGGTGATGACGAAACTGAGGATGCCACAGAGTCGACCTTATCATCGGACATCGAAGAAGACGATTTGGAACATCGACAGGAGGAACTTTGGCAAGGCCAGGCATGCCGGGACAAGTCATTACGAACTACAAGGGTTCCACTGCCAATGATACGGAGCCATGCCGATAATGTCATTGCATGCCCTCTGCTTCCAAATTCGCGAAATCCACCAGCGACAATGGCACCACAACTGCTCAAATGCCAAACATCAACCCTCCTCAACAAAGTATCTGAGTGTGACTGTGCACCATCCGCCCGGGCACTGGTGCTACCCCACAAGTCTAGTGGAGACCAGCATGCTGCACAACCCAAGGCCAGTAGTGATCAGAACATTCCCCAATACCAAAAGGCTACTTTTGAGGTAGCTAAAATGTTCATGGAGGCAATCGTATTCACAAAAAATCTTTGGCCAATAATATCCGATGAAAAGTACTCAATGGTTGAAGAGGCTTGGAAACTCGCCATTGAAGCCCAGGATCATCAGTGGGCATTAGCAGGTTCTCCTGTAGCTGCACCATCGGTGTGTCAATTGCTGGGTGGTCCATCTTTCAAAATAGATCCTCAAACACGAAAAGCTGGAAGTCTTGAATTCTGTTTAATACTCCTCTATCAGACTTATGGTTATTGACTATGCCCCAAAATATACATACTTGAAAATGAAGATTAGTACCATTCGAGCGCGGTTGGCAGGTGGGGCATGTCGAACAGTTGACTGTAGTTACCGGATAGATTTGGGCTCTAAGACTGAGCTTCGGATCAAGGTTAAGGAGCTCCTGATTGATGATGCTTACCTCTCCAAAGTCGTCGATGATAAGGAATCATGGTTCACCCAAATGGAAGTGCTTGATCTAATAAACCATCAATTTTTCTTCACCACCAATAGCTTGGGGTGCCAGCCTACAACATCCCAGTATGTCCAACCTCTTGCTCTGCAGACTTTAGCACTGGCAGCCGCAGCTATTCATTGTGCACTGTCTGAATATGCAAGTGGAAGGAAGGCCACAGTTTTATTTTCTCAAGATGAATTTTGAGGTACATTTGGCCCATCCCATGTGACAAATTTTACTCTGGAAGCCATTGCACAATCAATCACACATCAGAGGGCCGCATCATACCCCCCCCCTGTGGCCCTCCTGAATCCAGGTTGGCACTCCTCAATCCTTGTCGGCGCTCCTCAGCCAAGATTGAACCATTTCTATTTCATTCCGCAGTCAATTCCTCCTCTTTCGGCGCTCCTCAATCCTGTCTATCTGGATTGGTGCTCTTCTATCTCATTCCACACGCTATCCCCCCGTTTCCGTGGTCCTCAACCAGGGATGGGAGCTCCTCAATTCCCACTGGCACTCCTATAATACATTCAGCACTCCATATTCACCCCTTTTCGGCGCTGCTCTGCTGGGATAGCACTCCTCAATCTCAATCGGTGCACCTCCACCTAAAGTGGCACTCCTCAATTACATTCAGCACTCCTCACCCCCCATTTCGATGCTCCTCAGCGTGGATTTAACCCTCGTCTCTTTCATTCCGCGCTTCCCCCACACCTTCTTCGTTCCCAGCACTCCCCATCTGGCGCACCTCTGTTCCTGGTAGCTGTTCCCATTTTTCATCGGAATGTAACATATTCCCTTTCAAGCCCCATCCAGATTTGTAGCTAGCTAAAATCTCATTACGCCTTTGTTAGATATCAAAAATCAAGTCCAATGACATTGGAATTCCATTGCATCCCCTCACCAGAAACGAATAATCAGCAAATAGAAAGAGCTCCTCCAGCTTCTTTGTGCCATTGATGAATTATGTGTTCCTGCATTCGTTGGCACTGATGAGATGGGAGAAGTTGTAGATGACATTGACACCATGTTTGATTGATATCATTCAATCGCTTAGTTGAATTATTGTTTGGTGTACCTGTGTTTCTGTTTGGATCACTTGCCTTTTTCTTTGATATCCCTAATGTAGTGAGGCAAAAAATACAATGTTGAAGAAGATGACAACTCGTATGATTCAGAAGTGATAATGAACAAAGATCCATGCATCATTTTCGCTGTTGATGGAAATCGATTGCTCATGTACATCCCGAGAGTCTCAGATAATGCCTGCAGTCCACCATATGATCATCCATCACATCCCAGGCAACATCTCTCAGAGTGTGTTTGTGATTCCCGGGTTGGTTTGGTGACACTCCCAGGTGCACCCAAAGTTCTCTCCGTCACTCTGACATGCTCCCAAACTTATCACAATCACTCCTATGGTACTCCAGTACCAGTCATCAGAGATCCCAGTTACTCCCACAGCCGACTGGAATGCCCTCCTAGGGTCTGATACTCCCCTGAAATTGTCACTTCTAAGCTTACTCTCCACATCATCTCAGACATACCTGGAGGCTTCCAGAGGCTAAAATACATTTTGCTGATGAGGTGCAGGGCCAGATGAGATGGTTCATGGGAAACAGATGACAATTGTCACCTTGAAATGGATTGACCAATACATACAGCTAGCAAAGGCGAAATGTGAACACAGAGATGTGCTGCCTAAAAGATGTACACATTAATCATGAAACCATATGTAGGTGTTACAATCCTGAATGAAATTCAAACTCAGATTCAGTAATTCAGAGAAACACTGTGGCTACCGAATGTAAACCTCTGAACAATTTCTAACAGATGGATATGACACCAGAAGAAGTGAGATAAGACAAATATTCAGTATGGCTACAATGTACATCAGGAGGTTAACCACCACTGAAACAATAACAACTTCTTCCACATAACTTGACCATATAGGAAATATTTGAAGTAGTACTGTATAGTTCCAATATCTGCTCAGAATCACGGCAAGCGATTAGTCGCTATGCGTATTTTGGAAGAGATCACCAGTACAGTCAACAAGTATACCTGGAGAAGTGTCAACCAGTGTGCCAGGAGATGAAATAGTCAGTGAACACAGAAAACAAAATTTTGGATTCTGAGTGGTCTCATTGTTAGTACAGCTGGAGAAGAATCTGAACGTGTACAAGGAGGAAATCAGGTGAAACCACCCAAGAATTGGAGGTGATTAGTACACCAAGCAGAGTGAGTATGTCCAATATACTTACAGGTGTACCAACCAGGGGGAAGTTCCGTGTGATTGCAAGGGCACAGAAGAGACGATAACAATATCAAAATCGCTGGATTGAAGCTGGATGAGTTCATTTCTACCTACCAAACCACTTCCCTGTGTAACTAAACATGTTTTATGTATGTACCAGAGAGTCTACCAAACAGAATTGCAAGATACAGTCTCCCGGTAGCATAATTACACCCAGTGAAGACAAGTTACGAGAGATGATTATTGAGCATTGAAACTAAGATTCTGGCCAACTGACTTCAAATTCAAATTAGGTATGAGGATTTTCGTGAGCCCTGTCTACCAAAGATACCAACTAAAATATAAACCAAACAGCTTGCTAAACTGGATGCCAAAATAGCATACTAGAGGCCTATAAACCTGGTTGCCCTGATTGGAAGGAGTATGAAATTACTACCAACAGGTATCATATAAGTGTCACTTGCTGCAAGTGATGATGTCACATAGTAAAGCTGGTCAACACTGCTTTGCACAAGTGTCAGAAGTGTGCAAGTCCCCATGACCATATATACTAATAATGACCATTGTGTGAGAAGCTTACGAGATAGATATGAGGTCATACATAATTTACCAACACTAATCACTCTCACACTGGATTCTGCAGCTTGAATTGCTACCACACAGTCAACCCCTCTGCATCAGTGCTGACTGAGTACAAACAACTACTGATAATGCTTCGAATGTGGCCAGATGAATTACCGACAGGCTGGATGTGCTGAATTATTCAGTAGGAAGTATGAGAGCTTGGGTGGAAGCTTGCTTGAAAGTTTCATCTGTATAACTGGCAACTGGAAGGCATACAAGATACATATACCACACCAATCACAATAGGAATAGGCCACAAGTGGAATCCTCCATTTATGCTGAAGAGTCAAGATGAAACTTGGAATGTGTTTGCCTATTTCACTGAGTTTATGCTACGTAATGTGAACAAAGACTTAAAGTGAAAAATAAGTCACATGTGCAAAATTGAATGGTTGAATGCCAGATATTACAGAAGTGAAAAGATAAAGGACTGTGTCAATTTGGATGTTCTTCTTTCCCCTTGCTTCTCTTTATTTCTTGCTTCATTGGATCTCAGCCCAGTACAAATCACATCAGCATAGGCCTTTAAAAACTTCCAGAGATATGTCAAGTGGAGGGGGAATTTCTTTGTTTACTGCATTCACCAAATGGCTACCGTACAGTACTTATCAGTTCTGCCACTGATTGGTTGGTACTTTTTCATCAATTGAATTGTTGTTTAATAGTTTTCTGTCCTTTCTTGTTGTGGTACAGAATCATATTGTCTTCAAGATATACACCTAATAAGAGGGATAATGCAATGATACCACTGCATATAACATATCCAGGGCCAAGAACCTCCAGTGTTAAATAAGCAGCTTACCACCTGTGTTTGATATATAATGAACATATTACTTTGCGTGTGTGTATACTACTTAATGGTAGTGACGTCGATATTCGTAACTATATTTACCGATATACACGTATACACACCTATTCATGGCCATTTGCCTCTCAACTATGATTTTCAGTTACTTCTGAATACTCCTTGACAGATTTATCCTCCTCTGAGATTTTCTAATTGTAGGATTCAGTTCTCACAATGCCTCTATGCTTCCATTACCTTCTGTTTACCATCATACAGTATTCTACTTAAAATTAAAGATTGTCTGTGAGTTGCAATTTTTTTCATGACTTTTCATACTGTATAATTGTATATTCAAATACTTCTTTCTGAAACTGCAACCATTAATCCATATATTGTTTAATTTGCTTCATTTTACACTTACTAAAGCTGCAAATATTTTGATTATAAGCAACATTACAAAGTAGAAGAAGATATGAACCAGCCACACAATATCAAAAATATGGACATCAACATCTCTTCATTGAAATACACAACGATAGTGCTGTGATTGAAATGGTTACAGACTTGAATGATTATTTTGACGAAGATGATTTGAATAGCTACAAAGATAACAAAAGTCTACTTTGTAGTACTGGTTTACAATGTCTCTGCTACTCTAAGTTCTAATTAGAGTTAGAACTGATTTTCCATTCAATAATAATCAGAAAAGAGTGAATATTACAGCATTGGGCTATAACAAGATGCCTATTTGAGCATTCTGATAATTATGTCCGGTAGTGTATTAACCTTCCAGTATATACTATAGAAACTGAGTATGGTGCACATTCCTGATTTAGCAGCTCTAGAAAATAATGTAATACAGTGATTTAACTGTGTTTACTTTGTTACAACATATATTTTGAATACTATATATTACATGTATTAATTAATATCTATTTTGAAATTCTTATTTGGATCACTGCAATGTTTATTGCTGTATAATACATTATATTTAATAACCCAGTTCCTTTTAACACTGTTTTGACTATACAGATACACTGATAGCAATATCAATAATTTGCAAAGAACAAGACAACAATAAAGAATAGCAATTCACCATGGAAGGACAAAGATATGAAACTATAATTGAATTGATTTTGATTCATCTCAGGTTTGGAATAGTATGGAGCACATTGTGAGATTTAATCTGAATATTCCGCAGCCATATAACCATTTATAGTGATCATAGACAGAGTATATGGTACTCAGAAAATTGCAGCTCAAGAGATTTCACAATTCGTATGAAACTGATCTTATCAAGATTGATTTCGCTGTTCATGACAGATATATGCGGTAAAGAACTGCAACCATTATTGCCTACTTGACAATAGTTGCAAATGTGATTGTAGGTTGCAAGTCCAAATTTCCAGTTTTAGATATTAGCAATCACTTGAATGGTATCTAGTTATTATTTGAGGGATAATAGGGTTTGAACAGCTGTGGACTGATTAAAATAATCAATTATAAAACTATATTTTTGCATTAATAGCAGTATACCCTTGCCTGTATAGCCAGGTAACCAAGGAATACAATACAGTTCACAATATAAAACTGAAAGTAGATATCAATCGACAGTTTCCAGTTGACTCTGAAATGCTGCAACTGATGATACATGATACTACAGTATTGGTTTTTATGCTGATACTGCTGAAGTTTTCTCAACCTCTCCTGAAGTATAAGCCAAGACTGTAAAAGACAACAATAATATGATTTGTTACTAAGAATTCGAAACTGTAATTTCAGAAGCAAGTATTACAGTGTTGGACTACAATTCAGTGTAATTTAAAAAGATGAACATTTAAAATACATTCAATGAACTAGCTGTTATTGCAGACAGTAGCATTTGGTGTTATAATACAAAAGTTCATACAGTTTATACAGTAGGTTTTCAACCATAATGAATATCTACCAGATTGTATGCTTCTACAAAATATACAATTGTGGGCAGCAACAGCAAGTTGAATAACATGAGCAGTACCAGTATTGTCAATTTCGAAAATACTGAAAGATATTACTTGAATACTGTTATAGATATACAGTAGTATTAATATACTTAGGATAGTGTTTTAGTTGTACAGAAATACATGTAATGTCATATAGTTTTGAATATTATTATTATGACACAATTTATATTTAGGTATTCAGTTACTCCAATAAATATGATAACTATTGCCTGTGGTGTCAGTATTTTATACTTGTCAATTTATCAAGGCTTCGGACGCCTCTATCATGGCTCTGGATAGATAGAATTGACTCAATTGATCAGAGTCCAACTTAGAGAGATGATTGGTCATTAAGCTTTGAATGTATCACCAAAGGTGGTGACAATGGAGTATCCAGAAACATCATAAATTGACCAATACATAGCATTAAAGTTGAATGAGTTTGTTAGGTAGTTGACAATTCTAATAGAATTGATATATTACAGAAAATAACATATTGACAATTATATACATTATTGTAATAATCATACCAGTCTATTACAAAGTGAATCGATATAATAAATAATATTTGACTGCGAAGGAATTGGGTCAAACTAAATTTTGGTAGTATATGGATAGTGAAATATACACTGAAGTTAACTTTGAATGGAGGTAATATTAAGAGTAAAATGTAAATTTGATAGTAACGAGTCAATACAAGTAATAATTTAGACATTTATAAATATATAAAGATGGTAATACATTCATGAAGTGGTTAAGATGCAACTAATCTAGATTGTATTTAATTCAGAGTTTTAACTAGTAAAGGTGTATAGTGTGGTTATGGAAACTTGTGCCCAACAATAAAAATATAACAAATAAGGAATAAATAACAGCAATAATCGTTATAATAATCGTAAATGAAGAAATATTTTCGCAAAGAACATATTATAATCAACTTTATCAGGGTGCAGTATGATCAGTCAGCTAATTTATAGAAAGTATATTTTTGCTATTGTCAGTTTTATGTATAGCTCAATATAATTCTGAAATTATTTAATTTTCCAAAAGTAGATATTATGTTTCTAGCCACTTATATTACATCTAATTATACTGGATATAGAGCTTAAATATTGAATAACATTTAATCTTATACTACTACTTTTAGATATATACTTTGTGTGAATAATCAGTATATAGATATACATTGATCAGAGGGAAATGCTGTACAACACCTTAAATCATATACATATATTATTATATAATATATGATTTGCTCTGCATAATTTTCATTTTCTTGACAATGTTCTACAATTAATTCTTAGAAAATATAATACAGCTTATTGTAGATTCTCAATAACAGGTAAACGTTATACTTAACAAAGTAATAATATTAAAATGTTGCATATAATCAGAATTTTCAAATGCTTTAATGTATAATTTAACATTTCTAGATAAAGAAAAATTAACAAATTAATTAAAATAAAAGTCAACATTGCAATAGTACTAATATTAGTAGTATTTAAAGTCCAATATAAGTATAGATAGTATTCAATATATACTGTAAAGCAAGTATTTATCGAAATTTTAGATATTTTTTTAAAGTATACTTTTAGGTAATACCTGTAGTGTATATCTATTTATTATTTCTTGCAGATGTTAACAGATAATAAAGTATTAACTTACATTTATATGTGGATTGGCAATTGAATATATATTTAAATCTAGATCCAAATAAATAACTATAGACTGAATAGTTTGTAGAAGTTTAAATAAAGCTTTCACTTTACTTTCTATATTTCAGATTCTTGAAGATAGTATATAGTTTGCTTGAATATAATTCACAGAATAATTTATTATATTTCAAATTATTATATATCATTATATCTTTAATGTTAATAGTATTTAATATTAACTATTATATAATATTCATAGTACTGGATACTGTATATTATAGTTAAACAAATAAAGATTTCAAATATATAGTTTTTCCTCTTCTGTATATCTGCTATATATCTAAAGTAGTTTCCCATTACTATTCCCAAAAATGTTAAAGTTATCAATCAAAATATACCTATACTATCCAAACATCTTATTTGAAAATTACATTGTACTCTGAAATATATTTTTGTGTCAATTGGCTGGTACACTTCTATAGTAGCTCTAAACTTTCCACTTACTCCTTTAGGTATTTATTCCATGTATACTCTCTATATTTCCTCTTTTCAAATTGGTAATTGTTATATTCTTATATGTTCTATTCAAATGATATCTTTCAGTACTATATCCTGTATCTTCTATTCTGGTCACTAAAACTGGACATTTCCATTTTCTTCCAATACTGTTACTATGTAATGTTTTATTGTATACCAGTCTGATAGGTTCCAAAATTGACCAGCATCAAAGTTAACCAACAGATAATAAATAGAACTTACAATCTATTATCAATAGTTGAGGTTCTAGTGGTGGTTAGCTTGGTTATATTATTTTAGAGTGGTATTGTATGATTTCTTTTCCTTTCTATCTGTATATAGTTAACTGCTTTTGAGTTGTAGGTCTATTGAAATGTGGCTTGTGAAGAAATCGTGGAGTTTTGTCTTGGTGATATGTCATCTGAGTATCATGGATTGCCTGACTGCTGGGTAATCAAAGTTAAGTTGAAATGTATGACATTCCGTTACTAACACCCCCTGACGAACTAAACCTCAGAACATCGAGTGGACTGAAGTATATGTACCTGTTCCTGACAACGTAACGGAACACAGATGGAGACAGTGTCCTGCTGTCGAGCGCCCTCTAGCATGGTGCCTAGCGCAAACCCCTTTTCCACCGTTCACGATGAGAGTACTCTGTCAAGTTCACTGGAATTGGATCCTGGCAGAGACATTCGTGACGCTGCAGCTGGGGAGAGAAAATCTGCCTTCTACGACTACAAGCAAGAAAAAACACAACGCCAGACGGATGCGAAGTTGTATTTTCAACAACAACAACAACAATCAAGTGGATGGAACTCTCCCATCATTCGCTCTTCCACCTGGGGTGGAAATTTGGGCAAGACCAGTAGTGTCCAGTCCTTCACCTCCTCGCATCAACACCACTCGCATCAAAACACATCATTTGCCCCGCATTTCATTCCGGTTATCGGAAGCAGGTCCCAGTTCCATACAACAGGGATCCACACCGGTGGTATGGCTTCTTTTGATAACGCTCTGGAGGCCTCTGAAATACTAAGCCCTGGCATGAGTCGGTGTGATCTTCATGGTATCCAAGAATTTGCCGCCCCCTCAACACCACCGCGTAATTTTCAGCCGTGCTGTGATTTACTAGCTGATACACAGGATTCAAATACAAGCCGTAAGCCTAGTTCATGTCTCTCAAGGCAACGGCTCTTACTGATTGTTTACAGTCGATCATACCCTATCGTTGGAACTATCATCGGAAATATCTACGATATACACCAATATCCGGAAGGTTCTCGATCTGCGCACTAAATACCTATGTGTGTCTTTGCAGGGTCTCACAGACAACCCCAACAACGATCCTAGCTGGCAAATATATCCTCCTCCACCACCACCAGTGTGGGTTGAAGACCCTCCTAGCAGTCAATGTGCTTTGAATATAAATGAATCTTGTGCGGTTGATAAGTTGTTCTGGGCGGGGGGCGAACAATCACGCATGGAAAGTCGCAGAAAGCCTGGTGAGAATATTGGTGAAGACTTCACTTTTGATGAGGTTGAGATTCCGGAGGCGGATGAGAAGGTTTTCAAGCTGGACAATAATGGTGTTTACCAGGTTTATAACAACCGGAAAGGCATGTATCTGTCAATCTGGGAATAAAAGCTGGTTGGCTGATAATTTGCTTCAGCCATTGACACCGACATGCCAATCGTTGCAATCCCCACTATTCGAGAATACTACATGGACCTGGACAACATTCTTGAAATATCGAGTGATGGCCCGAGTAAAAGCTTTGCATTCAAGCGATTGCAATACCTAGAAAGTCGGTGGAACTTATATATACTCCTCAATGAGGACCAGGAAATGGCCCACTCGAAAGTAAAATCTTGGTCCTAGTGCAAATGGCTATTTTTCATTCCAGGTGTCAATCGGGGCTAATCGGTCAAGTGTAGAGAGTGCCTCACAGAGATTTCTACAACGTACGAAAAGTTGACACGCATGTTCATCATTCCGCTTGCATGAATCAGAAGCACCTTCTACGGTTTATCAAGAGTAAGATGAAAAAATGCCCAGATGTAGGTTTTTGAACTCTTCATTATTGTCAAGTCTGGCAATTTACTGATTGTCCAAAATAGGAAGTGGTACTATATAGAGATGGCAAACACTTAACTTTGGCTGAAGTTTTTGCGAGTATCAATTTAACAGCATACGATTTGAGTATTGATACCCTGGATATGCATGTTTGTACCCACATTGATCACTGAGCCATTGTGTTTGTTTAACAATGTGTTAGGCCCACACAGATTCGTTCCATCGGTTTGACAAATTTAACTTAAAGTATAACCCTGTGGGAGAATCCCGTTTGCGAACCATCTTCTTGAAGACGGACAATTACATCAAGGGCCGCTACCTTGCTGAAATCACCAAAGGTATGCCAAAGAATGTTACTTCTGGTAGCACGTTATACTAATGATGTTGTAGAGGTTTTCGCCGATTTGGAAGCCAGCAAATACCAGATGGCGGAATATCGTATATCCATATATGGACGCTCAGAAGATGAATGGGACAAACTAGCAGCCTGGGTAGTTGATAACAAACTGTTTACTCACAATGTGCGGTGGTTAATACAGATTCCTCGTCTGTACGATGTCTTTAAATCGACAAACCTCATCAGCTCGTTCGAGCACGTAATTCAAAACATTTTCAACCCTTTGTTTGAGGTCACGATGGATCCGCGCATACACCCTAAGCTGCACATATTCCTCCAACGAGTGATTGGCTTTGACAGCGTTGATGACGAGAGCAAACCCGAGCGCCGCACGTTCAAAAAGTTTCCAACGCCTTCGGACTGGAATTTCAAAACGAATCCACCATATAGCTATTGGATTTATTATCTTTTTGCCAACATGGCTTCTCTGAATGTTTGGCGCAAACAACGTGGATTCAATACCTTTGTCGTCCGTCCTCATTGCGGCGAGGCTGGCGACACTGATCACCTCGCCGCGGCAGTCCTTTGCTGCCATTCTATCAGCCATGGTATTTTGTTGCGCAAAGTGCCTTTGTTACAGTATATATTTTATCTGGATCAAATTGGCATTGCTATGTCACCACTGTCGAACAATGCGCTCTTTCTGGCCTATGATAAGAACCCATTTCTCTCGTACTTCAAACGAGGCCTAAATGTCTCTCTATCGACAGATGATCCTCTTCAGTTCGCATTTACCAAGGAGCCTCTCATTGAAGAGTATTCAGTAGCAGCCCAGATTTATAAACTCAGCGCTGTCGACATGTGTGAGCTAGCAAGAAACAGTGTTCACCAGTCGGGTTTCGAAGGTGCCGTGAAAGCAAGATGGCTTGGAAGTGACTATCACCTACAGGGAGTATCCAGTAATAATATGGACAAGACTAATGTCCCAAATGTCAGAATTGCTTTCAGACACGAAACACTTCTGGAAGAGCGCTCGATGTAATCTTATCCCCTAGACGTCAGTGGAATTTTTGCTGATGTTGTAGCCAGGATAGAACGATATGCTTCAATTCGCACGTCCTTTGCACCAGGAGTCCCTTCACTTCCTTTAGAGCCTCGCCTACCATCCGCAGCACTTGATATCCCCATCAACATGCAACCCGGTACAGGTTTAGCCTCCGGGATGCTGCAGTACATTCATCCACCACTGAAACTTTCGCCCCCGAAACAAGTACATTCCCGAGACGGATTGCAGGCATCAGAGGCTACTCCCCTCAATGATCATGTTTCCATGCATGACATGGGCGCTAGTACTGTTGGTAACCCTGAAGTTGGATACAAAGATATCCATGTCTCGTCTTCAAGGCCTCGCGCACGGCCTGGCATCAGTAGCAGCAGTCTGAAGCGTCGGTCCAGTATATCAGACGGACAAAATTTGATACGATGAGCATCATTGACCATCACCATAGATAGTATAGCCGCATAAAAAATTCATTATTCTACCTGAGAAGGTCAACTCAGGCACGCCCAACCGTAAAGTTCATTTGCTCTGAATTTTGATTAGTATGTGAACAATTGCAGGATCATGCACTCATTCAAGTCGTCTATGACACAATATACGACTGCATTCTATGTGACTTTCGAATTCATCCGAGGTTGCTCTGGCGCTATACGTTCGGCAAGGTATGTAGACTGCTTTGTTAGTAATATTTCCTAGAACATTTTGCAGCAATCGTACTCCATTGCAGAACGAACACTAACTATGAACAAAACCTTGTTTGCTATCCTACAGCGAAATTCAAGGGTGCGTTTGGTGAACTTAGGAAAACAAAATATATAGTCTCGGTCAGACGTGGCCTCGTACCCCAGCCCTTGTCCAGTGTGTGGTTGTATAAAATCAATGCGTGAGTGGTGTACATCACAAAGTAAGCCAGACTAAGCTGGATTAAGCTGGGTTAAGTCAACCTATCCCAAATTGAGATGCAAGGAAAAGTGACAGGTAAGGGTCTGGAGACATTACTGCACTGGAGATCTGTACAGCTACTGCCATGTCAATGATGTTCAGTGAGGTCTCTAGTATACTTTCTGAAGCTGTTAAAGTTAATTCAAGAGACTCTGAAGTTAATTTGAACTCTATATATGCTATTTCCGGAGAATTCAAATTAATACTAAGTAGGGAAAGGTCTACCCTTCAAGTCACAACAGATTGCCTCCATCAGCTTAGAATGAAAGTGAGTGAGTTGAGTTTCTGCTTGCTTGCAAATGCTACTATACTGGAGTTGAAATATTAGAAATCTGATACATTATCAGTAGCAGATAAATGCACAGATACTATATCATCCATATTGATTGTAATAATAGAGTTGTATGTAAGTACAGATCTTCAATATAATCAAATCTTTATACACTATATTATGAAACTTACTCCAGGTCAATTTGAGCAGTACATATTAGCATTGCCACAGAGTAATAAAAGTAATTTCTCAATGGCAATGTTCTCACCAGAATGGATTGAGAAATTTTCAACAGAATAACCACCAAAATTGTACAATAGCGAAGTACAATTTCTAAGCTGGAGTATCCAGAAAGTGACTCTGGATAATTCACCACAATACAAGAACCTCTATTATCACACAGTGGACTGGAATTTAGTTATCACTATTGAACTCTGTATGATTGGATAGTTACAACTTCTACTGGAGTTTCTTACAAGTAAGAATAATATCTTGTAGCAGGTATCAGATACAACACTAACAGTTAAAGAGTTTAGTACGTTACCATTGGTTTGTGTAAAATACCACCAAATAATTAGTCGAAGCCAGATAATTATGAGGAATAAATTTATCGTATAAGACTCTAACCTAGACTATTCAGGGAAATACTAAACCTCACACCCACAACTATTCAAGCAGGTGAAAGCCAGATATTTTTTCATCTCAAACAACTAAATAATCTTTTACCAGAATGAGTGGGTTAAGAGCCAATACAACAGATATCGCCTGGTCAAATATACCATGGAATATATCTACAGTAATGCCCACTTCAATGGGTGTTCAATCAAAGTCAAAGTGAACTGCAGTTGTGGGTATCTATCTGATACTAGTATCAACTATTCATTGGCAATACATCTTTCCAATTTCAAATTTAATCTTGCTAGCTCTACTCTAGAGTGGCTTAAAGACGTTAATGTATATCATTTTCTATTAACCCTGCAACAGTATTTTGGACAGAGAATAGTATAACAAGTCGATTCACTCAGCAAACCATCTGAGTACCAGATTGCCAAATTTCAATGATCCATACTACAGGATTAGCAGAGACATTTAATTATATTCTTGCTTAAAATATTGAATTTGAATGAAGTACCAATTACTGAAATAGGGGAGATTTGGAAACCTATACTTTAAGAAATGCAGCTAGATGTAGACAATATGATTGACCACTAGCCAACATTGCATGGATACTAACCTACCACATACACTTTCACCTGAGTCATGTTTTGTATGGTATTAAAGCAGAACCACATGTTATGTTTTGGAAGAACTAAATCAATTCCAGATTGATTTCACCTGTTGATGAACCCTCTGAAACTATTCAAGCATGCTCTGGAGGATTCACAGTCTGAACTGGAGTAAGTGAAAAATGTTAACAAGTATATATTGGAAGGGTATTAACAATAAGTTTTATGGTTTTAATATTTGAGATTACTTCATTCAGATTATGCTCAACAGTACTGTAATTACCTCTGGCAAGAAGATAACTAATGGCTAATCCACGATGCAGTTGAAGAAACATTTCACTGAACCCAATTTGCCCTTATCAGTCAGGAATGCTATATAATATCAGAAGAAATATGTTAGATTCTCTATATATATACTCCATTAGCCAAAATTCAAACAGCAGTGAAAAAAGAAGTCAAAGTCAAACTAGAAGAATGGAGAGTAGATTGGGGTGAGTGGAAGTGGAAGACACAATGAATGGGAGTACCAAATCAGAAAATTACCAACCAGCAAAATCAATCTCAATAGGAGGAAGAAATTTATAGAAAATTGACTGCATAGAATTGAGATATAATGCACGAGAATGCCATCATGATTCTGAACTCTGCAATGATATATCTGAATTATCATAATGTTCACTACAGTCAATTCAGTGGAAGAATCAAAAAGTATTTGATTGTTGGCAGTTATATTTGCAGGGAACAAGCTTCTGACCTATGCCACAGAGGAAAACCATGTAGTCACTTGCGTAACTTATAAATCAAAGTATGAGTCAAAGAAGATTAGTTGAAATACTGTCTTGTTACACAAAATACCTGAGCTGGTGTATGTTGCACAGTAGATAGATATGTGGATATGATGATAAATGAAATCATGGATAAGATATATAATATATACTATCAGTATCCGGGTAGAAATTGCCCCATATTTGATGATGTAATTGGTAAATTTGCTCTACCAGTAGTTTCTCTGAGTTGTTATTGCTTGCAATATACCCTCATTTAATGATATTAATATGCCATGTGGAAAAGGGTTAAAGCAAAAGATAATTTTATTGCTTAGTTCAAAGTTAATAATAGATAAGATGTTATGGATTTTCTGAAGAACTCAATCTGAATTACACTAAGCGATATGGTGTTGTATAAGAGATTGACTAATGGAGGAGTTAGTCAGATTGAGAAATGGGAGGACTAATTCCAGATACGGAATACTGAGCTATCTGAAGGTTGTTGAAATACTGATTGCTAGAAGCTTGAATATTCTAAACTACTGAAACCTTCATGTGATCTTAGATACAGAAATTAGAGTATGCCTTGTCCACACCCATACATACTCAGCTGGATTCTCCAGATATACATGGAATGACCATCAGTTTGGTGAAATCATGACCCCCATCAGTACCGCTGATGTCCATATGCCATAAATTAGAGAGACGGTACATATATGCAATACTCCTTTCTTCTGCTGTACTTTATGGAGCAAAATAAAAAACAACAAATATACAAACATACTTGTAATGCCAATAGTAGCCTTATTACCAACCCGTGTGATATGAAACTAGCAAAAGAGTACTTCCAAAGCCTTAGGATAGCCATCTAAATACACAGACAAATTTGTATTACAACAAGAAAAGAAAAACAACCTAAAGTCTAAGGTTAAATTGATCTGCAATTACCATCAACTCATTATCTTTGTAAACATTGTATACTTATCTGTATTATTTGATATTGTAAGTGAATCTGCCTTATCTTTGTTGATGTGTTTGTAGGAGTAGTTGACTATTCTGTATTTGTGCAAATTTCAGTATCAGTAAAGGTTCAAATTGACTATAGACTGTGCTATACCTATAGATGTACATGTGCAGCTCATAGCAATCTTCACAGGACCCCTCCATGATACACAGTCTATAGTCATTCATAGTTGGTCTATAGATACCTATATGTGGTATGATGGGACCGTGGGACTATATATGAAAGGTAGTTGATCAACTTTAAGTAGTCTGGACTATTAACAGGTTTCAGTTGCATTGACATACTCATAGATAGCTTGCTTGAGTTGCAACTTGGAAGCCCACTGGAGACCCTGATTATGAGCCGGATCATCAGCCTACTTAAGATTCTGCTTGACAGTCTGCTTCAGAGGCTGATTGAGAGGGTGCTTGAAAGGCTGCTTCATTGGGAAAAAGTCATTTCACCACGTGTAAGTTACCGTAAGCAATTTAACCTCTGGGTGTCTCCTGTAACAACCTTCACTGCAGACCATGAGATTGAGAAGCCCAGTGCGATCGTTGGTAATGCAGATAAGAACCGCATTATACATGGTCAGCTTATGATGGTATTTGTACCTTACCCCTTTGCTTTGGTGTGCGAACTAACCACACTCGGAGTGAAACCAAGTGTGATTGTGCATGACATGGTATTGTTGTTGTTTAATTATACTATATGCACTCTTACTAGAGTATGACAGGACCTAATAACCCCCTCTGCCTCCGGGTGAGCTGGCTAGATGGTGGAGCTCCCCCCCCGCTCCCCTTCGTCCCCGCTTATGACATGGTGTAATCAAGTACGCTAGATCTGAACTACTGCTTGTTTGTTAGAGGCTACTTGGGCACTCCCATTGTCTTGCCAGAACTCACAGTCGGTTGTCGATGTGGTCACCATCATCTTGTCAGATGCGCTGCATGCTATTGCCCTGGTCTTCATAGAGCCCATTGTCACCTGTCCGAACCTACATGTATAGCTGCCATTAGTGGCATCTATCAGTATCGCTCTGGTCTTGTTAGAGCCAACCGTCAGCTGTTAGAGTCTGCAGGTATAGTCACCAGGATGTTGTTTGAGGCTTCTGATGCTATCACCCTGGTCTTGTCAGAGCCCACCGTCAACTGTCAGAGTCTGACTGTATACTAGATATGAGATTGTTAGAGGCTTCTGATGCTATTGTCTTGATCTTGTCAGAGCCCACTGTCAGCAGTCAGAGGCTCCACAGATAGTTCCCATAATTATATCAGTGGCTTCTCATGCTGCCGTATTGGTTGTGTCAGAGCCCACCATCTGCTGTCTCAGACCTTGGATCGAGTCACTGTAATCTCATTAGAGGCTGTGCCTGCTATCATGATTCAGATATCAGAACTTATGGTCGATTAGCAGAGTCTATACATGCATTGTAATCATTGCCATACTACTTATAATTTTACAACCACTAACATGTGGAATGAAATTTAATTACTGTTACATCCATTGTATTGTAATCATAATCTGCCAAACTAAATATATACTATATATATGAGCAGCTATATGCCCTCATCGTCAATGACTGTGTCTGGATTCCTATGTGTGGCAGTAGGTGCCTTGCAATCTCAACCATCAATTGCATTAATCCTGTTCATATTAGCCAGAATCTGTTTTTGCATCTCTGGAGGGATACTGTCCCATTGTTCAAATAGATCACTATAGGTACCTACTCCATATCAGATACATGTGTCCACAATGTTGTACTTCACAGCTTTGAATGGATCTGCTTCAAATGCCACCAGGAGGAGACTGTGACCACCAAAGTTGTTCAAGGCATGCATCACGGCAGTTGCGGGAAGTAACAAACACTCTGGTGTCACCTTATCGGCAACATGGAATGCATATGGCTATTGGGTGATACAATAATATCAGTGTTTGAAGAAAATTATTGGCACGATGCCCCATTGGGCATGATGCTGAAAAATCATTTTTGGCATCTCTGTAGAATGTAGGAACATTAAAGCAATAGATTGCGTTCAAACATAATTTGCTCTCGTAGTATGAGTGATGAAACTGACTTGCACAAGTAATGATCAGCCTGTTTGTGAGCTTTTGCCACTTGTTGTTCAAAACAGCCAGAAGCTAGTAGAATATTGACTGGGCGCAATGTCAACCTCCTGCGCAGCAAAGAGTACTTGGGTAGCTAATTGGTGATCTGTGAGCTTAGATTTCAGTACTACAGAGCAGGGCTTGAAACAGGGGAATACTTATTCTGTGGGTAGCTGCTTTTGAGACATTGAACTCTGTGATAGTGGTACTGAGAATGTCCAACACTTTCTTGTATCCTTCATCAGACAGTTTGTCAACATTCACTGGGTAGGGCTCATCACTAAAATATCTGGAAAGGAATATATGTTGGCAAATGTCCCACCAATTGTTTTGCACCCCAATGTTACCTACCTATTATTTTTGCATCTAAGTGTACTGTAAGTCAGAGAGGTTGCGCAAAGTCAAAGCCAATAAGGGAATGTTGCTTCTATCTGCTGAGCAGAATACTTCTGCTTACCTGGAGGAGTGTCATCAGGCAATTGCAATGACTATGTATTGTCTGCTAGAAGGTATAATGTTTAATGTGGGTGTGGCCATTACCTCCCCTCCCCCTCCCCTTTGGTTGCTAGGAGTAAGAGTGGTCAATTGCTCTTAGGTACTCTCAACCAGCAATGTGGGGACCTATATGTCTCCTTCTCTTCGCCTGTGGCTGCTTGTTGGACAAACCAGGTGTTTGCAACTTGACATAGTACCAGTTGCATGTAGGGATAATTTGGTCTGCATCAACGAACCTGTTGCTCATTGGTGGAAGCAGGACTGTGTGTATGCATCAGTAACTTGAGTTCGATACAAATGTCAAGCCGGATGTCTTACTACCCCTCCTTGGTTGTTCAAACTGGAAGAATAACTTCTCCGATTTAAAATGTGGTATCGTCAATATTGGGATCACAGTTAATCATTATTACTATCGCAATCACTCATCTGCTGGCTTCCTGTATTCTCATTACCCCTGTCATTGCACTGGAATTGCTCCCATCCTCAGACAGTTTCATTATAGTGAGTTGGAAAGCACCTGGTGCCGGAGTTTTGATCATTGCAGCTGCTGCTGCTGCCACCCTGGGACCTACCACTGTGGATTTAATCATTGTGGCCACTGCTGTCTTCAGAATTGCTAGAACACATCCAGGTACTGATGCCAGATGTGGTTCCGTTTGCAATTGTGTGCATTGTATTCTGTGTAGGGTTAGGTTGCGTGTATCTGCATTGCATCCACATGGAAGCTATGGCTCATTACGATTAATTGTATAGTGCTTTTCTATTTCCCATCATCCAAAAATATGTTTGGCAGAGTTGATTACAAACCCAATAATATTGGATTCGGTGTCAGTGTTATTGTTCATGTCAAACTCAAATTCATACTGTAAACATGTTAGAATCAAATTCATTGTCAGAGGTGATATTATACCTTATATATTGGGACTGCTGTGTCAGAGTTGAAGTCATTACTGTATTGGTGAAGCTGCTGCTGGTGTCAGAGTAGGGTAGTTGTTACAGTTAGAGTGAATGTCAGAGTTGGGTAATTGTCAGAGTGAGGGTGATTGTCAGAGTGAAAGTTATACTGTATACATCAGGTCTCCCAAGTCAGAGTTGAAGCATTGCCATAGTATGGGTGGGGTTGCTTCCCGTATAACAGTATGGTAGTTGTCAGAGTTAGGGTCATAGTCAGAGTCACAGTTATACAATATAAGTAGAGTACTGCTCCACAAGGTTGAACCAATGATGTACTATATGTGGGGTTTATTTCGGTATCAGAGTTGGGTGGTTGTCAGAGATCCAGAATAGGTTAGAGTTAAGGTAATGATCAGAGTTGAAGTTATAGCATATATGTTTGGTCTGCCCAGCAACAGTTCAAGGTATGCCATATTATCAGTGTTGGCGATGATTCGAAATTCCCGGTTCAGTTCCGGGTCCGGTTCCCACCTGGAACTGGATCATTGTGATAGGTTTTACCACACCACACTCTGGACCTTTGCAATTGGGCCCGTTTTCACACCAAAAACCCGGCATTTCAACCTCACAACTTTAGCTCCAAACAGTACCTGAGTGCTGATCGTATTGTGACATGTTCAATATGTAGATTTTGCAGGTTTAGCCGTTCTTTACAGCCCACGTTCAGATTTGCGATCCGACCAATATTGATTGAGCCTCCATCTACAACCCGCAAATTTTGCATCAAATTTGGCGTTATTTGACAGTGATTCAACGAATATTGTTTTCATCGCAAATATGAATGCGGAAGGTGAAAGAGCTGCTAAAACTGCACAGTCTACATATTGATCATGTCACGATATAATCAGAACTCAAAAACTTAATTGCAGCCAAAGTACTGCCAAAGTTGTAGGAACAGTGAAATGGAATCACAGTCCAGTTCCAACCTGGCCAAAAACCCAGAGGTTTATGTCCAGTCTGGGTACCAACCAGGCGATAGTCACCCAGATTGGGTTCCTTGGTGGTTCCTGACCCGGACCAGGGTCTCCAGGTCGGTTCCAACCCTGACCTCTGCCGGGTACCCGGGAACCATTGCCAACAGTACATATTATAGTTGTGGTTGCTGCCCAAAATCGAGTTTAGTGGTTGCGTGAGATCAGGATATTGTGTAAGTCAGACCAATCGTCAGAGATGGAATTATTCTGTATATGTTGGGTCTGCCATGTCCAAGTCAAAGTTGTCCTGGACTTTCCCATATTCAGAGTCAGTTATAAGTTCCATAAGTTACAATTAATATTTGACTGAATTGTTCAGGTTCAGCAACTTGCCAATGATCTTGACCATATTCTTGATCACAAACTGTAATATTGAACCACACTATGAGACCCTTGTACTGTAACTACTCTGGGATATCGCTCTGCAAATACCACCTTACAGGTGAATTACAATCTGGCTTAGTATGGTCATCACTGATGTGTGAGCCCAAGGGGCTGCAACAGGTGTGAATGGTATGCTCTTTCAAGTCCAGCCAGATCTCTCAAACAGTGCTCCATGGGCAATAGCTGCTGGCCTGACCTGAGGGTGCACAAAAAAAAGGCCTTATAATTCAAATATTGCATTGCAACATCAGCAAAATGTATTTTAGTCACTGGGAGCCCCCAGGAGTGTCTGAGAGGATGTGGTGTGTAACCTTAGAAACGTCAATTGGAGGAGAGAATTGGACCCTAAGAGGGCATTCCGGCCAGCGTTGGGAGTAACTGGGATGTCTAATGACCAGAACAGGAGTGCCACATCAGCAAAATGTAAAATGGTTTGGAAGTCATAACCGAACAACTCAGCAACTCCGAACCGCCACACTGATCCTTCCAGCTGCTCCCAGATGCTCCCAGATAGGCTGAATACAAAGCGATGTGCTCGCAGGTGCTCCGAGACTACTTCACCGGTGCTCCTGAATCCTCCGGAAGTCATGGAACAGAATCCAGGAATATCCTGAAGAGTGTATAGTTGTTTTCATAATGTTTCCAAACGAAACTATTAGAATGTGGGAATTTCGGAGCTACGGTGTGTATTGGCCGCGTCTCCGAGAGTATTCCGGTGAACCTCGAACCTGGAGCCATACTCTCCGGGAGTGATTAATGTAATGTTCATATCAAATAGTACAATTCAATTAACTATCTTCTGCACACCTTGATTCAGGCATTGTAACTTTAATACACAGTCCAGTAGGTATCTACATCCACATGATTACTTAGAAGCCATATGCTATCAATTCTATCCGATGCAGCATGATTCTCTCGCACCAAATGTGCAGGTTCAACAATTGCTCCGACAGGTACAATATGCATCTTATCAGTCTGTTTGACAACCCGGATGAACCCGTCAACACAATTAGCCCAACCATGCTGATCTTTGTACTTTGTTGGAATCACCACCACATATTCTTGAGGTTGATGACGTAATATCCATTGTTGGGTCTGCTTGCACCTCTTAGAGAAGGTGGATATTGATTTTCCGGCGGGCAGACACTCCTGAAATTGGAGGATCTGATTTGGTGGAGTCCAGCTGAAGTATAATACATGAAAAGAAGGAACTCGGCCTTGGAAGGTGTTATCAAGGTCACTGTCCGTATTTTGGACCCAGATGGTACGAGATTCAGGCATGATCCCTTGGTTGGCATCCGTATATTCTACCTTGCAATCAAGTCCCAGACGCTCAACAGATGTAGGGCAGTGACATGGTTGACAGTAGTACAACAGGCAATTCTGAAGTTTAATAAATGCACTGTCTATGAGTACATTCTGATCATATCCGAGCACCAGTCCACTAACTTCATGTCCCCAGTCGTCTTCGATGTGTGTACAGAATTGCTGTCCAAAGTTGGGAATTCCGAAATCTACTGATGCATCTCTGAGTTAGGTTAATTTGATATTTCTGCTCACGCTGCGGACATGAGTTTCTCTCAAATTATGTACCTGTTGTGATACGGGGCGGAAACATGGCTCTTTTTGACAATGGTGGAAGCATAGAAGATGGGCTCAGCGCGTATTTCGCCATTTATCGGTGGCTGATATTAGGGTTGAAAGCTTTCGCAGAGTCAATATCCTACCAGCCTTGAAGGGCAAGATATGACAGTGTCTCCTCCATATAGTCAGTCAGGTACACCGGTCATTGTGCTTGAGCATCTGTAGAATATAATTGACTTTGTTGGTAGATCGATCTGCCTCTTTCACATTGCTGATATGTAGCCATTCAGAACTATAGGTGGTGAAATTGTCGCCGGAACCCATTCGCCGAATTGACTCTGATATATTGCTCACAAGATGCATCTTTGGATAACCGAAGTGGATTACACCCTGTTCGATGGGTTTCCAGAGCTCCTGAACGCTGATTGCCTGCCACGAAGCTTCAAACTCGACCAAGCGGATGGAGAATTCCTTCCTTAACCGCATCAAGTCTTTCGAAGTGATACCATAGATATCTCTCTCGAGCTGTTTCACAACGCGGTCCGTATCGGCGATACTCTAGGTGGTGACTTCAATCTCAGCCTCGGATAGACAGACCTGAGATTGCACATGCTTGATGGCGGTCATGTTTACAGCCCCGTAAGCCTCTTCTTCTGCAGCAGTTCTCATTTGAGCAAGTATTTTGGCGAATATGCTTCTGGGATTGGTTGCCTTAGTCCGGACTCGCTGCAATAGTTGTTGTTCGTGACGTTGGAATGATTTATCGAAACGCTTGCTTTTAGCAGGTGTCACCTGATGGATTTCGCTCTCCAATCGCTCGATTGCCCTCTGCAGATCAGCATCTGACCATATGGTTGCCGCTTGTCGGGCTCTATTCAGGCGCACCTGAAACTGCCTTCGTTTTGATGTTGTAACCCTTTCAGCCCCACACAGCTGAACCTCCATTGCAGCACAGATTTTATGAATCTTTTGTTCTCGGAAATGATGGGATTCTCTTGCCAATAGTTCATCCACTTTGGCGTTCGGCCACTTTGACATTTTCTGGTTTCGAAAGGCACCCTTCTTCTTGTGAAATCACTTCAGTGCATCGTCTAGTGCTGCGAGGGATAGATTAGCGTCATTTTGTCGGCTGACAAGTAGAGAGAACTACCATAACGCACGCACTGCTCACATCACCATTTCATCAGAGGCTGTTTCCGCCGCGGTTTCCCCGGCATCCTGGGAGCAGTCAAGAATCGGAGCGCTCTTCACCACCAGTGTTCTGATCATGCCCGGATGTGTTTTCCCTGCCAGGAGCGGCTTTTCATCGGATCGAATGGTTTAGAGAACCGCCGGAGGCCTGGATATCGTGGTTCTGATGTGACTCGATTGTCAAACAGATCCTTGACATTTCTAGCTTTCAGGTATTTGAGCAGGCAGTGCAATAAGTCTTTAACTAAACTCAGGAGCAGCTGATGCAATGCATCAGGCTGCCAAAGGCGATAGACATTGCAGAGAGGGTATTGCCAGAACTGTTTGCGGATTGGATGAACACCAAGAGTGTGCAGAACATCGATATTAGTTTTGTCCAGAAGCTCCAGGTAATAATGGCGATGTTGTGGGGTATCAAGTGGTTGAAAAGTTGAATGCCCCATCGGCGAACCTTTACGAATTTCACACATAGGGCATGGGCGATATGAGACTTGAGCCACTATGACTTGTTTCGGATAGTCCCGGACCCAGGCAGCCAACAGAGGATAACATTGTCTCTGGAATCCATCAGGACAATCCCATTTCAAGCCAAGGCCAGTGATGTCAAGATTCCGGAGTGGGGATAGCACTGTTCCAACCACATACTGCTATGCCTCATCAGTATTTATGGCACCTTTCGGAGGACAGGGGATCAGCCCAACATGGATCCAGCCACCCTTTGTAGGTGTACGGCGGATATCTTCCCAAATATTACCAATCGTGAGATACAGTGGCCAGGCATCCTGCTCTCCATGAAAATTGGTTCAGTGGGTCTTGTCGGATGCACAAATGACTGGCACAATCATCGCTCCAGCAGGAAGCTGATCTTGCATATCCCACAACCAATCGCCTGTGCTCATCTCGCTGTATATTCTGTGACCTTCCGAGTCTGCAAGGCGCACTGGTTCAAAATCGAGGTGTGCCTGAAATGGGACAAGTGCCAGAAGGAACTTTACACATTTGAAAATATCCCTGTAGTATAATGTTCCGAAGATGTGCGAGTGATCTTCAATCCAACAATCATTGCCAAGCCCGAAATTGAGTCTAGAGAGGAGCTTTTGCAGAGCATCTGCTGATTGAAATGATTCGATGTTGAAGTTGTCCAGTCCACGCCTCAGATGTTGATCTATCCACGTTTTCGTTTGCTGGCTAAATCATTCAGCCTGTTGAAAGTCGTGTGCTGACTGAAACGGATGCCATGGATTCCATTGTTCTGAGTACTCGTGATGCTTGTCGTACATTCCAGTTGCTTTGTCATATGCTTTCCCCCCTGTGTTCTCCACTCCAACTACCTGCCTATGAGCCCCCGCCTTTGTTGGATCAGGCGTACAAGTCAGATCTGGCGTCTGGGAGTTTATCGTTTCTTTGTCCGGAGTATCTTCAGGTGGTGCTGCACCAGGCACATTGTCTATGGGTAGATGAATCAGTTGAGTAAGCTCATCGATGGCCATTCAGGTGCACCGACTGAAGTCGAAACATGATGACTCGGGTCGATCCCAGCCTGCACGTGGTAAAATCCCATGAGGCAATTGCCCTGTATTTATGGATATTGGGTGATATGGTTGATACTGAGCCTCGAGTCGGTTCTCATCGAATAATGTCCTCTTGCAGATAATGCACTTGACATGTTTCCGGTGAGTGTTGACCATATTTGAGCACTGGTCACTGAACACATATTCGGATGAATCTTGATGATGCTTCATCGGGTGATTTAGAGCCTCAACAATATTGGTTTAAAAGCGAGCTAACTCAGGTCAGCGTAACACATTCACAGCCGCATCACACCCCGCCAAATGCGGGGGGGAGGTTTCTTTTGTGATCACTGCAATCACCACAATGGGGCCTTATACTTCATCATTGTGAGCTATGCCTACGCTCGAGCCTCCGAGCAGCTGATAATGAAGGTAGATCGTCATAATACAATGAATAGGTGAGGTTTCTAGCTAGCTTGATGTCCGGGCATTGATCATTGAGAACTGATAAGGCTGGTAGGATGTTTGCTTCAGTAACGATCTTTGACTGGAGTGTGGATCATGAGGAGAACTAAGATGTCTAGGCAAGGTGCTCAATAGGAAGCAATCACTGTTGCTGCTTGACTCACAGGCCTCCTATTGAATGAGGTTGCAAGGTCGTACACACACAACTTATGTGTAATATCCCTAGTCATGCTTACCTTCAAACTGGATATAGTCCTTGTTGGGTTCCTGGAGATATCATATCATAATCCTTCTATGACCTGTAAAGTCATCGATGCATACGAAGGTGAGCACCTATCTAATATCCTAGTATATGAATTCGAGCATATAACAAAGAAAGACAGCACGTGTGTGATTAAGATTTCTTTTGCTCAAGGCCCGGGTTGGTTTCATGGATCAAAGGTGTAGCGAAACACCACAGATTGTGACAACAGAATAGGATATAAGAAGCCCTTCATTCCGCCGAAGGTCACTGCTACCTGCAATATACTCAACCATGCTCCGATTGATTGTATATCTTGACTCGCATCTATAGTAGTTTACCACTATCATTGTTTAACAGAGCATGTCGACAAAAGGATCTCCACCGAAGACAGTGAATATGGCTCCACCTGGTGGCGAATTTGGCTTGCAACAACATGGTGACGTCAAGTCAGAATCTCCGGATGAAAGATCACGACATGCCACTCACAAAGACATTCACTTTGGGAAACACACCAATCAATATCATCTGCCGCCGCAAGGGTACGGTTACCCTCCTTCACAGCAGCCATTTTCAGGTGCTCCTCAGTTTTATCACCAGTCTCCATTCAACATGACACACAGTTCGCAACCTACCAGCAGCACAAGCCAACAATATCCAAGTTATGGGCCACCGTGGCAAGCATATGACCTCAAGCAACATGGTTATGGCGGGTCTGCAATGTTCCCCTCTCCGCAGTACCCAGGACAACGGCCGTCATCACCAGGTGCACCGAGAGTGCCTCTAGGACCGCTGGGCAATCATCCACTCAATCATCTAACAGCTTCCAGCTCGACTCCTCCCTCTCCACCTCCTTCCGGCGCACCTGGGAGACACCCCATAAGCCTCCTGACGAGAGGATTGAAGCCGCCAGCGGAACTGCGGAAAACAGATGTCGCAGGGATTGCGGACTTGCCCCCATTACCACAGATGTCCTACGACTAATATGATGCAGCTGATGAGAGCGACGATTCATCAGACTTGCCCGGTGCAGAAGGCAAACCCCCAATCAGCCTGAACCAAATGGAGTTCTCCTTAAAGCAATTTGCCAAAAGGATGGGGCAGGCCAACTACAGTGCATTCAACAAGTGGAAGAAAGTATGGGTGGCGGGGTTTCTCGAGAATAAGCATCGGTCCATTATCTGGGGGTAGAACCGATTGAAACATGTTCGGGATGGACTCCTGCACTGGGAGACGGCGGTTGCAGATATTTTGGCAACATTCGAGAACTGGCTGCTGTTGGTTAATTTCAATAATGTTGAATGGATTTGCCGGCAGTGGGTGGAGATGATTTTGAACAAATGCGCAAGCGAAATTCGAAAGGCGAGGAAAAAGGGATGTCGAGGTAACAAACGACCAGCGACGGATTTGGGAGAGCGCGTGGGTAAAATGGTGAGAAGTAACCTCCCAGAGATGCCAAATACAACATTCACGGTTATGATTCACTGGGTGTCGAATGGTAAGGATATGGTTCTAGCCCCCAAACAACTCCAAGCCTTGTATACAGATGTGAGGCACTGGGAGGAGTTGGTTGATTTCATTGACAAAAACAGCGGCCTGAAAGAGCCATACATTCTCACATCAATGTTCAAGTGCACCTTGGAGCAGGATGAATTGGAAGAAAAGTATATGGGAATATTCACACACAGGCAAATGATCAAAGATCCCATATATGGCCTGATTTCGTACAACTGTTGCCTTTCAAAAACTTTCTAGTTGAAACTTGGACAGAATGTGAAGATATTTGTGGTAGAAATGATGAGAGCGACAGGGAAGGAGATTGCCAAGCATGTAATTTGGCCGACAAAGATAATCCGTGCTAGCTGTGTTAAGGCTAAACATGAGCAACTGCTAATCATTATATATAGACTTTGGAAGGTGCTGAAGAGGGTGGAAGAGAGGGAGAAGAGAAGGGAGAGGAGGATGGTGGGCACGAGAATGATACTTGTCTTAATGCCAGTTCTGATTGAAATAATAGAATTGATTACATTCCATCCACATGTATTCGTTCAAATGGTTACTTCTCTGTGAAATACGTAACATTGAGATGAATTTCCGAAGTGCTGAATTATGAGCTTATCTGCCCAGCTTACATCCGAGCAACTGAAAGAGATCGTTGAGGACGAAAAGAACACGGACAAAAGTGCAAGGGATGTTCAGGAGCAAGTGGAGGATGGTGAGGAGGTCCTCGATCCAGAAAATATAAGCTCAGTACTAAATACAGTTCTCAATACAATCAACAACGAATTTCAACACGAGTCTCTCGATGAAGCAGTCAGGCTGATGAATGCGCATCCTATTTGCCAATCAACAGATGACCGTGTTCCAGACCGCAAGTGTTCAATTCCAGGCCTGCTTGGAACTATGTTCTTGGCGCACCAGGTTTGGGCCATCTGGTTCATCGTGAGGAGATGGGTTTGGGATGCTGATATGCCAGGAGCACTGGTGGTGGATGAAATGGGTCTTGGTAAGACTTTCACCTCGGTTGCAGCGGCAATGCTTTGCAAATTGGTGACTCAGAAAGTCGTAATGGGGTTGCCACTGTCCATTTCATGGGGGAATACCCTTGAAGAGTAGGCGATATTGGTGTACAACAACTTTCGAGGCAATGTCGGTGAACAGCAGTAGTGGTATCTGCGCCCGAGATTGAATTCTGTGCCCCGCCGTCTGTTGGAGATCCAGTCAACCTCACCCCACGGGGATCCAGCACTGATCTCGGCCGTTGAACATATTCTGGTGGTAACAATGCCCAGAGTGGCTGAGACCTTCAAAAGTGTCATCGGCGAGATGACACATGGAACCGATTTCAAACTCGTCAACGTATTGCACAGCGAAAATGCAAATCTCACCCACAAGGATCCGACCAGCAGTATTGACGAGCCAGAAAACCGATGGAATATCCACCTTGTGTCATATGATACCTTGACATCCAGAGCGAAACCATCACATAACGGCCAACTCTCCTCCTGTGCATGGAGTTTTCGGATTTGTGATGAGTCCCATTGGTATAAGACTAGAAACAGTGTGGGCTGGCAAATTGCGATGAATGCGAACATTGCATTCAAACCTCAAGTCACAGCTACACTGGGATTCAATTCACTCTATGACTGGTGTTTTAAGACCACGTGGCTGTTTTCAGGTGCGCCTGAAGATCCAGAGGATGATACTGTGATGGAAAAGCATGGTGCTGAGGCATTGTATTCCGCTGTGAAGAGTTTGATGCATGCTATCCTCATCGACTAAAGACGAAGAAGCTCAACAGGATGCGGCGCACCGGATGATTCAGATTGCAAGTCCATGGATGATTAGACGGTGGTCAGAATCGAAACTCGCAAATGGAAAACCACGCGTCCGGATACCAATGGAGAAAGCACACCTCATTGATCTCGAGTGGACTGAGGAAGAGCAAGATCATTTGAAGACCCTGGTTGAGAGGTAAACTTCACGTGGTGGTTCTGGAGCATGGAGGGTTTATAGATGGTGGCTAGCATTTTTCTCGTTAGTGTTGGGGGACAGCAAGGATTGCAACGAGGTTTCTGGACAATGGCACGATGAATGTCCACTTGAAACTTGGGTGGAATTTCCGATTTTCCGACGGATGAGAGAGACATTTTTGCCAATGCTTGTCAAGTGCCCTGCAGAGTATCCTGAACCTGACCAAAACGACACATCAAGAGAGACGCTCCTTCCAGAAGAGAGACACAAAAATGCACCGCCCAGAGCACCTCCTCCACAAACGGCAGAACTATTTTGTTCTCTTCCTGGCCATGTTCATTATTTGAAGTGGTGGCTAATGAAGTTTTTCACAGATAATTTGGATATATTCCATATGTATGCCGAAATGGGCAATGATGAACACACAGAAATGCAGATCAAATTCCAGGATTCACATAATCCCTCACTATTCATAACCACACCCAAAGTGGGCAGGACAGGCCCAAATCTTACAGCTGGAAATTATGCAGTAATAACTCAGAAGTTTTGGGTATTGAATGAGCAGCGGCAGGCATTTGCACGAGTTGTATGGCTAGGGCAAAACCGAGTATCACACACATGGTTACTGAGTACAGTTCTGGGTGGCTACGATAACTGCGCGAGTGATCTCCACCAACACTCTGGAGTTGCCCAGATGAAAGTCCTGCATGGCTTGATGAGTCGACCAAACATCATGACGTCAATGATATACTGGATTCTGGCGGCTCTAGAGGACCATACAAAGGGGCTGACCGAGAATGGAGACACATTGCCGTCTGATGAACCATTAATGTTAGAGTGTTAGACGCTTCATCAAGGTATGCCTCTTTAGACATTCAAGCAACATAATCTTCTTAACTGATACAACTAGTCAAAAAGGTTATTTGTAAGGGACACTATACTGGAGAGATGAATCTTTCTCTTTTCAATGTTGAAGTGAATGAAAGTTCAGATGTTGGAATTGTTGTATCTTGAATTAGAAATGGCTAGAGTGGGATTTCATTGGCGTTCTTGGTTACTATTAATGACCATATGAGATGAAGTGAATTGATACGAGACATAAGAAGTTCCTCCGGCTGACCTATTGCATGAGCCATCGCATGAGTCAAATTGTGAGAATGATGCAGCAAAGGGCTTCAATCAATTGTCAGTTGTGAATTTGAGGTGCACCGGAAGCCTGAAGCGACGTACATTGTTCGAATGAAAAAGTAACTTTCATCCACTTTTAGGTGCACCGGAGTCTCTTTGGCAAATGTCATATGATTTGTTATGACATATCGAGCACTGCATATCTGGCAATCACATTTAGCAATAAGACAGTCTAGGTGATATTCAAGTACTTATGTCTGAGTATGAGACACGGCTCGCTTATTCGTGGCAAAGCGGGAGCTTTTGCACCCATAAAAGCAAAGTTCAGGTGCACCAGAACTTCCACCTTAGGCCAGCAAATGTTGCGGCTATGCCACGAATATCCTGACACAGGTACTCAATATCGCTCAGACTGTCTTTATGCCAAATGAGATATGCAGATATGCAGTGATGAAGCACTGCTTATTCGCCAATCTCATGAGTCAATTCAAACAGACTAGGTGATATTGAGTACCTGTGTCAGGATTTTTGTGGCATGGCCGCAGCATTTGCTGGCCTATGGTTGAAGTTCCGGTGCACCGGAGAATCCTGGGCATATCTTGGTGACAGATCCAGCACTGCATATTTGCCAATCCCCTTTGGCAATCAAAACAGACTAGGTGATATTGAGTATGTGTGTCAAAATATGAGCCATCGGCTCACTTATTCGTGGCAAAGCTGCAGCTTCTGCTGGCATATCATTGAACATCTGGCACACCAGTGATGCGCATCGCAGAGACTCGGAAGATGAGACACGGCTCGGGTATTCTAGGCTCAAATGCCGCTTTCGCTGCCGGGGTTGTCCTGGCCTATGATTGAAGATCAGTCACAACTGAGATCTTCAATCCTGTCCAGAATGAGCTTCTTGGATATGTATGAAGCCAACTTTGACAAGCTGCAAGTCCTTATGGATGTTATCATTCCCGCCCAGGCACGCCTCAAGAGCGACAAATAAGCCACCGAAGAACATGTACTTTGACTTTGAATCAGGGGACCCAGTGCACACAAATCTATGATGACACTTCACCTTGCGGTGCAGGCGGCTCATCCCACTCTGAGCCTGGTGAGATATGAACCTGTGCTTGATCAGTCTGTTGAAGGCCGCCGTGAACATGCCTTGAACAGTCAGCTCCGTTTCAACTTTCTGTTGGAGGAAGGTGCCACTGTGCAACTAAACTATAAATGCACAAGCCCGGCCAATTAGTAACCCCATTTAACTTGATATTGACTAAGTAGTATCTTTGGACCAATGCTTCCAAATCCTAAAATAGCTTCTGCAAGTTTGGGCTCTGTCAAAAGAGCTGTGGAAGCTTAAGAGCGAGAATCTCAAAAGAGTGATTCTGCTCAGCGACTCTGCAAGATGGCCGGCAACTCCCGCTCACCCATGTACCGCCCTTACTCAAAGTGGCCGAAGTTCTCAAATCTTTGAATGAAGACTTAACTGTATTCTGAGTAAATGTATGTTTGGGCCACCAAAACTCGTATCCGAAAATAGATTATGTGGACCGAATTCCATCGAGCGAAGCTCCAAAAGAGAGAATCTTGAAAGCTCGAGTTATGAGAAGACAGCTACGATGAGTGCAATTAACTGTCAGAGTCAGGCGAGCCTGCAATCATCAGCCATTGAATCCAAGCATAATCATTTCAACTTCGGTGCACCTCAATTCCCCGGAACTGCGTGCATGCAACCATCATTCCTCTGCCGGCCATGACATGATGTCTCAATATACATTCATACCATTGTAGAACATAGCTTTCAACCTCAATATTTATTTCAAGTCAACATTGTAGTTGTGAGATTTATGATGAATGTGTGATTTAACGGTATGCAATGTACTAGATATTAAGCGCAAAATCAGAATGTGAGTGAGAATTTCTGATCCATTTGTTAGCAATCTTGGCATTGATGAGTGCTTGAATCAATAAGTTTACCCCTGAATCATCCATCGTACATTACCATTCTTTCTCTACGCCTGTATCTCTTTTGTGTGTACCAAATTCTCTCCCTCTTCCATTGACTACTGCAACATTGTTGTGAAGGCTATTCTGCAGACACGGCCCAGATGAACGCATGAAAGGGAAGTTATGCTTACAATATTGCCTTATCGACCGCTAACTCAGCTGCAGCATCCTAATACAATAGACCATTGTGAAAATACATGTGTTCTTCTGGCAGATATACCACATATGGAGATTCATATTTATCCTTGCTGGATGACAAACTCCAGTATGAACCCTTGCAACTCAGCCCTCACTCACAAGGTCCCAATCGAATTCATTGAGTTCTGCAGATTCTCAATGCTGCACCAATTTCTACACTATGCGGTCACCGCAAATGCTCGAACTTTCACGCATAATGACTACGTTTAGAGGAGTCATATGTAGGTGCTCATGTTTTCATTCTGGTTCTCAGTGCTCAGTTTGTGGCCAGCACCAAGGGTTAGTTGATGTCGCGAGTCATCTTCCGGTTCATCCGGTTCTAATGTCTATGTGCGTTGGCTTTAGCCAACCTCCAATTCTTGCATCCGTACAGAGTGTTGTTCATAGGAGTTGCTCACATTTGGCAATAGGAATTCATCTATTTCGTCGCACCTGACATTATCCCACATCGCAACACGCATTGCCGTCCTCGATATAAAGATCCATCATTGACGTTATCTCTGCAGAACCCTTTGAAGGCGCGCCTCGAAATGCATCCTCCTCGACTATGTGCTACTTCTTGCGCCATTCATCCCGTTATTGTATTGCACTTAATCCTATATCTCCTGCTTTTACACACTCACCCACATTCTCCAACTTTAGATCTTCGTTACAGCAAATGGAACCTACGCCCAGCCAGGTGAGGAATCACTAGTCACAGAATAATGAGCAAGCATGCCTCGAGAGAGCAGTCGTATTCAAGAAAGCAACCAACCTTCATTGTCCTTCCAATGTTTGCCTGCCAATTATCTGCCTTCGTGCATCGTATTGCAGACGACTAATATACCCGATTTCATTAATGTATCAGGATGACGAGACTGATCAGGCGATTGGTGATGATGACAGTGAGGACACCGGAGAGTCCACCTTATCATCCAACATCGAAGAAGACAATTTGGATCATCAACAGGAGGTTCTTCATCTAGGTGAGGCACGCCAGGACAAGTCATTATGCACTACAAGGGTTCCACTGCCAAAGGAACGGAGCTGTGCCAATACTGTCATTGCACGCCCTCCGCTTCCCAATTCCCGAAATCTACCTGCGGCAATGACACCACCACTGCTCACATGCCAAAAGTTATCCCTCCTGAACAAATTATCCGAGTCTGACTGTGCACCATCTGCCCGGGCACCGGTGCTTCCCAACAAGTCTAGTGGATACCAGAATATTCCAAAACCCAAGGCCAGTAGTGATCAGAACATTCCCCAACACCACAACGGCACTTTTGAGGCAGCGACAAGATTCATGAAGGCAATCGTATTTAGAAAGAAATCTTGGCTAATAATATCTGATGACAAGTACTCAATGGTTGTAGAAGCTTGGAAACTAGTGATTGAAGCCCATGATTGTCAGCGGGCATCACCAGGTGCACCTGTAGGTACACCATCTGTGTGTCAATTGCCCAGTGGTCCATGTCTCACAATAGATCCGCAAACACGAGAAGCTGTAAGTCTTGAATTCTGTTTAATGCTCCTCCATCAGAGTTATGGATATTGACTACCCACGAAAATATACATAGTTGAAACTGAAGATTAGTACCATTCGAGGACAGTTGGCAGATGGGGCACGTCAAACTGTTTTCCGAAGTTACCGGTTGGATGTGGGCTCTGAGACGGAGCTTCTGATCAAGGTTAAGGAGCTCCTGTTTGATGATGCTTACCTCTTCGAGGTCGTGGATGATAAGAAGTCGAGGTTCACACGAATGGAAGTTCTTGATCTCATTTAACATCAACTTTTCTTCACCGCCAATAGCTTGGGGTGCCAGCCAACAACATCCCAGTATTTCTAACCTCTTGCTCCTCAGACTTTAGTGCCGGCAGCCGCCGCTATTCATTGTGTGCTGTCTGAATACGCCAGAGGAAAGAAGGCCACGGTTATGTTTTCTCACCATGAATCTCGAGGTACATTTGGGCAATCCATTGTGATCAATTTTACTCTTGAAGCCACTACACAATCAATCACATATCAGCGGCCGCATCACACCCTCCCATACCCC